>Ga0116142_10005837_pt1 | contig 10883 bp, 8 predicted proteins | sample AD_UKC033_MetaG_FD_89785 | JGI IMG/M metagenome (GOLD analysis project Ga0116142, IMG submission 89785) | Active sludge microbial communities of municipal wastewater-treating anaerobic digesters from USA - AD_UKC033_MetaG | ecosystem: Engineered > Bioreactor > Anaerobic > Digestate | place: USA... | reverse complement strand
GGACGCAAGCATCCGCAGCAGGAGTTCCTGCAGGTCGACACCAAGAACGTGCTGTTCATCGTCGGTGGCGCCTTCGCCGGCCTCGAAAAGATCATCCAGCAACGCTCCGAGACGACCGGCATAGGCTTCTCGGCCGAGATCCGCAGCACCAGCCGCAAGGCCGAACCCGGCAAGTGGCTGACCGATGTGCAGCCCGGCGACCTGATCAAATTCGGGCTGATTCCCGAATTCGTCGGTCGCCTGCCGGTCGTCGCGACACTCGAGGAACTCGACGAGACGGCCCTGGTCAAGATCCTGACCGAGCCGAAGAACGCGATCACCAAGCAGTTCAAGCGCCTGTTCGAGATGGAGGGCGTCGAGCTCGAATTCCGCCCCGAGGCATTGACTGCCGTTGCGCGCAAGGCGCTCAGCCGCAAGACCGGCGCGCGCGGCCTGCGGACGATCATCGAACAAGTCCTGCTCGATACGATGTTCGACCTGCCCTCGCTCGAGCACGTCAGCAAGGTCGTCGTCGACGAGGCTGTCATCAACGGCCAGGCCGAGCCCTACTTGATCTACCAGGGCAACATGCAGACGCGTGCGGTTGCCGAATAGGCGCAGCCGCGTCCCGCATCGCACGGCGCCTCCTTGCAAACCCGCGGCGTGGCCGCACTTCCGACGGGTCGGTACATCCCTTGACCGGGCGGCCGCGTGCCTGCACGCTGCCGGCGTACCGCAACACCGCACCACTTTCAGGATCCGACGATGGATAAACCGAGCAAGCCCGCGCCGCGCGCAGCCCACGACGTGATCGAACTGCCGATCCTGCCGTTGCGCGATGTCGTGGTCTTCCCGCACATGGTCATCCCGCTCTTCGTCGGGCGAGAGAAGTCCGTGCGCGCGCTCGATGCGGCGATGGAAGGAGACAAGCAAATTCTGCTGGTCGCGCAACGCAGCCCCGACATCGACGATCCAGAAGCCTCTGATCTGTATTCGATCGGCACCGTTGCGACTGTCCTGCAACTGCTGAAGCTGCCCGACGGCACGATCAAGGTGCTGGTCGAGGGTACCGCGCGAGCCGAGGTCGAGCACTGGTCCGAGCGCGATGGCCTCCTGTGTGCGCGCACACGCGCACTCGACCCGATAGTCTCGCGCACCGAACGTGAGATCGAGGTCATCTCGCGCTCGCTGGTGGCGCTGTTCGAGCAGCTGGTCAAGCTGTCGCGCAAGCTGCCTCCCGAACTGATGGCGACGCTGGCCGGTCTCGACGACCCGTCGCGCCTGGCAGACACGATCGCTACCCATCTGACCGTGCGTCTGCAGGACAAGCAGCAGGTGCTGGAGACCGTGGACATCGCCGATCGCCTCGAGCGCCTGATCTCGCTGGTCGATGGCGAAATCGACGTGCAGCAGATCGAAAAGCGCATCCGCGGTCGGGTCAAGTCGCAGATGGAGAAGAGCCAAAGGGAGTACTACCTCAATGAGCAGATGAAGGCGATCCAGAAGGAGCTCGGCGACGCGGAGGAAACGCCGAACGAGCTGGAGGAACTGTCGCGCAAAGTTGAGGCGGCCGGCATGCCGAAGGCCACGCTGGCCAAGGCGCGCACGGAACTCAACAAGCTCAAGCAGATGTCGCCGATGTCGGCCGAGGCCACGGTCGTGCGCAACTATGTCGACTGGTTGGTCGGCGCGCCGTGGAAGAAGCGCACCAAGGTGCGCAAGGACCTTCACCTCGCCCAGCAGACGCTCGATGCCGACCACTATGGCCTGGAGAAGGTCAAGGACCGCATCCTCGAATATCTGGCCGTGCAGCAGCGTGTCAACAAGATGAAGGGACCGATCCTGTGCCTGGTCGGCCCGCCCGGTGTCGGCAAGACTTCGCTCGGCCAATCGATCGCGAAGGCGACCAACCGCAAGTTTGTGCGCATGTCGTTGGGCGGCGTACGCGACGAGGCCGAGATCCGTGGTCATCGGCGCACCTACATCGGCTCGATGCCGGGCCGCATCATCCAGAACATGTCCAAGGCCGGTACGCGCAATCCCTTGTTCGTGCTCGACGAGATCGACAAGATGTCGATGGATTTTCGCGGCGACCCGTCATCGGCCCTGCTCGAGGTGCTTGATCCCGAGCAGAATTCGGCATTCAACGACCACTATCTCGAGGTCGACTTCGATCTGAGCGAGGTCATGTGGATCGCCACGGCGAACTCGCTGAACATTCCCGGGCCGCTGCTCGATCGCATGGAGGTCATTCGTATCCCCGGTTATACCGAGGACGAGAAGATCAACATCGCCGAGCGCTACCTGGTACCCAAGCAGCTCAAGGCCAATGGTCTCAAGGCCGGCGAGCTGGCCATCGCCGAGGCGGCGATCCGCGACGTGATCCGCTACTACACCCGCGAGTCCGGCGTGCGCAATCTCGAACGCGAGATTTCCAAGATCTGCCGCAAGGTGGTCAAGGAGCTGAGCCTGCGCACCAGCGACAAGCCGACGAAAGGCAAGAGCAAGGCGGCCGCCAAGACTGCCACGGCGACCCGGGTGGCCAAGAAGGGGCGCAAGTCCGGCAGGATCACCGTGGACGCGACCAACCTCGACCACTACCTTGGCGTGCGCAAGTTCCACTACGGGCTTGCCGAGCTGCAGAACGAAGTGGGGCTCGTCACCGGCCTGGCCTGGACCGAAGTTGGCGGAGACCTGCTCAGCATCGAGGCGACCACCGTGCCGGGCAAGGGCAAGCTGATCCATACCGGCCAGCTCGGCGAGGTGATGCAGGAGTCGATCCAGGCCGCGCTGAGCGTCGTGCGCGCGCGTGTCGATCGGCTCGGCGTTGACCCCGAGTTCCACCAAAAGCTCGACATCCACATCCATGTGCCGGAAGGCGCGACGCCGAAGGATGGTCCGAGCGCGGGCATCGCCATGTGCACGGCGCTGGTGTCCACGCTGACGCGCATCCCCGTGCGTTCCGATGTGGCGATGACCGGCGAGATCACCCTGCGCGGCCGCGTGCTGCCGATCGGCGGACTCAAGGAGAAACTGCTCGCCGCGCATCGCGGCGGTGTCGCCACGGTCATCATCCCGGACGAGAATCGCAAGGACCTTGCCGACATTCCCAAGATCGTCACCGAATCGCTGTCGATCCGGCCGGTGAAGTGGATCGACGAGGTGCTCGACATCGCTCTTGAAAGGCCCGTTGGGCCTCAGCCTCGCGACGGGGACGCGGACGCATTGCCGATGGACTCGGCGCGCGAAGCACGTCTCGAGGAAAACCCGGCGCGTCCGCACTGATCGCCGGTGTTTGGCGGTGATGCCGTAAAAATGCCGTCATATCGCGTGAAATGCCTGAAAATCGCGGTGTTTTCTGGCATTCCTCGTTGCGGCGGGCGGGAGGCGCTGGTATAAAGGCCGCGCCATGGCCGTCCGGCGAGCACGCCGAGCGGTCCCTGCGGGCTGCTACCCCGTACGCCTGCGCTTGCCCACCCCGACGATTCCACCTGCGTTGCGCGTCATCCGGCGTGCGCGCCGCCTTTCCAGAACCAGGGAGCTGTCCATGAACAAATCCGATCTCATCGCGAAGCTGGCCGAGTCGGCCAATCTGTCCAAGGCCGAGGCCGAGCGCGCGCTCGACGCCATCGTCGATGTCGTCAAGGATGCCCTCAAGGCGGGCGATAGCGTGAATCTCGTCGGCTTCGGCTCGTTCGTGGTGCGTTCGCGAGCAGCGCGTACCGGGCGCAATCCGCGCACCAAGGAAACCATCACGATCGCTGCTTCGAAGGTGCCGGCATTCAAGCCCGGCAAGGCCCTCAAGGACGCAATCAACTGAGCGAGTGGACCACGCGTCCAGGGTGCTTAGCTCAGCGGTAGAGCGTCGCCCTTACAAGGCGAGGGTCGGGGGTTCGAAACCCTCAGCACCCACCAGACCGTGAAGAGGGTGCGCAGTCGGCTACAATGCGCGGCTGTCGCATCCGGGCAGAGGTGGCGGACATGATCCGCTACCTGGCCCGACCGAGGGCGCCCGAGTGGCGCCTTCGCTTTTCGTGCGTGCCGCGACTCCACGGAACGTTGTCGTGCCGCCCCCTTATCTTGCAGGCGATTCCATGCTTGAAGCCCTTCGTCAAAAAACCACTGGCCTGGTCGCCAAGATTCTCTTGGGCGCGATCCTCATTGCCTTCTCGTTCTTCGGCATCGAGTCGTATTTCGTCTCGCGGATCGACGATTTCGTCGCCAAGGTCGATGGCAAGGAAATCACCCAGCAGGATTTCCGTGAGCGCTTTGATCAGTTCCGTCAGCGGCAGATGCAGATGACCAACGGAGCGCTCGACGCGGCGTACTTCGAACAGCCGGAGGTCAAGCGCCAGGTTCTCGACCAGTTGATCGACGAGCGGGTCCTGCTTGCGGCCAACGAGCGGCTCGGCATCGTCATTCCGGCTGACCGCCTGCGCCAGGAGATCCTGAAGATCCCGGCATTCCTGCGCGACGGCCAGTTCGATGAGGCGCAGTACCGCGCGATCCTGACGTCGCAGGGCATGACGCCGCTGAGCTTCCAGCAGCGCTTCACCCAGGAAATCGCCGCGGGCGAGATCCCGCGCGAACTGCTGGCCAGTACCTTCGTCACCGAAGTCGACGTCGACGCCTACCTCCGCTTGCGCGGCCAGTTGCGTGACTTCCGCACGCTGACCCTGGCGTCGCCGACGGTGGTCAACGCCGAGGTGTCCGACGACGAAATCGGTGCCTACTACACGCAGCACCAGCAAGAGTTCATGAACCCCGAGCAGGTTGCGCTCGAATACCTCGAACTCGAAGCGTCGAAGATCGACGTCGATCTGACCCCCGACGATGCCACGCTCAAGGACCGCTACGAGCGCGAGAAGGCGCGTTTCGTCGCCCCCGAGCAGCGCCTGGCCTCGCATATCCTCGTCAAGGTCGGAGGCAAGGGTGGCCCTGACGACCAGAGGGTCGCACTCGAGAAGGCACAGAAGCTCGCTGCCGAGGCGCGCGCCGGCAAGTCCTTTGCCGATCTTGCCAGGCAGAACTCGGATGACCTTGGCTCGAAGGCGATCGGCGGCGATCTCGACTGGATCGAGCAGGGCATGACCGATCCAGCGTTCGAGGCTGCGCTTTACGCCCTGGAAAAAGGCGCAGTATCGGATCCAGTGCTCTCGAGCGAGGGTTACCACGTCATCGAATTGCGTGACGTGCGCCCCGGCAAGACGCGCAGCTTCGAGGAAGTTCGCCCCGAACTGATCAAGGAGTATGCGGAGTCCGAGCACGAGCGCGTGTACAACCAGCGTTCGAGCCGCCTGATCGATCTCGCCATGCAGGATTCGACCTCGCTCGAGCCGGCGGCACGCGAGCTCGGCCTGACCCTGCAGAAGACCGCACCGTTCACACGCAATGGTGGCGTTGGCCTCGCTGCGAACCCCGCGGTGGTGCGCGTCGCGTTCTCGGACGAAGTGCTCGTGCAGGGCAACAATTCCGATTCGATCGAGCTCGGCCCGAACCATGTGGCCGTCGTGCGTATCGCCGAGCACAAGCCGGCAACGCCGCGCCCGCTCGACGAAGTGCGTGAGGATATCCGTGGACGCATCCTCGCCGCGCGTCGTGCAGATGAGGCGAAGACGCGTGCGGAGGCGTTGTTTGTGCGCTTCGACGGTGGTGAGGAGCTGAACAAGCTCGCCGAGGAACTGAAGCTCGAGGTCAAGGCCGAGCAGGGCATTGGCCGCAACTCACTGACCGTCGATTCGAGTCTCGTCAGTGCGGTGTTCGATCTGTCGCGTCCGGCCGAGGGCCAGGTCGCGCGCAAGTTGGTCAAGCTGGCCAACGACGAATATGCCTTGGTCGAGCTGACCAAGGTGGTCGATGCCGATCCGTCGGCTCTCGAGGCGCCGACGCGCGAAGCAGCGCGAGACACGCTCAAGCAGGCACGGTCCTATGCGGCCATGCGTGACCTCGTCGCTTCATTGCGTGCGGGCATGAAGGTCGAGGTGGCCGAACAGCGCCTGTGATCCTGGGTTCCGCAAATGAGAAAGGGCCGCGCAAGCGGCCCTTTCCCGTTCTGGTGCCGACGCGCGTTGCATGCGGCCAACCTGCATGTCTCCGTAGGCGTCCTGATCAATCCCCACCGCGGCTTCCGCCGCGATTCGACACATTCGGACAGGGTCAGATGTCGGTCATGCCGACTGTGTTGTAGCCGCCGTCGACGTAGGTGACCTCGCCGGTGATGCCCGAGGCGAGATCCGAGCACAGGAAGGCACCGACGTTGCCTACTTCCTCGATCGTCACGCTGCGGCGCAGCGGTGCGGCCTTTTCGACGTGGTCGAGCATCTTGCGGAAATTGCCGATGCCGGCCGCCGCCAGGGTCTTGATCGGACCGGCGGAGATCGCGTTGACGCGAATGCCCTCCGGACCGAGCTGGTAGGCGAGGTAGCGCACATTCGCCTCAAGGCTGGCCTTGGCCAGGCCCATGACGTTGTAGTTGGCCAGTGCGCGCTCGGCACCGAGGTAGGACAGGGTCAGGATCGAGGCGGCACGCCCCTGCATGGCCGGGCGCGCGGCCTTGGCCAGTGCGGCGAGGCTGTAGCTGGAGATGTCGTGGGCGATGGCGAAGCCCTCGCGCGTCAGGTTGTCGAGAAAGCCGCCCTGAAGGGTTTCGCGCGGTGCGAAGCCGACCGAGTGGACAAGGATGTCGAAGCCATCCCAGTGCCTGCCCAGTTCGGCGAAGGCTGCGTCGATCTGCGTGTCATCGGCAACGTCGAGCGGCAGCACGATGTTCGAGCCGTATTCGGCGGCGGCCTCTTCGACACGGCTCTTGAGTTTGTCGTTCTGGTAGGTGAAGGCGAGTTGGGCGCCCTCACGGTGCATTGCGCTGGCGATGCCCGAGGCGATCGATCGCGTGCTGGCGATGCCGACGATCAGCGCACGCTTGCCATGCAGGAAGCCCATGGATCCTCCGGAGTCTGGTCAGGGGTGACAAAGGCTGGAAGTGTAACCGAGACGGCTGCCTCCTCCCTCACGGCGCGCGCACGTGCAGGCGCATGCCGAGGCGCAGCGTGGTGCTCGCGCGCAACCGGTTCCAGCCGAGCAGATCGGCCAGGCGCACGCCGTAGCGGTGCGCGATTGCCGAAAGAGTGTCGCCGGGACGGACGATATGCAGCGCGTCCGTCCCGGTCTGTGCGTCGGCGTATGGTGACGGCGCGGGTGGCCCAGGTACCAGCATCTCGCTGTTGGCGGCGATGCGCGTGTCTTCGGCAAGGCCATTCGCACGGGCCAGCGCCTGCGGCGCAAGGCCGGCCGCACTGGCCAGTTCATCGAGGTCCGTCGTGCGCTTCGGAGCATGGACCTGCCAGTGCAGGGCCAGCAGTTCGGGGTGCTCTGACCTTGCTTGGACGAAGCGCGCCACATGCGTCGCCGGCAGCAGGATCCGCGGTGGCGCCCCGGCGGCGCTGCGCCGCTGGCGGTGCGCGGCGTTGTAGCGCAGCACGATCTCCTCGGGCAGGCCGGCGAACGCGGCGGCGACGCGCAGATCGAACGGGCCGTCGACGGGCTCGGTGATCAGTTGATCGTCCGCACCGGGTTCCGGGAGCTCGACACCGAAACGCGCGGGGTCGGCGATGATGCAGGCCAACGCGAGCATGCGTGCCAGATGCGTGTGGGTGGTCGGACTGAGGTCGAGGCCAGCCAGCGCCAGTGCGTCGAGAGTGTCGCCCGTGCGTGCGCCGAGCAGGCGCTTGATGCGGTATTCGCCGGCATTGAACGCCATGGTCGCCAGTCGCCAGTCGCCAAACTCGCGGTCATGGCGTTCGAGCAGATCGAGTGCGGCGCGTGTGGCGTCGATCGCGTCGAGACGGCCGTCGTAGTCGCGTGCCACGCGCAATCCGCGTTCACGCGCAGTGCCCGGCATGAGCTGCCACATGCCTGCCGGGCGGTTGCCCTGTGCCGGCAGTGGTTGGTAGTGGCTTTCGACATAGGGCAGCACGGCAAGCTCGCCGGGCAGGTCGCGCTTCTCGATCTCGACGAGCACCAGCAGCAGGAACGGCAGGGCCGATTTCCAGCTGGCGGTGAAGTGCTTCGGCGAACGCGTGTAGCGCTGCGCCTCGCGCAGCACCGCTTCGCTGTAGTCGCAGCCGGGCAGGGCGAAGCGCGTGCGCAGGCGCGCCCACGGCGACGCATCGACCACGACCGCCGACACCTCGGGCACGGCCTGTATCGAAGTCGCCGTGGCGGGCGCCGGTGCGGTCGGTGGTGGCGCGGGCGCCGGTGCGCGCGGCACGCTCGCGCAGGCACCAAGCAGGAGCAGCGCTGCGGCGAGCGCGGTGGCGCGCAACACGGCGCCGTTCATGTGCGGAACTCGTCCTTGAGGCGGCGCAGGGTGGCGAAGCGCGCGACGCGGTTTGCATCCGCCGGAAGGTGTGCGGCGACGGCTGCGACGAGTTCGGGCGCATCGACACGCAGGAACGGATTGCAGGCACGCTCGTCGGCGAGCAGCGAGGGCAGGCTGGGTTTGCCGCTTGCGATCGCCGCGCGCGCCTCGGCTGCGCGTGCACGCAAGGTGGCGTTGTGGGGATCGACATGCATGGCGAAGGCGCAATTGGCCAGCGTGTATTCATGGCCGCAGCAAACCTGAGTCGTACCTGGCAGGGCAGCGAGGCGGTCGAGCGCATCGAGCATCTGCGCCGGCGTGCCCTCGAACAGTCTGCCGCAGCCGATGCTGAAAAGCGTGTCGCCGCAGAACAGGAGGCCTTCACCGTGGTAGGCGATGTGGCTGCGCGTATGTCCGTGCACTTCGATGACCTCGAAGCGGCTGGCCGGATGGCGGAACTCGACGCAGTCGCCCGCGCCCACCCGCCGGGTGGCCGTGGCGATGCGTTCATCGAACGGGGCAATGACCTCGATGTCGTCACCAGCGGCCATCAGTGCGCTGACGCCATCGATGTGGTCGGCATGATGATGGGTCAGCAGGATCGCACGCAGGCGCAGTCCACGCGCATGCAGGGCCTCGATGACCGGTGCAGCCTCGCCCGGATCGACCACGAGCGCATCGCCGCCAGCATTGGCGAGCACCCAGACATAGTTGTCGCGCAGCGCGCGCACGGGAAACAGGCGATGGCCGGTCATGCGGCCAAACTATAACGAGCTCAGCGCGCGCCTGCGTTAAGGATGTTCTGATCAATCCCGCAATGGCGTCATGACATCCGCAAGGTTCGCAGCGGGGTGGGCGTGGCTAAGTGCAGGCTGGCCGCCTGGGCGAGCCGCGCATGCCGCCCTGCGGGCCTTGCGGATGTCACCCCCTCATTGGGAATCGAAAGGCTGGGGCCGTCCTGTGCGGGCGCAGCTCGGCGTTGCGCCGGCTCGACAGACGACCAGTCTGCCTTCGCCGTCGCGCCTTGATCTGCGTCCGCACAGGACGGTGACGCCGTTGTGGGATTGATCAGAACATCCTTAAACTCGCGTTCCGATCCGGCCTCCGACCGTCCCCCGATCAGTGCAACCTGCTTCGACTCCCTTGTTTTCGCTGCCGCCGATGCGCCGCCTCCTCGACGAAGAATGGGGGCGGGTTGAGCACGAGGCGGGCGGGCTTGCGTCGGGGCCGGCCTTGTCGATCACGGCAACGGCCGCTGCGGCACAGGCGCGTCTGCACGGTCGTCCTGGTTCGGTTTGCCTGCATGTCGAAGGTGCAGCGCTCGCTGGTGATGTGCGCTGCGAGACCGATGTACTGCCGTGGGCAGCAGCGAGTTTCGACTTGATCGTCGTACGCCATGCGACCGACCTGCTCGCCGATCGCGGCCTCGAATGTGAACTCGCGCGCCTGCTCGCGCCCGGCGGGACGTTGCTGCTGTTTGGCCTCAATCCGCTGAGTCCGTGGCGGTTGTGGTGGTCGCGGCGGGCAGGCGCTTGCGAACCACGGCTGCGCTGCCTTGCTCCGACGCGCATGCGCGAACGCCTTGCTGGGTTCGGCCTCGACGTCACCCGGCCGTGCTGGCTCGGTGGCGCCTGGCCCAGCGCGCCGGCATCGCACGTGATGCAGGCCGATGACGGCGCGCGCTGGCACGGTGTCTGGATGTTGCGCGCCGACAAGCGTGCTGCGGCAGTGCGTCCGCTGCCGTTGCGCCACGCACTCGGTGCGACCGGACGGGTCGCCCCGGCGCTGGCACCGCGGGTCAGTTTGCGCGAGTGCGCATGAGCGAGGTAGAGGTCATCACCGACGGCGCTTGCCTGGGCAACCCAGGGCCGGGTGGCTGGGCCGTGCTGCTGCGCCACGGTACGACCGAGCGCGAGCTCTGCGGGGCCGAGGCGCACACGACCAACAACCGCATGGAGCTGATGGCGGCGATCGCCGGGCTGGAGGCATTGCGCCGGCCATGCAGCGTGAAGCTGACCACCGATTCGCAGTACCTCATGCGCGGTGTCGAGGAATGGATGCCGCGCTGGATCGCCAAGGGCTGGCGCACGGCTGGAGGTGATCCGGTCAAGAACCGCGACCTGTGGGAACGGCTGGCCGCCGCGCTCGGGCCGCATCGTGTGCGCTGGGCCTGGGTGCGTGGCCACGCCGGCCACGCCGACAACGAACGCGTCGACCGCCTTGCCCGTACGGCGGCCGAGCGTGTGCGTGATGAAGGACAGACATGAAGCAGATCGTGCTCGACACTGAAACCACCGGCCTCGAGGTCGGCAAGGGCCATCGCGTCATCGAGATCGGCTGCGTGGAACTGCTGGAGCGCCGGCCCAGCGGACGCACCTTCCATTGCTATCTCAACCCCGAGCGCGAGGTCGACGAGGGGGCGCGCCAGGTGCATGGCATCGGTGATGCGTTCCTTGCTGACAAGCCGCGCTTTCGTGACGTCGCCGCCGATTTCCTCGCCTTCATCGCCGGTGCCGAGCTGATTGCGCACAATGCGATGTTCGACATC
>Ga0116142_10005835_pt1 | contig 10884 bp, 9 predicted proteins | sample AD_UKC033_MetaG_FD_89785 | JGI IMG/M metagenome (GOLD analysis project Ga0116142, IMG submission 89785) | Active sludge microbial communities of municipal wastewater-treating anaerobic digesters from USA - AD_UKC033_MetaG | ecosystem: Engineered > Bioreactor > Anaerobic > Digestate | place: USA... | reverse complement strand
TGTGCTCTTGCATGGGTGCGGTGAAAGGGGTGATCCCGGCCAGGGCGCGGGCCACAAAGTCCTCGCCCATGACCTGCTTGCGCGTGGCCAGGCCCTGGTCGTATTGCTGCTGCTGTGCTGCGTTCATGGTGCTGTGTTCCTATGGTTTTTGGGTGGGATGATTCGGCAGGAAACGTATCATGGTTTCTTTCCCCCCTCACCTTGAAGCACACGACCACCATGAGCCCACGCTACCCCTTCCCCGCACTGGACGACCTGCCCGAAGACATCCGCACCCGCATCCTGGAGGTGCAGGAAAAGGCGGGTTTCATTCCCAACGTGTTTCTGGCCTTTGCCCGCAGACCCGCCGAGTGGCGCGCCTTTTTTGCCTACCACGATGCCTTGATGCTCAAGGAGGAAGGCAATCTGACCAAGGGCGACCGCGAAATGATCGTGACCGCCACCAGCGCCGCCAACCAGTGCCTGTACTGCGTGGTGGCGCATGGCGCCATCCTGCGCATCTACGAGAAGAAGCCGATGGTGGCCGACCAGGTGGCCGTGAACCACCGCAAGGCCGACATCACGCCGCGCCAACGCGCCATGCTCGACTTCGCCATGAAGGTGTGCCTGCGCTCGCACGAAATCGAGGACGCCGACTTCAGCGCCCTGCACGCCCACGGCCTGGACGATGAGGACATCTGGGACATCGCCGCCATCACGGCTTTCTTTGGTCTGTCCAACCGCATGGCCAGTTTTGCAGGCATGCAGCCCAACCCCGAGTTCTACCTGATGGGCCGGGTGCCCAGGCAGAAGTGATGCTATTTATTTGATAGCTACTAGCGCCCTATTTCAGGGCGCTAGTAGCCAAAAATGCTTCAAATCACGGGGTCACCAGTGCCCGCATCCAGTCGGGCAGGGTTTCGGCTTTTTGCTGCGGAAAGTCCACCCAGATGGTGGTGGCCCCGCCTTCGGCGCAGACCACGCCGGGCTGGTCGGTACGCTCCATGGTGCACCAGGTCTCGAAGGTGGTGCGCCCAGGGTCGCTGACATACAGCTTGACCCGCACATCGCCCGGGTATTCGAGTTGCCGGTAGAAGTTGCAGAAAGCGTTGACGATGACCGGCCCCTGTCCTTGCGGGTCGGGGTCGCATCCCACGGCACGCATCCACTCGATGCGCACCGTCTCCATGTAGCGGAAATACACCGTGTTGTTCACGTGCCCCATGGCGTCCATGTCGCCCCAGCGAATGGACAGCACCATGTCATGCACCAGCTTGCGCTGCTCGGGTAGCGCAATCTTCATACCGCGAATCCGTCGTCCGCCGCAATGATGGCGCCGTTGATGAAGTGGCTCTGGTCGCTGGCCAGCATGACGATGAGCGCATCCAGATCCTGCGGCTGGCCCACACGCTTGCGCGGCAGCATGGCCATGAGCTTCTTGCCCTGCTCGGTGTTCCAGTGGTGGTGGTTGATCTCGGTGTCGATGTAGCCGGGGCAGATGGCGTTGGTGTTGATGCCAAAGCGCCCCCACTCCATGGCCATGGCGCGCGTCATGTGCACCACGGCGGCCTTGCTCATGCAGTACACCCCAATCTGCGGCAGCACCTTGAGCCCCGCCATGGACGCCACGTTGATGATGCGCCCACCGGTAAAGCTGCCCGGCGCCGCGCCCTGCGAGCGCGCCAGCATGCGCTTGCCCACCTCTTGCGCGACGAAGAACGCGCCCTTGACGTTGGTGTCGAAGACGTAGTCGTAGTCCTCCGGCGCGACATCCTGCAGGCGCTGCGTGGTGCTCACGCCCGAGTTGTTGACCAGGATGTCGATCGAGCCCATTTCGGTCTCGGCGTGCGCCACGGCGGCCTTGATGGAGTCGTGATCGGTCACGTCCAGTTCGACCACATGGGCGTCGCCGCCCTCGCCTTCGATGCGTGCGCGCAGCTCCTTGAGTTTTTCGATACGGCGGCTCGCCAGCACCACCCCTGCGCCGGCACGCGCCAGGGTTCGGGCAAACTGCGCACCCAGGCCGCTGGACGCGCCGGTGACAAAGGCAATGCGACCGGACAGATCGATGTTGTAGGCCATTTAGAGTCCCTCCACTGAACAAAATAGAACGGTCGTTCGATTGTCTGTATTCCTTGCATACAATCAGTCACCCGCCGGACAGTGGCTGTGCCCCCTGTTTGCAGACAATCTGCCCCATTATCAAACGCCCGACGAGAAGCACATGACAAACGAAGAAATCCTCGCCCAGTTTGGCCCGCGCGAGGCCATGGAATACGACGTGGTGGTCGTTGGTGGGGGCCCAGGGGGCCTGTCCACAGCGATCCGCATCAAGCAACTGGCAGCAGAGCGCGGCCAGGACGTCTCGGTCGTGGTGCTGGAAAAAGGCTCGGAGCCCGGCGCGCACATCCTCTCGGGCGCCATCATGGACCCCAAGGCGCTGACCGAACTCATCCCCGACTGGAAGGAAAAAGGCGCCCCCCTGAACCAGCCCGTCACCGACGACGCCTATAGCTTTTTGAGCGAGCGCTCGGCCTTTCGCGTGCCCAACATGTTCCTGCCGCCGTTTGCGCACAACCACGGCAACTACATCGTCAGCCTGGGCGCGGTCACCAAGTGGCTGGCCGAACAGGCCGAAAGCCTGGGCGTGGAAATCTTCCCCGGCTTCACCGCCGCCGAAGTGCTCTACAACGACGACGGTTCCGTCAAGGGCGTGGCCACCGGCAATATGGGCATCGGCAAGGACGGCGAGCCCACCGACAACTTCCAGCTCGGCATGGAACTGCTGGGCAAATACACCATCTTTGCCGAAGGCGCACGCGGCCACCTGGGCAAACAAGTCATCGCCAAGTACCAGCTCGACGCAGGGCGCGACCCGCAGAGCTTTGGCATCGGCATCAAGGAACTGTGGGAAATCGACCCCAAGAAACACCAGCCCGGCTTTGTGATGCACACCGCCGGCTGGCCCATGGAGAACGACACCTACGGCGGCGCCTTCCTGTACCACCTGGAGGGCAACAAGGTGGCCGTGGGCTTCGTCACCGGCCTGGGCTACACCAACCCCTACCTGAGCCCGTTCGAGGAATTCCAGCGCTGGAAGACCCACCCCAACATCCGCTACTACTTCGAGAACGAGCAAGGCGAAGTCACCGCCAAGCGCCTGTCCTATGGCGCGCGCGCCATCAACGCCAGCGGCCTGAACTCCCTGCCCAAGACCGTGTTCCCCGGCGGCGCGCTCATCGGCTGCGACGCGGGCTACCTCAATGTCAGCCGCATCAAGGGCAGCCACGCTGCCATCAAGACCGGCATGCTCGCAGGCGAAGCCGCCTACGAGGCCGTGGCCGCAGGGCGCCAGCACGACGAACTCAGCGCCTACCCCAAGGCCTTCGAGGAAAGCTGGCTCTACACCGAGCTGAACAAGGACCGCAACTTCAAGAACTGGTTCAAGTACGGCCTGACCACCGCCACGCTGATGAACGGCTTCGAGCAGTTCGTGCTGCGCGGGCACATGCCCTGGACGCTGCACCGTGACAAGGCCGACCACCAGTACCTCAAGCCCGCCAGCGAGTGCAAGCCCATCGAGTACCCCAAGCCCGACGGCAAGCTGACCTTCGACCGCTTGAGCAGCGTGTTCATCAGCAACACCAACCACGAAGAGAACCAACCGGCGCACCTGACGCTCAAGGACGCCAGCGTGCCGGTGAAGATCAACCTGGCGAAGTACGCTGGCCCCGAGGCACGCTACTGCCCGGCCGGGGTGTACGAGTTTGTGGGCGACGGCAGCGACAAGCGGCTGCAGATCAACGCGCAGAACTGCGTGCACTGCAAGACCTGCGACATCAAGGACCCGACGCAGAACATCGTGTGGGTCACGCCCGAGGGGGGCGGGGGGCCCAACTATTCGGGCATGTAATCAAAAACCATAGCGCTTCGCGCTGAAGGGGCCTGCGTTGCAGGCCCTTTTCTTTTTTCATCTCGCAGCGCTGCACGGTCCCCACCAAAACCCGACCCCCAGCGCCGGGGATTCGCTCTCATCCATCGGTAACAACCCACCGCAGTAAACTCACGGGTAAACCCTAGGCCACCTGCCGCGCCCGTGGTTCCCTTTCTCCAACCCTCCGAAAGTCCCCGAAGATGAACATGAAGCAATTGCCCTGGATGTCCCTGGGTGCCCTCGCCCTGGCAGTCGCCGCCATCGCCCCCGCCAGCGCCCAGCAAAAATCCGTGGCAGTGACCGCCATCGTGGAACACCCCGCCCTCGACTCCGTGCGCGACGGCGTGCAGGCAGCCCTGAAGGAAGCAGGCTTCGAGTCCGGCAAGAACCTGAAGTGGCAGTACCAAAGCGCCCAGGGCAACACCGGCACCGCAGCGCAGATCGCCCGCAAGTTCGTGGGTGACAATCCCGACGCCATCGTGGCCATTGCCACGCCCTCGGCCCAGGCCGTGATCGCTGCAACCAAAACGGTGCCCGTGGTCTTCTCCGCCGTGACCGACCCCGTGGCCGCCAAGCTGGTGAAAGACTGGGAGCCATCGCGCGGCAACGTGACCGGCGTGTCCGACCTGCTGGCACTGGACAAGCAGATGGAGCTGGTCAAGCAGGTGGTGCCCAACGCCAAGCGCGTGGGCGTGGTCTATAACCCCGGCGAAGCCAACTCGGTGGTCGTGGTCAAGCAACTGCAGACCCTGCTGCCCAAGCTGGGCATGACGCTGGTGGAAGCCGCAGCGCCCCGCTCGGTGGACGTGAGCAGCGCCGCACGCAGCCTGATCGGCAAGGTTGATGTGATCTACACCAGCACGGACAACAACGTGGTGTCGGCCTACGAAGCGCTGGTGAAGGTGGGCCAGGACGCCAAGATTCCGCTGGTGGCATCCGACACCGACAGCGTCAAGCGCGGCGCCATCGCCGCCTTCGGCATCAATTACCGCGACCTGGGCGAGCAGACCGGCCGCATGGTGGCGCGCATTCTCAAGGGTGAAAAGCCTGGCGACATCAAGCCCGAGATCAGCACCAAGATGGAGCTGTTCGTGAACCCCGGCGCTGCCGAAAAGCAGGGCGTGAAGCTGTCTGACGCGCTGGTCAAGTCGGCCGCCCAAGTGGTGCAGTAAGCGCCCCGTGCTGCAGGGCTGGGCGTATGCCCGGCCCCTCCGGCAGGAGCCATGCCCCGCGTGGCTCCTGCTTTGTTTTTCCCCTTGCTGGCCCCGCTGCCCATGTCCTTCTTTTCTCTGCTCGGCGCCGTTGAAATCGGCCTGATCTTCAGCCTGGTGGCCCTGGGCGTCTTCATTTCGTTCCGGCTGCTGCGCTTTCCCGACCTCACGGTGGATGGCAGCTTTCCGCTGGGCGGCGCCGTCTGCGCCATTCTGATTTCCACTGGCACCAATGCCTGGGTGGCCACGCTGACTGCCACGGCGGCTGGCGCCGTGGCCGGGCTGATCACCGGCTGGCTCAACGTCAAGCTCAAGATCATGGACCTGCTGGCCAGCATCCTGATGATGATTGCGCTGTACTCCATCAACCTGCGCATCATGGGCGGGCCCAACGTGCCGCTCATCAACGACCCCACGCTGTTCGTGATGCTGCAGCCCGAAGGCATGCAGGACTACATTGCACGCCCGCTGATCCTCGCCGTCATCGTGGTGGCCGCCAAGCTGCTGCTGGACTGGTTCTTTGCCACCGAACGCGGCCTGGCCATTCGCGCCACCGGCTCGAACGCCCGCATGGCCCGCGCGCAGGGCGTGAACACCGGCGCCATGCTGCTGCTGGGCATGGCCATTTCCAACGGGCTGGTGGGCCTGGCGGGTGCGCTGTTTGCGCAGACGCAGGGCGGCTCGGACATTTCCATGGGTATCGGCACCATCGTCATCGGCCTGGCTGCCGTGATCGTGGGCGAGAGCATCCTGCCCTCGCGCCGCCTGATTTATGCCACCCTGGCGGTCATCATTGGCGCCATCGCCTACCGCTTCTTCATTGCCCTGGCGCTCAACAGCGACTTCATCGGCCTCAAGGCACAAGACCTGAACCTGGTCACCGCCGTGCTGGTGGCCGTGGCGCTGGTGATTCCGCAGCTCAAGCGCAAGTTCGCCAAGCGCAAGCCGTCCTGAACCCGCGCACCGAAAGAGCCCCATGCTGAGCGCCCAACACCTCGAAATCACCTTCAACCCCGGCACGCCGATCGAAACCCGCGCATTGCGCGGCATGTCGCTGGACATTCCGGCCGGGCAGTTCGTCACCGTCATCGGCTCCAATGGCGCCGGCAAGTCCACCTTTCTCAACGCCATCTCGGGCGACCAGACGGTGGACAGCGGCCGCATCGCCATCGATGGCGTGGACGTCACCCGCATGCCCGTGTGGGCCCGTGCCGAGCGCGTGGCCCGCGTGTTCCAGGACCCGATGGCCGGCACCTGCGAAGACCTCACCATCGAAGAAAACATGGCACTGGCCCAGCGCCGTGGCACGTTCCGCAACCTGGGCCGCGCCGTCAAGGCATCGATGCGCGAGGGCTTTCGCGAGCGCCTGGCTACGCTGGGCCTGGGGCTGGAAAACCGCCTGACTGACCGCATCGGCCTGCTCTCGGGCGGCCAGCGCCAGGCCGTGAGCCTGCTGATGGCAGCGCTGCAGCCCTCGCGCATCCTGCTGCTCGACGAGCACACCGCCGCGCTCGACCCGCGCACGGCCGACTTCGTGCTGCAACTCACGGCGCGCATCGTGCAGGAGAACAAGCTCACCACCATGATGGTCACGCACAGCATGCGCCAGGCGCTCGACGTGGGCGAGCGCACGGTGATGCTGCACCAGGGCCAGGTGGTGCTGGACGTGTCCGGCGAGGAACGCGCGCGCCTGGACGTGCCCGACCTGCTGAAGATGTTCGAGAAGGTGCGCGGCGAGAAGCTGGCGGACGACGCGCTGCTGCTGGGCTGAGGCCAGGCAGCCCGCCGTTTTCACCCCGCAGGAAGTCTGCCACTGGCGGACTTTCTTTTTTGATAGCAGCTGGCGCGCGCCAGTCCTTGATTTCAAGCGTTTTCACTCTGGAAAGCAAGATAAACCAAGCGCGAGCAGCTATCGAAATTGACAGCTTCCAACAGACGCCGCGCCTCAATGCCCCAGCCGGTTGGGGCTGACGATCTCCCACCTCTGCATGTGCCGGTACACCGTGGCGCGGCATAGCCCCAGGCTGCGCGCCGTCTCGGTCACGTTCCACTGGTGGGCCTTCAGCGCCTGCAGCAGCGCGTCGCGCCCGCCCGGCGCCCCCGGGACGGCGGTCTCCGCATCCACCCCGCCCAGCGACAGCATCCGCTCGGGCGGCAGCATGGCCGGCTGGCCGCCCCGGATTTCGGCCGGCAGATGCTCCGGGCCCACGGCCTCGCCGCCGCTCAGCGCCATCGCCGTGCGCAGCACGTTCTTCAGCTGCCGGATATTGCCCGGCCAGTCGTGGCGCAGCAGCAGCTGGCGCGCGGCCTCGGTGATGGCCACGGCGCGGCCGTAGAGCTGCTGGCCGTCCTCGCGCAGCAGGCGCTCGATGAGCAGCCCCTTGTCGGCGCGATCGCGCAGCGCCGGCAGCTCCAGCGTCACACTGTTGAGGCGGTAGTACAAGTCCAGCCGGAACTGCCCCTGGGCCACCATCCCGCGCAGGTCGCGGTGCGTGGCGCAGATCAGCTGCACGTCGACGGCGACGGGCTGCTCCGCGCCCAGCGGCGTCACCTCGCGCTCGGCCAGCACGCGCAGCAGCCTCGTCTGCATGGCCTGCGGCATGTCGCCGATCTCGTCGAGGAAGAGCGTGCCGCCATGGGCCTGCGCGATCTTGCCGCGCGCGCCCTTGGTCCGGGCACCGGTGAACGCGCCCTCGCGGTAGCCGAACAATTCGCTCTCGATCAGGGTCTCGGGAATCGCCGCGCAGTTGACCGCCACGAAGGGCCGGGCCCTGCGCGCGCTGGCCTCGTGCATGGCCTTGGCAAAAGCCTCCTTGCCCGAGCCGGATTCGCCATGCAGCAGGATCGCCAGCCCCTTGTCGAGCACGCGCAGCGCCTGCCGCACATTGGTCTGCATCTGCGGGTCGTGGCCGGCAATGGCCTGCAGAGCATCCGCGCCCGCCATGGCGGACGATGCCTGCGCCGGTGCCGCGGACGGCCGCCGGCGCGGTGGCCGCACGAGCGCAAAGCACTGCGTTCCGGTCGGCAGGTGGCGCATCGCCAGCGGATAGCCGCCCTGCCGCGCCGCGTCGGCCACCTGCTCGAAACGGTAGTCGAACACCTCTTCGACGCTGCGGCCCAGGGCCGCGACCAGCGCGCCCTGCTCGCGCAGCGACTGGCTGATCGCCACAATCCGCCCCGTTTCGTCGAGCGCGACCATGCCGTCGGCCGAGACTTCGAGAAAATCGCGCCGCCGCGCGAGCTTGAGCACATGGTGGTGCTCGAACTCGTGCAGGAAGTTCGCATCCTCGGCCATGCGGGCCGCGGACCGCACCATCTGCAGCACCAGATGCTGGCTGCGCTTGTCGTCGGGCGACTCGATGGCCGAGGCATCGAGCACGGCCAGCATGCGTCCGTCGGTCCCGAAAATCGGTACGGCGCTGCAGGTCAGCTTCTTGTTCGGAGCGCGGAAATGCTCCTCGTGATGCACGGTGATGGCCCGCTGCTCCAGATTGGCCAGCGCCACCGCGCAAGTGCCCTCCTTCTCCTCGGTCCAGCAGCTGCCCAGCCACAGCCCGGCGCGCCGCCAGTCCTGGTCGAACAGCGGATTGCCGATGAAATCCACCGCCACGCCATGCGTGTCGGCCAGCAACACCACATAGCCCGCGTCGCGGACCTGGCCGAACAGCGCCTCCATGCCGCCGCGGGCGATGCGCATGAAGCGCTCCATGGGTTCGCGATGGTCCTTGAGCGCGGTGGTGGTCAGCACGCGCGGAGGGTCGCCGCGCCCCGGATCCAGCCGGTGCAGCTCGAAAGAGCGCAGCAGCGAGCGTTCGATCAGCGCGACGTCGGCCGGGACGCTGTCAGAAGGCTTCGAGGTGTTCCATGGCATCGTCTGTCTCCATTCGCCTCGCGCTCATCGGCCGAGGTCGGACCTGCATGGGGTGAGACGGCTGCCGCAGGCTGGCCACGGCACCCGTTTCACGCCCGCACATGATAGACCTCAGGCGCCCGCACGGGGTTCAAACATCGACCCGGAGGCTGCCTGTGCCGGTCCGGGGATTGAAGAGACAAGGCAGGCAGGCGGCACGCCCGTTGCCGGCCCCTCCATCCACTCGGCCAGCAGCTGCACCAGCGCGGCGGGCTGGTCCGCATGCAGCCAGTGGCCGGCTTGCGCCAGCTCCACGATGCGCGAGCGCGGAAACAGCCTTCGTATCGTGTTTTCATGCCGCGGCAGCACATAGTTCGAAGTCCCGCCGCGCACGAACAAGGCCTCCACGGCACTCGACGACCGCAGCACCCCGGGCGCAAAGCCCAGCAGCTGCGGCATGGAGCCGCCTATGCCCAGCCAGTGAATGCGCCAGGCCAGATGCCCGTCCCGCCAGGCCAGGTTCTGCAGCAGCATGGCCCGCAGCCGGGCCGAAGGCACGAAGCGTTCGAGCTGCCGGCCGGCGTCCTCCCGCGAACGGGCTGCGGCCAGGTCCAGCCGCAGCGCGGCGCAGACCAGCGCCGAGAAATGGTCGTGGTAGCGGGCCGGGGCGATGTCGAGCACGGCCAGCGCCTCGGTGCGCCCGGGGTACCGCAGCGCGAAGGCCATGGCCACCTTGCCGCCCATGCTGTGGCCGGCGATGCGGGCCCGTGCAATGCCCCGGGCGTCAAGCAGCTCGCGCAGGTCGTCTGCCATGCTTTCGTAGTCCATGGCATCGGCATGCGGCGACAGGCCGTGGTTGCGCAGGTCCACCGCCAGCACGCGCGCGCGGGCCGACAGTGGCGCCGCGATGTGGTGCCACTGCGCGGCGCTGCCGAACAGGCCGTGCAGCAGCACCAGCGGCGGGCAGCCGGCGTCGCCCCCCGGGTAGCTGCGGCAGGACAGCTTCATGTCCTGCCTTCCGTCACAGCTCGCGCCGCTGCATGGCCCCGGCGATGTACTCCGCCTGCCGGATCGCCAGCGCCACGATGGTCAGCGTGGGGTTGGCCGCCGAGCTGGAGGTGAACTGGCTACCGTCCGAGATGAAGAGATTCTTCACGTCATGCGCCTGGCCCCACTTGTTGACCACGCCGTCGCTGGCCTTGGCGCTCATGCGGTTGGTACCCATGTTGTGGCTGGCCGGATAGGCCGGCATGTCGATCACCCGCGTGGCGCCCACGGCTTCGGACAGCTTGCGCCACTGCACCAGACCGTGGGCGGTGATCTTGTCGTCGTTTTCGTGGTAGGTCTTGGTCACGATGGGCACGGGCAGGCCGTACTGGTCCTTTTCCGTGGGGTGCAGCGTGATGGAGTTCTGCTCGCGCGCCAGGTCCTCGCCGCAGACCCAGACGCAGCTCATGTGGTCGTACATCTCCATGGCCGAGGTGAAGTCGCGGCCCCAGCCGCCGGGCTTCATGAACGCCGCCGTGTACGGCAGGTGGATGGCCAGCCCCTCGAGGTAGTAGCCGCCGACAAAGCCGCGCCTGGTATCCAGAGGCACCTCGTCGGCCACCACGGCCGCGATGTCGAAACCGCGGTACATGTACACAGGCTTCTTGTGGATGGCCACGGCCGCGGCCGTGGCGTGGTTCATGTAGTTCTTGCCCACCTGGCCCGAGGAATTGGCCAAGCCGTTGGGGAACAGGCTGGAGGCCGAGTTCAGCAGCAGCCGCGGCGACTCGATGGAGTTGCCCGCCACACAGACCACGCGCGCCTTCTGCAACTGCTTGCGGCCCTTGCCGTCCACGTAGAGCACGCCGTTGGCGCGGCCCTGCTTGTCGTGCTGGATCTGCAGCACCATGGACTCGGGGCGC
>Ga0116142_10005833_pt1 | contig 10885 bp, 10 predicted proteins | sample AD_UKC033_MetaG_FD_89785 | JGI IMG/M metagenome (GOLD analysis project Ga0116142, IMG submission 89785) | Active sludge microbial communities of municipal wastewater-treating anaerobic digesters from USA - AD_UKC033_MetaG | ecosystem: Engineered > Bioreactor > Anaerobic > Digestate | place: USA... | reverse complement strand
CTGCGGCGCCCGCTGCGGGCACGTCGGTGGAGGCCGCCGAGGTTGCCGCCGAAGCCCAGGAGGCCGACGCTGCAGAAGGCACGGAAGGTGGCGATTCGGCAGGCGCGGCGCCGGCCGTGAGCGAGTGAGGGCCAGTCGATGCGCGCACTGATCTGGTTGATCGGCATCTTCGCCCTCGCTGTCGGCGTGGCGATGGTTGCCGGTGTGAATGACGGCTATGTCTTGGTTGTGCTGTCGCCCTGGCGGGCGCAGATCTCGCTGAACCTGTTCATCGTCCTGCTCGTCGTCGGCGTGCTGCTCGTCCACCTGCTGCTCAAGGTCATCGGTCGCACGCTTGGTCTGCCTGCCCGGGTTGCCAGCTGGCGTGAGCGCCGACGCCGGCAAAAGGCCGATCGCGCGCTGCATGGCGCGATCAATGCCCTGTTCGAAGGCCGTTTCTCGCAATCGCTCAAGTCGGCCTCGACTGCATACACTGCGAGCGCGGGCTCGTCCATGGCTGCACTGGTGGCTGCGCGCGCGGCGCACGGCCTGCAGGACGAGGCCCGTTACCAGGAGTGGCTGGGGCACGCCGCAGAAGAGAAGGGCAGTGAAGTAGCTCGCCTGATGACCGAGGCCGAGCTCGCCATCGAAAGCCGTCAGTTCGACGTTGCCGCGAGCCGCCTGCAGACCTTGCGCGATGCCGGTCACAAGCACATCGCCATGCTGCGGCTGGAGTCACGGGTGGCGCTGGCATTGGGGCGCTGGGACGAGTTGGTGCATCACGTACGCCAGCTGCGCAAGCACAAGGCTCTCAGCGATGAGCAGGCCGCGCCCAAGCTGAGGCGGGCACACATCGAGCGCATGAAGCAGCTGGCGGGCGACGCTGGGGCGCTTGCGCAGTACTGGAAGGAGATCCCCGAGGACGAGTTGCAGGATCGGGGTCTGGTGGAGCGCGCACTGCCGCTGATGGCGCGCGCCGGCCATGGTGTGACGGTCCGGCGCCAGGTCGAGCGTCTGCTCGACGAACGCTGGGATACGGCGCTGGCGCGCCTGTACGCCTACTGCGCGGCGTCGAACGAGGATGCGCGCAGCTGCCTGCAGAAGGCCGAAGGCTGGCTCGAGGCGCATCCTCAGGACAGCGGCCTGCTGTTTGCCCTTGGCCAGCTGTGCCGGCGCAGTGAACTGTGGGGCAAGGCGCAGAGCTACCTCGAAGCCTCGCTCAAGCAGTCGCCGGCGGTGGATACGCATCTTGCGCTGGCACACCTGTTCGACACGCTCGAGCGTCCGGCAGACGCCCAGCGCCACTACCGTGCCGCGGCGGAGAAGGTGGGCTCGGCCGCAGCGGCCTGAAGGCAGCGCAGGGCTGGGCACAAGGGGGCCGCGGGCGTAGTGTTTGCGGCCCTCTGCGCTTTCTAGGGCCAGGGATGGCAGGTGTGCTTGGAGGAAGAAAATCTCGCGGCTGGCGCCGCTCCTACAGCAAACCCAACGCGCGTCGCCCCCTGGAGGAGCGGCGCGGGCCGCGAGGGGTTGAAGGCCTTTGCGCCTGCGTCGAGCCCAAAGCGCCAGGCTCAGGCCCAGTCCCGCGGCTTGAGAAAGATGTCGTAGAGCTGCGACTCGGGGCTGCCGGGCTCGGGGTGCCAGTCGTAGCGCCACTTCACGATCGGTGGCATCGACATCAGGATCGATTCGGTACGACCGCCGGACTGCAGGCCAAACAGTGTGCCGCGGTCGAACACCAGGTTGAACTCCACGTAGCGGCCGCGGCGGTAGGCCTGGAAGTCGCGCTCGCGTTCGCCGTAGGCAATGTCCTTGCGGCGCTCGATGATCGGCAGGTAGGCGTCGAGGAAGGCTTCGCCGACCGAGCGTGTCAGCCCGAAGGCGGTATCGAAATCGGTCTGGCCGTCGGCGCCGAGATCGTCGAAGAACAGCCCGCCCACGCCGCGTGGCTCGTTACGGTGCTTGAGAAAGAAGTAACGGTCGCACCAGTCCTTGAGGCGGCGGTGTTCCGCCTCGCCGCCCCAGGGCAGCACGGCTGCCTTGCAGGTGGCGTGGAAGTGGCGGACGTCGTCCTCGAAGGCGTAATACGGCGTCAGGTCCATGCCGCCGCCGAACCACCACACCGGGGCCTTGTCCTCGGCCATGGCGATGAAGCAGCGCACGTTCATGTGCACCGTGGGGCACCAGGGGTTGCGCGGGTGCAGCACGAGCGATACGCCCATGGCCTCGAAGCGCCGGCCGGCGAGTTCGGGGCGGTGGGCAGTGGCTGAGGCCGGCATGGCGTCGCCGGTGACGTGGGAAAAGTTGACCCCGCCGCGCTCGAAGAAGTTACCGTCCTCGATCACTCGCGTCAGCCCGCCACCGCCGCCCGGGCGCTCCCAGCCGTCGGCACGGAAGGCGACGCCATCGAAGGCTTCGAGGCGGTCGACGATGCGCGACTGCAGCCCCGTGAACCAGGGCTTTACGATCTCGGCCTGCATCGTCATCAGAGCTTGCGGCCGATGGCGCGGTGGCCGATGTCGCGGCGGTACTGGCGGCCCTCGAACTGGATCATGTCGGCGATCTCGTAGGCGCGCTTCTGCGCCGTGCGCACGTTGTCGCCGAGCGCAGTCACGCACAGCACGCGGCCGCCGGCGGTGACGACTTGGCCGTCCTCGTCGGCGGTGCCGGCATGGAACACATGCACGTCCTCGAGCTCGTTGGCGGGCAGGCCGGTGATGGCGTCGCCCTTGCGCGGGCTGTCCGGGTAGCCGGCGGCAGCCAGCACAACTCCCAGCGCAAAGCGGCGATCCCACTCGGCTTCGGTGTGGTCGAGCTTGCCGGCGATGGCCGCTTCGATGAGGTCTGCGAGGTCCGTCTTGAGCCGCATCATGATCGGTTGCGTTTCCGGATCGCCCATGCGGCAGTTGAACTCGACCACGCGCGGACGGCCGTCGCCATCGATCATCAGCCCGGCATAGAGGAAGCCGGTGTAAGGCAGGCCGTCGGCAGTCATGCCGGCCAGCGTCGGGTTGATGATCTCGCGCATCACGCGTGCATGCACGTCGGGGGTCACCACCGGAGCGGGCGAATACGCGCCCATGCCGCCGGTATTGGGGCCCTGGTCGCCGTCTTTGAGGCGCTTGTGGTCCTGGCTGGTGGCGAGCGCGAGCGCGTTCCTGCCGTCGGCCATGACGATGAAGCTGGCTTCCTCGCCCTCCATGAATTCCTCGATGACCACGCGTGCGCCGGCATCACCCATCTTGTTGTCGAGCAGCATCATGTCGATCGCGGCATGGGCCTCGTCTGCCGTCATCGCCACCACGACGCCCTTGCCCGCAGCCAGGCCGTCGGCCTTGATCACGATCGGCGCGCCCTCGGTGTCGATGTAGGCGTGCGCCTCGGCAGCGTCCGAGAAGGTCTGGTACTTCGCGGTCGGGATGTTGTGGCGGACGAGGAACTGCTTGGCGAAGTCCTTCGAGCTCTCGAGCTGCGCAGCCGCCTTGGTGGGGCCGAAGATCGGCAGGCCGGCGGCGCGGAAGGCGTCCACAACGCCGGCCGCGAGCGGGGCTTCGGGGCCGACCACGGTGAAGGCGACCTGTTCGCGCTTGGCCAGTTCGACCAGCACCTTGATATCGGTGACCGGTACGTTCTGCAGCAGCTTCTCGGCAGCGGTGCCGGGGTTGCCCGGCGCCACCAGCACGCGGGTGACCTTGGGCGACTGGGCGAGCTTCCAGGCCAGCGCGTGTTCGCGACCGCCTGAACCGATGACGAGGACTTTCATGAGCTGCTCCGGATCTCTGCGGGGAGGATGTCGTTATTAGTGGCGGAAGTGGCGGAAGCCGGTGAACACCATGGCGATGTTCTGCTCGTTGGCGGCGGCGATGACCTCTTCGTCGCGCATCGAGCCGCCCGGCTGGATCACCGCCGTGGCGCCAGCCTGGGCGAGCACGTCGAGGCCATCGCGGAAGGGGAAGAAGGCGTCGGAGGCGACCACGCAGCCGGCGATCTGCAGACCGGCGTTCTCGGCCTTGATCTTGGCGATGCGGGCGGAGTCGACGCGGCTCATCTGGCCGGCGCCGACGCCGATGGTCATGCCGTCCTTGCAGTACACGATGGCGTTGGACTTGACGTACTTGGCCACGCGCCAGGCGAACAGCATGTCGCGCATCTCGGCGTCAGTCGGTGCGCGCTGGGTGACGACCTTGAGGTCGGCGACCTGGATGCGAGCCTCGTCGGCGCTCTGCACGAGCAGGCCGCCACCGACACGCTTGTAGTCGAAGGCGCCTGCGGGCTGGCCGAGCGGGCAGGTGAGCACGCGCACGTTCTTCTTGCCGGCGAGCAGTTCGAGCGCGTCGGCAGTGTAGGACGGCGCAATCAGGACCTCCAGGAACTGCGCCGACACCGCTTCCGCGGCGGCACGGTCAACCTCGCCGTTGAAGGCGATGATGCCGCCGAAGGCAGAGGTCGGGTCGGTGGCGAAGGCCTTCTTGTAGGCTTCGAGCGGGCTGGCGGCGACGGCCACGCCACAGGGGTTGGCGTGCTTGACGATGACACACGCTGCAGCCGGGCCGTCGAAGGCCTTGACGCATTCCCAGGCCGCGTCGGCGTCGGCGATGTTGTTGTACGACAGCTCCTTGCCCTGCAGCTGGGTGTAGCCGGCAACGCCGCCCTCGGCTGCGCCCGGTTGGCGGTAGAAGGCCGCCGTCTGGTGCGGGTTCTCGCCGTAGCGCAGGTCCTGCACCTTGTCGAAGGCGAGCTGCAGGCGCTCGGGGTAGGTCTGCAGCGACACGTCGCCGGCGTCGTTGGTGACCAGCGCGGTGAGGTAGTTGGAGATCGCCGAGTCGTAGCGCGCAGTGTGGGTGAAGGCCTTCACCGCGAGCGCGAAGCGGGTCTTGTGGCTGAGCTTGCCGGCGTTGGACTTGAGCTCGGCGACGATGCCGGCGTAGTCCTCGGGGTCGGTGACGATGCCGACACCGCCGTCTTCGTTGCCGTGGTTCTTGGCCGCGGCGCGCACCATGGTGGGGCCGCCGATGTCGATGTTCTCGATCGCATCTTCCAGCGAGCAGTCGGGCTTGGCCACGGTCTGCTGGAAGGGGTAGAGGTTCACCACCACGAGGTCGATGCGGCCGATATCGTGTGCAGCGATCGTGTCCATGTGCTCGGCGAGATCACGACGGGCGAGGATGCCGCCATGCACCTTGGGGTGCAGGGTCTTGACGCGGCCGTCGAGCATCTCCGGGAAGCCGGTGTGCTCGGAAACGTCTGTCACCTCGAGGCCGGCTTCGCGCAACAGGCTGGCGGTGCCGCCGGTCGACAGCAGCTTGACGCCGAGCGCGGAGAGCTCGCGGGCGAATTCGAGCACGCCGCGTTTGTCGGAAACACTGATCAGGGCTTGGGTGACGTTCATCGTGGTGACTGGGCTGAGGATTGAGAAAAACGGAGGGTCGAGGTGTGCGCCGCGCCTTCCGGTTCGAGCCGAAGAGCGCGCGGTGGCGGCTTACAGCAGTTCGTAGTCGGTGAGCTTGCGGCGCAGCGTGTTGCGGTTGATGCCCAGCATCTCCGCGGCGACCGTCTGGTTGCCCTTGGCCTGCTCGAGAACGAACTGCAGCATCGGGCGTTCGACGTTACGGATCACCATGTCATGGATGGCGCCCGGTTTCTCGCCGTCGAGGTCGCGGAAATACTGATCCAGGGTGCGAACGACGGCGTCCGCGATCTCGTTGTTGCGGCTCATGCGGCGAGTTCCTGCAGGTTTTCGTCGGCTTCGTAGCTCAGGCGCGCATCGGCCTCGGCTAGCTGGCCGAAGAAGTCGTCAACGGCGGCGAGCTGGGCGGGAATGTCGGGGATCTGGTTCATCGCCCGGCGGAACGCCGCCGAGCCGACCAGGCCCTTGGTGTACCAGGAGATGTGCTTGCGCGCGATCTTGACGCCGCGCTCGTCGCCGTAGAAGCCGTACAGGTCGGCGAGGTGTTCGCGGCAGACCTGATGGATCTCGCTCACCAGCGGCGGCGGCATCAGCTCGCCGGTGGCGAGGTAGTGCTCGATCTCGCGGAAGATCCACGGCCGGCCCTGTGCGGCGCGCCCGATCATGACGCCATCGGCGCCGGTGTAGTCAAGGACGTGCTTCGCTTTTTGTGGGCTGGTGATGTCGCCGTTGGCGATCACCGGGATGCTCACCAGCGTCTTGACGTGGGCGATGGTGTCGTACTCGGCCTCGCCCATGTACTGGTCGGCGCGGGTGCGGCCGTGGATGGCGATGGCGCGGATGCCGGATGCCTCGGCGATGCGGGCGATCGTCGGCGCGTTCTTGTTGGCACGGTTCCAGCCGGTACGGAACTTGAGCGTGACCGGGGTGTCGGGCACGGCCTTGACCACCGCTTCGAGGATGCGCGCCACCAGCGGTTCGTCCTGCATCAGCGCCGAGCCAGCCATCACGTTGCACACCTTCTTGGCCGGGCAACCCATGTTGATGTCGATGATCTGCGCGCCATTGTCGGCGTTGTACTTTGCGGCCTCGGCCATCATTGCCGGGTCGGCGCCGGCAATCTGCACCGAGATCGGGTCGACCTCGCCGGTGTGATCTGCACGGCGACGGGTCTTTTCGCTGCCATAGAGCAGGGAGTTGGACGTCACCATCTCGGACACGGCCACGCCTGCGCCCAGTTTCTTGCACAACTGGCGGAAAGGACGATCCGTCACCCCGGCCATCGGAGCGACGAAGAGATTGTTGCGCAAGGTAAAGCCGGCGAACTGCATGAGCGGGAGCGAGCGATGAAAGCCCGGCATTTTACCCCATCGTTCAAACCCTTGGCGTGTCGGCTGTCGCAGTGCAGCGTAATGACAACGCTGCATTGGTACATGCGGCAAGCGCTCAGGTGCTCGGTTGCGCGCCGGCGGGGCGGCAAGCCAGTGCCTGCTCCAGATCGGCAACGAGGTCCTCGGTGTCCTCGATGCCCACCGACAGGCGCAGCAGGTCGTCGGGGCAGCGCGTGCCCGGTCCTTCGACCATGGCGCGGTGCTCGATGAGGCTTTCCACCGAGCCGAGCGAGGTTGCGCGCCGGAAGATGCGCACCCGGGCGGCCACCTCGTGCGCCGCCGCGGCGCCACCGCGCACCCGCAGCGACAGCATGGCGCCGAAGCCGCCGATCATCTGCCTGCAGGCGATAGCATGGCCGGGGTGGCTGGGGAGGCCGGGGTAGCGCACCTCGAGCACGGCGGGATGGTGTTCGAAGTGCTGTGCGATGTGCAGCGCCGACGCTGCCGCCGTGCGTACGCGCGGAAACAGCGTGCGCAGACCGCGGTTGAGCAGCCAGGCCTCGAAGGGGCCGAGGACGGCGCCGCCGGCTGCACGTGCGGTCTTTATGCGACTCCAGAAATCGTCGGCGGCGGCGGTGACGAGCACGCCCGCGACGACGTCGGAATGCCCGTTGAGGTACTTGGTCGCCGAGTGCATGACGATATCTGCACCGAGCGCCAGCGGGCGGGTGAAGACCGGGGTCGGTACCGTGGAGTCCACCACCAGACGGGCGCCGGCGGCGTGGGCGAGCCTGGCTGCGCGGGCGATATCGATGATGTCCCAGGTCGGGTTGGCGGGGGTCTCGGCCCATACCAGATTGGCCGGCGCCTGCAGCAATCCGGCGAGTTCGTCGGTGTCGGCATAGAAATCGAGGCCGATCTGCCAGTTGGCGGAGAAGCCGATCAACCAGTTGCGCAGCGACCAGTACATGTCGTGCGGAGCGACGATGCGTGCGCCCGGCTTGAGTGCCAGCAGCACAGCCGATGCGGCGGCCATGCCGGAGGCGAACAATGCCGCCGCCGCGCCGCCTTCGAGCTCGCACAGCAGGGCTTCGGCAGGGTCGTAGGCCGGGCTGGCGTCGCGGGCGTAGATGCGGCCGCCCGGCAGGCTGCCATCCTCGGCACGCTCGAAGGTGCTCGCCATATGGATCGGCGGCACGATGTCGCGGTGCGGCATCGTGCTCGCGCCGAGGCCCTGGGCGGCGAGGGTGGCGGGGGCGAAGTTGGCGCCAGGCCTGCGGTGGTCGTCGTGCTGCATGGTGTGCGTTCCTTGATGAGTGCGGGGGCGCGCAACGGGGCGCACAATAGAGCGGATGCTTGCCAGGGTGGCGGCGAGCCTACAAGTTCGGCGTGGTGGTGTCGAGTCTGAGCTAGGGGTAAGATCGCAGGTTTTTTCCTGCCCGGGCGCTCACCGTGATCCGCATCGAGAACCTGCACAAGACCTATCGCGCTGCCGACGGCCGCGACGTCTCCGCGCTCGCCGACGTCAGCCTGGAGATCGGCGCCGGCGAGGTGTTCGGCATCATCGGCCGTTCGGGCGCAGGCAAGAGTACGCTGATCCGCACCCTCAACCTGCTCGAGCGCCCCTCGGCCGGGCGCGTGCTGATTGACGGCGAAGACATCACCTCGCTCGACAGCGAAGGCCTGTACGCGCTGCGCCGGCGTGTCGGCATGATCTTCCAGCACTTCAATTTGCTCAACGCCAAGACGGTGGCCGATAACATCGACTGGCCGCTGAAGGCGACCGGCCACACCGACGCCACCGCGCGCGCCGCGCGCGTGAAGGAGTTGCTGGCGCTGGTGGGGCTTTCCGAGCATGGCCACAAGTACCCCTCGCAGCTCTCAGGCGGCCAGAAGCAGCGCGTGGGCATCGCACGTGCGCTCGCCAACCGGCCGCAGCTGTTGCTGTGCGACGAGGCGACCTCGGCGCTCGACCCCGAGACCACGCAGTCCATCCTGCGCCTGCTGCTCGACATCAACCGCCAGCTCGGCCTCACCATCGTACTGATCACCCACGAGATGCAGGTCATCCGTACGATCTGCGACCGCGTCGCGGTGATCGACGGTGGGCGCATCGTCGAAGCGGGCAGGGTGGCCGACGTGTTCCTGCATCCGCAGCATCCGGTGACACGCAGCATGGTGGCGCAGAGCGACGTGCTCGCCGCGGCCAGTTACGATCCGGCACATGCTTACATGAGCGACAAGCTGCGCGGCACCCTGGTGCGCCTGACCTACATCGGCGACGTCACCTACCAGCCCATCCTCAGTCGCATCATGGCCGGCGCCAAGGTGCAGATCACGATCCTGCAGGGGGAGGTGTCGAGCATCAAGGACGTGCCTTTCGGCCAGCTGCTGCTCGAGCTCGAGGGTAGCGAGGATGATATCGGCGCCGTGTTCGCCGAACTCGACCGCCACCAGATCCACCACGAGGTGCTGCAGTAATGGACCTGTCCGTCATCGACTGGAGCGACATCGGCGTCGCCACCTGGGAGACCCTGGTGATGACCGGCGTGTCGCTGTTCTTCACCATCCTGCTCGGCCTGCCGCTGGGCATCCTGCTGTTCGTCACCGCCAGGCGGCAGCTGCTGGAGCAGGGCTTCGTCTATGCAGTGCTGTCCTTCGTGGTCAATGTGCTGCGCTCGGTGCCCTTCCTGATCCTGCTGATCGTGATGATCCCGGTGACGGTGATCCTGATCGGCACCTCGCTCGGCGTCGAAGGCGCGATCCCGCCGCTGGTGGTGGGCACGGCGCCTTTCTTTGCCCGCCTGGTCGAGAACGTGCTGCGCGAAGTCGATCGCGGCGTCATCGAGGCCTGCCAGGCGATGGGTATCCGCACCTGGCGCATCATCTTCGGCGCCCTGTTGCCCGAGGCCCTGCCGGGCCTGATCGCCGCAGTGACGGTAACCGCGATCACGCTGATGTCCTATGCCGCAATGTCGGGCGTGATCGGCGGCGGTGGCCTCGGCGACCTCGCCATCCGTTTCGGCTATCAGCGCTTCCAGACCGAGGTGATGGTGATCACCGTCGCTCTGCTGGTGGTGCTGGTGCAGATCATCCAGTACTCGGGCGACCGCCTGGTGCTGTATTTCACCCGCAAGTGATCCTCACAAAGGAGCTGTCCATGTCGCATACCCTGCGCAAACTCTTCATCGCCAGTCTTGGCGCCCTTACCCTGGGCGCCGCTGCCACCGCGTCCGCAGCCGACCGCCTGGTCATCGCCGCCACCCCGGTGCCGCACGCCGAGATCCTCGAATTCGTCAAGCCGTTGCTGGCCAAGGACGGCGTGGAACTGGAGGTGAAGGTATTCACCGACTACGTCCAGCCCTCGATGCAGACCAACGAGAAGCGCGTCGACGGCAACTTCTTCCTGCATCAACCCTATCTGGACGCCTTCAAGCAGAAGCAGAAGAACGACATCCAGGTCGTGGTGACCAAGGTGCACGTCGAGCCGCTCGGTGCCTATTCCGCCAAGCACAAGGCGGCAACCGATATCCCGGACGGCGCCACCGTGGCGATTCCCAACGACCCCTCCAACTCCGGCCGCGCGCTGCTGCTGATGGCCAAGAATGGCCTGATCACGCTGAAGGACATCAACAGTGTGTCGGCGACGCAGAAGGACATCGCCGCCAATCCCAAGAAGCTGCGCATCCGCGAACTCGAGGCTGCGACTCTGCCGCGCATCCTCAACCAGGTCGACCTGGCGGTGATCAACACCAACTACGCGATCGAGGCCAAGCTGAATCCGCTGCAGGACTCGCTGTTCATCGAGGACGCCAGCTCGCCGTACGCAAACCTGCTGGTGGCGCGCGAGGATAATGCTGACAGCGCGGCGATGAAGAAGCTGGCTGCTGCGCTCAACTCTGAAGAAGTGCGGCAGTTCATTGCCGACAAGTACCAGGGCGCGGTGGTGCCGGCTTTCTGACCCGCGCGGCGCCCGATCTCGGGCGCCGTTCATGAGCGCTCGCGGCGTGTGCCGTGGAGCAAGTGCGGCCGGGAACCCCCTGTAGGAGCGGCGCCAGCCGCGAGGGTTTGATGGGTGCCCGCCCCGGTCAGGGCCAGGCGCGGGCGCCGAACATCATGCGGCGGGCGACGAAATGGCGTAGTGGCGGCAGCAGGTCGAGCGCGACCAGCG
>Ga0116142_10005832_pt1 | contig 10887 bp, 7 predicted proteins | sample AD_UKC033_MetaG_FD_89785 | JGI IMG/M metagenome (GOLD analysis project Ga0116142, IMG submission 89785) | Active sludge microbial communities of municipal wastewater-treating anaerobic digesters from USA - AD_UKC033_MetaG | ecosystem: Engineered > Bioreactor > Anaerobic > Digestate | place: USA... | reverse complement strand
TGCATAGCCTGAGAAGTGGGTCAAACGCCCGCACCAGTCCAGCACCCGCGCGATCGTCTCCAGCCGCGAGGCGCCGATCAGCTGCACCGACCGCAAGAACGCAAGGCTCCGGGCCGGCGGCGCGGGGACGATGCGTCCAAAGACCGCCTTGATCTCGTAGCCATGCTTCGGTCCGTTCCAGCGGAACATCGCCCGGCTGTCAAACAGCTCGGTGAGCGCCGGCAGCGTGTACCCCTCAAGCAGCGTCCACGGCAGCTGCCGGTCGACCTCCAGGGCCAGGCCCAGCCCGACGCTCGCCCTGTAGTAGGCCCACGCGTCGTCTTGCGCCAGGATGGTCGTCGGCGTCTCGTCGTCGGCCAGCGAGACCAGGTTCGGGGGCACATCCTTCACCAGCACCGAGCGGCCTGCCAACGCCAGCTGGAACGCCTCCTCCAGCTCGTCCTGCATCCTACTGCTCCACCTGGCCCAGAGCTCCGCTGTGCCCGGGCCTTCCCAGACAATGCTCGCCGCGATGGACGGGTGTGCCCTGAGCCAAGCATCCAGATCCACAGGTTTCCGTTTCTGCTCCATTCTCGATCTCCTTTCTCCGGTCAGTCTGCGCTCGGGGTCCTTCCCCCCCGGTGCATTGCACCTCTCCTCCCCTCCGCTGACCTCGCCGTCACCCCCATGCCGGCCGAGCCCATGATGGGCGGCTCGACCCGGTCCGACAGCGGCCATCCGATGTAGCGCGCCGCGATCTGCGGCAGGGCGACGTTGAGCGCCGAGGCCATAAATGAGGTCAGAAGCGAGGTCAGCGTGGCGGCGACCAGGGCTGCGGTTCGGTTCGAGTCGCGGATCAAGCTCTTGTCTCCTCTGACAGCCGTTGTGCCGTATGGTGAGAGGATCAGCCCGTCTTTCGTCCAGCATCGCCATTGTAGCACACTCCCTCCCAGGTACAACTCCCTTCTTGGGGCGTTGCACCTCTCCGCCGCGCCCGACAGGTGCTTAGCGCCTCGCGATCCCTCCAGGCCCACAGCAGGCAACCGGTAGGCCGGGTTTCCATACCCGGCCCGCCGTCCGGAGGTGCGCCTGCCGGCATTCGATGGAGCAGAAGCGCCTGCGGGCGCGCTGCGCGGTGTAGTGGTCGAGGGAGTGGGCGTCGACGTCGTCGCCGCACCACTCGCGGAGAAGCCCGGTGTAGGGCGGACCGGGAGGGGGTTCGGCGCGCCCGTCTGCCGGGCCCTGGTCCGGCGTGGCCCATTGACACCCGGCCCAAATGCGGATATAATGGAGACAGCCAGCAGCCTGCAGAGACGCGGGGCACAGGAGATGTCCGAGGCGGCAGGCGTGCTTGGTGATCCTCGCCACTGCATAGAATTCCCTCGCTGAGCAAAGCACCCACGTGCCGTCGAGGCGATCCATGTACGGTCGCCACGCGCTCCCGCCGGCGCCTGGCGGTTCGCGCGCCGGTGTAGTGGATTTTGGTACCTGTCGTGAAAGGAGACTCCGAGATGCCGAACAGAGCAAGAAGGTTCCCATTCGGGTCACTGCTCGCCTTGTTGATCGCCGGCTTGCTGGTCGCAGCCTGCGCTGAGGAAACCGAGTCGCCTCCACCTCCGCAGCTGAAGGAGGTGCTGCCGCTCGCACCAGGTGCGGTGCAGCCCTCGGCGGCGAACCTGATCCTAGGGTCGACCCACGTGGAGCCATTTGACGAAGCCAGCCAGACGTACCAAATCGTGGCGACTATCGAGAACACGGGTGGCAGCGACGCCAGTGCATTCAGTGCCGGATGCACATACAAGTGCCCTCCTGGGGGCTCGATCACGGGCGGCGGGCTAGACATCGTCCAAGGCGGAGTCATCGCGGGGAACTCGAGCTACACCTACAAATCGCCCTTCCATCTCGCGTGCGAATCGAAACCTCCTACGCTGGGCCTGACCTGCAGCATCACCTCGGCCCAGGGAGGCACGCAGACATACGCCGTGAATGTGACACTCCCTTAGGGGTGCGCCGTCCGGCGAAAACGCCGTGCGGCCTGCCGTTTGCCTCGCGCGACGGCATCGCCCGGCCCTGGCCCGTGGCGGAGGCAGCCCAGGCGTGAGCGGCACGATTCCCTGGAGACGCGATCGGGCGAGGCTCAGGCGTTGGTAGCTGCATCCAGTCGCAGCACAGGGAGCATCCTATGAACAAGCCGGGAATCCCACAGCCACCAATCGGAGTGATATTGGCCGCACTGCTCCTCGCAGGGTGCGGCGCGACCGGGGTCACGCCAACCTCACCAACCGAACCGCAGATCTCCTTCACCGCCGATCGCACGAGCCTCGCGCCCGGGGAGTGCGCCACGCTGCAGTGGAGCGTGGAGGGTGGCCTTGGGGTCGACTTTGGTGGAGAGCCGGTTGACCGCTCGGGTCAGAGGCGGGTGTGCCCACCGGAAACGACCACCTTCTGGCTGGGGGTTGACACCGGAGAGGCCGTCGCCCGCCGCCAGGTCGTGATCTCCGTCCGCAGCCCAGGGCAACCGCCCGGTGCGCCATCGGGCCCGACACCCTCTCGTCGGGCGACACCCGCGGGCGCGGCTGGGGAGGAAGAGCTGCCTGACCTGACGGTGACTGAGGTTTCTTCGTCCCCGGCGGCTCCCCGGGCGGGAGAAGTGACGGCACTGGGGGCTGTCATCAAGAACCTGGGAACCTGGGACGCGGAGGATTTCTTCGTGAGCTTTTTGCTGGACGGCGCGGAGATCGGCTCCGTGCTTATCGGCCGCCTCTCCGCAGGAGCCGAGGGTGAAGCCACGGTCAGAGTGACGTCGCCCTCCGCCGGCGAGCATAGACTGGACGTCATTGCGAATCCGGGCGGTTGGATCAGGGAAGCCGACGAGAGCAACAACGCGCTCCGCAGAAGCTTGGTGGTCGAAGGGGCACAGCTCCCTGACCTGGTGATCGAGAGCCTGACCGTCCAGCCCGAGAGCCCGGCCCCCGGGGACCCTGTCGCGATCGCTGTGACGATTCGGAACCGGGGCACGGGCGCCGCGGAGCAGGCAAGTGTGGCCTTTTCTATCATGGGTGCTGCTGACCTGGAGGGGCTGGAGCAGGGCGAGTGCAGCCCTGAGGACCGCTATGCGGTCGAGGTGGTGGACTCTGCCCGGGCAAACCCGGACTCCGATCCTTCTGCAGCCCTTGGCCCGCCCGACTTCTCAGAAGAGCCGGCGAGGGGCTGTGTCAACCTGGGTATCGGTGGTTCCATCACCCTGGCGCTTGGCGACAGCGGGGTGATGGATGGGCCGGGCGATGACCTGCGTATCTGGGGCGCGCCGCGCGTGGAGCGCTCCTTCCACGTCGAGCTGAGCGAGGACGGCACCCTCTTCTACTCCCTGGGCCTTGTCCGCGCCGGGACCGACCTGGACCTCGCGGCGTCTGGCGTGGCGGTGGCCTGGCTGGTGAGGATCACGGACGACGGCAGCCCGGAGCGGGAAGGCACGGCGTCTCCGGGCACCGACCTGGATGCCGTGGAAGCCCTGCACTGCCTGCCGCTGGACCGAGACCCGCTCAAGCTTGACCACGTGGAGCTTCTGACATCCCTCGAACCTGGTGGGCGGGAGACGGTCACAGTCTCCTGGACGAGCACCTCGGCCGGGGAGTACACGTTGGTCGCCGAGATCGACGCCCTGGATTCCGTCCCAGAGAGCGATGAGACGAACAACGCGCTGGAGAGAGTCATAGCCGTGCGAGTCAAGTAGCCGGGGGTGAGGAGGGGCAAAGATGAAAGTGCGAGCCTCGTTGCGTCGGGCACTGCAGGCGGCCCTGGCTGCCCTGGTCGCGGTGGTGCTTCTCCCCGCCAGGGCGCAGGCTTTCGCGCCCAAGCACCACCTGGATACCATCATGGGGCCGCTCGAGGGCGCGGGGTTTTCTGAGAGCGAGGCGTACCTGATTGCCTTCTTTGCGATCGAGGTCGACATGAACGAACTGCCGCGGCCTTTCTGCTGGACTCCTATCCGCTGGCATACGCAGACGTACGCCTGTGCTCCGACCCATGAAGACCTGGCTACCGATCCCTGCGTTCAGGGTGGGCGCTTTGCCGACTGGGTGGCGTGGTGCCTCCCCTTCCACAACTGCCGCTTGCCGTACGCACTCAACGGGTTTGACGACGGTCCGGCGTATGGGCTGACCGAGTTCACGAAAATGCGCAGCCTCTGGTCGATCGAGGCTGCCATGCACATGGCGCCCGGAGAACGCTGCTTTGACGTGCTACGGCGATTCGGATACATGCTTCACGGCATCCAGGACTTTTACGCCCACACCAACTGGGTGGAGGTCTTTCACGATGAGCTCGGCTTTGACTTCAAGGAGATCCCCACGTGGACCAGTTTCATGAAGGCGCAGCGGGGGGCGGAGCTGAACCTGATTCTGCTTCAGCATGCCGCCGGGGACGAGGGTGAAGCGAAGAGGCAATACGCCACGCTGGACGCGAACCTGCGGATCGGCGGCGAGGTTGACGGCAGTGCCTGGCACGACACCTATGGCAAGGATTGGGATGTCGAGAACAACTACGACGAGAAGGCGCTGGACGCGCATCGAGATGAGCACAACCACACGGTGCTCGACTACTTCGAGGAAGCCAAGTTCCTGGCCGGCACCGAAACCTACCAGCTCGGCCTGGAGCTAAAGTCCAACATTGTCAACAACCCCGAGCTGGGCGAGGCTGCCTGGAAGAGGCTGTTCGATTGCGTCTACGAGATGGCAGCGTTCGAGGGCGTGTCTTTCGAGGACGAGCTGAACGAGTACACCAGCTCCATCCGCCGGCTCAGGTCCTACTCGAGCTCGCTGCCCTATGTGCGGGGCGTATGCGGCGCCGTCGTCTCCCTGAGCTTTCTCAGCTCGTCCTACCCCCCATTGGCCGCGTTGGCTGCGCTGTGCTCGCTGGTGCCGAACCAGCTTTGGCATTGACCGGTGCGCGGCTGCGCACACGGAGACCTGGGTTGCTGCGCCTGGAAAGGAGGACGGCCATGTTGATGAAGTCGAAGTTGAGAGCCAGGTGGGTGCTCCTGGTGACCATCCTGTGCCTGGCGGGTGTCTCTGCAGCGGCCAGCACCGCGGCCAGCAATGGGCAGCCCTTTCCACCGGGATCACGGGTGGAGGGCAGTCACCCTGACGCGCTGCTCGTCCTGCGCAACCTGGGGACAGGCGCCAGCCTCAAGGCAAACAGCGAGGGCGGTGGCCCAGGCATCAGGGCCGAAAGCAAGAGCGACGATGGGGTATACGGTATCACCGGCCAGAAGGGCAAGAGCGGGGTGTATGGTTTTAGCACAGTAGGAGTCGGGGTGACGGCCCGGAGCGACAGCAACGACGGCCTGGTTGGCTGGACCGGAAACAAGGACAAGAGCGCGGTGTGGGGCCACAGCACGGAAGGAATCGGCGTCAGGGGCGACAGCACCGACAACGATGGCGTGCGCGGCGCAAGCACGCAGGGTGCCGGCGTTGTGGGCCGCAGTGAGGAGGACGATGGCGTAGTCGGATGGACCGGAACCAAGGGCAAGAGCGGCGTGTGGGGCCACAGCACCGAGGGGACCGGCGTCTCAGGCAGCAGCGACAGGACTGGTGTGCATGGCTGGAGTGACGAGGGCACAGGTGTGCTGGCTGCCAGCAAGCAGGGCACCGCCCTGTACGTCGACGGCACGTCCATCTTCAAGAACTATGCCAGCTTCGAGGGGGGCCATGGTGACCTGGCTGAGAACTATTACGGCACCGGGTTCTTGGAGGGAGGCGACGTCGTGGTTATCGACTCCGGCGCCGGCTTGACCTTGAAGGCAGCCAGCAGGGCCAACGACACCGCAGTTGCAGGCATCATCTCCACAGCCCCCGCCATGAGGCTGAAGGGGCTTATCGACAACGATCTTGGAGTTCCCCTGGTCATTGCGGGGCGCACCCTGTGCAAGGTCGATGCCGGCCACGGTCCCATCGTGCCGGGTGACCTGCTCACTTCATCCCCTACTCGGGGGTATGCCATGAAGGCCCAACCGGTCGTGGTAGGTGGACTTGCGCTCTATCGACCCGGCACTATTATCGGCAAGGCCCTGGAAGCCTGGGAGAATGGAAAAGGGCTCATCATGGTGCTGGTTACTTTGCAGTAGGAGGAGGACGCTGTGCCGCCAGCAGGGCACAGGCAGAGGAGCGGCAGTTGAGCAAGAATGGTAGCTGTGTGGGGAAGTGGGCCGCCAGCATTGCAGCGGCTCTCATCGGTGCGGTGCTGGTCTGGTGGCTCGGTGCCGCGCTGTTCTGGTGGCTGGTGCACCCGGGCGGGCTGCTGAATCGAGAAGCGCCTTCGCCCGTACCACCCCCTCATGCCCCGGCCATCGTCAATACGTATGGGACGGAGCTGTACGATGAGCAGCTGATGGAGGTCACCCTTGAGCCCGGAGCCAAGGTCAGCCTGAAGGTCGCAGACTACTGGCATGTGCCGGAGGGCATCGAAGGAAGCTGCGCCGACGGGTTCTGGGCGTTCACCTGGATCGTGCGCTCGCCTTACCCGGAGGGCGGCGAAGACCTGGTGATCCAAAGGCCCCTGCCCATGGGGAACGGCCGGACGGATACCTTTGCACAAGGATCGACCGGCTCGAGCTCTGCCGGCTGGTGCGACGACCTCATGCTGTTCAACACTTCCCTGGAGCGGTACCAGGTCGAGATTCGGCACGCGTCGGGGTCCTTGCCGTAGGAGGGGAAACCCGGCCTGCGGTGGCGGGTATGGAAACCCGCCCTACGGTGGCGCATGGGGAAGCCCGGCCTGCGGTGGCGGGTATGGAAACCCGGCCTACGTGGCGGGTAGGGAGACCCGGCGCTACGGCGGCGGGTATGGAAACCCGCCCTACGTGGCGGGTAGGGAAACCCGGCGTACGCCCCCTTGTTCTTCGTGCCGCTCCGCGGTATAATGGTGCCGCACCCGACACCAGGCGCCACCGGCGCCGGCACCCGGAGGATGCCATGGCCACACACCTCTACCTGGCGCCCGCCGCGGCGGGCAAGACGGCCTATCTCGTCGACCTCACCCGCCGGGCCGCCCAGGGTCTGGCCGCCACCCCGCGCGTCGTCGTGCCCACCATGCTGCAGGTCCGCTCCTGGCGCCACCGTCTCGCGCAGGCCGGCGGCGCCATCGGCGTCCGCCTTCTCACCTTCTCGCGCCTCTACGCCGACTGCCTCAGCGCCGCCGGTGAATCGTACACCGAGCTCTCCGAGCCCGTCCAGTACCGCCTGATCCGCTCCGTCGTCGACGGGCTGGGCCTCGTCCACTACGCCCCGCTGGCGCGGATGCCGGGCTTTGTCCAGGTGCTGCAGCGGTTGATCGGGGACCTCAAGGCCGCCGGCATCTACCCGGGCGCCTTTGCCGGCGCCGTGGCCGGCATGGGGAGCGAGCCGCGGCTTGCCGAGCTGGCCCTGGTCTATGCCGCCTACCAGGAGCGCCTTCGCGAAAAGGGCTGGGCGGACGCCGCGGGCGTGGGTTGGCTTGCCGCCGAGGCGGCCCGGGAGCGGGCGCCCGGCCTGGCGCGGGACTGGCCGCTCCTGGTCGTGGACGGGTTCGACAGCTTTACCTCGGTACAGCTGTCGCTCCTCTCGGTCCTCGCCGGCCGCGTGGGGACGGCCGTCGTCGCGCTGACGGGCACCCTGGACGGCCGCGGGCGGCCGGCGGTGCACAGCCGCTTCAGCCAGACGCTGGATCGGCTGGAGAAGGCGCTCGGAGTCCGCGCCGAGCCGCTGCCGCAGCTTGCCCCGCGCCATCACCCGGCCCTGGCCCACCTGGAGGCCAGCCTCTTTGAGCCGTCCGCGGGCCAACGGGACGCCGGCGGCGCGGTGGAGCTGATCGAGGCGCCGGACCGGGCGGCCGAGGCGCGGGCCGCGCTGCGCTGGCTCAAGGCCAGGATCAGGCAGGATGGGATGCGGCCCGAGGAGCTGGCGCTGCTGGCCCGTGACATTGCTGCGTACCGCCCATTCCTGCTCCAGGTTGCGGCCGAGTTCGGCCTTCCCATCCGGCTGACCGGGGGCCTGCCCCTCTCCTCGAACCCGGCCGTCGCCGCGTTGCTCGACCTCTTGCGCCTGGTGATGCCGGTGGGCCCCGGCCGGCCCGAGCCGGCGCTGCCGCGCCGCACCCTGGTGGAGGCGTGGCGGTCCCCCTACTTTGACTGGTTGGCGCTGCCCTCGGAGGGAGCGCCCGAGCCGGTGGGCATCTCGGCAGGCGATGCGGAGAAGCTGGCGGCGGCGGGGCGGTGGGGGCGGGTGATCGGCGGGCTCTCCGAGTGGGTGCAGGCGCTGCGGAACCTGGCGAGCATGCCAGAGCCGGGCGAGGAGGGTGCCGAGCCCGAGGACGATGAGGATCGCAGCCTGCCGCGCGGCCTCGTCCGCGGCGCGCGGGCGGCCGAGCTCCTGGGGCGCCTGGAGCGCTTTGTCCAGCGGCTTGCGCCGCCCGGAGGCGAGCGCCCCTACCGCGACTATGTGGCGTGGCTCGAGGACCTGATCGGCCCCGACCCCGAGCCGGGGCCGCGCCGCTTTCCCGATCGCGACGAGCCGACTGCCCTGCAGGTGGTAGGGCGGGCGCGCGATGCCTCGCCGCAGGCGGCCGAGCGCGACGTCGCGGCGCTCCGCGCCCTCAAGGACATCCTGCGGGGGTTGGTCTGGGCGGAGGAGGCCGTGGGCGCCAACCGGCCGGTTTCCTTTGACGGGTTCCTTGCGGAGCTGACCGGCGCCGTCGAGGCTGCCTCGTACGTCCTGCCGGCCCACCCTGAGCGGGGTGAGATCGTCGTGGCGGACGTGGTGCAGGCGCGCGGCGTGCCCTTCCGCGCCGTCGCCGTGCTGGGCCTGGCCGAAGGGGAGTTTCCGCGGACCCTCTCGGAGGACCCTTTCCTGCGCGACGCGGACCGGAAGAGCCTGAGCGAGGCGCTCGGCGTCCCGCTCGACCCCTCCACGGTGAGCGCCGAGGCCGAGTTCTTCTACGAGGCGGTCACCCGCCCGCGCGAGCGGCTGCTTCTGACGCGCCCGCGCCTGGCCGAGAACGGAGCGCCCTGGCAGGCCTCGCCCTTCTGGGACGAGGGCGTCCGCGAGGTGCTCTCGGTCGAGCCGGCGACGCTGGTGGGCGAGGGTGCCCCTGCGGCGGACCAGGCCGCGTCGTGGGAGGAGGTGCTCGGAAGCGTGGCAGCCCACCCGGGCCGGGCGGAGGTCGAGGCGTGGCTGCAGGCAGCCGCCCCGGAGCGCCACGATGCCCTGGAGCACGCGGCGGGGGTGCACCGGGCGCGGGCGACGCGGGCGCAGCCGGGCTGCCTCGACGGCGACCTCCCGGAGCTGGGCGAGGCGCTGGCGGAGCAGTTCGGCCCGCGCTATACCTGGAGCGCCACCGGCCTCGAGGCCTACCGGCTCTGCCCCTTTGCCTTCTTTGCGGCCAAGCTGCTCCGGCTGGAGGAGCGCGTCGAGCCGGAGGAGGGCCTCAACGCCAAGCAGCTGGGCACCATCTACCACACCATCCTGGAGAGGGTCCACCGCACCGCCGCCCAAGCCGGCCCACCCGGCCTGGAGCAACTCCTGGAAGCCCTCCCGGGCGTGGCGGCTGCCGTGCTCGACGCGGCTCCCGCGCAGCTGGGCTTTCGCGAGACGGCGTGGTGGCCGCAGACCCGTGTCGAGATCGAGGAGGACGTCCGCCGCTCGCTCGTCGCCCTGGCCGGCCTGGCGGAGGGCTATCTGCCCTACCTGCAGGAAGCGGCGTTTGGCATGCGGGGGGCGCCGCCTCTGCGCGCGGGCGGGGGCGACGATGCCTTCCTCCTGCGCGGCGTGATCGACCGGGTCGACCGGGCGCCCGGCGGCGGCATCCGCGTCGTCGACTACAAGAGCGGCGGCAAGGAGTCGCACAAGAAGGCCGACGTGGCCAAGGGTAAGAAGCTCCAGCTGCCGCTCTATGCCCTGGCTGCCCGCGAGGCGCTCGGCCTGGGCGAGCCGGAGGAGGGCTTTTACTGGCACATCAAGCAGGCCGAGCCCAGCGATTTCCGGTTGAGCCGCTTCGAGGGAGGACCCGAAGGCGCCATGGTGCTGGCGGTCGCCGTGGCCGGCGAAGCGATCGCCGGGGTGCGGGGCGGGCACTTTCGTCCCAGGCGGCCCGACGACGGCTGCCCTTCCTATTGCGTCGCAGCAGGCTTCTGCTGGCACTACCGGCCGGGCTACGGAGGCTAGGCCATGGCACCCATCGCGCCCGAGCACCCGATCGTCGCCCAGATGGCGCCCAGCGCGGAGCAGGCGCCCGCCATCCTCGATCGCGGCCGCGACGTCGTGGTCACGGCCGGGGCGGGCGCCGGCAAGACGCTCACCCTGGTCGCCCGCTACCTGTCCCTCCTGGCGGAGGGGCTGCCGCTCCGCTCGATCGTTGCCGTCACGTTCACGCAGAAGGCGGCGCGCGAGATGCGTAACCGCGTCCGGCAGGAGATCCACCGCTACTTGCAGGAGCCGGGGCCGGACCTGCCCGAGAGGGAGCGCTGGCAGACAGTGTACCGCGAACTGGATGGGGCGCGCATCGATACGATCCACGGGCTGTGCAGCGAAGTCCTGCGCTCGCACCCGGCCGAGGCGGGTGTGGACCCGAATTTCCAGGTGCTCGACGAGGGCCACGCGGCCGTCGCGGTGGCCGGGGTGGTGGAGGAGGCGCTGGCCTGGGCCGCCGGCGATGTGGCGATGGGGGAGCTCTTTGCGCTGCTGGGCGAGCGCACCCTGCGCGCCACGCTGACCACGATGCTCGCCCGGCGGCTGGACGTCGAGGCATGCCTGGGCTCGGCGCCGGCGCCCGTGTGGCCTGCGTGGGAGGCGGGCTTTTGCAGCCATATCCGCGGCTTCTTTGGGCCTGGGGTGGAGGCCCTCTTCAAGGATCTGAGGGCCGTCCGGGACGACGGGA
>Ga0116142_10005831_pt1 | contig 10887 bp, 9 predicted proteins | sample AD_UKC033_MetaG_FD_89785 | JGI IMG/M metagenome (GOLD analysis project Ga0116142, IMG submission 89785) | Active sludge microbial communities of municipal wastewater-treating anaerobic digesters from USA - AD_UKC033_MetaG | ecosystem: Engineered > Bioreactor > Anaerobic > Digestate | place: USA... | reverse complement strand
TTCAGCCCGAGGCAAAGCTCAATCTCGATATGGACTGGTTCTACAGGAAGGGCGCCCGGGTCTTCATGAAGCTTGACGAGCGGGTGATAAGCGTTGTTGATTCGGTCTGGGGAGAGCTTTACCGGATAGTGGGGCTAAATCTCCTTTTCAAGAACGCACGCATTTCATATGGTTTTGACAGGAAGATCATCGATGGCGTTGTGGACGGCTCTGCTACAACTGTCCGCGGGGCAGGGTCGATCGTGAGAAAGCTCCAGACAGGAAGGATACAGGCATACATCGGCCTTTCTCTCTTTCTGTTTTTCCTGATACTGTGGTTTGTGCTGAGGGGGATGTAGAGATATGATGGCGCTCCATAAATACCTGATCATGAATACGCTCTGTTATCCGATCCTTTCGATAGTGATATTCCTGCCTCTTGCAGGGGCTATCCTCCTCCTTTTCATGCGGGGAGAGCGAAGCATCAAGATGACCGCCCTCATAACGGCTGCCATTAATTTTCCCTTGTCCCTCATCATCTATTCCGGATTTGATATCGGAACGGAGAAGTTCCAGTTCGGGGAGTTCGCCCCATGGATACCGGCATATAACATCAATTATGTCCTCGGGATCGACGGCATAACGATCTTCCTTATCCTCCTGACGACGCTTCTCGCCCCGCTCTGCATCCTTTGTTCATGGACCGCCATCGAGCGCAGGGTCAAGGAGTTCATGTTCTGCATCCTCATTATGGAGACCGCAATGATAGGCGTCTTCTGCGCCCTCGACTTCATTCTCTTTTACGTCTTCTGGGAGGCGATGCTCATCCCCATGTACCTGCTCATCGCCATATGGGGAGGGCCAAACAAGGACTACGCCTCCATCAAGTTCTTCATATACACGCTTTTCGGCAGCGTGTTCCTCCTTGTGGCGATCATCGCCGTCTACCTGACGACGGGCACCTTCAGCATCCCCGACGCGATGTTCCGCGACTACGGCTTCAGCTTCCAGCTATGGGTGTTCCTCGCCTTTGCGATAGCCTTTGCGATCAAGGTTCCAATGTTTCCCTTCCACACGTGGCTCCCCGCAGCCCACACCGAGGCGCCGACGGCAGGGAGCGTCTTCCTCGCCAGCGTTCTCCTGAAGATGGGGACATACGGTTTCCTGAGGTTCTGCCTGCCCATTACGCCGAAGGCAAGCGTATTCTTCGGGCCGTATATGATCGCGCTTTCCGTTATCGGGATCATCTATGGCGGCTTTGTCTGTTTGAGCCAGACAGACATGAAAAAGCTCATCGCCTATTCCAGCGTGGCGCACATGGGCTTCGCAACGCTGGGAATATTCTCTTTCACCGTGTTCGGATGGGAAGGAGCGCTTCTGCAGATGCTCAACCACGGGGTAACTACTGGCGCCCTCTTTCTCTGCGTCGGCATCGTATATGAGAGGACGCACTCCCGCGAGATATATGACAACGCGGGCCTCGGGAAGATCATGCCGGCATACGTTGGGTTCTTCGGGCTCTTCTCGATATCCTCCTTTGCCTTTCCCGGCACGAATAACTTTGTCGGCGAGCTCTATGTACTCATCGGGATATTCTCCCAGAGCAAGCTGGCGGGATTCTTTTCCATCGTAGGCGCCCTCCTCGCTGCCGCCTATATGCTGCGGCTTCTCAAGCAGATCGTTTGGGGGAGAGAGGATAAACGGGAGATCGCGGACATGAAGGCACGGGAGGTCATATACCTTCTGCCGCTCGCCCTCTTTGTTGTCTGGATGGGGCTTTTCCCTCGCCCCTTTGTGCAGGTTATTGAAAAGACCTTGATGAACCTTCATTCGCAGATGAACATCTTTTTACGTTAAGGGGTTGATCGATGATGATACTACCTGAGCTTTCGACGCTTATCTTCTCAATCGTGTTTCTTTTTCTTTCGCTCGGTAAAAAGAAAGACAGCGCCGCTCTTCTTGCCAAACCCCTATCGATAATAATCCTGGGCATCTCCCTTACAGGTATTCTCGCGAACGGCGAGCTTTTTTCAGGCGCCTACCGGATCGATCTCTTTTCCCAGATCTTCAAGGCCGTCATCGCTTACGGTTTCTGCCTTGTCATCTTTATGCTCGACAGGCAGAATGAGATCGAAGAGGCATATTTCCCGGAATATATCATGTTCCTCGGTTTTTCCGCGCTGGGGCTTATGATGCTTGTCAGCTCAGTGGAGCTCATATCGATCGTTATCGCGCTTGAAGTGTCCTCTTACAGCCTTTATGTTATCATTCCGCTGCGCAAGGGGCAAGCCACTGTACAGATCGAGGCATCGGTGAAATACCTCTTCTTCGGCGCTATCTCGACGGGCATCATGCTCTTTGGCATGAGCTATATCTACGGGATAGCAAAATCAACCTTCCTGAGCGATATCCTGAAGGTGCTTCCGGGAGTGATGAACCAGCCGATCGGGGTCTTTGCCCTGATACTTACCCTTACAGGCTTTTTCTTCAAGCTCTCCCTTTTCCCGATGCATTTCTGGGCGCCCGATATCTACGAGGGGGCTTCCAACACGACGACGACGTTCATTGCCACGGTCCCAAAGATCGGGGCGGCGGCGCTTCTCATCAGGATGACAATGCTTGCAAGCGCCTCCGGAGCGCAGCTTGTCAATATCCTCATCGTCCTTGCCGCTGTATCGATGACCCTGGGGAACCTTGTCGGCCTTGTGCAAAAGGATATCAAGAGGCTTCTTGCCTATTCGGGCATCGCCCATGCAGGGTATCTGCTCATGGGCGTGCTGGCCTTGAGCAAAGACGGATACGCGGCGGCAATATATTATATTACCATCTACCTTTTCATGAACCTTGCCTGCTTCTATGTCCTGGTCCTGCTTTCAAAGGATGGAAAGAACGTTGTCCTCGATGACCTTGTGGGGCTTTCAAGGAGGGCGCCGCTTCTTGCCTTTACCCTCGCGGTCGGAGCGTTTTCGCTCGCCGGCATCCCGCCTACCGGAGGGTTTACGGGCAAGCTTTTCCTCTTTATGAGCGCGTTCAGGGAGGGCCACCTCGCTATCGTCATAATAGGCGCAGTCAATACGGCCATATCGATCTTTTACTATCTGAACCTCGTAAGAATGAGCTATTCAAAAGAAGCGGAATCGGCAGATCCTATCCAGCTTACCTTCAACGAGAAGGCGCTCTGCTACATCTTTATATTCCTCGTCCTCTACATGGGGATCGTGCCCTTCGGGCTCCTGGATATATTCAGGCTGGCAGTATGAAGCCAGGCGGCTCATGGCTGACGGCAGGACACCCGTAAGTCGTGAGGCGTAAGCCGTAAGGGGATTACCACCGCATAGCACATCGTATATCGTAGTTCGTATATAGCATATCGACAGTGTACAGAAAACCGTTTACTCGACCTTTTCCACTGCCTGAAAGATGTGGTTGCCCTTCACAGCTATGTAGCGCAGCGTGTCCGGTGAATCGAAGACGATCCTTTCAACGCCGGGCAGCGGCGTGATGTCGGACTCTTTCCGCTCCTTTCCATCTATCACGACAAAGCGGTTCTTGCCCAGCTGCGCCATGTAAGCTGCATGTTTCCCGTCCGGGCTGAACAGAAGGGACCCTTCAGCAACGCTGTCGTATGCTTTTTCTTCTTTGCCGTCGATAACCGCTATCTGTTTTCCCCTGCTCTGGACAATATAGGCGAGGCGTGTGCCGTCAGGGCTGAAAACCGGGTTATCGGAAACGATATCGTCGTACGGCCTTCCTTCCCTCGAATTATGTACAACGAACCATCCCCCGTCCTTCTGGGCGCCATAGGCAAATTGCCGGCTATCCAGGCTGAAGACAGGTGTTTCTAACAAGTTGTAATGCTTCCCCTCTTCCCCGTCGAGGACCACGAACCAGCCGGCGCCGGATTTTGCGCCATAGATAAGTTTCCTGCTGTCAGGGCTGAAAAGGGGCGTGCCCTGTTTTATGCTGTCGTATGTTTTTTCTTCTTTCCCATCGAGAACAACAAACCACCCGCCGCCCATGCGGGCATTATAGGCAACGCGCCTGCTGTCGGGGCTGAAGGCGATGGTTGTCCCTACGCCGTCGTATCGCCTGCTCTCTTTCTCGTCGATAACGCAAACGACCTTGCCGTCCTTGAATGCATTATAGGCAACGCGCCTGCTGTCGGGGCTGAAGACCGGCGTCCCGACCATTATGGCATCATAGTATTTCCCTTCCTTTCCGTCGACGACAACGTGCCAGTTGTTCCCTATACGCACATTGTATGCAACGCGCCTGCTGTCGGGGCTGAAGGCCAATGCGCCTATGTCGTCGTATTTTTTTCCCTCTTTTTCATCTGCCACGACAAACCACCTGTCTCCGGATTTAGCCGGATAGGCGATCCTCGTGCTGTCGGGGCTAAAGGTGATGAGATGAACGGCTATAAGGTCATACTGCTTGCCTTCCATGCCGTTCACAGCGACCACCCACTTGTCGCCTGATCTCGCGCCATAGGCAAAGCGCCTGCTATCGGGGCTGAAGATCGGAGCGGTGAGGGCGTCATATCTTTTCCCCTCATTGCCGTCGACGACAACGGTCCACTTGCCCCCGCTCCCTTCTTTGATAAATGCCGTCCGTCTGTTGTCGGGACTTGTCCGAAAAGACTCTTTGATGGCAGATGAGATATCGACGCTGGCTAACGCACCCGCTGACGCGTTCGCCCTGTGAGAGCTTGCCTGGCCATAAGCAAGTCCGCTTATGGCAATGAAAAGGCAGACAAAAATGATTAATGATCTTTTTAACATTCCAGCACCTCACCCATGTCTTCTTATCTTATTTTCATGTACAATCCTACCATTTTTTGAACATAAAGAATACAGCCCCGATGATCATCATAAAGGCCACGATATAATTCCACCGCAGGCCTTCCTTAAGGTAGAGGATGGAGAAAAAGGCGAACACTATAAGAGTAATAACTTCCTGCATGATCTTTAGCTGTGCAGCCGAGAATTGTGAGTGCCCCATCCTGTTTGCCGGTACCTGAAAACAGTATTCAGCAAAGGCGATAAGCCAGCTGAAGAGGATCACTTTCCAGAGGGCGGCTTCCTTGAATTTGAGGTGCCCGTACCATGCCATGGTCATAAAGACATTTGAGATCGTCAGCATTGCAACCGTTTTCATATGGATCCTTCCTTAGCAATAATATGAAGTATAAAAACTCAAAATTTTATCCGTGAATTTTTTACAACGTGTGCGGGCTCCCGGTCAAGCCTATTCCGACGCTGCATCGTTGCTCGTTGCACCTTTGTTTGATAGAATATGGTACGGTATATTGGGAGGCTCGCAATGAAAAAGAGGGTTATTGTTATAGGGGCCGGCCTTGCCGGAATGATCGCAGCCTACGCGGCCCAGAGGGAGGGCGCTGATGTTGTGCTCGTCGACAGGGGGTCCATCGGGCTCGGCACAAACTCTGCCATGGCGAACGGCGTCGTTGCGGGCCCGACCGGTTCATACGGAAGGAAGGAATATATTGCCGATACGATCGCCATAGGGAGAGGGATCAACAGGGAGCCCATGGTAGAGGCCGCCGCGGCAGAGGCATGGAGCGCCATTTCCCTGCTCCGCTCTGTTGGGCTCGATGTCGTGGAAGGGGCGAACCTCTACTCGGTAAGATCGCCTGATCCGGAGGTCATCCCCGGCGTGGCCATCGTGAAAAAGATCGCCGGGGCGCTTGTTTCCCTTGACGGGTTTCGCGCCATAACCGGCTTCTACGTGACGGATATTATGAAGGCAAAAGGGCGCGCGTGCGGCATAAGGGGATTGAGCGCAACAGGGAAAGAGACGGCAATCGCTGCCGGCGCGGTGATCCTTGCCGCCGGCGGGGCGGGCGCGGTCTATCTAAAGAACGATAACCAGAAGACGATAATGGGGCAGGGATACGAGCTTGCAGCGAAGGCAGGGCTCCCCCTGTGGGACATGGAGTTTGTCCAGTTCTACCCCCTTGTCTTTGCCGACCCGCACCTGCCTTCCATGCTTGTTTTCCCTCCGTATCACGAAGCGGTAGAGCTGACAAACAGCGCGGGTGAGGATATCGTCATGAAATACGGCCTTGGCAACATCAACGAGGCCGTTATAAAGAAACGGGATGAGTTTTCGGCCACCCTCTTCCGGGAATTGCAGTCGGGACCTGTGTCGATGGACTTCAGAAATATCCCGCCAAAGATGTGGAAGGAGCACCCCTTAAGCCTTCTCGCCAGGATGAGGCATGATTTCTCAACGGAGCCTGCCGCCGTTTCCCCTGCCGCACACTTTTTCATGGGAGGCGTGAAGATAGACGAAGGATGCGAAACGGACCTGCCGGGGCTTTTTGCGTGCGGAGAAGCGGCATTCGGGCTCCATGGGGCCAACAGGCGGGGAGGCAATGCGTTGCTGGAATGTATTGTTTTCGGAAGCGTTGCCGGAAAGAGCGCGGCGCGGCATGCCGTGGAAAGCGATGCGCGTTCTATGAAGCGCCCCGGGCCTGCACCGGCCGATATATCCGGTGGCAAAGGTGATTTGCGTGCAATCAGGCGGGAGATACGCGGGATCGCATGGAACGATGCCGGTGTCGTGAGGTCTGAAAAGGGAATGAAAGAGGGGCTTGAAAAGATCGGCGAGGCGCAGCGGAAGCTGAAAGAAGCAGCGCCGGCAAATGAAAGGGACAGGAGGCTGAAGCTTGACCTCGAAAGCGCTGCATTTACGGTCAAGGCGATCCTGGCGGCAGGCCTCGGCAGGAAAGAGAGCCGGGGCAGCTTCCTCCGCAGCGATTTCCCCGGTGAGGACAACACGAACTGGAAGAAGAACTCCTGCCTGAGATACGACGCAGGACATGACCTGTTTGCGCTGAGCTTCGATGACGCCGGACAAAAGGTTTAAGATGTTCCTTTTTCGATCCGGTCTTCCAGCTCCCCGATGTACGCGGAAAGGGTGTTGGCCGACTCCTCAACCATGGCGCGGAGATCGCGATCAAGCTGGTCCAGCCTTGCCAGCAAGGCCGCCCTCGACTCTGCGTCAAGACCTGCCTGCCTCTTCAGTTCTGCCTCCAGGAATCCTCGCAGTTCGGTGAAGCGAGAGGCCTCCGCCTGGTCTGCAAGCTCTTTGTTGGCCTGAAGCTCCCGCGCGTGACGGCGGGCCTCGAGAAGAACCGACGTCTGCAGGTAGACCACGAACACAAGGAACAACCCTGTGAGAAAGACCAGCAGTCCGAGCATGATCAGCCCGAGCGGCGCCTGAACGGCGGCAAACCCCAAGGAAAGAGTTGTAGGCGCCATGAACGCATTCCAGTTGAGCGCGGCGAAAGCGGCAATTGCTGCCACGACTATCAGCAAAAACAATGTACGGACCTTCATATGGGCCAGCCTCCTTATCGTCTCCTGCTCTTTACTTTATTTTCCTTCAATTTCGGGTAATTTGCAATAAACAAATCCTGTAGCGGGAAATGAGAGGTGTTCCAGCATATTGACATCCCGGCCGCAGAACACCTTATGAGCAAAAAAATATCCATAGTTATATGGAAATTGCAAGGGCTGTTGGGTTAGATTGAAGAAATGGCGAAATATACCAACCTGAGCGGCAGGGCGCTCTTATTCCTGATGTGCCTGTGGTTCCTGTGGTTCATCAACTTTATCCTCCGGATGGTCTTCGCGCCGATCCTGCCGATCGTGGAGGATGAGTTTGTTGTGAATCACGCCCAGGCAAGCGGCATCTTTATATTCCTGTCTATGGGATATAGTGTCGCGGTCATTATCGCAGGCCTTTTTTCCGGGACGTTAGGTTACAAAAAGTCTATTACCTTTTCGCTGTTGCTCCTGTGCCTGATCTCTTTCGCGATCCCTTTCGTTCGTACATTCTGGCTGCTCTATGTTTCCGCTTTTTTCATCGGTCTTTTCGTTGGTTTTTATATCCCTTCGGTCATTCCGCTGATGACCGAGTATTATTCAGAGAACAACTGGGGCAAGGTAATAGCTATTCATGATACCGGTGCATCGATAGCTATATTCGCCGTCCCTTTTATTGTCCTTTTTCTTCTCCGGTTCTTTTCGTGGCGCGGTATCTTTATAGTGTTTGGATTCATTCTCCTGGCCTCTGCCGTTGTTTTCTCATTTGCGTGCAGCGAGGTAAAGCTTAGTAATCCCCCGAAGACAGTATTCAGGGATCTTGTCAAAATGCGGTCCCTCTGGCTTATGGCAATACTTTGCATTTTTGGCGCGGGAGCGAACCTGGGCATTTACTCTATCACTCCGCTATATCTCGCAAAGGAGCTCGGATTAGGGTTCGGTTATGCAAATACGATATTAGGCATATCAAGGCTGGGAGCCATTGGTGTGGCCATCTCCTGCGGTTTTCTGATCGACAGGTTCAACCTGCGGATAGTCATGTTCCTTGTTCTGCTCATTACAGGCATCCTGACTGTTCTTATGGGGATGGCCTCTCCCAGGTTCATAGGGATCGTCCTTTTTCTCCAGGCCTTTTGCGTGACAGCCTTTTTCCCCGTTTTCCTTGTGGCAATAGCAAAAACCTTCAGCCGTGAAATGCGAAGCCTGGCTACAGGTGTTATTCTGGCCTTGAGCATGGTCTCCGGAGGGGGGCTGATCCCCTACCTTCTCGGTCTCTCAGGAGACCTGTACAGTTTCAGGTTGGGTATTTCCATACTTGGGGTATTTGTAGCCCTATCCAGCCTGGTGGTCTTTCGCCTGGAAGAACTTGCATAGCTGAAAAGCGGTCGTCAGCTGAAACAAAAAGACTTTATACTGATAGCTGATCGCTGAAAGCTGATGGCTGAAGAAGTAGCCAGTATCCAGCATCCAGCATCCGGTTAGCTATGAGCCACCTTCTTGATAGTTGATAAAGCATCTGCGGTGTGATACAAATACACTTAAGAGATTAATGCGTTATGGCGAATGAGCTTTTACGAAAGATCCCGAAGGTCGATGATATCCTGAGGCATAAGGACTGGAAAAGGCTTGCGGGGCAATATCCCGAAGAGGTAGCGAAGGACGCGCTGAGGGAATGCCTCGATGAGCTGAGGAGCAGCATCAAAGAAGGAAAGGCCGCCGCCGTGCCGCCGGTCAGCGATATTATCGACGCCGCGCAGAAGAGGTCAATGCTCGTTACCAGGCCAGGGCTGAAGCGCGTTATCAATGGAACGGGCGTAGTCATTCATACAAACCTCGGCAGGTCACTGCTTGCGCGAAAAGCCATCGATGCGATTGTGAACGCCGCAACGCACTATACCAACCTTGAGTATGACGTGAAAAAGGGGACGCGGGGCGAGCGGTATGAACACTGCACGCATATACTGAGAAAGCTCACCGGCGCTGAAAGCGCACTTGTTGTAAACAACAACGCAGGCGCTGTGTTTCTCGTCCTCAATACGCTCGCCGAAGGAAAGGAGGTCATAATCTCCCGGGGCGAGCTCATTGAGATAGGCGGATCCTTCAGAATACCTGACGTAATGAAGAAGAGCGGGGCCATCCTGAGGGAGGTAGGGACAACAAACAGGACATACATCGAAGATTATGAACGCGCCATCACCGAGGGCACAGGGCTTCTCATGAAGGCCCATACGAGCAATTTCCGGATCCGGGGCTTTGTCCATGAAACGAACATGGAGGAACTCATCTCCCTCGGGCGCAAATACAATATCCCCACATTCTATGACGCCGGGAGCGGGTTGTTTTACCCGATGGATGAAACGAGCATGCGCGGAGAGCCATTGATAACCGCTGAGATCGCAAAGGGGCTTGATGTCCTGTCTCTTAGCGGAGACAAGCTTCTCGGGGCACCCCAGGCCGGGATCATCCTTGGAGACAGCGCATGCATCGACATGATGAAGAAAAACCCCCTTACGAGGGCGCTGCGGCCTGACAAATTTACCCTCGCTGCGCTTGAAAACACATTGCTTCTCTATCTTGACATGGATGCCGCAAAGAGAGAGATACCCACCCTCGCGATGATCTATCAGGACAGCGACCTTCTAAAACGAAGGGCGCGGCGGATTGGAGCGGCAATAAGAAAAAGATGCCCCGACCTGCTTGTTTCTGTGGTCGCGACACACTCCGAGGCAGGAGGGGGGAGCCTCCCCGACGTTGTGATCCCCTCGTTTGCCCTTGCGCTTCAGCCGCAGGCAATGAGCGCCGGGCATTTTGAGGAAAGGCTGCGCAGCCTTGATATTCCTGTTATCGGCAGGATCGAGAGAGAGCGCCTTGTTGTCGACATGAGAACGGTCCTGAAAGACGACGAGCCGTTCCTGGTCGCCGGGATAGAAGCCGCCCTAAAGGGATGAATAATAAATTCCGCATCATCTGCGAAGAGGACGATATGAGGCTCGACGTCCTCCTCTCCGAAAGGCTTTTCCTCACAAGAACGAAGGTGAAAGATATGATCGAGGGAGGGCATGTCCGCATTGCCGGGAGATCTCCGAAGCCTTCGATGAAGGTTAGAAGGTCAATGGAGATAGAGGGAGAAATCCCGGAAGAAGAACCGTTGACCCTTGTGGCTCAGGCAATACCGCTGGATATCCTCTATGAAGACGATTATCTGCTTGGGATCAACAAGCCTGCCGGCATGGTGGTCCATCCTTCCTTCGGGCACAGCGAGGGTACTCTGGTGAACGCAGTCTTGGGATACCTTGGACAGAGGAGCGAGGGACGAGGAGCGAGGGACGAGGAAGGCAAAACCGCGCCGAACGCCGAACGCCGAACGCCGAACCGGCAGGTTCGGCAATGCGGCCCGGCATCGTCCATCGGCTTGACAAGGGGACAACGGGGGTCATTATTGTAGCGAAAGATCCCAGGATTCAGGAGATGCTTTCAGGCCTTTTCAAGGAACGAAGCATCCGCAAGGTTTACAGGGCGATCGTTGAAGGCGCCCCGAAAGACGAGGAATGGGCCG
>Ga0116142_10005830_pt1 | contig 10888 bp, 10 predicted proteins | sample AD_UKC033_MetaG_FD_89785 | JGI IMG/M metagenome (GOLD analysis project Ga0116142, IMG submission 89785) | Active sludge microbial communities of municipal wastewater-treating anaerobic digesters from USA - AD_UKC033_MetaG | ecosystem: Engineered > Bioreactor > Anaerobic > Digestate | place: USA... | reverse complement strand
GCCGTCCTGATAGGCCATCGCTGGCCTTGCGCCTTCGCCCCACACGTCCATATAGCGTTCAGTGTCCACAGTGCCGTCTTCCAGCCACGTCTCGATGGCGTGAGGGTTTGTCTTGATATCATCGGGATCCTCGCCCGGCTCGGGAGCCTCGCGCCGCGGCGGAACATAAACGGTGAACATCCGCCACGCACCGCTCATGTATTGCAGGGACATGAACCGCCGTTGTTCCTCTTCTGTGTCGGTCGCTTGCAGCGTCAGGTGGAGAGATTCGCGCGGGGATGCGTCCGGATCGAACCGGTAGATGTCGCGCGTGACAGCATCCGGCGCTTCACGGTCGCGCCGGATCAGATACAGCCCCCTCGGTGTAAGCCCTTGCCCATACGACCACGCCACGCCGCCATACTGCCTATTTAGGCGGTATGTCTTCGTCGCCGCGACAGCCATCAGGGCGGCGGGGGAGTCGAGAGTCTGTTCTGGGGTTGACGCTCCGAGGGCGATGTCGAGCATGTGCATCGGTGATGCGGGGTTTGATCTGCCCACCGCCGCCGAGGCCGTGGTTCCAATGGCCGAAGACATCAGGTTGCAGTTGCGGGAAGGAAGGAGCCGCTGGTCGGCCATGCCGGTTCCTGCTGTCGGGAGTGTCGCCGTGTTGATGGTCGGGAACGCCGCCCGGAGCAAGCCCGAGAGCAGCTTCGCCAATTGGCCCATGCTGATCGCTCCCATGCTATGCCCCCATCCGCGTGGTCATCGTCGCGCCGCGCGGAATGCCGGTCACACAACAGACAGGATCTGTAAGGGCTGTGTGGACTCCGGCCAAGGTCGCCGCGTCAGTGAACACGTTGACTAACTGCCCGCCTTTCAGATTGACGACTGCGCGGGCTTCGATGGTGATGTTCTCCGCAGTATAGGTTATCGAATCCGCCACCTCGCGGGTGTCGTTCCCGCCGATGATCTCGGAGTTGTTGCCAGCGATATCAACTGTCCGATTTCTTTGGATAGTTGAGTTTTCATCACGTATCACCGTCGCCCGCCAGTCCCCGTTCTCGTCCATCACAATCTCTGTCCCGCCCTTATGCTTCAGCGTCAGCCTCGATTCAGGATCGAGATCCGCCATTGCCAATAGATGCCCGTCGCCCGTCTGGAGCACGATCCCCTGCGAGTTCACTTCGTCGCGGAGAACGAACCGGTGTCCGTTTGGCGTGGAAATCGTCACCTGCTCCTTGCCGTCCGTGCGGTCCATCACGAACAGCAGCCCGCCCCACTCGAACACCGCCCGCTCCGCCCGTTCTTCGTCTGTGGTCCCCGCGGCTTCCGGCACTCCTTCTAAGCAGGCGATGATAACCGCCTGATCGAGATAGCCTCCGGGGCAGGCGATCAGCACGCGGTCATAGATGTCCAGCGGGATGTAGAACTTGCCGCGCTTGCCGAACTTCATCGAGCCGACCCGGATCCAGTGGGAATCGTAGGTCTCGCCCTCCAGAACGAGGACCTCGGCGGCGGGCGCGATGCCGTTGATGTTGCCGTCAGCGGTCCCTCGGCGGTCGATCTCTTTGACAATCCCTTCGCGGAAGAACTCTCTTCCGTCCGTCATGCCGCCCTCCAATCCACCAGGCGCAGCGTCTGCTTATATCCGTCCTTGCCGATTTGCCGGTCAACTTGCTTGACGTAATAGCTCCCGTCGTATGGCCCCAAACCGGTTATTGTCCCGCGCGTGTCCGCCCAGATTGTATCCCGATTACTCACATCGATCTTCATAATCCATTCGCTTTCGCCCGCGCTGGCGGCAGCTGCCGCGCCCATCGCTTCCGTATCGGCTGACGATCCGGCCTGATAGTTGTGGCGTTGCCGAATCGCGTCCGCCCGCGCGTTTCGCTGGGCTTGTTTAGCGCTTTCTGGCAACTTGGCAATCCCTTTCTCAAATGCGTCTTCTGATATAATTGTGGGCTTTGTGGCCGTGCTCTTCTGCTTTCTTGCCGCGCGTTCCGAACTGCTCTCCTGATGGTCATACCGGTCGATATCCCGTCCCCATTGCAGCGTCCAGGCCGGAGCGGACGAAGAGACGACGCCTGGAACGTCGGTGATCACCGCGCTCCCGTTAGCAATTTTTATTTGCGCTCCTAGGTATTCACGAGTCAATCGCATGGCCCGTTGTAGATCGCTTTCGCTGTCCAACGGGAAGAACGACGTAATGATGCTTTGCGCTCGCTGCACATGCGGCGCTGATGCTTGCCAGACAGGTTTGAGGCCTGCATTACCGAGCAGCCTTGTAATGGCATCTACGACCGTCACCCGCCTGTAAGATTCGCGGCTCAGGCTGAGCGCGCCCTCGTTGATAATGGGCAAACCGGCGCAGCGGATCGAGATGGTCTGAGACCGCTTGTCGCCGCGCGCCCGCGGACGCTCCATGGTGCCACGAAACAGGGTTTCTATTTGACCTTCGGCCATGCCCGCAATAATCTGGACGGTCATGCCGCGCTTGAATTGATGCCCGTCGAAATAACGATGGTAAGCGTTGTTGACGACGAACTCAGCCGTGTCGATGCCGTCCGTCAAATCGGACACATCAATGGCGCCGATGTCCGCCATCACAGCGTCGCCGACGTAAACATCCTCGATCTGCAATTCTCGATAAACGACGGAAGAATAACCAATTATAGCCATGGGCGCCGCCCTTCTGTGGTCTGATAGGATCTGGCGAACGCCCACGGCGGGATCATCACCACCGTCCCCTGGGGCAAGATAGGGCTGAAGTCAGCAGGGCGCGGGTTGTAATCAGCCAACGCATCGGCTAACGATTCGTCATTGAACACCGTATGCGCGATGTATTCCCACGTCTCGCTCATCCCCGCAACCTGGTAGGTCTGCAATCCCTTCTCGGCCCGGCTGGTGCGGCTGGTGCCGGGAATGTGCACTTCTTCGATCTCGATCTCCCCGCGCACAATCAACGCCTTGCCCGATCTGTCGCGCCGGATCGGCTGCGGTTTCAGCCGGACAACGCGGCAGGGAAACGTCCTATCGCCGAAGCGGAACGTGACCACAGGCGGGCTGGGACCGTCGGTTTTCCGCACCAGGGCCTCGATCTTTTTCAAATCTTCCTCGGGATCGCGCCCGTTCATCCGGACCAAATGGAATTCCAGCCGGTCTTTCCAGCCAGATCCGCCAACCCACGGGCTGTATGCTCCATCAATACCCGGCGTCTCTGTCGATGCATACTCCGCCGATATCTCCGGATTCTCCTCTCCTGGCAGATGCAGCACTACATCTCCCAGCGCGGCAGTAACGGGTTTTGTTTCTCCGCCGTCGGAGAACGCGCCAGCGCGTTCCACAATCCGTGGCGCCAGAGCGATGGATTGCACAACCAATTCATCGGATTCGGCGCTGTAATCCACAGGCTCTTCGATAACAATTGCCTCGCGGACGATCCATCTCTCTCCCGTGAGCAGATCCTCAATCTCATAATCCTCTGGCTCGCTGGCGGTGCCATAGCGGAAGGGCGCGAGCATCCGTCTGTGCCATTCGCGGTTCTTGATTGCGGCATCCCTGATTTCGAGCCGTTTGGCCGTCACTGACCTGGGGAATGGATGGCTCTCGCCATCCTGCCGGGAGATACGGTACACCTCTACCGTGTTCCCTAATCCGGTGATGGCCGCGGCGTCAGCATACTGCAACCCGTTCCCCGATAGCCGGTAACGGCACGCGAAGCCGAAGGATGTTGTCACCATGCATGCCTCGGATTTGCTTTTGCCCTGAACGCACCCTGCTGAATTTCTCGTCTTTCTAGCTCCGACGTCATCGCCTCGACCACTTGCTCGCCAATCGTCGTTCCAAATTTTGCAGGATCATCGACGCCAAGCGACGGCGTGAGCTGCACGGAAACATTTATATCGCCCCACGTAAGCGAGGGCGGCACCCACGCGGGAGGCTCCGGTGGCGTTGACGGCGGCAGCATCGGCGGGTACCAATCCGGCTTAGGCTTATCATCAAACAGTTTCAACAGTACGAGGTGAGTGGTCGCCAGAAATGGGTTTGTTGCCAGTGATATGGCGCTCCATTCAGCAGCTTTGATACCGACATCTCCCAGCACAGGGTGTTTTTCTGTTAGTTTATCGAGATTGTTTACCGCCTTGGATATGCGGTCCACTGTGCGCTGAAAATCGGGGCCCAAGCCCTCCGCAATAGACATTTTAACTTTCGTGATGACATTCTGAAGATCCTCCATAGCATTGCTCCAACTGTCTCCGACGGCGATGCTGGACATCTCGAGCGATTTTCCGGCAATCTTTCCCTCATAAGCCATATTGCTCAGGGCATCGCCCATCATGGCCATTGCCTTAGCGGCTTTGACTGCCAGGTCATCACCGAAAATTCGCGCTAATTCTTCGCCTTTTTCTTTGCTCAGCTCCATGCCGCTGGCGAGTTCGGGGAAGGCCGTTGCTAGCACGCGCATCTGCTGCTCTATAGGCAGTTGGTTCCCTTTCGTATCAAATAATGTTAGTCCGAACTTCTGCAACGCGGTATCGGCTCGGCCCACATTCTTTAGATAGGTCGATAATCCCTCCGCTGCCGCCGCTCCTTCAAACTTCTGCGCCTGAAGCACGGCCAGCGCCGCTGCTGTGCTCCGGAAGGATTGCCCCGCCAGAGCAGCAGTGGGCGCAGCCTTTCCGAGCGCTTCCGAGAGCTGTCCCGTAGTAGTCTTGACTGCGGATGCAGAATACGCCATGACATCGGCAAAATACGTGCTTCGTTGTTCAGCCGTGCCCTCCAGATTCTTCCACCAGTTCTGGTAGTAGGCGGCAAAACTATCGGCCACCTGTTGATAGTTGCCGCCCGGGCTCGCGGACATCGCCGTAGCAATGGCCCGATTTGCCGCGATCAGCGTTTCCACTGGCTCGGTTTTGTCAAGCACGCTCTGCACGTCATAGCTGCCAATGAGCACTTCGGGCAGCGTGCCCCTTACTCCTGGCATCGACAACACATCGACCAGTTCGGATCGCAATTTTTTCAGTTCTGCCGGCGTCCGTCCGAGGGTTTGCAGATACCGTTCTGCTTGCCGCGGCACCTCTGTGTCTTCGAGGAGCTGTTTGCCCGCCAAAATCCCGCGTGTCCCAAGAGCAAAACTGGCAGCGCCGATACCTGCTCCGGATGTCAACAGGCTGCCCACATTTTGCGCAGTGCTAATACCGCGTTGCAGGCCGTACCAGCCGGATAGACCGGCTGCGGTTTGCAGCTCTTGGGAATGCAGCGCTAGAGGAACATTGGTCCTGATCGCGCTCAGACCCGAGACAAAACCGGTTTTAATCGAGCCTAAACCCGACACCATGCCAGTTTTTATTGCGCGCAAACTTGCGCTAAAACCCTTCTCGGTGGCCTGAGCCGTTATGGCCGCCTCGGTTCGCATCTGCTTGAACTCATTGGACACAGTCCGGGACACAGCCGGCGCGTTGCCCGGATCCACGCCGAGCACCATGCCCATCCCATACATGTCCATGGCGCCGCTGGGCAGCATTATCGTTGATCCTTTTTTGGTTTCAGCATTTTATTGATGCTCTTTACCATGCTCATGATCTTCCGGCGTGGATGGTTCCTGACCCAGCCAGGCTGCCAGCCAGTGTGTTTGCCGATCCACGCCAGATATTCCCATCTGTCCACATCCCAAAGTGTTGTGCGTTGGCGCGCGCTATTTATCAGCGCGCGCTCTAAAAAAAAGCTGCGCGATTCTTCGCGTAACTCGTGAGCATCCCGCAATCGGGACACCGCGCATCTTGGATGGTCCGCACGATGCTATTTTTCGCATCCCACTGTTGCCACCGCTTCTGGTCTGGCTTGCTCAACTGCCCGACGATGTCGCTGGTGATCAGCGGCACCTCTGGCACTGTCCGGATGATCCGTTTGACCCGCAGCGCCCGCGTTGCCGCGTCCGCTCCTTGATCCCGCAGGATGTCAGCGGCCAGCTCGTGGTGTTCGCCATTGCCGTGGCCTATGATCAGCGTCGCGATTTCGATGTCATCTTTGCCCGAGAGTGGAAAATAAACCGGATGCTTTAGTTCCAATTCCAACTGTGATTCGATCAGCCAAGCGCTGGCCTTCCGCTCCGCTTCGCTGGCGTTGGCCTTCAATGGGACAGCCGTTCTAACAATCGGCGCGACCTCTAGGATTTTGCGGCACATCTGGTTCGCGCAGCGGATCTCGTCGCGCACGTCCCCGTCCGGATCGCTGCCCAGGAGCAGCTCATCAAAGACGTAATGCCTCACGGGAATATCCATGCGCAGGAAGATCTTGCGGGCCAACACGGCATCGATCTTGCGGATGCGGCCATTGATGCCGATCAGGCTGGCCGTCAGCACATTCGTCATCGCCCTCGGATGATTCACCTGGTCGTAAAGCGCATCGTCGCGGTCGGCCAATCCTCGGAACATTAGGCTTTCCATCGGTTCCAGCTCGCCACTCGGCAGCGCGACGGGCAGCGGTATCTCGACGCTAAATTCCGTCCAGTGTCTCATAAGTATGTCCCCGGAATGAGCACCACTATGATCTTGGTGCGTTCGTCTGCCTCAAGGTTTTTGCCCGTAGTGTTGATGTCTTTGATTTCGCAATTCAGAATGTTCACAATATCGATGGGCAAATTGTTCGAATCAAGTTGCTGGAAGTGAACGCCGCTCTTCCGGCCCGCCTGCCAATAGTCCCACAGCAGCGCTGCCAGCGGGCCTTCCTCGCGGAATGTAATCGTGATGTCGTCGAACTGGCGGCGGGTGACATAACGGGTAATGAAACCTGTGATCGGTTCCGTTTTCTGCACGGTGTTGCCCGTCCCCTTGCGGATGCCCTCCACGGTTTCGGCAATCCCGGCCACGCCATCCATCTCGATGAGCCATTTAGTGCTAAGTCCGTTGGCCATAATTAGCCTCCAATCGTTGCGCTGATCGCGCCGTTGGATTCGTCGCTGGGTTGCATCGCCTCAATCCCCAGCTGCAGGATTTTAACCGCGTTATTGAAACGGATCCCGGCCCGCGCGCGCATGATCCGGTTCTTGATGTCGGTGTTCGTGGTGTAGGGCGCGCCGGCGTAGGCATACCAACCGCTGGCCGCGTCGGTCCCCATCTTGGTATAACGGAAAGCCCCGCGTTCGGCGTAACTCAACATCAACGCCTGCTCCGCCCGGTCCCACATCCGCCACGTCTCCTCATTGTTCGGCATGTGGAGCACGAACTCAGATCCCGTGACCAATGCACGGGCGATCACGCATAACAGATGACGGTTGGAGATCTCCGCCAAATCGTTATTCTGAAGGCTGGCGGTCGTCCAGTCGCAATCGAGATAAATGCCGCCGTGCATCTGCCGGGCATAACCTGCCTGAATCGGATCGAGCGCCGCGGCGTCCGACTTGGTCACGCGCCGTTCCAACCTCGGAATTACACCGTCCATCCGTCCTTTGTTCTGGTAGATCCCAGCGGGCGTGTACTGGTAGCCGAGCGTCTGGCTAACGCGGGCAACAGCCCCGGCAAGCCAGCCGGTGAGCGGCACGACAGTCGTCTCGTTCTTGGTCCGGCTGGGCCGTCCGTGCGGCCAGATAGTCATCAGTTCGCCGTAAGTGGTCTCCTTCGAATTATAAGGATTCCCCGAGTTGCCTTTCTTCCAGTTGAGATAACCGGTCCTTGTCGCACCGGCCACTGGCGCGGCAAACCCGGTCATCCATTGCGACCGGCACAGCGTGATTGCCGCGGCGATCACCGCTTCGTATTCCTCAGGATCGATGTCCGCGCAGACTAGCGGGAGCAACGTCGGCGCTTGCGTCACATCCTCCATCAGCTCGGAAGCCGCCTGTAGGCCCGTGTTCCCCTCCTCGCGGTCGAGACCAATCCAGTCGGCGCTGTCCAATCCTGTCAGTCCGTTATCGCCGCCGGTGAACTGATAGGTGCCGTTTGGCGTGGCCAGCGCGCCGGTGTTCCATGATAGCACGCGGACGTAATCATCTTCGCGGACGCCGTTTTCTCCGAGCGCCCAGGCATCTCGGATACAGCGTTCGTCAGACTCAGACCACGAATACCCGCGGTATGACTGAACGATCTCGCCCTTTAGCTTGATGATCACATCGATCCGGTTCGCTGTCCCAAGTTCCGTGTCTTGCACGATCACTTGGAGGTTGTCGTTGTCTCCATGGGCATAGTCGCCTCGGTATTTGGCCTCCAATACTAACCGCGTCCCCGTCATCGAAGAGGCGCGCACTGCTGTGTGCGCTCCGTTGTCCATGTGATCGACGTTGAGCAGCCACGCCTGGGTGAAGCTGCTGCTCCCGTCAACCGCTGCATCAAACAGGGTTTCGACGATGCGGAAGTCCTTCTCGTAGCCAGCCAGCGCTGAATCGCCAATGATCCGGTAGGCGTCTTCGAGGCTGGTGGCCAGCTCGGGCCGTTCATGCGGTCCGCGCCGGAATCTGCCGGGAATGAACGCAGCTCCGCCCGCCGTCATGGCGAACGACGGCTGGCCGGGCACCACGCTTGCCTCGATGCGAGGCGCTCCTGATGGAATGCTGCCCATAATATTATCCTCCGTAATTCTCAGGGTTAGCCGTGACCATGACGGCCTGCCATTCTGGTGGCCGCATGAATTCGATTAGCCGGTAATCAATCGCCTCGACGGGCGTTACCGTCGCGCTGGGGAACAGCCACGTTTCGATTTGGTAAATCCAGCGCCGCCAAAACATGCCATCGCCCGCCTGCCCGTCCAAATTCTGCGCGGATTGCCGCGAGCGGTAGAGCAGTTGCCGGACGAGCTGATACCCGTTGGTAAAGGTCCATGTGGCCGGAATCGTGCCCGCCTGCCTCATTGCCGCGAGGAACCGCTCCCGCAGCACATTTAGACACAGGATGCCAGTGTGATCGTTCATCTGCGCATCGGTCCGGAAATCGATCTGATAGGAGATAATGTACGGGATAGGCGTCACAACACTGATGTATTTGCCGTGGGCATCGAGCACGGGATTGCCGTTCGCGTCCGTCAGCGCCATGTATTGCCCGCGGCGTTGGCGGGCGGGGTCCTCGATGGCATCGCCGTCTTCCGTGATCGCAATGGACGGCGTCTCCCACAGGGCCGGATCGTCGGGCTGTACCAAGGGCGACGGATAGATAGAGAGGATGGCGCTGTATGGAGCAAAGTCGATGCTCTCGATCTTTATCCGCAGGGCTGTCATTGTTTCATTGTACATGTCAGTCCTTCAATGCAACCGCGATATGTTTGGATATCCGCCCTTGAGGATTTGTTGCTTTCCATTTCTCATAGGCCAGGCGCCGATGTGGCCGGGGAGGGATGCGGACACGAGTCATCAACAGATAAGCCACGCGCGAGGCGCGGGCGCGTTGGAATTTCCCATCCACCCCGCGGTCGCGCTGCCTTGATCCGGTCTTGTCGATGAACACGCCGATAATCCAAGGCTTTTTTTTATTGGTTGCTTTGAGAAACAACAGTTGGCCGGGATAGTTCCTCGGGCTTCCCGCCCGCTTTGCCTTACGCGTCATGGGGATCGCTAGCGCTTTAGCGCCCTTAGCCCGGATGACTCCGCCCTTCTCGTGGAACGCGGCGATGTCCGTCAGGCTCTCGCCGTTCTTCCCTCTGGCGCCGCGGTTGATGCCAACGAAGTAGATGGGAAATCCAACGACTTGCTGGCTTCGGATCGATCCAACCATGCCTGTGCCGCCGTGGTCGATAAGCGGCTTGCTACTGCTCTTGCTGGCTATGGTGATTGGCGAATTGGGCGCTAGCCCTAATGATGCGCTTGTCAGTCCTGTCTTCCATGCCCGTTCTAGCTCGCGCGCAGCAGCGGCGATGCCCGTCAGAGCCCCTCCCTTAGCCTTGGCTGCCATTTCGTTCAGCTTCCGCTGCGCCTTATCCCAATCGCCGGTGAGCGGGCACATTACTTGCCGCTCCTGTTCTTCCTCCGGAGGAAGAGGACGACGAACAAAAACGTGCCGTCGAAGAACTGGACGGCGAGGCGGGCGCGTTCCACCTGATAGGCGGCGCCGTCGAACAGCACTTCGTCTTTGGTCAGCGCATCGATGTCCGTCTCCCGGGTGGAGATGGCAACGGGCGGATCGAGCGCGGCCAGGTGCGGGTTGAGGTCCGGATCTGGCGCGGCGATTTCCTCCCGCCAGATGCGGACGATCAGATCAGCGCCGATCACCTCGCCGATGATCTCCAGTTCTGCTTTGTCCTTCTCGGTCCTCATGGAGGCTCGGAATACAATGTCCACAGTCCCCGCCGCGGCTGCCGGGACATCGTAGGGATAGGCCGTGAGTGAGGCTGGAAGCGCGCGGACATGCCGCAGCGTGACCGATGTCTTGGCCGCGGTGTAGTGGCCACGACGGATCGCGTCTTTGGCCGCCGCGGTCTTTGCTGTCGTCAGGTATCCGGCAGGCAGCGCCATTGCATTACCTCACGGGACCGGCGTAGGCGTGTAATAGGCCAATGTGATCCAGGTGCGGGCTCCGCCAACCAGAGCGCCCGCCACGAGCTGATCCGTGCCCGTATCGTAGTAGAGCATACCCGGCAGCGCTTGGCCGTAGGGGTGCGGCCAGTTGGTGACGCGCATCCAGAACGGCATATCGATCCAGTCGTTGTAGGTGATCGCCAGCAGCACGCCGTCGCCGGAGCGCCCGTCCCAGCCGATGACCGGCAACGGAGAGGCGGCTGGCGTCGGCGTGATGGTGGGCGTGGCGGTGACTGTCGGCGTCAAAGTCGATGTTGGAATCGGCGTTGCTGTCGGCGTTAGAGTCGGGGTGGGGACCAGTGTCGGAGTGTCCAACTTCGGCGATGGTGTTGCGGTGGGTGTCAGCGTTGGCGTGAGCGTCACCGTTGGCGTGAGCGTCACCGTTGGCGTGAGCGTCACCGTTGGCGT
>Ga0116142_10005825_pt1 | contig 10895 bp, 7 predicted proteins | sample AD_UKC033_MetaG_FD_89785 | JGI IMG/M metagenome (GOLD analysis project Ga0116142, IMG submission 89785) | Active sludge microbial communities of municipal wastewater-treating anaerobic digesters from USA - AD_UKC033_MetaG | ecosystem: Engineered > Bioreactor > Anaerobic > Digestate | place: USA... | reverse complement strand
TCTAATTCTTAGGTATCTATATTCAGGACGTTGATTATTGACCCAGGGACGGTCTGCTAACCGCAAATGAATGGTGTTGATCAAGTTTCTTGGAGAAAACACGTAATTGTTTATACCATGGTGATATTTTCGCAACATTAATGTTGTGTCTTTTTGAAGTTTCAATGAATATGCTGTTTCAAAACTCCGGCATTCAGACACTGCTATTTCAGATTTAATTTCCTTAACAGTGAATATCAAATTTTTATTGATCACCTTGGCTTTCCATTTTCCATGATGAATATATGGAGCATAATGTAGCCTTGGTCTTACAAAATATCCAATTGCAATTAATGCCGCAAAAACGGCCAGTCCGAGATTTAGCCAATTAAGCCATCCGTTAGAATTTGTGCAACAAAGAATTATTGTATCCATAGCTTCAGTTTTGAATATTAATATATTGGATTATCTGTGCTTTAGAAATTCGAGTACCAGCCGGCCTTTCAAAGTAGTGAGGTATTTCTGTTTGGGGCTGGTGGGTTTATCGGGAATGGTCATGGTAAGCCATCCTTTGTTTGCCATGGGAAACATATAACTTTCATAGTTTTTCCGTTGATTGGTCACCCCAATACCTGTTAAGAGGGTTTCTCTATTATGAGGTACAATAGCCATGGTAAGTATTTTTCTTTCCTTTTCATCTATGGCACCAGCTATAGCACCAGCTATAGTACTAACTACAGTACTATTAAAAGCATTCAATACATCAGATGCCTGATTATCAAGTCTTTTAACTTCTTCAGCTATGGTACCAGCTTGTATACCAGCTATAGTACTAAAGGTTAAATCTTGATGATCTATACCAGCAAAACTCAGTATATCATTCAGTACATCATCAATGCCATCCAGAGAAGAAATCAGCCTGTCTGCATCCACTGTAAAAGGTTCTTTTATGGTAAATGCCGGATGAATAAATAGTTCTACTTCAAAAAATGTACGGTCGTCATCAGTATGAAAGCGGGGCTTAGGGGACCCATTGTCCTCTAATGCCCTCAGAATGGTGGGGATCCCGGTTGCCCGACCTTCGGTCAGTTCCAGTTCTTTTAGAAACTCACCCAATCTGCGGTTGCGGTACCGTCTGCTACGTACTTGACCACTGTTAAATGCCTCCAGGCGAATTGAACGATCGGGTCCACCATGGTTGACGAAAACAATCGAGTTGGGATAGATTCTGATTTCAATAGGTTCCCGCTGCTGGTAATCTCTGTGATAGAACGCATTGACCAGCGTTTCTTCAATGGCCTGGTAGGGATAGCTGATTATGCGAATACTTTCAGCCTCGTGGGCCGGTTTGATAACCCTCTCCTTTACCAGCTTGTCTTTCAAGAAGTTAAGGGTACGGTATATTTGTTCCGGGACAGGCCCGGTGATCGGATCTTGCTCCACAAAAGGGCCGGCATCACCTTCGGGGAACTCCACTATATCTACCTGTGTATAAGGAAAGAATATTTCCGGATTTTCGGAAAACATCATCAATCCTACATTCCTTGGAAAGACATGTTCATCAGGTCCGGATATGAGCTCCATTTGGCCCAGCAATTCCTGGTCGGGAATTCTCCCCACCTGTTCGGACAACCGGCTTTTTACTTTCACGAGATAATCTCTGACCAATACCATAGAAATGCTATCCAAGTTGCCTTGTGTGTTTGCCCGGTCGTCGAAGGGAATATTACTTGTCAGAGAAATAAGCTCCTCTTTCTCTACTCCCTTAGCCTCAATAGAGCTGGCATACTTTCGGATAAAGTATTTCCAGACCTTATGTTTTGCTATAATACTTTCTGGCACTTCATACGGTCTTTCACTACCACCAATTACCCATAAGACTAAGATCTGTTTGCCATCGACATCTTCAACAAACAACCTTGGAGCATAATACGGCCTGACAAGATTGTTATAGCCAATCATTTCTTTTTGTGCTTCTCCGATTTCTTTGGTTGAGAGTCCATTCACTGGTCTTTTTGCTGTCTTTGTAACTGTATCTTCTTCAACACCAACCAGAATATAACCACCACCTGTATTGTCAAAGTCGTTTGCAAAGGCACAAATACTTCGGTAAATCGCATCCGGATTCCAGCCTTCTTTGTACTCAATACGATCGGACTCCACCGTTCGGGCAGACAGTAAATCTTCAATATTTATGTGTAAGGGCATTTGTTTTTCCAGCTTTTTTACTTGATGATGATACGGACTTTGTTTCTTTCCTTGCCGGCACACAAGCCATCAATGTAGCTGGTAAGCGTGTCAATGGCTTCCTGTGGTGTTAATGGTTTGTTCAATTGCTTTCGGATATCATCCATCGTGATTTCCACTTTGTCGATGCCCTGGGCAAACTGGGCGATCAGGTTTCTCAACCTGGGTGCATTTTCGGCAGTCAGATCTACTTTTCCGGTTCTGAAATCTTCCACCAGTTGCTTATCGGGATCATTAAGAATGTCCATATTTTCCTGCACCGACGGGTCTTTGAATACGGAACGCATGGCGGTGGTCCACTTATCCAGGATGTTTTCCAGTTGATCCTCCAGCTGTTGGATATTGAATGCCACTTTGCCGTAATATTCCCGGGGATTAAAATCGTGATATGGCTCTGTGAGCACTTTAGCTTTGGTCAAGGAGGCATCGGCTTCACGCAGGGAGGTGATGCTGTTGATCCAGTTCTGGTATTCGGTAGTTGTGATGATTTCCACATCTTTGATGATATCGCAGATGCGTTTCTTTTCACTCAACATAATTCGCTCCTTCACCAGCGCATCATTTTTGGATAAGCGGCAGCGGGTGTATTGATTCAGATAATAGCCAGCATAACGGTCAATCAAGGATGTAAGCAAAGATGAGTATTGGGAGATTTCGGATAACACATTGGATACTACCACTTGCGGCAGTTTTTCTATTGCTGTCTTAATATCATCGTAGAGTGGTTTTTCTTCTTCCACCACATACGACTGAGCTGTATATAAATAGCTGACCAACTGTTCAAATTTTTCTGCTTTTTCCTTTAGCTTATCCACCAGTTCGCAATATGGCCAGGCTTTGAAGGCATTGTTGAGTTCATCTTCGGTGAATTTAAATGCTTTGAGTTTGCCGTATGAATTGTAAGATTGGATGCTATCAAGCATAGTACCTAATATCTCCAATTCAGTTTTCATTTTGTCACTGTCTCCATCACTCAACAGGGCAACATTTCTACACTTTAAACCCTGTACCACAATGGCTTTGGTTTTTACCACTCTTTCGGCTTTGGTCTTTGCTTCGGTGATGATTTTGCTGATAGTCTCCGGCTTTTCCAATTCTGAAGTATAATCGGGTAAGCCGAGGCAAGTGAACAATGCTTTCAAGTGTTTTATCGGAATACCTTGTGGTTGCTTGACGTGCTGGAAGGTGAAATAGTCCTCTTCACTCAGGTTAAGCACGGTTTCGATATTGGTGGCAGAGAGGTTTTTACTACCAGACCAGTTAATTTCAATATCTCCTTTGTAAGCCAATGCAGCCAGTACAATGAACTCCAATTGATAATCGATATTAAAATCAACCGAGTACCAGAGATTAGCAGGAGCATAGTGAGCCCAAATAATGTCAGAACGATTAAGCACAGCACCTTCACCGGCTTCTTTCAGTTTTTTCTTGATACTTTCTGCATATTTGCTGTTGTCGCTTACAATACTTTGTCCGCTCCACAAGCCCAGACCACTGAGAATGGCTTCTCCATTTCGGTTGGGCTGCGAAGTGTTGGTGATTTTCCTCAAAGCAGCTGTAATTGAACCGGCATAATTGTCCTTGGCCAGCGGGAACTGTAAGTCGGTAAATGCAGGATAATGCGGAAACTTATCATTGAAAGCCTTATTTAGAACCTTAGCCGCTACGCTGCGGAATATCATTTCCTTGGTCGAGCCTTCACCTGGCAATGGGAATGATTTTAGCGTTTTACTTTCACCCTTATAAATCACTTTGGTTTTGTCGGCATATTCCTTATCAAACAGTGCGATAGCTTTACGCTGGTACTCTTCAATCTGGCTGCTGAATAATTGCTTTTGGTTGGTTGGGGCAGAGGCGTGCTTTGCCTTTGCAGCGCCATACAGGCAGATGGTGTCTTTAAATTCTTGCGACAGGCTTGCCACATCAAAATACACTTCATCAGCCTCGTCGTTGCGGTTGATGGCATTGAACAACGGACAGAAGAAAATATAGTATTGCTGAATAGGCTCGGTAGTGCTTCGTTCGTTAGGGTTGCCAAAGAAGATATAGCCCAGACGGAAACTTTTCTTGTCGATCCAGTCCAGTGAATGTTGCCAGATCTTGAATCCGGAACGGTAGGAATCTTGTTGAATTTCCAATACAAATTGCAGAAAGTCGAAATAGTATTGATCGGCCTGGTCGTCATCTCTTCTAATTACTTCATCGGCATAATCGCGAATTAGCTGAGGAATATTAATACCGCCTTCTGTGCGGATATAAAAATCAGCACTGACAGAATCCTGGTCAACATATTGACCCGCAGTTGCAGTAACCAATTGTTTGGCTGTACTATCGATCGCTGCCAAAAGCAGTTCCGGATCGTTAACTTTTGGCAATGTAAGACATAAGTCTTCTTTCAAACTATGGGCGGTTGCGCCGTTTCGCTTATCAAGATCATCGCATAAGATGCTTATGGCTAATGCATTGGTAATGCACTCGGCAAAGTATTTCCTGTTACTTCTGGCCCCAGTGAAATGGCTCTTAATTCTATCATTGATAATTTCAACTTTGTCTCTGACAGTCCTGATGTCTGGTATTGAAAGCATATCCGGATTTCCGGCAAGTTCAGGCCAGTAAGAATCAAAAGTTATGAGGCCTGGATTGTCATTGGGAACGTCGGTATCAATTATTTTTAAAAATTTAGCAGAGAGCACCTTTAAAATTTCCCTTTGGCTCTTACCATGTTTAATCATTTCAAAATGCCTTATATACGAAGGATGAACTGGAAACTGGTCGATGAATTCATTCAAATTTGTGTTTATTCCTTCAAAAAGATGAGAAAATTTAAGTAGATGATCCCGGATAATTGATTTTTGATGAATGGTTTTCTGCAGAAGCCTTTCTTTTACAACAAAAGAAACATCCTCTTTTGTAATAATCAGATCGTCGTAACGATCTTCAACATGACTTAACATCTCTGCCTGAAATTGAAATGCCGGCGAACGATAAAGTAACTCCTGCACTCCAAACATGATTTTGAACCTCGAATTATCGCAAACCTCGCCGAGTTGACGTAGCAATGTAAAATCATTATGGAGTAGTGTGGGGTTTCTACCTTTAAGATATTCCAACAACTCATCAATGACAATAAGAAAATGATGATCGGGATATTTCGATTCAAATGCGGCTGACATATCCTGCAAAGACTCTTTCCAGCTAAAATTTGATTCAGCATTAAAAGTAAAATCAACTTCAATTTTTTTTAGGAATCGTTCAATCTGAGAGAATACGATGTCTTTTAAAGGTTTATCTGTACCAATCTCAAACCTAAGTACCTTATATCGACCTGCAATCTTTTTAAAACCATCTTTTAATTTCTCGTTTGAAAGATAATTTAAAAGATCAGCATTTTCGGCAATTGCAGAGACAAGCGACATAAGATGAGACTTTCCTGTACCATAACCACCAACAATCTGAATACCTTTAGTTTCATAAGATGGCTCGGGAATCAGGTTAGAGAGAATGACATTGAGGGTATCCTCTTCCATTTTCTTTGAAAAAACAAAAGTTTTCACAAGCTTTTCAGCAATGGTATAATTTACCGAATCCACTAATTTTACAACTGAGGTGATTGGGTCGAAGTGTATCAGTTCATTATATTTCATAAGAAAGTTTTTTTATTTGCATTTCAGTAAAGTCGAAAAGGAAATTGTTTTGCTGGGTGGGCCATTGTAATCGGTCAGGTATGTCGGACTGGTTTTCCCAGATAATGATTAGTGCTGCTGACTTTGAAAATTCTTTTAGCAGTTGTACTGCATTTAATTCAAGTGCAGGTTCCAACAAAAAACCCAGGTTATAAATGGCCAGTATTTCATTCCCCGTATTATTGATTTTACATTTATGCTTTTCCAATATCTTTTTGATATAATCGTATACATCGATATTCAGGTAGCTGTAATCCTCCAGGTCATCAATGAATAATGCCAGTTCTTTGCCGATATTGAGCAGGTTAATTTTTTGAGCTTGAATAAAGGCAATAGATTCTAATAGTTCGCCCGGCCGACACATCAAGGCATACAGCTTGTAACGATCTGTAGATTGGATAATATCTTCTATTGAGTAGGTACTCATTTCTATCAGCTCTTTCTTTACTTTTTTTGCGTTTTAATAACCTGGTCTAATGCAACCTGCATTGCTTTTAGAGCCACCTCCTCATTCTTTACCATATCATACACTTTATCGGCCAGCCAATAGATAAGTAACTCTTTCTCTTCAACGCCAAGCATCAGGGACAGCTTTTTCAAGTGGTGGCGACCTACTGGTTTCACTTTGCTTTCCATCTTGCTTATGTAAGCCGTATCTACCTCCAACTGTGCAGCCACCTGGCGCTGTACGAGCCCTTTGGCTTCTCTTAACTCTCTCAGTTTTTCGCCCAGCATATTTACCGTGTTTACACTTGTCCTTAGAAGGTCAAATTTACATTTTATTTTTATTAGAATTCGCGTCTCATCTGTTGACAAAAAGATGATTCATTGCCATACACTATAAGGTGTGTTTCTTTGTCGTTGTCTGTCTATTACTACTGGCAATACCTTGTTCCTGGCAGTTTTACTTTCCTTGCAATGTACAATTCTTATAAGATTCGTCATCATGGTGTCGCCTGTGTAGTTGCTGCTGCTTGTCGGACTTGTTCTGTGAATGGTTCAGTCCGTATGTTGTCCCTATGTAAGTTGCTTGCTGAAACTTGCAAAACAATTGCAACTGCATCTAAAAATTTTTGTCGAACCAAATTGTCGTCCCAAAGCACTGTGGTGAGCGAATCACAATATCTGCTCATTTCGTGCGAATTTGGTCTTGGCAAGGGTGTGCTATTTGTCAATAATCGGAATAAATAAAGCAGATGATAACGAGCAGGTTTTAATGTTGCTGCTATTACACCGCTCCTAAATAAATACTCTAACTTATAATGAGCGTATGCGGATACATAATACATTTCAAGACGGTGGTCTTTATGGAAAATATCGCTTCCAACAGATTTAAGAAGTGCTTTGTAATTACGGGTTGTTCTGTGTGGAAATTCTAAGAACATTGAAGCGTAGGCTCTAACAAGAGTTGTCATATTAATAACTCTAACCTTCTCTACGCCTTCCTCTGAACTAAATTGCCTTGACCTTCTTTCGTAAAATAGTTTTTTAGCTCCATCAAAAGTTGGAAAGTAATTTTCCAACTTTTTAGGGAAGTCTGATACTGCAAAAAGTTGTTCCTCTGTTACTTCAGTTTGTCTGTTCGTTGCTTTGATTATGGAATTTTTAATTTCAGCGTTGTCTGTGGCAACTAGTCTAACAGGAATAAGAACTTCTGGAGTGAGATGTTGCCTACTTTCATGGATAACATAACTTGTTTGGCATCCATTCACAATTTGATAATCCTCAACTACAAATTTATTGCCTGTGGGAATAATTCGCTTTGCAATTATTGTAACTCCATTGTTGAGTAAAGGAAAGTATATTTTTTTTGTTGAACTTTCAAGAGTGTCTTTTATCTCCTTGTTTACAGGGTTCCACTCTTGCCAATGACGAACATTATCATAGAATATCGATGTAATTACTTCCTCGTTTGTGTTTTCAATTAACTTCAAATATTCGGTTGAACTTAGTAATCCTAAATATGCTTGTTCGATGCCTGGCAAATCAGGCAGTACAGTTCTTTCTGAAAAATTTATTTCAATTGAAATTGCATTCTTTGTTTCTCGAAAAAGAGTTTGAATTTTTTCCGCATCAACAAACTCAAAATCTACCTTACGAAACAAGGTAAGGTTTTGTAAGTCAGATATAACCGTTACTCTTCTTGCAGCCAAATTTGTGTCGCCTGTCCATTTTCCGGTCGTAGAATAATACAAATAGCATTGTGGATTACCCTTTTTGAACTTGCTACTACGAGAAAAAATCTCATTCACAATTCTACATTTTAGTTTGATTTCATCATTCTGTGGTAAAGCAGGTGTTGTAGAAAGAAAATCTGTAACACCATAACTAAATTGTCCAATTTTTGAAGTGTCAAAACCACTTGACCTTTCTGCTTGGTTGAATATAAAAGTTGCGTCTATATAACCATTGGTGTTAGCCAAATCCTCAATTTCATCAGGGTCAGTGACTAAACAGCCATTGACAATGATTGAAACACTGTCTATCCCACAGTCCCCACCAGCACCCACATGGATGTCATCTGAAGAAAAGCTTTCAGTATAATGTCGTGATGTAACCAAGTAGCCAGTAAAGTGTTCAAAAGCAGTTTCTTCTGATAAGCTTCCAAGACCTTCTTGAGATACAAATTCGTCTAAAAGAGATTTCGTTATTCTGTCCATTTGCTATTTGTGTTTTATTCTTTTCTTTTTTTTAATCAGTTAGAAGTTTGCACTGTCCCCGAAAATTACCGCCAATAAATAAGGCTTCGTGTGGCGCAGCCAAACATGAAGCCTTATTAATTACGGGCTGGGCTTATTATCCTTTTCCAATCATCTATTTTTTCTTGAAAGGAATATGATGCATTCGCTGGGCTTGTTGAAAGCAAAGTCATGTAAGTTATTATATCAAATCTTGCAAAATACTTGTCATATAATTTTTCAGCTTTCTGTCCATTAAATGCAATTATTTTTATTGATGGATTTGCTTTTATAAAGTCCTTTAATCTGTTTGGTTCTTCATTCCTAATATCGGAATCCAAACTTGATTCTCGATCAGCTTTGTGGCAAACATCCCAGATTGATATACCATTTTTTCTCAAAAACTCAGTCTTAGACTCGTAATCATACTGAATCTCAGAGTTATACAATTCATACATTATTTTCCAGAATACATTTCTTGAATTTGCATAATATTCATTTAGTCGTAAAGAATCCTTTCCTGGCATAGTTCCAAGAATGAGGACTCTTGAATGATTGCCGACTATTGGTTGGAAAGATTCAATTTGAACCGTATTTGTTTCAGTTGCAGTTTTTTTCTTATCAGGCACTTTGGCTATTATTTTCTTTTTAGCATTAGGAGTAGAAGATATTCCCTTCCAATCAACCTGAAATTTTCCACTGTTAATCGAAGTTGAAAAGTGAATTGAATCCTTGTCTGGTAAATCTGAAGATTTGAAATTGAAAGTCTGGATTTCATTGGTCTTTGAACGACAGATGTTAACTACTAAAAGGTTAAATTTGCTTTTGTCTTTGTAGCGAACTCTAAATCTTTCATTCGAATCTTCTCTGTTTTCCGGAATATTCCTATTAACTTCCTTTATCTCCATTTTCTAAATATTTATAGTTTCAGTTGTCTTTATTTCAGCCTTGCCCATAACTCCGATAAAACATCATTTCTGTTACACAGCAAACGATAATTATTTCATTTCAAATCACTTTCTGTTAAACAATATAACTTCTCATTATCATCCCCAAAAACTCACTCTCCCCGATAATCCTGATCCCGGCTCCCTGATTATTAAACTGCTCAATCTTCTTCAGTTTTGCCGGTCCCGCGCCACTTCCGGCGATCACAATATTCGTCCGTTTGGTTATGCCGGTGTCGATATCGGCGCCGTGAGCTTTTACGGCCCGGGCGGCATCCTCGCGGGTCATGCTGCTCAATACGCCGGTGAAAACCACTTTCTTGCTGAATAAGGGATGGTTGCAGTCGCAATGCTCCGGGTCGGGTTTCAGCAAATCGCCGGTGATACGCTCGTGGCCGGCAAAGAAGTCGTGGCCGGAACGGGGCCTGATCAAACGGTGGTCAGGACGAATACCTTGCTTCATCTTCAAATAAGCGATCGCACAGGCGGTTGCATCGGCCAGGGCATCGTGATGGTTCACCAGTTCGATCTCCAAAGCATCGCATAAAGCAGCCAGGTTCAGCCCGCTCATCCGATAAGTGCATTCGCACTTGAAATCTGGTATTTCAAGGCCATAAAAAGCAAGTGTAGTCCTCAAAACAGCCAGGTCGAATGAAGCATTATGCGCCACCAGCAAATTATCAGTAAACAAATCGCGGATTTTCTCCCACACCTCGGGAAACTCAGGTCTATCTTTGGTTTTCAGCGCATCAATCCCGTGCAGACAGGAGTTCCTCACGGCATAATCATTTCCCGGCGGCCGTACAAAAATCGACTCTTTCCGGGTAACTTCCCCGTTGCAAACGACAACAAAACCTACCTGGCAAAGGCTGGAAAGCTGTGCCGTCGCCGTCTCCGTATCAAAAGCTATGAAATCTGCCTCTTGCATCTATTTTCTCTAAACAATTGCTTTTCCCAAATACCCGATGGTACCTGGGAAAAAGTAAACAGTAAAACGATTCTTCACCTCCGCGGGCCTGCGGCATCAGCCCGGTTTCAACTTTGCAGAGTCAAATATAGGGTGTTATTTGATATGTTTTACATGCAGGGATAATTTGGAGGGAGTCTAAAGAGGGTTCCAGGTTCCAGGTTCCAAAATCCAAATTCCAAGCACCAAGCACCAAACAAATTCCAAAATTTAAAATCACAACCTTATGACTACCTTCTAACAACCTTATAACCACCTTATGACTACCTTCTAACCACCTTCTGACTACTTTATGACCACTTTCTGACCACCTTATGACAAGTGACAAATTTCCCGCAGGTGAACGCAGATTTAAAGCGCAGATTTGCGCTGATCATCATTTATAACAGGAAAT
>Ga0116142_10005819_pt1 | contig 10904 bp, 8 predicted proteins | sample AD_UKC033_MetaG_FD_89785 | JGI IMG/M metagenome (GOLD analysis project Ga0116142, IMG submission 89785) | Active sludge microbial communities of municipal wastewater-treating anaerobic digesters from USA - AD_UKC033_MetaG | ecosystem: Engineered > Bioreactor > Anaerobic > Digestate | place: USA... | reverse complement strand
CACGCAATAACAGAGCAAGGTCCGAAGCCTCTTGAACGGAAAAACTACCGGAAATCACCGCGCTACCGCCACAAATCGCCTCATTGATCCGCGGCGCGGTGATGATCTCGCCATCGAGAACAACCGCAAAAGGCTTTTCGACATTCTCGCGCGTCACATCACAGAATTTCCGCGCCCCCAAAGCATTGAGCTTGAAGCTGACAATCGGCGCCCCGTCCTGAAAGGTCGGCTGCGCATTGGTCAGCATATCCCCTGTAAGTAACGGACGACGGTTGATCGGCAAAGTCTGGCCCGGTTCATTATGCATCGGCAAAGTCCGCACTCCGGCCCCTTCACCGGTCATCGAAACCAGATGGAAAGTAAGCTTTGCCGTTTTGCCCAGTAATTGTTTAATGCGCTCGGGGTTATCCATCCCCGGCAACTGTACCAGAATCCGGTCATCGCCCTGACGCTGGATAATGGGCTCTTTGGTTCCGGTTTCATTCACACGGCGCGACACGATCTCGATTGACTGGCCCATCGTCTGATCGGCGATATGCTTCAATCCCTTTTCATCAAACACGCCCTGAACGACGACGCCTTCAGCCTCAATCACCAGATTTTCATCGGAACGGCGCAGAATTTTTCCCGCCGACGATGCATCATCTTCCGATTCCAATACCAGTTTCACACCGTTCTCGACGGGCGCAATGCTCTGATACGGGATGTTTTCCTTGCGAAGTTCCCCGCGGGCGCTGGAAACGATATCCTCGGTCCGCTGTTTGACCACTCCGGCAATATCAGCCTGAAGCAAAAGGTGTGAGCCACCCTGCAGGTCAAGCCCCAACGACACGGATTTGGTCGGCATCCAGTCGGGCATTGTTTTCTCCCACGCATCGCGCGTATCCGAAGAAACAAAGTTCGGCAAACAATAAGCAAAGGAAAGGATGACGGCGACAACCACCAACACCCGTTTCCACAGAGGGATATACATCATTTTGCGGATTTGTCCTTTTTGGCTTTTTTGTCGTCATTAGCAGGCGAAGACGTCGGAATCGAATCCTCGTATTTCCCGATAATGTACGAACGCATCATATTGACTTTAACGCCGTTCCCGAGATCGACCTGAACTTCATGATCGGACACTTCTTTGTCGATAGTCCCGACCAGACCGCCTTGGGTAACAATCTTCACGCCTTTGCCAAGTTGCGACAACATATTGGCGTGCTCTTTAAAACGGCGCTGCTGTGGGCGGATCAACAACAGGTAAAACATAATCCCCAGAACCACCAACATGCCGATATTCATCATCAAAGTTTCAGACTCGCTGGGCGCTGTCCCTGCCGGAGATCCCGCGGGAACCGCTGTTGTCGCTGTCGTGGCTTCTTCCGCATAGGCTGGTGTAAAAATCATGTTAATCTTTCCTTGTGTTTTAGGCCAATTGGCACAAATATTAAAAAGTGAGGGAAAATAATGCCCCGACTATAGTTACGGATATAGGAAAGGCAAGCATTGAAGTATAAAATGATCCGGTTATTAGAACGAAAAAGAGAGATTTATGATTATGAAATATAAACTCATGACCTGGGCCGCCAGCATCTGTTGTGGAGCCATTTTGCTGCTACCCGTTTCCGCGCTGAGCGCTCAGGAAGTGAAAATCGGGCAGGATGACACCTCCGTAACAGGCACATTACTAACTCTTGACCCGTCAACGTCTCAATACAAAATTCGCGCCCAGTGGCCCATCACGCGCATGACCCAATGGATAAAGGTCCTGAACAGCTTTAAGACAACGCCGGAACAGGAATTTTACAATCCGGTTCTGGCAAAAGATCCGTCCGTCGTAACCTTTGTCCAGACAAATCCCGACCAAATTTCGGGAGAAACCGTTTATTTATCAGAGCACGGCACCATCTTGAGGGTCAAAAAAACCCCCGTAGACACGAACCTCGAGAAAGCCGCAGAGTTTTATAAATTCCTCAATAAAGAAATAGACAACAACAATGCCGAATATAGTACCGAACATAAGGCACTGAACCTGAACAATAACGGAATAGTCGTCGTCTATCGCGGAAGCTCGACTCTGGGGAATCCCACATGGGAAGTGACGGACCAGGAAAAAGTGAACCTGTACCTGAGCTACATTTCCAAACTGAAAGCAATTCCCGTCAAGAGAAGTCAAGCTCAGACCATGTCCAAAATGGATGACGATTTTACCGGACTGAACGTGTTTCTGGTCTATACCAACTACCCCGGAGCATATGGCAAAATGCTGATCATCACGAAAGATGGACGCGCCAGATGGACAAAAATCTTACAAACCGTCCACACCTATCCTGACACGGAGCACTTCTATGAAGCTTTCAGAGAACAAGCCTATGAAGTTATTCGCAACAACGAAGAAGCGGAAAAAAGAAAGCTCCAGAGCGAGCTGGAAAACAATTTCTAGATACGGATCATAGTCGAGGGATTTAGGGCCTTCTTGCCCTGCCTGATTTCGAAATGGAGCTGCGGAGTATCGACATGCCCTGACGATCCGACCGTTCCGATCGTTGACCCGCGCTTGATGACCTCGCCCTTTCTCACCAGCATTTTATCAAGGTGGGCATAGGCAGTGATGTACCCGCCGCTATGACGGATAAGAACCAGATTGCCATACCCTTCAATCTCGTTTCCGGCATACACGACGGTCCCGTTCTCGGACGCCCGCACTGCCGTACCTTTGGCCGCTTTGATATTGATTCCGTCATTATGCAGCCCATCTTTTTTGGGGCCGTAAGCTGAAATGACCCGTCCGGAGACCGGTGTCAAGAAGCCGGATGAACTGCGCACCGGAGTTTGCGGCAACGCCGCCATCGGAACTGCTCGCGAAGAAGCTGCTGTTTGAGTCCGTGGGGCGGAAAGCCGTTCGGCATGAACCGCAGAAACAGGAGCCTTTACCCCCGCCGCCGATGATGGTTGGAGGGAAGCAACAGCTGCAACCTTGACAGGCGGTGGAGAAACCTTCCGCACGGCAGGCAATCTCAAACTCTGCCCCTTCTTCAAAATATATGGGCTGCGCAACCCGTTGAGCCGCGCCAGATCAGTCGTCGTCGTATCGAACATCCGCGACACACGGTAAAGCGTATCACTGCGTTGCACGGTGTAGGTACGCGGCGCGGGAATCGCAATTCGCGTTCCGGCTTGCATCGAATATGGCGGCGACAAACTGTTAAGGTCCAGAAGATCGCGCAAATCGACATGATAGGCCTGCGAAATAGCCCATAACGTTTCCCCCTGCCGGACCGTATGCAGACCAAGACTTCCCGATTTTTTGCCTTCCCCGTAATTATGCACCGGAACGCCGCCACCAGACTGCACGCATCCGGTTAAAATAATGCACAGAAAAAGGAAGCTGAGATTTCCATTCACGCCGTCAACTCCTCCAAATCATGCTCGGTGTAGGAATTGTTCCGCGGCACATCAGGTAACAAAGGGACAAACCGCACGGGAAGCAATTCCTGAACGGCAAAAACCTCTTCCGATTCTTTTTTGTACCGCTTGAGAAACTGTGTCTGCCCCTGCGCCCCGACCGGAATAATCATCATCCCGCCAACCTTGAGCTGTGCAAGCAGCGCCACAGGCGGCTCACCCTCGCAAGCTGCCGTCACAATGATCCGGTCGAATTTCATCTCGCCCACAGCGGCAGGCCACCCCTTCATCCCGTCACCTGCCATCGCCGTGATATTCCGCAGCCCCAATTCATGAAATCTTTTTTCGGCAAGTTCAAGTAACGGTTTATGCCGCTCGATGGTATAAACCCGCCGCACCAGATGCGAAAGCACCGCCGCCTGATACCCCGACCCCGTCCCGATCTCGAGAACCGAATGGGTTTTATCAACTTTCAATTCCTGCGTCATATAGGCCACGATATAAGGCTGCGAAATCGTCTGCCCCAAACCAATCGGAACGGCCTGATCCTCATAGGCATGAACCTGGAAATGCGGCGGAACAAAATAATCGCGAGGCGTTTTTTCAATCGCACTCAAAACAGACGTGTCGGTAATCCCCGCCTGCCGCAACTGGATAATCAAACGAATAATGGACGGGTCGGGGGTCACCTTACCGACCTTTCACAATCTTCGTGACACCGCCCATGTAGGGTTTCAGGACTTCGGGAACAAAGATACCGCCATCGGTCGGATCATAGTAATTTTCCATGACCGCTACCAGCGCACGGCCCACGGCAACACCGGAACCGTTGAGCGTATGAACAAATTCGGTGTCCTTGGCCCCCGCACGTTTAAACCGCGCCTTCATCCGCCGCGCCTGAATATCGCCGCAGTTGGAACAGCTCGAAATCTCGCGGTATTTGTTTTGCGAAGGAATCCATGCCTCGATGTCATAGGTTTTGCGTGACGCAAAGCCCATATCCCCCGAACACAGTACAATCGTGCGGAACGGAATTTCGAGTTTCTTGAGAATATTTTCGGCACATTCCGTCATGCGTTGATGCTCTTTTTCCGAGTCTTCAGGTTTGACGATGCTCACCATCTCGACCTTATAGAATTGGTGCTGACGGATAATCCCGCGCGTGTCTTTCCCCGCCGACCCTGCTTCTTTCCTGAAACACGGCGTATGCGCGCACATCCGGATCGGAAAATCCCCCTCTTCCAGAATCGACTCTCTCACCATATTGGTGAGAACGACTTCGGATGTCGGGATCAACCACCGCCCGTCGGTTGTACCGAATTGATCGTCACGGAATTTCGGCAACTGTGTTGTGCCGTACATCACATCATCCGACACCAACAGCGGCGGATTCACTTCGGTATATCCATGTTCCTGAGTGTGCGTATCAAGCATAAACTGCGCAAGAGCGCGTTCCAGTCGCGCAATCCCGCCTTTTTCAATCACAAACCGCGCGCCCGCAACTTTGGCCGCCGTCTCGAAATCCATCAACCCCAAAGCCTCGCCGATCTCGACATGGTCTTTGGCAGCATTCTGCCCGACCTTAGGTGTCCCGAAACGACGAACCTCGACATTATGCTCCTCATCCGGCCCGTCCGGCACATCATCGGCAATCATGTTGGGAAGCGCCGAAAGAATATCATTCAACTGCTCGGCTTTGACGCGCTCTTGCTCTTCCAAGGCGACCATCTTGTCCTTGATCGCAGCGACTTCGTCCATCAGAGCCTGCGCATCGCCGCCCTTGGATTTGACCGCACCGATTTCCTTCGACGCTTCGTTGCGACGGGTCTGAAGGGATTGCAATTCGGTTTGCAGCGCCCGACGTTCCTCATCAATTTTCAAAATCGTAGGCGTTTGCGGGTCGAGACCACGCCGCGCCCAGTTGCGGTCGTAAAAGTCGGGATTGTCGCGAAGAGCTTTCAAATCGTGCATAATATAAAAAATCCTGTAGTGAAATAATGGCCCACAGCTTATATAAAATAGATAAACGAAACAAGGCCGCAGAAACCGGAAACAATGGAAAAATTACCGCATCTGCTTGAAGGCGTTTACAAAATCACTGGTGAGGAAACCCCCTCCCCGCTGGTTCTGGACTCGCCGCATTCGGGCAGCATTTATCCGTCCGATTTCGGCTACGCTTGCTCTTTCGACGATCTGAAGAAATGCGAAGATCATTTTGTAGACCTGTTATTCGAAGACGCCGCTCGCGAAAACGGTGTGTGCTTTCTTAAGGCGCTCTTCCCTCGCACCTATATCGACCCGAACCGTACCGAAAGAGATATCGCCGAAGACATGCGCCCCAACGACTGGCCGCACGCAACCGCCCCGACCATACGTTCGACCGCAGGTCATGGCCTGATCCGCCAGACCATCGGCGACAAAATTCCGGTTTATGACCGAACCCTGATGACACAGGAAATCAACCACCGCCTGACCCATTATTACCGCCCCTATCACGCAGCGCTGGAGAACTTGCTAGAAAATACGCTTCAAACCCACGGCCTATATTTTCATATCAACTGTCATTCCACCCCACCCTCGGCCATGCGTCCATACTACACCGGACCACTGCCGGATTTTGTTCTGGGGGATAAAGACGGAACCAGTTGCGGGATCATATTCCGCCGCAGCCTGCAATCCTTCCTGATCGGTCTGGGATACCGCGTGTCGGTCAACCTGCCTTTCAAAGGGGTCGAAATTGTCCGCCGCTATGGCGAACCCTCACGCGGCAAACACTCGCTCCAGATCGAAATCAATAAAGACCTCTATCTGACACCGGAAAACAAGATAATGGAGAAAAGATTCAATAAATTAAAAGACGATCTTCAGAAATTGATTCATCATTTGAATGCTCTGGCCGCCTCTTACTCCACCCCACAGGCAGCGGATTAACAGAAGACCGTATCGAAATTATTTTTAAGCGCAGTATCAAGCTGTTGCGTGGAAATTTTCTTATTTAGATTCATGAATGATGTCACGCCATGTTCCTTGATCCCGCACGGAACAATTCCCCCAAAATGGGACAAATCCGGCGACACATTGATCGAAATTCCGTGATAGGTGACCCAGTGTCGAACGCGCACGCCGATGGCCGCAATCTTGTCCTCGCGACCATTCTCGACCACCACCCAGATCCCGACCCGTCCTTCGCGACGCTCCCCTTTAATATCGAATTCGGCCAGCGTACGGATAATCCACTCCTCCAGTTGCCAGACGAATTTCTTGATATCGGGCTCATTTTGCCGCTTTTTAAGGTCAAGCATGACATAAGCCACCCTCTGTCCCGGCCCGTGATAGGTATATTGCCCCCCGCGCCCACTTTCAAACACCGGAAACCGAGCATCGACGAGGTCTTCGGCCTTGGCACTCGTCCCCGCTGTATAAAGCGGCGGATGCTCCAAAAGCCAGATCGCCTCATCCTCTTCCCCCGTACGAATAGCCGCGACCCGCCGCTCCATCTCGGTAACGGCGGCCGGATATTCGATAAGTCCTTGGGAAACAATCCAGTCCATGCCCATTGATCTAGCGTCAATCTTTTCCACTTGCAAGCCACGCACTGATTTGATAGACACCACAACACCCATTTCTGCGGCCATGGCGGAATTGGTAGACGCGCAACGTTGAGGTCGTTGTGGGCATTAGCCCGTGGAAGTTCGAGTCTTCTTGGCCGCACCATTTAGCCCTCTCCATTTGCTGCATCACATCACACCCACCCCCTTGAAAAAACAGTGATTCTCTGGTCATTTACGGACATCTTTTAACTATTTAAGGATTCTCTGCCGTGAAAGACTCTTTGCGCGACGCCGCCCTCGAATATCACCGCCACCCCCGTGCCGGAAAAATCTCGATTGTTCCGACCAAACCGATGATGACCCAGCGGGATTTGTCGCTGGCCTATTCCCCCGGAGTGGCTGCAGCCTGTGAAGAGATCGAAAAGGATCCGCTGACCGCCCTCGATTACACCTCGCGCGGCAACGTCGTGGCTGTTATTTCCAACGGGACGGCGGTTCTGGGGCTGGGGGCCATCGGCGCACTGGCGTCTAAACCCGTGATGGAAGGGAAATCGGTCCTCTTCAAGAAATTCGCCAACGTCGATTCCATCGACATCGAAATCGAAGAACGCGACCCGCAAAAACTCATCGAAATTATTGCCTCGCTCGAACCCTCTTTCGGCGGCATCAACCTTGAAGATATCAAAGCCCCCGAATGTTTCGAGGTCGAACGCACCCTCAAGGAACGGATGAATATTCCCGTCTTCCACGACGACCAACACGGCACGGCGATTATCTCCGGCGCAGCCATTCTCAACTGGCTCCAGATCACCGACCGCAATATCAAGGATGTAAAACTTGTCGCCTCCGGCGCGGGAGCAGCAGCGATTGCGTGTTTGTCATTGCTGGTTGAATTGGGACTACCGAAAGAAAACATCACCGTCTGCGACCGTAACGGCGTGGTCTATAAGGGCCGCAACGAAGGCATGGACCCCGAAAAGGAAAAATTCGCAATCGAAACCAAAGACCGCGAACTCTCCGACGCGATCAAGGGCGCGAATATTTTCCTGGGCCTCTCCGCCGCAGGCGCGCTGAAACCCGAAATGGTCGCCAATATGGCCGACGCGCCGTTGATTATGGCGCTCGCCAACCCGACACCGGAAATCATGCCCGACGAAGCCTTGGCCGTAAAACCCAATGCGATTATTTGCACCGGACGTTCCGACTTCCCCAATCAGGTCAACAACGTCCTCTGCTTCCCTTATATTTTCCGCGGTGCGCTGGATGTCGGCGCGACGGCGATCAACGAAGAAATGAAAATGGCTTGCGTCCGTGCGATTGCCGACCTCGCCCGTCAGGAAGTCACCGCCGAAGTGGCTGCCATCTACGCCAACGAAACTCTTGAGTTCGGCCCGAACTATATGATTCCGAAACCCTTCGACCCACGCTTGATTGTCGAACTGCCGATGGCGGTCGCCAAAACCGCGATGGAGTCAGGCGTGGCCACCCGCCCGATCGAAGACTGGGAAGCCTATAAAAACAAACTGACCCAATTCTTCTACCAGTCGGATTCAATTATGCGTCCGGTCTTTTCCAAAGCCCGTACCAATCCGAAAAAGATCGCCTATTGCGAAGGCGAGGAAGAACGCGTGCTCCGCGCAGTTCAGACCGTCATCGACGAACAATTGGCCCACCCCGTCCTGATCGGCCGCCGTTCTGTGGTTGAAACCCGCATCAAGAAACTGCGCCTGCGCATGAAAATCGACAAGGATTTCGAACTGGTCGATCCGGAAAACGACTCGCGCTATCACGATTACTGGACAACCTATCACCAATTGATGGAACGCAATGGTGTGTCCCCATCCCACGCCAGAAACATTGTCCGCACCAACACCACCGTGATCGGCTCGCTCCTCGTCCATAAAGGCGAAGCCGACGGCATGGTCTGCGGAACCGTCGGGCCTTACCGTGAACATTTGAAAATCGTTGCCGACCTGATCGGACTGAAGCCCGGTGTCGAAACCGCCGCCGCGATGGCGTGCCTCCTGCACCCCACCCGCGGGCCGCTCTTTATCTGCGACACCCACATCAACCCCGACCCCAGCGTCGCACAAATCTCCGAGATGACTCTGCTCGCCGCCGAGGAAATCCGCCGCTTCGGGATCACACCCAAAATCGCCCTCCTCTCGCATTCCAACTTCGGATCGCACCGTCATGACAGCGCGTTCAAAATGCGCGAAGCCTATTACGACATCAAAACCCGCGCGCCGGATCTTGAAATTGACGGGGAAATGCACGCCGACTGCGCTCTCTCCGAAGAAATCCGCATGCAGTTGATGCCAAACTCGACCCTGAAAGGTCAGGCCAACCTGCTGGTGATGCCGACTGTCGATGCCGCCAACATCACCTATAATGCCGTCAAGGTTCTCTCGGACTGCATTCCCATCGGACCGATCCTGTTGGGAGCAGCCCACACCGCCCATATTCTGACCAACGCCGCCACACCGCGCGGGATTGTAAATATCACAGCCGTCTCGACCGTAGGCGCCCAGATTTTCGGCGAAGGCGATACCTCCAAAATTAAGCGGGATACTGCCGCTTAATTCAAAACCGCTCTTGAGATTTCGACCCGTCTGTTCTAAGTAGGGACAGGCAAACCTCCAGCTCGCAGGGGACCGCAATGAGCGAGACCGACATCAAAGAAGAAGACCAAGTCACCGCGGCGGTTCCCGAAGAAGAGGAAACCGACGCGACCGACTTTCTTGGCCTTTCGGATGACCACATCCGCGAAATCGTCGAAGCCTTACAAAGCGAAGAGATGGAAAAGGTTGGGACTCTCCTTGAAGACCTGACCACCAGCGACAAAGCCGAACTCCTCGAAAAAGTGACATCCGAGACCCGCAAATCCCTGATGCTGGCGTTTGAGCGCTATTTCGACGCCGATGTCATCTCCGTTCTGCAGGAAGATATCCGTACCGATGCTCTCGAAGACATGACGGCAGGTCAGGTCGCTAAAATTCTTTCCGACCTCGACAGTGATGACGCGCTGGATATCGTCGCCCCACTCGACCCCGAATTTCAACAAGAGGTCATGCGCAAACTCTCGGCCAAAATCAGGATGGCCCTCGAAGAGGGCCTAAGCTTCCCCGAAGACTCTGCCGGCCGCCTGATGCAACGCGAGTTCGTCGCCGTTCCACAATTCTGGACCGTAGGAAAAACGATTGATTATCTCCGCGCCGCGCGCGACACCCTACCTGATGATTTCTATGATTTGATCGTGATCGACCCCGCACATCATGTGGTAGGCGAGATTCCATTGAATAAACTCGTCCGCTCGCCCCGCTCGGTTAAAATTGACGATCTGACATTGGAAGAAGTCCACTCGATCCCCGCAACGATGGACCAAGAGGAAGTGGCTACCATCTTCCGGAATGAAAATCTGGCGTCGGCGCCTGTTATCGACGAAGACGGGCGCCTGATCGGGATTATCACCTACGACGACGTTATCTTCGTTATCGACGAAGAAGCCGAAGAAGACTTGCTGAAATTGGGGGGCGTTAAAGAGGACGATCTGTACCGGAATATTCTTCACACCACGAAATCGCGGAGCTGGTGGCTCTTTATCAACCTGCTGACCGCCATTCTCGCGGCAGCAGTGATCTCGCTATTTGATACCACCATTGAAAAAATTGTGGCTCTTGCCATCTTGATGCCGATTGTAGCTGGCATGGGCGGCAATGCCGGAACCCAGTCGATGACCGTGGCTGTCCGCGCGCTGGCAACAGGCGAATTGTCCGGCACGAACGTCTGGCGCGTGATCGGTAAGGAAACGGCGGTGGGCACCCTGAACGGGATGATTTTCGCCATCATTATCGGTATCGTGGCAGGCGCCTGGTTCCACGACATCGGTCTGGGCATGGTCATTGCGGTCGCGATGATCGTCAACCTGATCGTTGCGGGATTTTTCGGTGCGAGCATCCCTGT
>Ga0116142_10005818_pt1 | contig 10904 bp, 11 predicted proteins | sample AD_UKC033_MetaG_FD_89785 | JGI IMG/M metagenome (GOLD analysis project Ga0116142, IMG submission 89785) | Active sludge microbial communities of municipal wastewater-treating anaerobic digesters from USA - AD_UKC033_MetaG | ecosystem: Engineered > Bioreactor > Anaerobic > Digestate | place: USA... | reverse complement strand
TTTCCACTCGGCCTGCACCAGTACATTTACTTCTTTCTTTTTTTCTAACCGGTCAACCAGGTCAAACCCCGGTTTCCAATAAAAATTTCCAAGTGTATCTAACTGAATACCGTATCCGTTGCCACCCTCCAGCGTAAACCTGGGTTTTAGTGTTTCAGGGGTTTCCATCTTAAAAGTGAGCTCTGCCCCCTCATTAAGCGAATGAAAACCCGTTGAATCCGAGACGGTAATCTGCTGGGCATACCCGCCAATAAAAATAAGAACCAGTAAAGCCGTTAAACTCCCAATCTTCATTTCAGCAAAGGTTTTTTAGATTTAGAGCCGCAAAGGTAAGCGTTTATAGCCGTGTGGCCACACCATTTGCGGATTTTAGCCCCTCATTGTCGAAATGAAAAAGAAAAAACCAGCCGTCACTTTTTCCTTCTTTGAAAATGTTTGGGAGGTAGTTATGCTTATTCCAAAGGGTCGTGTTACCAGCTATGGCGCTATTGCGCGATACCTGGGTACCGGAATGAGTTCCCGAATGGTGGGTTGGGCTATGAATGCCGCCCATACCAACAAAAAAATTCCTGCGCACCGGGTGGTAAACCGCCTGGGGTTGTTAACCGGTAAACATCATTTTGAAACTCCTTCTACAATGAAAAAAAGGCTTGAAGAAGAGGGGATCAACGTGAAGAAAGACCAGGTTCAGGATTTTAAAGCCCGGTTTTGGGACCCCACCAAAGAGCTTTTATAGAATTTAATCCCATCCTGGGAAGGGTTAAAATAAGGGATAGCCAAATTTTGAGAAATTAAGCGGATTCATTCAAAAGGCAGGGTTTTGGCATATCAGCAGGGTATAGTTCAAACACCCGATAAAAATGAAATCCTTCATAAAAATCTCAGCCCTTCTCCTGGTAATGGTGCTTGCTGCACCTGCCCATAGTCAGAATTCGGTACAGGTTATCCGTACGCGCCACGCAAATCAATTTGCATTTAAAGCGCCACGCGAAATGGTAAGGGCGCAGGTTGAAGTGTTGACCGAAAACGGAAACCGGGTTGACTCGCAACAATTGATGAAACGTAAAATGGTGATTGACTTTACCGCTTTGCCCGAAGGGAATTATACCATTGTGGTGAAGAAGGATGGTAAAGCAGAAAGTTTTGCATACAAAAGAAACTAACGATAGTCTAATCGTTGGTACTTTAATCGGATACAGAGTTCCCGCGCAGGCGGGGCTCTGTTATTTTTTTGAAATCAACCACAGTCCGCAAAAGGTAATCAGCCCGTTCAGCAACAAAACCTCAATCCCGATTTTGTAGCCATTAAACCAAACAGGGGCGTAGCTGCTGATGATGTAGCTAAGGATGGGCGATAAAATACAAACAACCACCACAGCAAAACCTTTTAGCTTGCGCGATGTAAACAGGCCAAAAGAAAATAAGCCCAACAACGGACCGTATGTATAGCCCGCCACACCCAGCACTGCATCAATTACTGCTTTTTCGTTAACTGCTTTAAAAATGATAATGATGAGCAGGAACAAAAGAGAAAAAGAAAGATGTACAATAAATTTCTGACGTTTCTTTTCGGCTTCGGCTTTGTCTTTGAAGTTTAGAAAATCAATACAAAACGAAGTGGTTAATCCGGCCAAAGCCGAGTCGGCACTGGCATAGGAAGATGCCGTAATACCCAGCAGAAAAAATATTCCTACAACCGGACCCAGTTCATTGAAAGCCAATCGCGGAAAAATTTCATCGGGTTTGGGTATGGGTAAATTGAATTGTTGACTGAACACAAGCAACAAACCTCCCAGCACCAGGAAGAGTAAGGTTACAAATACAATGATTAAGCTAAACCAGAACATGTTCTTTTGTGCATCGCCCAACGTTTTACAGGTTAGGTTCTTCTGCATAATTTCCTGGTCAAGCCCGGTCATGGCAATGGCAATAAAGGCTCCACCTAAAAACTGTTTTGGAAAAAACAGGGTTGAGTTAGCATCATCAAAATGAAAAATGCGCGCATATCCGGCAGCCCGAATGCTTTCAAAAATTTCTGAAAAATTTAGTCCTAGCCTGTTGGCGATAATTATGACGGTAATTACAAGAGCCGAAACCAGAAATAAAGTCTGAAAAGTGTCTGTCCACACAATGGTTTTTATCCCGCCTTTAAACGTGTAAATCCAGATTAGCCCGATGGTAACGGCAACGGTAACAAAAAAAGGAACGTGCCATGCATCAAATAAAAAGAACTGCAGCACCGATGCCGCCAGGAATAAGCGCAGCGATGAGCCAATGGTGCGGGAGATAAGAAAAAAGATTGCACCGGTTCGGTAAGCCCAGGAATCAAAGCGTTGTTCCAGGTAGGTGTAAATAGAAATAAGATTAAGCCGGTAATAAAGGGGCATCAGAATTCCGATAATAACCCAATACCCAACCAGGTACCCCAGCACAACCTGAAAGTAGGCAAAGCCGGTGTTTACCACATTGCCCGGCACTGAAATAAACGTTACACCCGATAAGGATGCACCAATCATTCCAAAAGCCACCAGGTACCAGGGCGATTGCCGGTTGGCAGTGAAAAACGTATTGGTATCGGCCCCACGCGAAGTGAAAAATGAAATGCTGATCAGCACACCGAAGTAAAGAACAAGAATGGTAGCAACTAGTAGTGGGTTCATAGATAACCGTAAGTTCGGGTAAAGAAAGTAAAAAATGAGGGTATATGCATATACCAATACACCCCGTAAAAGTTTTACCTTTGCTGGGTCTTGAAATGGTTCTGCCATGACGAAGCAACAGGAAGTTTACGAAACGGATTTACTGGAAGTGATTGAAGACACCGATTTGAAAAAATTGGTTGTGTTCAATGACGATTTCAACACGTTTCAACATGTAATCGATACCCTGATACGGGTTTGCAAACATACACCCCAGCAGGCAGAGCAATGCACCTGGCTTATACACTATAAAGGTAAGTGTGTGGTACGCAGTGGAACGGAAGAAGTACTAAAGCCCATGTGCGAGGCAATTTGTGAAGCGGGTATTGATGCCCGCATACTTTAACATGTAGTTAAGTGGAATTTCCTTCTAAACTTATTGAAGACGCAGTAAACGAAATATCCAAACTGCCGGGTATTGGAAAAAAAACTGCTTTGCGATTGGTTTTGCACCTCGTGAAAGAATCAGAACACAAAACAGCCGCACTAACCGATGCCCTTACCCGCATGCGGCAGCAAATCCGGTTTTGCAAAACCTGCTACAATATTTCCGATACGGAAGAATGCGGCATTTGCCAGAGCCACCGCAGGGACAAATCGGTACTTTGTGTGGTAGAAGAAACCAACGATGTAATGGCAATTGAAAACACCGCTCAATACAATGGCGTGTATCATGTGCTGGGTGGAGTAATTTCTCCCATGAATGGGGTTGGGCCTTCTGATCTGAAGATTGATGCGCTGATTGACCGGATGGTGCGGGCGCAGGGTACCATTAAAGAAATCGTGTTGGCACTAAGTCCCACCATGGAAGGCGATACCACCGTTTTTTATCTGCACAAACGGCTGCGCGAGTTTCCTGTAAAAGTAACATCCATTGCCCGCGGTGTGCCCGTAGGTGGCGAGTTGGAATATACCGATGAGATTACATTGGGGAGAAGTATTTTGGGAAGAACGCTGTTTAGTTGATGGAATTTTAATTTGAGAATGTGAACGATCCATTCAGATGTAGAATGGTCGTTTATGGTTTTGGAGTTAACAACATCTTAAATCCAATCAAAACAATGAAGGCGATTTTTGTTGCACTACTTTTTCCAACAATCAGTTTGTGTCAAACAACTAACCATGTAAAACACTGGGAAGTATCAACCACCTTATCATACGGAAGCGAAAATAATATAGGAAATGGTGGATTTATGCTGCGGAACGAATTCGAATATTTATTTCATAGAACCATTAGTGCATCGATAAGAGTAGGGTTCTTCCATTCGCACCCGGCTAAGTTTAGTGACGAACCTTTTAAGAGGACTTTCAGCGGACTAACGGCTGGGGTTTATCTAAACCATACAGCTGTTTTTAATCAAGATAAAAATTTCGTGAAAGTATCGGCTGGCCCTGCCTATTTCAATACCAGATCTCTGTATCAGGATGGCTCTCTTTTAGACATCCGAACTCACATGGATAATGCCAGTAAATTGGGGTATGGTCTTTCTTTAGAAGGCGGGGGAAGTTTATCTGAAAAGGTAGCGATTGGCTTGGCCGTGGACGTATATAGCTATGATATTTTTGGCGACATAACCGTAGTGGGGGTCAATATTCATTTCAATCTGTAAGCAGGTGGCAACGATTGCGGACCTGCTTAGCCGCGCGAACAGAAACATACCAGCAAGATTACGTGGACAGCAGCCCGGTTTAATGAATTGTTGCTAACAGGTGTTTAAGCAATCAATCTTCATTTATCGTTTACCTCCTACAAGATTCTTTTTTACTTTTGAGCCACATTTTACAACCATGAGCAAACTTTCTAACCGTATTGAAGCCATACAGGAATCGGCCACCCTGGCCATGGCCGCTAAAGCCCGCGAGTTCAAGAGCCGCGGCATTGATGTGATTAACCTTAGCCTGGGTGAACCCGATTTTAAAACCCCACAGCATATTTGCGATGCCGCCAAAAAGGCAATCGATGATGGAAAATATTTTTCATACCCGCCCGTAGCCGGCTATCAGGATTTGCGCGAGGCGATCGCGGCAAAGTATCAGAAGGAAAACAACGTGCCCTACAAGGCCGAAAACATTGTAGTAAGCAACGGAGCCAAACAATCCATTGCCAACGTTATGCTGGCACTACTTAATCCGGGCGATGAAGTAATTGTATTCTCCCCCTACTGGGTAAGCTACGATGCACTGGTGCGTTTGGCCGAAGCCACACCCGTTATTGTAAAAGGCACACTCGAAAACGACTTTAAAGTAACGGCTGCACAAGTGGAAGCAGCGATTACCAAAAAAACAAAAGCAATCATTTTCTCTTCACCTTGTAATCCTACCGGTTCGGTTTTCAGCAAAAAAGAATTGGAAGCTATTGCACAGGTGGTGTTGAAGCACGAAGGATTAATGATCATTGCCGATGAAATTTATGAACACATCAATTTTACGGGCGATCAAACCAGCATTGCCTCGCTGCCGGGCATGTTCGATAGAACGATTACCGTAAATGGCTTTGCCAAAGGGTTTGCCATGACGGGCTGGCGCGTGGGTTACATAGCCGCACCGAAGTGGGTAGCAGATGGAAGCAACAAAGTGCAGGGTCAGATTACTTCGGCCAATTGCTCCATATCGCAACGCGGTGCACTGGCTGCCATTACCGGAGATATTACTCCTACAAACGAAATGGTAAAAGCCTATCACAAGCGCAGGGATATTGTTTATAATTTATTGAAAGAAATTCCGGGTGTTAAAGCCAACTACCCGCAAGGTGCTTTTTACTTTTTTCCGGATGTGAGCTATTACTACGGAAAGAAAGATGGCGACCGTGTGATTAAAGATGGCGATGATTTGTGCTTATATCTTCTGGAAAAGGCGCATGTATCGCTGGTGCCGGGTGGTGCTTTTGGTGAAGATCGATGCATTCGCCTTTCGTATGCCGCTTCTGAAAAGGAATTAACAGATGCGATGGGAAGAATTAAAGACGCTTTGGCTCATTTAAAGTAAGATGCAGAGTCTCCAGCAAATTTTTGCCGAGTTCAATTCCCTCAACATTTTAATTGTAGGCGATGTAATGCTGGATAGCTATATATGGGGAGCTGTGGAGCGTATCTCACCCGAAGCTCCGGTTCCCATTGTAAATGTAAAAAAGCGCGATGTGCGTTTGGGTGGTGCAGCTAATGTGGCACTGAATGTACAGGCATTGGGCGCAACTCCTTTTATGGTAGCGCTTTGCGGAGCAGATGATTCTGGCAAACGACTACTGCAAATGGTGAAAGATCAAAATCTTTCTGCCGAAGGGTTAGTAGTTTCTTCAACCAGACCTACCACCGTAAAAACCCGCGTAATAGCCAGCAGTCAACATGTAGTGCGGGTGGACGATGAATCAGATAAACCAACCAGTGCAGAAGAAGAAAAGGAATTGTGGAAACGGATAGAAAAATTATTGCCCGCTTGCCATGCAGTAATTTTTGAAGATTACGACAAAGGGGTAATCAGCGCGGGGTTAATTCGGCAAACGGTAGCACTTGCAAAACAACTTGGCAAACCCACCATTGTCGATCCGAAAAAACGAAACTTTCTGGCCTATGAACAGGTAACTCTGTTTAAACCTAACCTGAAAGAAATGCGCGAGGGGTTGAAGGTGGAGTTGGAAGCCGCCAATCAGATACAATTAGAAGCTGCGATTAAAATTTTAAAAGATAAACTTCAGGTAGAAGGTGTAATGGCCACTTTATCCGAACATGGCGTTTATATCGACTACCAAAATGAAAAGATGAAACTACCCGCCCATGCACGTGAAATTGCCGATGTTTCGGGTGCGGGCGATACAGTAGTTAGCATTGCGGCCCTTGCGGTTGCGTTAAAGTTAACACCCAAACAAATTGCAAGTCTTTCCAATTTAGGAGGGGGGTTGGTTTGCCAACATGTAGGTGTAGTACCGATTGATAAAGGAGAGTTGCTGGCGGAGGCAACCAGGCTTGGTGTTTAAGAACCATGAATTGATTGTCTAAAATCTTGTGGACATAGCCTTCTGACTCATAAATTCCTTCCTTGTTACAAACAGTTCTATAAAATTCATTTTTTATTTTTGGAACGAAAGTACTATCGGATATTTCAATAACATCAGCGTATTTATTGCAGTCTTTGTAATTTGCTGAAAATTCATGGAATCAGCTCCAAAGACTTTTTTAATCGCTCCCTAAAGATTAAAATATTAGCTGTGTAATATTTTCTATCGCAATCTTTAAATTTTTGGACCTCCTGATCTCGTTAGAAACCTATGGTATCGCGTAACAGAGTGGTTCGCCATTCGTTTTAAGAATTGTGGAATAATTACGTTTATGAACATAGTTGAAGTAAAATCACCCAAAGCCGAGCACGATTTTATCCAGGCTCATGTGCATTGCAACCAGGCTGATCCTAACTGGATAAGACCGCTGGACGCAGACATCTTACAGGTGTTTGATGCGAATAAAAATAAAGCTTTCCGGTTTGGCGAAGCAGCCCGTTGGGTATTGTACGATAACCAAAAACCCGTGGGCCGTATTGCCGCTTTCGTAAACAAAAAATATAAAAACAAAGGGGATGAATTTCGCGTGGGCGGAATTGGATTTTTTGACGCTCCAAATAATCCGCAAGCGGCATTTTTACTTTTTGATAAAGCAAAAACCTGGCTGGCCGAGCGCGGCATGCAGGCCATGGACGGACCTATTAATTTTGGTGAACGCGACCGGTGGTGGGGCCTGCTGGTGCATGGTTTTTATGAACCGCTGTACGGCATGAATTACAATCCACCTTATTACCAGCACTTGTTTGAGGCCTATGGGTTTGGTGTATTCTATAATCAATATTGCTGGAGTATTCCGGTGGCAGGCGAGGCTACCCAATTGCAACCAAAGTTTTATGAAGCGCACAACCGGTTTGTAACCGATCCGCAATTTCAGGCAAGATCATTGGCGCATCCTGCTATGGATATTAACACCTGCATTCGGGCCTTCTGTACGGTATATAATAAAGCATGGGCTATTCACGAAGGCAATAAAGAAATGAATGAAGAACAAGCCCGCAAAATCTTTAAAGCACTTAAACCAATTTTAGATCCCGATCTGGTTTGGTTTGTATTTCATCATAACGATCCGGTGGCCATGTGGATTAGCATACCCGATATTAATCAAATCGTAAAACACCTTAACGGGAAGTTTAATCTGCTGGCGAAAGCGAAGTTTTTTTATTATAAACTGAAACGTACCTGCAATCGCTTTGTGGGTATTATTTACGGAATAGTACCGGAGTTTCAGGGAAGTGGGGTGGACTACTTTATGATTGTGGAGGCGGAGAAAGTAATTAAAGCCAAAGGCATTTATAAGCAAACAGAACTTTTATGGCAGGGCGACTTTAACCCTAAGATGCTGAACATCTCACGAAACCTGGGGGCAACACAATGCCGAACGCTCATTACCTATCGGTATATTTTTGACCGGTCGGTACCGTTTAAGCGCCACCCCATTATAGGCTCGCATTAAAATTCCTGATTTTTAAATTGCTTCTCCAGCGGGCCATGGCGCTCCAGGTCCTGTAAAATTTTACGATCGAGCGGGCTCTCTTTAATTACGTTGTAATTATCCCAAAATGCTTTGTTGTAGGGTTGGTCCTGGTATTGCAAACCGTAGTTGCGCATTTTTTCAGTAGCGGGTACACGCCTGATGGTATTGGGTACAACTTCGTTTATCAAAAGAGATTGATTCAATTCGGTTTCAAACTTTAATTCTTTGGTGCGGATGTCGTACCAGTTTACATTGGAATCTACCGTAAGGTAATTGAGGTAATACTTTCCCAGAAAGGGTTTAAAATCAATAACCCGCTTTAACCTTACAAAGCGACTTTCCATGCCTCGCTTTTTTGTAAGGGGTTCTTCCAGGGTGCTTTCAAATTCTACATGAATAATGGCATAGTTGGATTTTTCTACATAAACCCGAAGCCGGTAATCGCGCGAATAACTTATCACAAATACCTGCTGATTGTTGTACTCTGTATCTTTTTCGCGGGTAAGGCTTTCATAAAACAATTCTTCTAACGGAAAATGCCGGTAGCGCACACTATTGTGGAGTAGTAAATCTTCCAATAAGTTGTCCTGATCGAAGTACGAGGTAAACCGGCTGGCATACCCAATGCTTCTGCGCACTTCCTGCAACGCTACCCGCTCGCGCAACTTATACTTATTGCGAGGTTCGCTGTAGTCTTCGTCATAAATTTTTACAGCGGCCTCCAGCAACGAGATGTACGTGCCGCCTACTTTTTTAAGATCCCGGTAAAAACCATCCATCAGGTAAGGTTGCATGGGGTAGTTTTGTTCAATCCGCGAAAGCGCAATCATCAAAATTTCGCCACCCCGTAGCGAATCGGCCACCGTAACTTCGTTGAGCATAAGCGTGGATTTCTCAACTTCAATTACCAGGGGTTTGGTATCCATCAATGTCCAGACAGGTGCCGAGAACGGTTTGTAGCCCAACATGGAAAGCATGAATAAATCGTTTCGCAAATCGGCCGGAATATGAAAATCAAACTCGCCCTGCAGGTTGGTAATGGTACCAATCGATTTATCTTTGATACCTAAGGTGGCAAACGGAAGAGGTTCTTTGGTTTCTTTGTCGATTACTTTACCGGACAGCGTTATTTTTTGGGCAAGCGCTGCGGGCGCCAATGCAATAACCAGTAACCAGGTAAAAACATTCCTCATGTAAAGCAAACGATAAATTAACCGCACATTGTATGGGGGTTACGGCATTTATAAAATTAGGCTAAGGTAGGTAAACAGGCATAAAACTCAATTAATCGCGAATACATTACATTGGTCGGCTTTCCCTTCTAATATTTACTTTTATAGAACAATCTTTCCCTTTCCATGAAATGGCTTGATGCTATACCCCGAATCTGGAAGCGCGCTTATTTGCTTATCTGTTTATGGTATGCAATAAATTTTGCCGTAAGTGCGGTTTTGGAGTGGAAATTGGTAAAGCCTGAGTTTTATGTACTATGGACTGCCCTTTTCCTGCTGGAGGCATTGTGCGTTTTTATTCTACTGATTTTCTTGTGGAGCCATTGGCTGTTCCGGTTTCGGGCCGGTTGGCAGATAACGGGACATGTGGCGGGCATTGTGGTTTTCTTTTTTATGATGGGTACCCTTTCCTATTACTTTACCGATTACCTGGAAGGCTTTGTTTATTTTGATCACTGGAAAGAATATATGGTGGGAATGTTGAGCAGTTGGGATGCATTGCGTATTCACGATCAATACATCATTACGGTGGGCGTTTATTATGTAATCCGGTATTTTCAGGGCTTGCAAAAGCAGGAGCAGGAAAAAAGCGAACTGGCATTGCGCAATAAAGAGATGCAGATTTCACTACTCAAATCACAAATTAACCCACACTTTTTATTTAATACACTCAACTCCATCAGCACCCTGGTGCATAGCAGCAAAGAGCAGGCGCGCAGGGTAATCAGCCAGTTGTCGGATATTTTCAGGTATGCGCTTGATTCGCACAACGGAGAGATGGTAAAACTGATTCATGAACTTGAATTTATTGATAACTATGTGCGCATTCAGCAAGTACGCTTTGGCGAGCGGCTTAAGTTTGAAAAGCACATAGATCCAACCTGCCTGGGCATTTACCTGCCACCCATGATTTTGCAACCTCTGGTAGAAAATTCAGTAAAATATGGAATTGCACCTAAAGAAGAAGGGGGCACTATTTCGTTAACCGTAAGGCGTTCTGGTTCGGTAATTTATTTTGAAATAAAAGACAACGGGCTGGGGTCAAAAGCAAAAAAAGTTATGGATGGAAGTTCCAGTGGTGTGGGTATGATAAATACCGATTTGCGCTTGCGCAGTTATTTCGGTGGGCAGTCGCACCTGCGCGTTTTGTCGAACGAGTTTGGATACGCTGTTAGCTTTTTTATAGAAGATAGAAACGTGAAAGCTCCGGTTGAAGATAAGCCGGTACTTGAAGATCAATGGACGTGAAAGCATAATATGCTGTGCCGGCAGCGTGTTATGTAATAAATTGAAAATTATAGACACATGAATACAACCTGTTTAATTATTGACGATGAAAAATTGGCACGCGAACTTCTGCGCGAGTTTCTGGAAGCATTTCCTGAAATTGAAATAATAGGAGAGTGCAGCAAAGGAACCGAAGCCGTTGAGCAAATAAACAAACTTAA
>Ga0116142_10005814_pt1 | contig 10910 bp, 18 predicted proteins | sample AD_UKC033_MetaG_FD_89785 | JGI IMG/M metagenome (GOLD analysis project Ga0116142, IMG submission 89785) | Active sludge microbial communities of municipal wastewater-treating anaerobic digesters from USA - AD_UKC033_MetaG | ecosystem: Engineered > Bioreactor > Anaerobic > Digestate | place: USA... | reverse complement strand
GGTGGCGGTTACGGTGCCGGTGACGGTTTCGGTTTCGGTGCCGGTGACGGTTTCGGTTTCGGTTTCGGTGCCGGTGCCGGTGACGGTGGCGGTGGCGGTTACGGTGGCGGTGACGGTTGCGGTGGCGGTTCAGGTGACGGGTCAGGTGGGACCGAATGATCGTTCTCGGGATCGACCCCAGCACCAAAAGCCTTGGCCTCGCCAAGCTCGACTACGACACGGGTGAGATCGTTCGTGTTGCCGGGTTCGCGATCGGCAAGAAGGGTGACCCGCATGACCTCCGGCTAAGGCTGGTTCACTCACTCGTTAAAGAATGGGCTCACGACGCGGAAGTGATCGACGTGTGGCTCAGCCACAGGGACGGCCTGACAACGAGGCGCCTCAGTGAAGCGGCCGGGGTGATCAAAGTGGCCGCCAGATTCATTGCCGAAGAACTCAACATCACAGAAATCAAGAACCATGCCACAGGCAAGGGTAATGCCACCAAAGAACAGATGTCTGAAGCGGCGTATGACCGCTGGCCAGACCTCGCGGACCATCTCACCGACACCCCAGAAGATCAGGACGAGCACGCCATCGACGCGCTTTGGATAGCTGACCTTGGCCGCACAATTTCACATCGATTCTTCAAGGAGGAACTAGCAAATGAGCAATAACGTCCACCTGATTGGCAACGTCACTCGTGATCCGGAGTTGCGATTCACGGCAAGTGGCCAGGCAGTCGCAAGCTTTGGACTCGCGGTGAATCGTCGCTGGCAGAACCGCCAAACACAGGAATGGGAAGAAGCGGTCTCCTATTTCGACATCGTGTGTTGGCGCGAGCTCGCTGAGAATGTTGCCGAGTCCATCACAAAGGGAACGCGTCTGATTGTGACCGGCCGTCTTGAGCAGCGTTCTTGGGAAACCGAGAACGGCGAGAAGCGTTCGAAGGTTGAGGTTCAGGCCGACGAGGTCGGTCCATCGCTTCGATGGGCGAGCGCACAAGTTTCGCGAAATGAGCGGCGCGGCGGGTTCGGCGCAGCGCGGCCAAAGTCCAGAAATTACAACGACGACGAGGAGCCGTTCTGATGCATACGGAATACTTAGTGTGCCCGTCATGCTAGTTGCACAAACAGGAGATGTCAGCAATGGATGACAAACTGAATGAATTAGAAGGAGCGCTTACCGAGAACGGGATGCCTGACGATGTGGTGCATGACTTCGCAATGCTGATTCGGGCTACAGGTTGCGACATGGATTTGGCCAGAATTGCAGCGCCGCACCTGGTGCAGATACTTGCGGGAATGACAGAGTCTAGCGTATCCGTACTGCGACTCGTTGCGGAGTTCATCAACATGGTGTCAGCGTCCGTGTCGGAAGTGCTTGAATTAGTCGCCCAACGGAAAGAACCCAACAATGAACGATGACCTGAACGAATCGGACTTGGAACGCCGCACGGCTGAACGAGAAACGAAAGGCAAGCGCAACACCACGACAGGGAGACACGAAGCTACTGGTGTAGGCACACGCCTCACGGTCCTCGAGGTGTGTGCCGGCGGCGGCGGCCAAGCTATCGGTTTGCATCGCGCCGGGTTCGATCACCAAGCGCTGGTTGAGATCGACCGGAACGCCGTTGAGACATTGCGTCTCAACGGGGAGAGGCTCGGATGGTGGTCGGCACAGAACGTCCATTGCGCATCGCTCATTGGATGGCATCCACCACCAGCCACGAGGGTAGATCTGATAGCCGGCGGTGTGCCATGCCCACCGTTTTCGATCGCTGGCGCCCAACTCGGTTCAAGCGATGACCGCGATCTCTTTCCGGCGTTCTTGGACTTGGTGGATGAAGTGCGACCGACCGCGGTGATGATCGAGAATGTTCGTGGGCTCCTCACCAAAAAATTTGACACATACAGAGCCGAGATACTTTGCCGACTCGAATCACTCGGCTACTGCGCCGAGTGGGCGCTGATAGAGGCACACGAGTTCTGTGTTCCGCAACTCCGCCCTCGCTCCGTTTTAGTGGGAGCGAAACCCTCGATCTGGACGTTGTTTGAATGGCCTGCCGCAAGCTCAGCGCACACGCCAAGCGTCGGTGAAGCACTACATGACATGATGGCCAGTCGGGGCTGGTCTGGAGCAGCGGCGTGGCGTGACCGTGCCACAGGAATCGCACCGACGCTCGTCGGTGGGTCACACAAACACGGAGGCGCCGACCTGGGGCCGAGTCGGGCCAAACAAGCATGGCTTGAAAAGCTTGGGGTGAACGGCATATCTCTCGCCGACGACGCTCCGCCCAAGGACTTCATTGGGGCGCCGAGGTTGACTGTGGAGATGGCCGCAGTTATCCAAGGGTTTCCTGCTGATTGGGAGTTCGTCGGCGGCAAGACGGCACGTTACCGGCAGATTGGCAACGCCTTTCCGCCGCCCGTGGCAGAGGCGGTCGGGGTGCAGATACATCGAGCTATTCAGGCATGGCCCAAGGAAGCGAATTATCCACTCCAACGGAAAGAACGCAACAATGAACGATGATGGTTTTAACAAATTGAAGGAAGTGCTTGTCGAGAGCGGACTGCCCGATGACACGGCGGCCGATATCGCCATGTTAATGCGGTTGCGCCACGGCGATGCAATTTTCACCGACAGCAATCTAGATCGAGCCAGGCATGTCGCATCGTTGCTGGCGCAAGTGCTCCCAGAGATGAAAGAAGCCGCTAAGGCTATCCGACGCTCGATTGACGACCGTCCTTCCGGCCGTGGAGCCCAACAATGAACGATGAACTGAACGAATCGGAAGAAATGCTCAGTCCAATGAATGAACTCACACCGTTCGAGCAACTGGTCACGGATTCACAGGTGATTTCGCGGGCAACCAAGCTGCAAATTCTCAACCAACCAAACGATGGCGACCACGGCAAAACTTGTGGATGCTGGGGCACAAAGACGATCCAACTCTGCACGTACCACGAAGGTTTTGATGACGGTTTTGACCTCGCGTGGACCGTGCGATCGAAGTGGACTCGTGAGCGCTAATCCAACCGTTTGCGCGTCCGACCCGACCCGACACCGCAACGCCACAGCAATCCGGGATTTCGCGCAGCTTGGGCTCATCGGTCGGACAGTGCTCGACCTGACGCACAACACCGGCCGCTTCTGGCGTGAGTGGCAACCTGAGGTGCTCGTGCGGATGGACCTCGATCCGACCATGCCAATCGACATCCAGGCAGACCTCCGAATGGCACCATTCCGCACAGGCTCATTCGACACGGTTGTTCTCGACCCGCCGTACAAAATGAACGGCCGCGGCGGTTCCTGCCAGGAGGACGCAACCTACGGGGTCGCTGACAGATGGACACGACGCGATGGCCTCTACGGCTTAGGGCTTGCTGAAGCGCTGCGCATCTGCAAACGGAAAGGCACGATCATCGTCAAATTCCAAGACCAGATCGCAGGAGGAAGAGTCGTGCAGCAAAGCGTCTGGGTTCATGAAGCGATGGCCGGCGCGGCGGACCTTATCGGCCAGCTCCTTGTCATGACATCTCGCAAGCAGCCGTCGGGCCGGGAACAACGGACACCGCGGAACAACTTTTCGACAATGCAAGCCTGGAGGACCCGGTGAAACCTTTTGCCAACAAGGCTCCATTTCCGTGGTTCGGTGGCAAAAGTGACGCCGCCCCAACAGTCTGGAAACTGCTGGGAGATGTCGAGCATTACATCGAGCCGTTCGCTGGCTCGTTGGCGGTGCTGCTCGGTCGTCCTCATCCGGCGAACCGCAAGAGTTTCTCGGAAACAGTGAACGATCTCGACGGGTTCATTTGCAACACGTGGAGAGCGATCCACTTTGACCCCGTGACGGTTGCTCACGCCGCGTCGTGGCCAGTGATCGAAGCGGACAAGACCGCTCGGCAGATCGCTTTACTGAGGTGGCGTGACAGTGGAGCGTTGGAACGTCTTGCTGGCGATGCTTGTTGGTATGACCCGATCATGGCTGGGTGGTGGCTGTGGGCCGTAGCTGTTCAAATTGGCGCATTCACTGGAGATGGACCGTGGACAGCGGACCCACACACGGGACAGATTTACAAACGGGATCGCAACAACCGCGAGCCTGGTGTCTCGCGTGGCCGTCCACACATCGGCGACAACGGAATGGGCGTGAATCATCCAGGGTTGCGCGAGCCGGGTGTCCAGCGTGACCTGCCACACATCGTCGGCGCAGGGCAAGGCGTGAATCATCCAGGGCTGCGCGAGCCCGGCGTTCTCGAGAGCCCAACCACCGCACTGTCCGCACTGGACGGCACGGATTGGGGTGAGTGTTTCCACGATCAAACGATGCCTGGACTCGTGAAGTGGATGCGATATCTTTCCGCACGTCTACGGCACGTCAGAGTTCTCAACGGCGACTGGAAGCGTGCGGTAACAACCGGAGCGTCCAGGACCCTGTCGGTGCGACAAGGCGGGCACTGCGGCATCTTCCTTGACCCACCATATGCTGACACGGCAGAACGCCGAGACGGGCTCTACGGTTGCGACTCCCTCACAGTCGCGCACGACGTTCGCGAATGGTGTCTCGCGAACACTGACCGGCCAAACACCCGCATAGTTCTTGCAGGGTTCGATGGTGAGCACGGCAGCGCCCTCGTTGAAGCTGGATGGACCGAGCACGAGTGGTTCCGCACCGGGTTCATGAAGGGCGGCATGAGCGCGACAAAACAACAGCATCGCGAGCGCCTGTGGGCATCGCCACAATGCCTGTCCTCACCAGGGACGACATCATTGTTCGACGAAGAGTAGTTCTTGCATTACCGTCAACAGTGCGCTATGTTTGAAGAATAGTGAAGCACCGCCAGTGGCTTATTTCCTTTCGTTGCGGCGGTGCTTCACTATCTACATGTAGCGCAGCAGTCTTATCTGGATTTAGACGCCAGGGTAAAGGCTTGCCCATGTCGCCGGTCCCACAACACCATCCGCAACAAGGCCGTGCGAGCGTTGCCACGCCTTCACTGCTTTGAACGTCACAGGTCCGAAGTCGCCGTCAGCTTTGATACCGAGCTTTGTTTGCAGGAACACAACGGCGGGACCCTTAGCGCCCTTGCGGAGCACAAGCTTCTTTGATTCCCTGATTCCTTCAGCCAGCTTCACAAGGGCTGGCACGTCGGCCTCTGGGATGGGTGCCGGTGCCGCGGCGCACGCGGCGAACGGTGGACGGAGAACACATGCGATTGATGACAGTGATCGGACCCGCTGGAACACCCCGCCGCCATTGTCTTGTGACCCTTTCACGGTCGGCGCCGTGTTCCCTTCGATCGTTACGACGAGGTCGCCGGGCTTCACACCATCTTCCACGCAGATTCCGACGTGGCTGATTCGTGACCCGAACTTGAACAGCACGATATCGCCCGCTCGAATCTCCCGTACCGGGACTTCCCAACCTGCTCTGCGGCCGAGCGCCGCGAATGTCGGAGTGAATTCCAGCCCGCGCCCAAGGATCGTACGCAGGTCCATCCCAGCATGATAGAACACATAAACGACAAACATGGCGCACCACTTCAGGCCATTCATGCCGTACCACACGCCGTACTTTTGTTTGTTGCTGTCAGGCGGGCTCTCAACGGTGTTGAGTTCGCCCCGCGCGATCTCAACAACCTGGCACGCGGTCGTCATGGTGCATCCTCAAATTGGCCATCGATCCACGCCTGCACACGGTCGCGCCAGCGAACCAAGTTCATGGCAGCGGAAACTGCGGCAGCGACACCTGCCGTTGCGCAGATGGTTGCCCAATCCGGGTTTTCGGCAACAATGATTCCGACGGCAGTCTGGAAAGCCGTCACGGCGGCAACGGCAAGAATCGATAATGCTAGCTTCATTTCAATATCTCCACGTGTTTGGGGTCTGTTGATCGTCGCCCACCCGTTCGCTGCGACGCAACCAAGTCAAGCACCACCCTGCGTACGGATTCTGCTTCTTTGTCAACCTGTCCGACGCGCCGATCGAGTTCGTTCACTTTGTTCTGTATGTTCTCGGTCTGGTTTTCGATCTTTGCAGTGCGGTCAAGTAGCTCCTCGACCATGCGTGTTACGGGGCCTCGCCCGTTTTTGCGACCGATGTCCGCAGATACCTCCTGCAGCGTGCGTGCTACGTCGTAGTGGAGTTTGCGTGATTCGAGCGCATACCTCACCGCCAGACCTGCAAGCACTCCAATAAGTCCTAACCCCGACGAGATGAGCGTAACCATGATTGGTGTTTCGATAACGGAGATCATGAAATGAGTCCGCTTTCCTTGAGCGCTTCAATTTGATCAGGCGTGAATGCGCTGGCCAGAATTTTCATGCGTTCATCCGCATGCCTCTTGGCTTCCTCTAGGCCCTTCTGCCACTCCGATTCGACATACGCACTCCACTCCTCTCGTGCCTTGATGAATGCTTTTTCTGATACCTCTTTGGACCCTTCTGGTTCCTGCCCGCATACCCCGACGAGCAGATCGTCCATCCACACGTACGTGACAGATGTCGGCTCCGATCCCTTCGCTATGAAGTACTTGATCTCCTGCGTGATCACAACGTTTTCCCTTCGACGTGAAACTGCACCGTCATGTTTCCTGTCCCGTTGCCCGGGGTGCCCGCTGTTGCTGCCAGCACCGCTCTGGCTATGAACGATCCGCTGCCACCCGCAGCGATCGACTGGTTGACAATCCACCAACTCACGCTGCAGTTCACTCCAGCAGGAAACGCCGTGGGGCCTCCTGCCGATATTTCTTGGTCCGGACCCGTGAATGTGCCACCGCCGGGTGTCGTTAGTTGGATTTGTATGGCGGCATTCGTCGCGGCGGCGGACCATTGCGACAATACGGTAATGCCGATAGAAAGACTCAACACCCGACACGACGACGGGTTGTTGATAGTAATGGCGGAGGTGCAGAGCGTGTTGTCGTTGTACGCAGGATTCACCACAGAACCGTTGCCAAACAGTGCCAGTACATGATGTCTGGCAGGTGCGTAGGCAACTATTTGTCCAGCGTTATTGACAACTGGAATCGGCTGCAGTGGTGCGCTTATTTGCTTCGGTTCGCATGTCGCTAGCTCTGCGGTTCCGTCTGATGTGGAAACGCAAGACTGGATCGATGCGCACGGAACAAGCAGCGCCCCATTGATATCGGTGGTGAGAACATTTCCAGCTTGCGGGCTGAGTACCGCATCTGCGCTCACAACGTATGGATCAATACCCGATCCCGCCCCCGTGACGTGCGTTTCGACAGAACCAAAATGCGGACCAGGCGTATCCCATTCGCCCATCACCAGGCATCCGCAGGATTCGATCCCGCTGCCGCACGTACCACATGGTGTTTCCATGCGGTAAGGGTACCATAGCCTATGGTTTACTCATGGCAGAGTGGAGCGCTAGCAGCGCTTCGTCGACGGAGCGAACAACTGTGGCCACAGCGTTTCTGTTAGATATTTGTTTCAAGTGGTATTTTTGCATTTCTGTCGCCCTGCCCGTTCCCGTTTTCACCTCGAGCGCCATGAATCTACCGTTCGGTGTGCAGCACAGGATGTCTGGAGCGCCGCGCACGCCCATGCTGTCAGTGTGAACCTTGATAACCCAGCATCCTTGCTCTCTGAGCGCTTTTTGTATCCTGGTTTGCATCGCTGATTCTTTCACGATGCCACGCCCCATCCGTGGCGGTGCACATACAGTGGGGAATCGTCCACGTACACCACGCGTTCGGCGCCAGGCAAGGCGATTGTGGGCGTACCGTCATCGAATGTGAGGAAATCCACTCTACCAACAGGGCACGGTCTGCCGTCTCCCGCGTCCACGGTCGTCCAGACCGCAGTATTTGACACATACGAGAACAGCATGTCTCCCGCGTGTCCAAGCCTTCCATCATTGGCGGCGATGCATACGAGCGGTCCATCGACCCTGAAATTCCATTCGACAGGCACGGACCACGCTGTGAGACCGTCCGCCCACGATGTCCATAGTGCGCCGCCAGAGCAGTGAAACTCTTTCACGCCGGTTTCACGTATGCGGTGGATGAGGTTACCGACTTGGATTTGGTTGTTGGCGAGCGACTGCACTGTGTGAAGGGTTTCCATCATATTCGCAGTGGATGCAGACATTTCTTCCGCTGACCGCATAACGGTAGAAAACCGTGCGGCGGGCTGCCCATTGCTGTAGGTGAGTTCGATGCGATCGTCGTTTGCGGACACAGCCAGACCGTCCGTGGTGTGAAAGTTCTTACGTGTGATTCGTTCGACATGCCCCCAGAATGCGCACGGATCGAACGCTATCGGACCGCACGATGAACTACCGGCGCACTCTCGTGGTGGGAGTTCCACCACACATTTGACCCTCGATCCGTAGGACACCAGCGCCGTGCCCGTGTACGCGCCAATCCATCCTTCGGGTTCCCACACTGTCATGGATCGGAGCATTGCCCACGCAGTTTTGCGCCATTTCGACTTGTCCATCCAGTGGGCCATTAGATGCCCCTGGTTCGTTCTATGGCGTCGAGCGTTCTCGCATACCATTCTAACGGCTGCTGCCTGTGCCCCCATTTTTGCCGGTACGCCATCCCTGACGAAACCGTCAGGACGCGCACGGTGCCGATGTCGCATGATTCCACGATCATTGCCCACACCCTTGACATAAGGCTCATTGTTATCCCGCTCGGACTGGTGTCGGTTATTCTGGGTGGAATCTGGTTTTCTTTCCACATGAGCGCCACTCGATAGTTTTCAAACCCGTAGTCGCTCATATTGTCCAGGAATTGGTATCCGATTCTTACGGAGGATGCGCTGACTGATTTCATCGTGTCGGCGCTCGCACGTTCTGCGGTGTCCGTGTCTGGCATGTCCGCAACAGGTAGTCCTGTCATCGAGTACGTATTGAATGTTGAGATATCTTCCAGCGTTGCGACGTATCCGGTTTTAGAGTTGATTGAGGATGGGGGACGGAGCACTCTGGTAACGTCATGCGTGTAGTCAACGCCAATCCCCCCAGTGATTTGCCTGCATTTTGCCTGCATTGATTTGAGTGCCCGTTCTGCGTGCTGGATGGATGTGATCGGGTTCTCGAGCATCCACCAGAAGTGGCCACCTTCGGATGTTCGTACCACCATGGATGGCGCTAGCCCTTGCGTTTTCAGGTCATAAGCGAGGTCGCACACGTCGTGCCAACTTGATAGCGATGGTTTCTGGTGCGTGGTCCCTGCGTCGATGTCCGCCCATAATGCTGTGACCATCCTCACGTCTTGCTTTTTCCCACGTCCAACCGCTGTGTGGCCGTAGAGAGCGCAGCTTATGTATACGTCTTTGGTGCTCATCAGTTTCGGGTGATACCGAGGGTTCCATTTTGTCATTCTGGTCGGTTTGAACTGGATCGTGTAGTAGTGCATGTCGTCGTCGGTGTCGGTGCTCGCAGATTTGTAGACGTTTGATACGAATAGTGCTAAGTCGTCGTTCATGGTGGATCGCGTTTTCCTTTCGCTATTTGCATTGTATACAATACTGCTGATAGGATGCAACGAATATGGATGAATCAACACCGTCGTCGCGATACGAGGATGCAAGAAGGTTGCATGACGCAGCGAGGGAGGCACTTGCCGTTGCGAAGAGGGAACTCAAAGATCGCGAAGCAGAACTCATCGAATGGCTGTCCGAGCACGGGCTGAAATCCGTCAGAACGAATACATCGACTCTTACCATCGTAGAAGATCATTACGTAAGCATCAGGGAAGGGTGCAGGGAAGAACTCGTTGACAGGCTACAGAGAAGCAGGTACTTCACAGGGCTCGTCACGCGGTCCGTGTCTATGCAGGCACTACGCGGACTGCTCAATGAAGGCACGGAGCTGCCTCCATGCACAGAGGATCTCGTCAACGTGTACCCAGTCTACAAAATATCCGCTCGCAAAAAAGCGTCACAATCAACCAAAACAACAAACCAAACAAAGGATGAAATCCAATGACATCAAAAACACAAGCACCAGAGCAATACACTCCCGCAGACTTCCCCGGACTGCGCATGCTCTCCGACCCGGAATTGGCTGCGCTTCTGGCGGAAAACACTGAAACGGGACAAGTATCCGCCAGCGACTTTCCTGTAATCAAAGTGCCATCAGGCACCGGAGTTGGAAAATTTTCCATCTTCCAGCCCGGCGCGGATTCACCGTCAGACGACATCGCAACCTTCGATGGGATCGTTGTCAGCAGGTTCCGCAGGCAAGCGCTGTTCCCGCGTCCTTTCGGCGTCGGGGGCACGGAAACGCAGTCTCCGGTGTGCTCTAGCTCTGTCCTCATAGGTTCAGGACTGCAGGCTCGAGGATACGTCGACGAGGCTCAACTGGTGGATGAACTCGACGAGTCAACGGGAGAGGTGCGCATCGTTCCAGTCGGCGCAACATCGTGGTCACCGGCGTGCGGGTGGGACATGGGCAACATCTGTTCCGAGTGCCCACTCAACCAGCCCGGTACGGCGCATGATGGATCGGGCCGCCTATGTAAACCGAGCGGACTGGCTATCGTTGCTATTGCTGGCATGCCCGGACTGTACCAAATGCGCATTCCAAACATGTCAATGGATGCCCTCAACCGCGTAGGCACTGCCGCTGCGTTCCAGGGACACCGACTGTCCGAGCGGGTCATTCGTTTCGAACTCGAGCCGGAAAAGAACGCGTCAGGTATCTCGTATTACAGGATCAAATACACGCTGCTTGACGGCAAATTGGATTCCGCTGATGAAATCAATGCCACACGTCAAGCGCTCGGCACGGCCATTGTCAACGCCGACGGTCTCAAGGCGCTGGCATCCGGTACTAACGCACCGGAACTTGACCCCGTCAAGTGACTTACACTAACGTATCCTGATGACGCGGGTGCGGCGTTACTGCACCACCAGCCACGCCCGCGTCATCATTGACTTTCCATGATCGTT
>Ga0116142_10005812_pt1 | contig 10911 bp, 6 predicted proteins | sample AD_UKC033_MetaG_FD_89785 | JGI IMG/M metagenome (GOLD analysis project Ga0116142, IMG submission 89785) | Active sludge microbial communities of municipal wastewater-treating anaerobic digesters from USA - AD_UKC033_MetaG | ecosystem: Engineered > Bioreactor > Anaerobic > Digestate | place: USA... | reverse complement strand
TCAACCAACCTGACGGCACCACTCGACAATGGCCTGAAAGATCTCAAAATCAGGTTCAGCGCGTCCTATCTGCGTCCGCAGATTCCCTACGACATGCTGCTGGTCTCGATCGACAACGACACCCTGGTCAAGGCGCCATACAAGTGGCCCTGGCCGCAGTCATACTGGGCCCAGCTGCTGCGCCGCATCAACGAAGAAGGGCAGCCGAGGGCGATCATCTTCGACGTTTTTTTTCAAACGCCTGAAAACATGACAGAATCAGAAGCAAAAGCCGAAAAAGAGGCCGACCTGCTGGTCTTTGCCGAAGCAATCAAGGAAAGCAAAAATATCGGCCTGGTAGCGCTTTATGAAGAGCTGATCACCAAACTCGGGCCACAGCTCAAAACCGTGCCGCCACACTCTTTGTTGCGCAAGAATGCTTCTTTCTACGGACTGGCGTGGCAACCGATCGATGAAGACGGCCGGGTGCGGTCATTCACTCTGCGCGACCACCGGGCTGAAGAAAATCATATTGCCTGGGAAATACTTGATTTCCTTGGACACCCGCTCAATCACGCCGAGGAGATAAAGCAATATAAAAAGGCGGTTGCGTTGATCGACTTTTCTTCGACCGACGCGCTGATCGGGCAGCTCGGCATACAGGATCTGCTCGACGACGAGCGCAATTTCGAATTTCTCAAAGACCGCGTCGTCGTAATCGGGGCAACCGCTCCGGTGCTGCACGATTACCATCAGACCCCGTACGGGCTGATCACCGGCCCGGAAATCATCTGCAACTCCTTCGCCACGCTTGCCAGTGGGCGTTTTCAATTGCTCAACAACGGACTCTGGCAGAGACTGCTACATTATCTGATCGGCATCATTATTGCGGTTTTCATGTTCACTGATTTTATCCGCAACAATCAGCGCCAGGCATTCATTCTGTGGCTGCTGATGCCGGCATTTCTGTTTGTCTATTCATTTCTGCCGCTCGAACACCCGCCGGTAGTGCTGACCTGGACAGGCTACAGCCTTACTGCATTCGTTATCTTTCTTTTCCTGCGCTTTCTCGAAATTTCAGAAGTACGCGAGCAGTTGCTGGAAGGAGAATTCTGCGGCACGATTCAAAAGAACTTCTTTCCTTCTGAAAAACTGGTCGATGAACGCGGCATAACCTGTTACGGCACCTGTATTCCATACAAGGATGCCGGCGGCGACTACTACGACTTTTTCAAACTCAAAGACGGTCGCATTTTCTTCATTCTCGGCGATGTCACCGGGCATGGGCTTTCGGCAAGCATGATCACCACGGTTGCCAAAACCGTGGTGCTGCTAGAATCCGAGCGTGAAGACTTCGATCTGCAGAGACTGCTGCAGGAAATAAGCCTGACAATTTACAACATGACACAGAAACGGCGCATGATGTCGGCAGTGGCTGGCATCATCGACCCAACGACCAGCAAACTGAAGCTGATTTCCGCCGGGCATCTTCCCTCAGTTCTTAAAGATGGAGGCGTAGCAAATGAAATCCCGCTGCCCAGCCTGCCACTTGGGTTGTCAAGAAAACCACGGCCATTTACTACAACCGAAGTTGATTTTCCAAAAAACTCAAAACTTTTTGTGTATTCTGACGGTATAATAGAAGGTGTAAACTGGAAGAATCAGATGTTTGGCTACGATTCTTTCTACAAGCTGGTGGCAGATCTGCCGGTGCAAAACAGCCTGGAAGAAGACGCCGCCTCGCTGATCGAGTGCCTGCGCTCACATTCGCAGGGGCGTACATTTGAAGACGATGTTACGCTGGTAATAATCGACCTGAACAAAGAGGAACAAAATGAAAAGTAAAATCAAAGTTTTTGCGTCGTTCTGTCTGATGGTGGGAATTTGTCTGCTGGTCGGCTGCGGAGCCAAATCCGAGCCAATCGGCAAGCTGGCCGGCGTCGAGGGCAAGGTTGATGTCAAACCTGCCAGTTCTGAGGCATTTGCCGCAGCTGCTGTGCAGCAACAGGTTTTCACCGGTGATTCGATCAGAACTTCAGATGATGCCAAAGCTGAGATTCAGCTGACCTCCGACGACAGCCGCATCGTATTAAGCAGTAACACCTATCTCGAAGTGCGCAATTTCAGCGAAAAAGATCTGCGCCAGATGAATGGCATCGCCATCTACAAGATTTCACCGCAGAACCGCGAACTCAAGATTCACACCCCGCAGGGCATGGCCACAGTTCTCGGCACGACTCTGCGCATCGATGTCAGCGACAAAGAGACGATCGTATCGGTTGAAGAAGGCAAAGTCGGCTTCAGCAAAAAACCGGGTCATCAGGTCGTTATCGAGTCTGGGAAGCAGTATTCATCGACTGCTGCAGAAGACACAGCCATCAATATCGATCCGCTCGATCTCGAAAAACTCTTCGGCAGCGGCAACCTGGCCCCGATCATCAACCCGCGCTGATATCTAGTGCTTTGTCAACATTGAACGTGTGGTTTTCCGTCATTGCGAGCGAAACGAAGCAATCTCTTTGTCCATGGGATTGCCACGTCGGGCTGACGCCCTCCTCGCAATGACAATGAACCCTATGACTCATATGTGACAGAGGACTAGAGGTTTTTTCCGGGAAACATCTTTGCGGCGCATTCAGGGCAGATGCTGTGTGAAAACTCAGAATCAGTGTGCTCTTTGAGATATTTCTCGACCTGATTCCACAGCCCTTTGTCGTCACGAATCTTCTTGCATGAAGAGCAGATTGGAATAATGCCGCGCAGCACCTTGATTTCGCTGAGTGCCTGCTGCAGATCGGCTATTGCCTTCTGGTTCGCGGCTTCGAGATTCTTGGATTCGGTAATGTCAGTGATAAAACCTTCCAGCTGTTGCGTTTTATCGCCTTTTTTTGTTTTGCCGGACAAACTGCCCTGGTCCCAGACCCATTTCTGCTGACCGGCAGCGTCGATAATGCGATAGGTCAGATTATACGGCCTGCCGTCTTTTATTGCCCGCATGGCCTCAGACCTGATACGTGACAGATCTTCGGGAAAAATAAGACTGGTGAAGTCTACGCGGGCATTGCTGATTAAATCTTCGGGCTTGTAGCCGGTCAGTTTTCGGCAACCACGACTGGCGTATTTCAGCGTCCATATATCGCCAATTTCGCATTTATAGGCCATACCCGGCATACTGCCAAGGAGCATTGCGATCTGACGCCGGTTCTTTTTGAGCCGGCGGCTGGCAATGCGATTTTTGCGATAAAGATCTTCGAGATTGAAATGTGAGCGGATGAGCCTGATCACAAATACAAGCAGCAGAAAGGCAATTACAATCTCGGCCAGCACGACGGCTCGCCGCCAGAATGCGTCACCTTCTGACTCTGGCGAATAGATAAAACCTTCGAGACTGAAATCAGCAGGCAACATGCTCAGCTCATTGTATTTTTCAGCAATATGTCGCCAGCGACCGGGATTCATATAACCGATTTCGACGACATCTCTACCGATGAGCGCCTTCGATTTATCTGCCTCAAAAAGCAGGTGCTCGCGGCTATGGCGCTGCGAATACCGACTCAGTATAAGCTCTACCAGCTCCTGTGGATGGTCCATCGCATACTGCCAGCCCTTTTTTGTCGCTTTAACGAATGCCGCAACCCGTTCAGGATACTTTATGACCTGCTCTTCAGAGGTGAACAGCACATCACCATAAAAATCTATACCGCTGGACTGTGGCGTAAATACACGGTAGTCAAGCTTGTGTTCGACAAAATTGAACGGTTCATCGGAAAGATAGGCCGAAATAGCATCTGCTTTGCCTGCAATCAGCTCATTTACGCCATAAGTATGCGGCAGAATCTCGAGATCTTCCATTTTCAGGCCTTCGGCGCGCAAATAGGCGAGCAATTCGGCTGAATGCTTTTCGAGCATAACCCGACGCCCGGCAAGTTGATGAATATTGGTGATGTCACTGGTGGCTGGTACCAGAAAAGCCAGAGGCGAGTGCTGATAAATGGCAGCCAGCACCACGACCGGCTCGCCGCGAGATCTGTGCAGCAGCAGTTCCGCACCGCCGATGCCAAAATGGGCACGCCCGGAAACGACTGTCTTTACCGACTCTTCTTCAGGGTTATCCTCTACGATTTCGACTTCAAGGCCGGCTTCTCGATAATAGCCCTTTTCGATAGCAGCGTAATAACCGGCAAACTGAAATTGATGCAGCCATTTGAGCCTGAGCACAACCTTGTCGAGGCTTGCACCTGCTGGTGCAGGATCAGCCAGCAAAGCAGTCGCTGTCGAAAAAATCGACAGCAAAACGGCAAAGACCAAAGTTTTACAGATAGAAACCCTGTACCCCGCGCCGTTCATATTCTCTGTTCCTGCTTGCTGTTGCTGAAATTTTATGAATCTCTATGCAGTAGATTTTAATGCAAAACGACAGTCTGGTCAAAAAAATAAAACCGCCGATTTGAGGCGGCGGCCAAAGCTATATGGCAAGCACCATCGAGATGCCTGAAAGCGTCCAAAATGGCTAGAAAGGCCAGTAATTGTTATCGACCCAGATACGTTCGGTTACAATGCGGTCGATTTCGAGCAGCTGATGCAGATGACTGCGCTCCCAGCCGGCAAGCCAGGAGTAGAGTTTCTTCTCTTCGGCATCGGTGGCTGATTCGGCGCGCTCAGAGTAAACCTTGATCGCGCGTTCTTCCATGTGGATTGCTGCTGAAATGGCAGCCGATTCATAGTCTGCGCCAGTTATCTGCTCGATAATCTCGCCATTAACTACTTCTGATGCAGTTTTAAGCGGATCTTCGTTGACGTCGGTAAAAAAGCTGCCAGCCTCTTTAAGCGACTTGTAATGCTTGAGCAGCAGATCTATATGTTCCTGCTCTTCGGCGGCCATGTTGCTGAAGAACTCGCGAACGGCCGAGTGCTGTGTGTGTTCGGCAACTTTGCTGTAAAAGGTCTTGCCACGCTTCTCGAGAAGCAGGGCCTGTCTGATGATTTCGAGAGAACGCTGTGCGCTCATTTTCCCTCCTGGTTATTGTGTCTTCTGATAACAACAATACAAAATACCCGTCAAAAAGCAACCGGATTGTTACAGCATCTCTTTGAGGCTGAGGTTAAACAGTTTTACGCCTTCGCGCGGCTGACGGGAACGGTATTCGCTCACCCAGCTTTTGACAATCGCGTATTTATCGTCGGGCAGAGCGAGGATGTACATCATGTTCATGCCCGGCCAGACTTCGGTATCGAGACGGGTGCCGCCGCCGGCACCCGAACCGTAGACCGTCGGAATCTGCGAAAACGCAGAGATCTTATGTTTACGAAAAAGCTGTTCGAGTTCTTCCTGAAGAGTGGCACTGCAGATCAGCATTGCAAATTCCATGTTCATTCTTCACCCCGCAACTCTGCCGGCACCAGCCAGCGCTGCAACAGACTGTAAAGCACCGGCATCAATACCAGCGTCATGATCGTCGAAACGAACAATCCCCCGATAACGCTGAAACCGATCGGAACCCAGACCTCAGAGCCATCACCGGTCGAAAGAGCCATCGGCAGCATGCCGATAGCCGTTGTCGATGATGTCGAAAGAACGGGACGCAGGCGGCTTTTGCCGGCATCGATCAGAGCGCGGTTGATTCTGATGCCGCGCCGGATCAGCATGTTGATGTAACTGATCAGCACGATACCGTTGTTGACGACAATACCGATCAGAATGATGAAGCCGAGCAGAGATACGACCGATATGCGGTTGCCGGTAATGGCAAGCAACTGAATCGCGCCCATGAAGCCGAACGGAATACTCAAAAATATGATGAAAGGAGCCAGCAACGACTCAAACTGTGAAGCCATGACCATGTAAACCAGAATCATACCCAGCACTGCCGCCTGCATCAACAGAAGAAAAGAATCGATACGCTCTTTTTCGTTGCCACTGAAGGCCCAGCTGAAGCCCGGCGGAACCGGCAGTTCTTCGAGAATTTTGCTGGCGCGCTGAACGACACTGCCAGGGTCGGTGCCGAACACCTGACCGGTAACCTTGATATAGCGCTGCTGTTCACTGCGTTCGATGCGAATCGGGCCGAGTTCCTGTTCGAGCGTCGCGAGATTGCTCAACCGCACCGACTGGCGGTTTGGCGCCAGAATATTAACCTGGTCGAGATCGGAAATTTCGACACGGTCTTCAGGACGCAGACGCACTTCGATATCGTATTCTTCGCCGCCCTCGCGAAACTTGGCAGTGCGGTCACCTCTGAAATAGAGCTCGACACCGCGGGCGACGTCGCTTACATTGAGGCCGAGCGCCGAAGTTTTTTCGCGATTGACCTTGACCTGCATCTCAGGGCGCGCCAGTTTCTGGCTGATTTCAAGGTCTTTGAGGTTCTCGATCTGCGCGAGAGCCTTGACCATGTTGTTAGCGTATTCGACACCCTGCGCCAGATCATGCCCGTAGATATCGACCGAAAAATCGGCACTGCTGCCCACGATCATTTCGCCGATCGGGTCGGTAGTGGTAAATCGAATGATGGTACCGGGAATCCTGTCGAGAATCGGGCGCAGACGGCTGATAATTTCTTTGGCACCGGCCTTGCGCTGATTTTTTGAGAGCAAAGTCATTTCGATCTTGCCGTAGTTCGAGGCCTTCTTGGGGCTGAACATCATGTTTTCGACGTCTTCGGTGACGCCGGTGGTAATTATGTATGACTTGAGCTCAGGCGTGTTGGCGCGGATAACTTCGCCAATCTGCTGACATACGCGGGTGGTTTCCTCATAGCGGGTGCCAGTCGGCAGTTCGACTTCCATGAACAGGAAGCCCTGATCCTGTTGTGGCATGTATTCGACGCCAACCAGCGGAATCAGCGCCAGCGAGAAGACAAAAATCGCAACCAGTGCAACGAGAACCTTTTTGCGGTTGCGCAGAGCCTTGCGCAAAAACAGGCCATAAAGCCTTTCGACCCGGTCGAATGTGCCGCCGATGCGCGCAAAAATGCTGTTGCTCGAACCTGCACCTGACTTGAGAAATTTCGAGCAGAGCATCGGTGTCAGCAGAAGCGATGAAAACAGCGAAGCGATCAATGCCATGGTCACGATGGTAGCGAGCTGGCCGAACATGATCTTGGTAATGCCGCTGGTGAAGATGATTGGCAGGAAAATGGCGACCGTGGTCATGGTCGAAGCAACGACAGCGGTGCCCATTTCGGCAGCACCCCAGATCGCACTCTCGCGCGGGTTGACCTCGCGGTCGAGATAACGCTTGATGTTGTCGAGAATGACAATGGCGTTGTCAACGACCATACCCAGCGCGATAGCGAGGCTCGACAGCGAAATCTGATTGATCGTGTAGCCATTCATGTACATCAGCAGAAAGGTGATGATAAGTGAAGTCGGCACAGTCGTCGAGACGATCAGACTGGCGCGCATATCTCTGATAAAAAACAGTATGACGAGAAAAACACCGATTCCACCGAACATCAGAGCACTGCGCAGGTTGTTGACCGTGCTCATGATGAAATTAGACGAGTCGAAAAACTCGATGATTTCGACGTCAGAAGGCAGCTGCGCCTTGATTTCGGGCAGCGCCTCTCTGACTGCCTGCGAAACAGCAAAAGTATTACCGCCCGATTGTTTCTGCACGATTACAGCGATGGCGGGTCGGCCATTCATCGACAGTTCATCCGACTTTTCGGCAAAGCCATCTTCGATTTCGGCGATATCTTTGAGCCTGACAATGCCCTGAGCATTAGATATGACAAGATCGCCGATTTCTTCGACAGTGGTGAATTCAGCCGGGGTTCTGATGAGAAAATCGACAACCCCCGACCTGATGTTGCCGCCGGGATTGCTTAGATTCTGGGCATGCAGCATCTGCACAACCTGCTGACCGCTGACTCCGGTTGCTTTGAGTCGCTCGCGATCGAGTTTAACCCTTATCGTGCGGCGCAGGCCACCCTGCGAAATGGCGGTAGCTACGCCGGGCAGACGCTTAAGCGCATCGGTGATCTTTTTATCGACGATACGGTCGAGCTTTTCCCAGCTCTCATTGGCGGTTACGCAAAGAACCATGACCGGAATCGCGCTCATGTCGAACTTAAGAATCATCGGGTCATCGGCCCCGTCAGGCAGGTATTTGCGAATCAGGTCGATGCGCTCGCGAATGTCGTTGGCTGCTTCTGAGAGGTCGGTATCCCAGTTGAACCTCACCGTAATCATCGAAACGCCTTCCATCGACGAAGAAGTGACCTTATCGACGTTCTGCACTGTCGCGACGCGCTCTTCGATGACTTCGGTGATGCGTGTCTCGATCTCTTCAGGCCCGGCGCCCGTATAAGACGTGATAACCGAGATGACCGGAATATTCATATCTGGCATCAGATCGATGCCAACGCGGGTATAGGCGAAACCGCCGAGAATGACGCAGGCGATGAAGATCATGCTCGTCGTAACCGGCCATCTGACGCCAAATTCTGAGAGTTTCATCGGTCGCTTTCACTTTCGACGATCTTGACCTGGCTGCCTTCGCGCACGAACTCGAGGCCGCGCGCAATGATCTGTTCGCCGGCCTTGAGCCCTGAAAGTATCTCGACGCGGGCTTCATCGACGATGCCGATCTCGACCTGACGCCGCACGGCCCGACCATTTTCGATGACATAGACAAAATTCTGGCCATTGTGGCGAATCAGCGAATCGCGGGCAACAATGGGAACATCGACGCTGGTGTTGAGCAGAAAGCTGAGGCGCGCAAACATGCCGCTGCGAATACGGTTTTCGGGGTTTTTGAGAATGATTTCGACGCGGCCGGTTTTGCTGACGGCATCGATTGCCGGGTAAACCAGATCGGCGACAGCCTCATAAGCTTCATTGATGGCGTCAAGATTGATAATTACCGGAGTTTTGCCTGATTTGATCTGATCGATATCTTTTTCGATAACCGATGCAATGATTCTGACCGGGTTGATCTGCTCGACCTTGAAAAGGGGGGCAGCCGGGTTGGCCATGGCGCCGGGGTCGGCATGCCGTGCGACGATGACACCATCGAAAGGTGCGCGAACCATGGTATTTTCGAGCGCGACTCGAATGGCGTTAAGATTGGCTTCGGCCTGAACAAGCTCGGCCCGCCGTACGCCAATCGTCATCTTTGCTGACATCACCGCGTCATTGGCCCGGCTGACATCGGTATTTGCTGCGACAAGGCGAGCATTGGCCGAATCATACTGAGCCATCAGATCATCGAACTGCTGCCGCGAAACAGCACCTTCTGCCAGAAGTTTTTCGAGACGGGCGCGCGTCTGCGCGAGATTTTTCTGCTGCGAACTGGCAGCTTCGACACCGGCTTTGGCCGCAAGCAAAGCTGACTGGGCGCTTTCGAACATGACCTTCTGCAGCTCGATCGCCGCTTTGGCTACAGTCACCGTTGCTTCAGCCTGAGCGAACTGAGCCTGTTGCACATCGTCGTTGATTTTGGCGAGTTCCTGACCTTTTTTAACCTGCGAGCCGACATCGACGTAGATTTCGATGATGCGGCCGGCAGCCTCGGGATGAACAGAAACCCCGAGCAGAGGCAATACATCAGCCGAAGTATCGATACGCCGGTTGATGGTGCCGGTGGTTACCTTTGTGGCAAATACGGGGATGGCGCGGCTGGCTTCCTGTGCCGGCACAAGCTGAGAAGCAAATATAAAAGATGCAGCAAATACCAACAACTTTGCAGACACATAAAACCGGCGGGTATTCATAAGAATCTCCGTTTCAGCCTAAGCGGTCGCGACCAAGCCGGCCAGTGGCAAGCAGATAAGAAAGCCGGGCCTGGTGATGAAAGAAAACCGCCTGCAGATATTGCAGCCGGGTGTTCGAATAGGCAGTTTCGGCGTCGAACAGATCGACCTGGGTAAACAGGCCGTTTTCGTATCTGACGTTGGCAAGACGCATGGTTTCTTCAGCCTGTTTGAGGTTTTCTTTCTGGGCAGTAACGATTTCTTCTGAGCTTTTCAGCGTCAGATAAGCCTGGTGAATCTCAAGGTGTGCCTGCTCGACAGCATCGAGATATTCATTTTCGCTTTGCGATCGGGCCGCACGGGCTTCGCCGACTTTGCCGCGACTGAACCCTGCGTCCATGATCGGCAGATTGAGCGACAGACCGGCCAGCCAGTAAGACTTGCGCTCGACCTTTCCCATGTCTGCATACGAAGAAGGATTCTCGGTGCCGTATTGCGCAAACAGTGCAGCAGTAAGCTTTTTCTCGCCGCGCGCGGCCCTGATCTGTTCATCGGCGATTTTGCATTCACGCCTTTTTATCAGCAGATCTTCGCGCTTTTCTTCTGCCATGGCGACATCTTCTGCGAGATTCGGGGCAATGCTTACTACTTCGAGACGGCAGGCGGTATCAACGACGATATCGAGCGGCAGCGACAGCAGCTTGAGCAGGTTGAGCCGCGCCAGTTCGGTATCGTTACAGTCCTTGATATAGGCACTGCGATTCTGCGCCAGTCTTACTTCAGCCCTGAGCACTTCATATTTGGAAGTCTGCTCGGCTTCGTATCTTTTTTCGACGAGGTCGAAATGTGCCTGCGCGAGTTCGCGGTCCATTTTGCCGACATCTTCGACTTCTCGCGCATAGAGCCAGGAATAGTAGCTCAGGCTGGCAGCCATGATTATCTGTTGTTGCGTCAGAGTGTGGGCTGACTCGGCAATCAGCTGGCCAAGACGCGCCGAGTTGACGGCGGCTCGGTCTTTTTCGCCGAGGTAAATCGGCTGTGTGAGCTCGCCCCAGATTTTCTGAATATCGTTGCGACCCATTTCGATAGTCTGGCCGCCGAAGTTCGCCGAAGGCACGTCTTTGATTCTGGTCTGGGTCATGTTTCCCGAAAACTTGAGCCCACCGATCGAACGCGCCTGATCGACCTGGCCACGCGCCTTTTTAATGTTGAACTCAGAAGACTTTACCGCGCGGTT
>Ga0116142_10005811_pt1 | contig 10913 bp, 9 predicted proteins | sample AD_UKC033_MetaG_FD_89785 | JGI IMG/M metagenome (GOLD analysis project Ga0116142, IMG submission 89785) | Active sludge microbial communities of municipal wastewater-treating anaerobic digesters from USA - AD_UKC033_MetaG | ecosystem: Engineered > Bioreactor > Anaerobic > Digestate | place: USA... | reverse complement strand
TGTACTTCTTCCTTCAATACATCCCACTCCCAACGTGAACTTGGCTTCACATTCCACATATCAAACTGGAAGATACCTTGAGAAACAGGCGAGCCTTCATAAGTTTGATAAGGTCCTTCCACTTTTGCCAAGTCTTTGGAAGCAGTCATTGCAGCATAGTAAATGGTTTCGTGTATGTCTTTGTTGAGCTTTCGTGCTTCATCAGAATCGAAAGGCATGCGCATAAGGATGAAGGTATCAGCTAATCCCTGCACACCAATTCCAATTGGACGGTGACGCAAATTGCTGTTCTTCGCTTCCTCAACAGGGTAATAATTTACATCAATGACCTTATTCAAATTCTTTGTGATCACATAAGTGATATTGAATAATTTCTGATGATCAAATTCACCTTCGTTCACAAATCGCGGAAGAGCAATAGAAGCAAGATTACAAACTGCGATCTCGTCCGGAGCAGTATATTCTACGATCTCTGTGCAAAGGTTAGAACTCTTGATCGTACCCAGATTCTTCTGGTTACTCTTCTCATTACATGCATCTTTATATAACATGTATGGTGTACCCGTTTCAATTTGTGATTCAAGCATCGCAAACCAAAGTTCCTGTGCTTTCACAGTCTTACGTGCACGGCCTTCTGACTCATATTTTGAATAAAGCTCGCGGAATTTTTCTCCATAGCAATCTGCCAAACCCGGTGCCTCGTTCGGACAGAAAAGACTCCAGTCCCCATCTGCTTCTACTCTTTCCATGAAAAGATCCGGAATCCACAGAGCATAGAACAGGTCACGGGCACGTAATTCTTCCTTACCATGGTTCTTCTTCAGATCAAGGAAAGCGAAAATATCAGCATGCCATGGTTCAAGGTAAATAGCAAAAGATCCCTTACGTTTTCCTCCGCCCTGATCAACATAGCGTGCTGTATCATTGAACACCCGCAACATTGGAACAATACCATTAGAGGTTCCGTTAGTTCCACGGATATAAGATCCTGTTGCACGGATATTATGGATACTTAATCCTATACCTCCGGCTGACTGAGAAATTTTGGCGCAGCTTTTTAAAGAATTGTAAATTCCTTCGATACTGTCATCCTGCATTTGCAAAAGGAAGCATGAAGAAAGTTGTGGCTTCGGTGTTCCTGCATTGAAAAGTGTCGGTGTGGCATGAGTAAACCAACGCTCGCTCATGAGATTATATGTCTCGATAACCGAATCAATATCATTTTTATGAATTCCAACAGCGACACGCATGATCAGGTGCTGAGGACGCTCTGCTACTTTTCCATTCAATTTTAGAAGGTAAGATTTTTCAAGGGTCTTAAATCCGAAATAATCATATCCAAAATCACGGTCATAGATGATCGTTGAATCCAGCAGATCTTTGTTGTCCCAGATAGTCTGAAAAACATCATCCGCTAAAAGGGGAGCTTTCTTTCCGGTATTAGGGTCAATGTAATCATACAAGTCCTTCATCGTCCGGCTGAACGACTTTTTAGTGTTCTTATGCAGGTTACTCACGGCAATACGTGCAGCAAGTAATGCATAGTCCGGATGTTTGGTTGTCATTGAAGCAGCAATCTCCGCAGCAAGATTATCGAGCTGGGTGGTCGTCACATTATCATAAATTCCCTCAATAACTTTCTGAGCTACAGAAAAGGTGTCCACGTGCTCGGAAAGTCCATAAGCTAGTTTCTGGATGCGTGCTGTTACTTTGTCAAATTTAACAGGCTCCTGGCGGCCATCGCGTTTGAGTACGAACATAGGATTGATTCTGGTTTTGTGATGTGATGTAATATTGAAAAAAGTCGTATATAATTTAAAGAACGAATTGCTTCTTGGATTCTTTTAAAAATCCTCATCCAGTTTAAAGACATTATCTTCTTTTAATTGCCCTACACCGGCCTTTTTGTATTCACTCACACGTTTCTCGAAGAAATTCGTCTTTCCTTGTAAGGAGATCATTTCCATGAAATCAAATGGGTTGGTACTATTATAAACTTTTTCGCAACCGAGAGAAACCAGTAAGCGGTCGGCTACAAACTCTATATATTGACACATCAGCTTGGCATTCATCCCAATCAGGGAAACAGGTAAAGCATCAGTAACAAACTCATGCTCCAGAACCACAGCATCGGTGATGATTTGAGTAACCTGAGATTTAGGCAATTGATTTTCAAGCATACTATATAACAGGCAGGCGAAATCGCAATGCATTCCTTCATCCCTTGAAATAAACTCATTAGACGTGCAAAGCCCCGGCATAAGCCCACGCTTTTTTAACCAGAAAATGGAACAGAAGGAACCTGAGAAGAATATTCCTTCTACGGCCACAAAAGCTATCAGTCTCTCGGCAAAGGATCCATTTGAAATCCAACGCAATGCCCATTCTGCCTTCTTGCTTACACAAGGAATGGTGTCGATGGCATTAAACAGTCTGTTTTTTTCGGCATTATCTTTAATATAGGAGTCAATTAACAGAGAGTACATCTCGCTGTGGATGTTCTCCATCATGATCTGGAAACCGTAAAAGCAACGTGCCTCAGGTAACTGGACTTCCTTCATGAAGTTAACTGCCAGATTCTCATTGACGATTCCATCACTGGCGGCAAAAAACGCCAACACATGTTTAATAAAATGGCGTTCATCATCTTTCAGACGATCCCAATCCTGCTGGTCTGCATGTAGATCTACCTCTTCGGCTGTCCAAAAGCTTTGTTCTGCTTTTTTATACAATTCCCATATTTGTGGGTACTTAATAGGAAATAGTACAAATCTGTCTTTGTTCTCTTCGAGTAAAATTTCTTTCTTCATAATTCTTGTAAAAAAGGTGTTCTGTTAATTTAGAGGTTCCGATTAGAGGAGACGATTTCTACTCTCTTTCGGTTTTAGAAAATTTTATTTTCCCGGACCGAAGAGCATTGTTCTCTTAATCCTTAAATATTTGCTGAAATGTCAGAAATAAATTTTCTGACTTGCTGAACAAAAATTCTTATTTCAATTAGACTATGCAATAGACCGCCGGATTATTTTTCGACAATTATGCACCAGTATCTGTGTACAAATTTGTATTGGCCTCCAAAAGCCTTGCCAGACAAGGACTACCGAGGTTTTGAACATATTTTGTTTAAAAGATTCACTTGCAGAACAGCGACAGTTTTGTAACTGAAGTGACGTTAAGGCAATCAATATTTTTTTTGTCCTGATAATCAGTTCGCAGTGATTTGAAAAATATTTCTGCTTTGATTTGAAGAAAAAATATCTTAGCTACGCATAGCTTAGTTGTACTATTTAGTCTTCTTTTCCTTTTGCTCCTCCCAAACCTTTGCTGCCAATTCCAACTGTTTATACCAGCGCTTCCCATATTTTCTCTCCAAGGAATCTTTTAGAAATTTATATACCGGCACCTTCAAGGTGTCACCAAGTTTACAGGCAGGCTTGCAAATACTCCAGCGATCATAGGCCAGGTGATCCATACCGATCTTATTCTGCGTAATTCTTACAGGGTATAAATGACATGAAATGGGTTTCTTCCATTTTATTTTGCCATCATAGTATGCTTTCTCAATAGCACATTTGGCAATGCCTTTATCGAAATATGTATAGGCGCACTCCTTGCCATTCACAAGCGGTGTGACCCACTCCTTTCTTTCATACCTCAAATACTTTCCTTGCTGCTCAATGGCTTCGATACCGGCAGCCGGGATATAGGGCTTTACCTTTTTATATATTTTTTCCAGGATCTCCGGTTCATCATCCTCCAGTGGTGCTCCATAGTCGCCTTTAACACAACATCCCCCTTTGCAGGCATTCAGGTCACAGACAAATTTCTTTTCTATCAATTCTTCCGAAACGAAAGTATTTCCTATTGCGATCATGTCTCCAAAGGTAGTTTTTTAGAGGAAGAATTCTTCCATCAATCAAAAGAGAATTAAGGATTTCGAACCGGAGATATTTTGAGTGATTCCTGTCTAAGGCAAATAGAAAAATCCCTACTTTAGCTGCCTATGGCAAGTACAAATAACGAAGACCTTTTTAAAAACATCATTTCTCATGCAAAAGAGTATGGATTCATTTTTCAATCCAGTGAGATATATGATGGGCTAAGTGCCGTTTATGACTATGGTCAGAATGGAGCAGAACTGAAAAAGAACATTAGAGACTACTGGTGGAAAGCTATGGTCCAGATGAATGAAAATATCGTCGGCATCGATGCTTCGATTTTCATGCACCCGACGACCTGGAAAGCATCAGGACACGTAGATGCCTTCAATGACCCTTTGGTTGATAACAAGGATTCAAAGAAAAGATATCGGGCCGATGTGTTGATCGAAGACCATATCGCTAAAATAGAAGCTAAGATTAATAAAGAAGTAGAGAAAGCAAGAATCCGTTTTGCAGACGGCTTTAATGAATATACATTCAGAACGACCAATGCAAGGGTATTAGAAAATCAGAAAAAGATAGATGATATTAACTTGCGGTTCAAAACAGCTCTGGAAGCCAATGACCTTGCAGAAGTTCGACAAATTATCATCGATCTTGAGATCGTCTGTCCGATTTCCGGCACCCGTAACTGGACCGATGTACGTCAGTTTAACCTGATGTTTTCTACTCAGCTTGGTTCCGTAAGTGAAGAAGCCTCCACCATATACCTCCGCCCGGAAACAGCACAGGGAATTTTTGTTAATTTTTTGAATGTCCAGAAAACCGGTCGAATGAAAATTCCTTTTGGAATAGCTCAGACCGGCAAGGCTTTCCGAAACGAGATCGTTGCAAGACAATTCATTTTCCGCATGCGTGAATTTGAACAAATGGAAATGCAGTATTTTATCAAACCGGGAACTGAGATGGAATGGTACAAGTACTGGAAAGAAACAAGAATGAAATGGCATAGAAGCCTGGGCTTCCCCGAGTCTAAACACAGATTCCACGATCACCTTAAATTGGCTCACTATGCAAATGCTGCCTGTGATATTGAATTTGAATTCCCATTCGGATTTAAAGAATTAGAAGGAATACATTCCCGTACAGATTTTGACCTGGGTAACCACGAAAAATTCTCCGGAAAAAAATTACAGTACTTCGACCCGGAACTGGATCAAAGTTACGTACCTTATGTTTTGGAAACATCTATCGGACTTGACCGGATGTTCTTAGCCATACTTTCTCAAAGCTATTCAGAAGAAAAGCTGGAAGACGGATCGGAACGAGTTGTACTTCGCTTACCACATTTCCTTGCTCCGGTTAAATGTGCTATCCTCCCACTGGTAAAAAAAGACGGCTTACCCGAAAAGGCAAGAGAGATCATGAACAAACTTCGCTATGATCATCTTTGTCAATATGAAGAAAAAGATTCAATAGGAAAACGCTATCGTCGTCAGGATGCAATAGGAACACCATTTTGCATAACCGTAGATCATCAAACGATAGAAGATAATACAGTAACCATCAGACATCGTGACAGCATGCTTCAGGAGCGCATAAAAGTAGAAGAAGTTGAAAAGATTCTTGGAGAGAAAGTGAGTATGCGGAATGCTTTAATGCAAATTTCAGAATAACATTCAATTTTTTTTCAGACATTGTTATAAATTATTCTTGAACCTAAAACATTTCAGCAATGACAAGTCGCCGTGATTTTTTAAAACAAAGTTGTAGTGCCTGTGCAATGGTTGTCGGTTTTGGATTTCTGTTAAGTCAGGAATCCTGCTCATCTCCGGCAACAGCAATGAGTGTAGCAGCAATGAATGGTGAGTTCTCCGTTCCGCTTTCGGCTTTTGGCGAGAAAAACACATTAAGGATCAGAGAAGCATCTATGAGAAATGATGTATTGCTTGTGCGCAAGCCGGGCGATCAAGTGCATGCCTTTCTGATGAAATGTACTCACAAGGGTGGAAATATCAGGCAACAAGAAAACCTCCTAGTATGTAATTTACATGGAAGCAATTTTGATCTTGACGGAAAAGTTTTGAAAGAGCCTGCGAAGGAACCACTACATCAGTTCCAGACAAGAGTGAGTGGTACTGATATTTTCGTCAGAATCTGAATCTAAGCAACGAGTATCTCTGATGTTATTAAGGAAGATGAAAAAAATCTTCCAGGGATCTGATATTTCGATATATCAATCACTACAAATCATGCCTACAGTGTCTGCTCAATGAAATTGCTGTTTTTTTATTTACAACAAACATTGAGCAGGCACAGTAACGGCATGAATATTCTGAAAAGAACTAATGCCTGAAAGCAGAACTTATCAGGTCTATTAAAATTTATAATCCTGTTTTTATTTAGCCTCAGCTGCAGGATCCATCGGCATTCCGGCAGGCTCTTGCATCATTCCCATTTGCTCCATCATTTTCATTTCTTCGTAGTAGCCCCAATGTTCCACAGCTTTGCCGTCTTTAAATTTGATAATATCAACGCCTGCAATATCCATAGGTCGGTTGGTTGCCGGCATCTCACCCATAGGACCTGTATTTGTACCGGTCATCTTAAAGTGTGCAGTAACGACGTCACCCTCGGCAACCATAGACATCACCTCCATTTTCAAATCCGGGAAGGAAGCCCTGTACGTTTCAATCATTTTAGTCAATCCTTCCAGACCTGTTTCTTTAATATTAGGATCAGGTGCATGTTCTATAATATTAGGGTCTACGTAATTGGGTAGTTCAGCCGTATTCCCTGTTGAGAATGCAGTGTAAATTTGCGTCATCGCTGCCTTATTCTGTTCTGTGGCAGCAGCTGCGGTATTTGATTCTTTCGCTTTTTCCGAACAAGCATAGAAAAAAGACGAGATGAGCAATACAGAGCTGAAGAGAAGAATTTTGTTTTTCATGAGAGTGTTTTTTTAAAAGGTTCAAAACGAAGTTAATAAAATTTTTAAGCAACATACAGATGCATTTGCAAAAAACTTGAAAATCACCCTCTATGGCGCCTATTCCATGATTTTACCAAGCTGATGAATAAATTTCAGAGTATCCCAATAACCCTAATGCTCTTCTATCTTCCCATCATTGATCCTGACACTACCTACTCCATCAATATTTTCAGGAAGATATTCTTGCAACTTTGATCTAACAAATCACTGGTGTGCTGACAGATTATTCTACATTAAAAATTTTTACCTTTTGTGATCAATGCTCCAAAAGGATGATCAATTACCAGGTCCATGCACGGTTCCTTTTCTCAATGCAAAAAAAAGCCCTTCACTTGGAAGGGCTTATATCTATTAGAAAGCAATTTCTTATTTTCTAAGTATTACTCTTTGTGTACTTTCTCCAAATTCACTGCGAACTCTTACCATATAAATTCCGGCATCAAGGTCGTTCAGATTCACCGTGTACAATGCAGCCGGGTTGTTAAGCAACACTTCCTTCACTTGTTTGCCAAGGACATTTGATACGGTTACCTTAAGTCCTTTAGCCTGAAATGTGCTTGTCTTGATGTTGATGATCCCATTGCTTGGATTAGGATACAGGGAAATTGCAAGGGTATTTTTTGCAACACCGAAAATTCCTACCGGACCATCGTATGCACAAAAATCATCGAAAGCAACGTTACCTGAAGATTTATGATAGTAGAACTTTACATACTGAGTTCCCGGACTTACATTATAAGACTTCGGATGTCCTCCTGAACTAATATTCGCACTTGGTTGAATTGAATCAACTAAATTCCAAATACTGCTATCACTCGACTCATACACATAAAACATACTTGCAGGATCAGGTCCCGGAGGTGTTCCAAAATTTCCTTTCATCCAGAAAGAAATTGACAGAGCACCGGCAATATTTGGTGTGATCATAGTAGCACTGTCAACTCCAAACTTGTATGAGTTAGGACCGCTGGAACCTGAGCTCTGTGTGCTGGTATAATAACTGAACTGTGTGTTATAGCTGATGTACCATCCATGCCAGTCGACGCTTGAAACTAAGGAGTCATAGTTATTGAAATCCTCACATAGAATCGGTGACTGCGCTGAGGAGCTGAAGCTGATGGTAAAAAATAGAGCAATTAGAGTAAAGATTTTTTTCATAGAACTGATTTATAATATTTCTCAAAGTTATGCAATTGATTCCTTCTTTTCAAAATAAAAAACTGCATTTTTGATGAATTTTGTGTTTATTTTGTCATAAATAGCCTTTTTCAAATCATTCATTTGATACGAAAACAAAAAGACGATTTTATTTCATCTTGTTAAAATCGGTCATGGTTCGTTCAATACCAATAGCGACAAAGCTTTTTGCAATTTGGACTGACTTGTCTATACGTTCTTTTAAGGTCTTTTGTTCTTCCTCACCCCATTGCCCAAGCACGTAATCCACTTGCTTTCCTTTCGAAAACTCATTGCCTATTCCGAAGCGAAGGCGTGCATAGTCCTGGCTTTGAAGTGTCTCTATGATATCACTCAGTCCGTTATGTCCTCCGTCACTTCCCTTCTTCCTCAACCTTAATGTTCCATAAGGAAGCGCAAGATCATCGGTGATGACCAACAAATTTTCAATAGGAATTTTCTCTGCCTGTAACCAGTAGTTCACTGCTTTGCCACTGAGGTTCATGTAGGTTGTTGGCTTGATGATGACAATTACTTTTCCCTTAAATTTTGTTTCATGCACCATAGCCAGACGATCATTTCTAAAAAGTGATGAGGCCTTACGATCTTCCTTTTGTAATGATTCTGCCAATGCATCTGCTACCAGGAATCCGACGTTATGTCGTGTAAAGGAATATTCCTCTCCAATATTTCCGAGTCCGGCAATAAGATATTTACTCATTCGACGAAGATAGGTTTTTGGATGTTTTTATTCTTCCAATTGAAAATTCTTTCAATAAAAAAAGCCCCGGATCTGATATGTCCCGGGGCTTTCTGTATGCAAAAAGAATTATTTTTTCTTTTCATCTTTAGCAGGAGCAGCGGCAGCAGCACCTTCAGCAGGAGCAGCAGCAGCGGCTGCTACAGGAGCAGCTTCAACCGGCGCAGCTACTACGCGAGTAGTTTTCACGGCAGTGATCACGTTAGATGGTGAATCCAGGAACTCAACACCCGCCATTTTCATATCACGAACACGAACATCATCGCCGATCTCCATTTCATCGATTTTAATCTCGATAGAATCCGGCAGATGTTTCGGAAGAGCTGCGATCTTCAAACGGCGAAGTTTGTTAACCAGGACTCCTCCGGCACGAACGCCCGGCGAATTACCGGTAACACGAACAGGAACCTGAATGTTTACCTTTTTGTCATCACTCAATTCTAAAAAATCGATGTGAAGGATCTTATCGGTGACAGCATGAAACTGGATATCTTTCATCATGCATTTGTGCACGTTACCATCCAAATTCAATTCAACTGTGTATACCTCCGGTGTGTACACCAAACCTTTTAGAGACATGGCCGGTGTGCTGAAGTGGTATTGTTCTTTTCCACCGTACAGTACACACGGAACCATACCCTCTGCTCGCAGTTTTTTTGTCTCCTGCTTTGACTGAGCTGCTCTCTTTGTTCCGTTAATTGCAATTGATTTCATTTTTCTGTTTGTTTGATTTGTTTGTTTTTATATGATTAATTACTCTTTTCAATTATGAATACTACTAATCAGTTTAGACAAGGAATAACTTGCTGATACTCTCATAAACATATACACGACGAATGATCCTTGCGAACAATTCGGCAGTCGGAATAACTTTTATTTTATCACTATCTCCCCGAATAGGTATGGTGTCAGTGACCACCAACTCTGTAAGTCTTGAATTGTTAATGCGCTCATAGGCTTTTCCTGAAAGCACAGGGTGGGTACAAAATGCACGCACGCTGGTTGCTCCTTTGTCAAATAACATATCAGCAGCGGTTGTCAATGTTCCGGCCGTATCGCAAATATCATCGACGAGAATGATGTCTCTGCCTTCAACATCACCGATAACAGTCATTGTACCTATCTCATTAGCTTTCTTTCTTTGCTTATCACAAATTACCATTTCGGCATTGAAGTATTTAGCATATCCTCTTGCGCGGTTCACCCCTCCCATGTCTGGAGCGGCGATGGTAATATTTTTTAGCTGTAGTGATTCGATATAAGGAACGAACAAGGATGAAGGCTCAAGATGATCCACCGGAATATCAAAGAAGCCTTGTATCTGCGGCGCATGAAGGTCCATTGTCATAATACGTGTGATCCCTGCGGTCTGCAGCAGATTTGCGACCAGCTTTGCTGCAATGGCTACTCTCGGTTTATCTTTTCTGTCAGACCTGGCAAAACCGAAATAAGGGATAACAGCGGTAATGTAATGCGCTGAAGCTCGTTTAGCGGCATCTATCAGGAGCAAAAGTTCCATCAGGTTATCCGCCGGAGCGAAAGTTGACTGGATGATAAATACATCACAACCACGAACGGACTCATCGAATGAAGGCGATATTTCACCGTCGCTAAATCGGGCAACGTTTACTTCACCCAAAGGGAGGCCGTATGCCAGGGCAATATTATGTGCCAGATAATTGGTGGCTGTACCTGAAAATAATTTGACATTACGCTCCATAAATCGGGTCCTTTTTCGGGGATGCAAAGAAAAGAAAATCAAGCGGATCAGGCAAGGGAGGGCAGCTAATTTTCCCCGACTCAAACAGCCTTTTTCATTAAAAATCCTACTTATTTGAAGGATTATTTTGCAACGACTAAATATTGACTATTTTCGCAACCCAATTCAATCATATTTCATGATGCCCGGGTGGCGGAATTGGTAGACGCAGCAGACTCAAAATCTGCCGGGGGCAACCTCGTGGGGGTTCGATTCCCTTCCCGGGTACTTTATCAGTGCAAGAAACAGAGCGAGTGAACAGTAATATACTGTTCACTCGCTCTGTTTCTGGAGCTCAGACTAAGAGTTACACCCTGTTTTTTCTTCTGTTCACTCGCTCTGTTG
>Ga0116142_10005810_pt1 | contig 10913 bp, 7 predicted proteins | sample AD_UKC033_MetaG_FD_89785 | JGI IMG/M metagenome (GOLD analysis project Ga0116142, IMG submission 89785) | Active sludge microbial communities of municipal wastewater-treating anaerobic digesters from USA - AD_UKC033_MetaG | ecosystem: Engineered > Bioreactor > Anaerobic > Digestate | place: USA... | reverse complement strand
GAAGAGGTCGCCACCCGGGCCGGACACGAGGTCGACGACGGGCAGGTTGCCAAGGCCGAATACGGGCGCACCGCCTTCCGGCAGCGGATCCGGGAGACCATCGCCATCCGTGTCGGCGAGCACGCGGATGCGGTTGGTGATCAGGTCGGCGAAGAACAGCGCGTTGCGGTATTCGGCCGGCCACTGTTCGCCCGTGTAGAAGGCGACCGCCGAGATCGAGGCGCCACCCATGTGGCGGTAGGAATGGAACGGCGGCGTGACCGGCGTGCGCCCGCCGGCATTGTCGTTTTCGTAGAGATTCATGCACAACGGGCGCGTGGCATAGCCGCCGCTGGCCTGGATACCTTCGAAGCACGGCCAGCCGAAATTGAGCAGGTTGCCGGTACCGCCGACGGCGGGAACGACATCGATCTCCTCGACCGTGTTCCAGCCGACGTCGCCGACCCAGACCTCGCTGGTACCGGGGCGCATGGTGAAGCGGAACGGGTTGCGCAGCCCATAGGCGATGATGCGACGAGCGTTCGGTGTTGCGCCCGGCATCGCCGCGAGCGGATTGTCCGGCGCGCCTGCGCCGGTGGCTGGATCGACGCGTGCGATGGTGCCGTTGAGCCAGACCTGGCCGACGTAGGCGGCCTCCACCTCCAGCCCCTGCGCGCGCAACGCGCCGCCGTGGTCGACCGGCGCGCGCTGGTCGGGGAAGTCCGGATTGCCGCGCTGACCCCAGTCGGCCCACAGGAAGCTGGCGCCGTCGCCGCCGCCGACATAGAGATAGCCGTCGGCACCGAAGCGCACGCTGCCGATCGAATGGCTTGGATATTGCTGGTACCAGTCCTCGATCAACACCTGCTCTTCGCTGATCTGGTTGCCGTCCAGGGTCAATCGCGACAGACGGCCACTGATCACGCAGCCGGCATTGTCGCCGTTGGGGTTCGCACAGCCGGCAGCAGGCCAGCGCGGCGGCAAATCGGCGAACAGGCCGCCGTTGTATGAATAGCTGACGTACAGCCAGGGCCGCTCGGGAAAGCGTGGATCGAGGGCAAGGCCGAGCAGGCCGCGGTCCTGGTAGTCATGCACGACTGCGGACAGGTCGGCGACCTGCTGCGGGCTCGTGTCGAGCAGATTCGCGTACATCCAGATGCGACCGGCCTTCTCGGCGACGAACACGCGCCCGTCATGCGCGAACGCGACCTGTGTCGGCTGGTTGCGTCCGGTGATGGCATGCACATGGCGAAAGTTCGCACTCGGCCATGTCTGGGCACCGACCGCGCCGCACAGCATGGCAAGAGCAAACAAGGCGATGCAGGGCTTCATGGCGGGTTTCCTGCGCGCAGCGAGTCACTCGGGTCGAACTGCAAGCGACGCCGGGCGCGGTGACCGTCGTCGCACTATCGCGAATCTACTCGCCGAGTTCCTCGCGCACGAACTCCGGCAGCGACAGCGCGGCCTTGTGGATGTCGGCATTGTAGTAGCGCGTGGCGAACTGCTTGGTCTGCGCGCCGCGCTCGCGGAAGCCCGACAGGTCGGCACCCTTGCGCGCCAGCGTCGCGCTCCACCAGCCGGTCGGGTAGCAAGGCTGCGGGAAGGTCAGCGTGCGTACGGCCTGGAAGCCGGCCACGCGCAGGGCCGAGCGCATCTGCTTGATCAATCCGATGTGGGCGAGCGGCGATTCACTCTGCTGCACGAAGATGCCACCGGGACGCAGCGCCTTGAAGCAGCTCGAGTAGAACGCGGCATTGAACAGGCCCTCGGCCGGGCCGACCGGATCGGTCGAGTCGACGATGACGATATCGACCGACTCCGGATCACAGTCGGCCATGTACTTGATGCCGTCGTCGAAGCGCAGTTCGGCGCGCGGATCGCCGTTCGATTCGCACAGCTCGGGGAAGTACTGCTCGGCCAGACGTGTCACGCGCTCATCGATGTCGACCTGCACGACGCGCTCGACCTCGTCGTGGCGCAGCACCTCACGCAGGGTGCCGCAGTCGCCGCCGCCGATGATGACCACGCGCTTGGCGCGCGAATGGGTGAACAGCGCCGGGTGCGCCATCATCTCGTGGTAGAAGAAGTTGTCGCGCGTGGTCAGCATCATGCAGCCGTCGATGACCATGAGCTTGCCCCAGTCGGTCGAGTCGTAGATCTCGATGTGCTGGAACGGCGTTTGCTCGGCGTGCAGGCGCTCGCGGACGCGGAATCCGATCGAGGAACCGGAGGATTCGTGGGCTTCGGTGAACCAGCTCGGCTCGGACGTCGACATGGGAGGATTCCTGGACTGCGCTGTAGCGTGCCGCGGAACGGCGCGGCGCCGAAAGGCGCGCGATTGTAGCGGCTGGCGCGGGCGCCGCGAAGCAAACTCTTGTCATGCGATCACGGCTGGTCTTCGACAGCCGAACGGCTGGTCAGTCGCTCCCACAGAAGCCGCTTCCAGCAAAGGAAGGGTTCCCTCCATCGTTCGTGCCGCTTCGCTACAATGCGCGCCCCCGACGGATCCCGCGGCGTGCGAGGCTTCCGATCCGTCGTGGCCGTTCCGTCCAGGCCCGCCGCTGCGACGTCGCTGTCATCCCGGAGGACCCCACATGAGCCGATCCTGGAGCACGGACGACGCACGCGATCTGTATTCCGTTGCGCATTGGAGCGAAGGTTATTTCGACGTCGGCGCGAACGGTCACATCATCGTGCGCCCACGCGGCGAGGCCGGCCAGGCGCTCGACTTGCCCGAGGTCGTCGCCGCGGCGCGCGCGCAGGGTGCGCGCCTGCCGCTGCTGGTCCGTTTCGCCGACATCCTCAACGACCGCCGCGAGCGCTTGCAGCGCGCGTTCGCGAAAGCGATGGCGGAGTGGGATTACAGCGGCGGCTACACCGGCATCTATCCGATCAAGGTCAACCAGCAGAAGAACGTCGCCGGTGAGCTTGCCGCGAGCGTCGGCGAAGGCTTCGGTCTCGAGGCCGGCTCCAAGCCCGAGCTGATGGCCGTGCTTGCGCTCGCGAAAGCGGGGACCACGGTCATCTGCAACGGCTACAAGGACCGCGAATACATCCGCCTCGCCCTGATCGGACGCAAGCTCGGCATCGATGTGTTCATCGTCATCGAAAAGCCGTCCGAGCTGCGCTACGTAGTCGAGGAGGCGCGTCGGCTGGGCGTCGAACCGCTGCTCGGCGTGCGCATGCGCCTGAAGAGCCTCGGCGCCGGCAAATGGCAGAACTCCGGCGGCGACAAGGCCAAGTTCGGCCTCACCCCGCGCCAGCTGCTGACCTTGATCGACGAGCTGAAGGCGGCACAGCTTGCGCACACGCTGCGTCTGCTGCACTTCCACATGGGCTCGCAGATGTCGAACGTGCGCGACATTGCGCGCGGCATGCGCGAGGCCGTGCGCTACTTCGTCGAGCTGTCGCAGCTCGGCTTGCCGATCGGTTACATGGACGTTGGCGGTGGCCTTGGCGTCGACTACGAGGGTACGCGCTCGCGCTCGGACTGTTCGATCAACTACGGTATCGACCAGTACGCGTCGAGCGTGGTCGGCGCGCTGGCCGAGGCCTGTGCCGAGCACGGCCTGACCCATCCGCGCGTGCTGACCGAATCGGGTCGCGCGCTGACCGCGCACCATGCAGTGCTGGTGGTCAACGTCAGCGAGGTCGAGCAGGCCCCCGCTGGTGCGGTGCCGCCGGAGCGCGCCGATGAACCAGCCGTGCTGCGTCGCCTGCGCGAGGTGCATGCCGAGATCGGCATGCGCCCGGCCACCGAGCTCTACCATGAGGCGCAATACCACCTGTCCGAAGGCCAGTCGCTGTATGCGCTTGGTCAGCTCTCGCTGGCCGATCGCGCCGAACTTGACGACCTCTACTACGCGATCGCGAATGCCGTGCGCGGGCGTCTCAAGCCCGATGAGCGTTCGCATCGCCAGGTGCTCGACGAACTCAACGAGACACTGGTCGACAAGTATTTCGTCAACTTCTCGGTGTTCGAATCGGTACCGGACATCTGGGCGATCGACCAGGTGTTCCCGATCGTGCCGATCGCCGGACTCGAGCACGAGCCGACCCGGCGCGGCGTGATCGCCGATCTCACCTGTGACTCGGACGGGCGCATCGACCGCTATGTCGATGCCGACGGTGTCGACGTCAGCCTGCCGCTGCACGCGGTTGGCCATGGAGAGCCGTACGTGCTCGGCCTGTTCATGGTCGGCGCCTACCAGGAGACGCTTGGCGACATCCACAACCTGTTCGGCGACACCGATGCGGTCAGCGTGCGCCTGGACGGTGCCGGCTATCGTTTCGGTCACGTCCGTCGCGGCGATACCACCGACCTCATGCTCGATTACGTCGGCTACGACCTCGCCGCGCTGCGTGCCGAGTACCGCGCCAAGATCGCCGCGGCCGGGATCAGCGGCACGCTGGCCGACGAACTCGATGCCGCGCTCGAAGCGGGCCTGACCGGATACACCTATCTCGCGGAGGACGCATGAGCGCGAAGCTGTGCGCCGGCTTCGTTGGCCTCGGCGCGATGGGCCGGCCGATGGCCGGACACCTCGCGCACGCCGGTCTGCTCGCCGCGGTGTGGACGCGCACGCCGGCCAAGGCGCAGGCATTCGCCGCCGCAACCGGCGTGGTCGCGGCGGATTCGGTCGAGGCGCTGGCCCGGCGCTGCAACGTCGTCGTGCTGTGCGTGCCGGCCGATGCCGACGTGCTGGCCAACGTCGATGCGATCGCGGCGCAGGCGCGGCCCGGAACGGTCGTGGTCGACCACTCCACCGTGTCGTCGTTGACCGCGCGCGAGGCGCAGCGGCGCCTGCGCGCGGTCGGCGCCGACTTCATCGACGCACCGGTGTCCGGTGGCGTCGAAGGAGCGAACAACGGGCGGCTGTCGGTGATGGTCGGCGGTGATGCCGACGCCCTCGAAAGAGTGCGTCCGGTCATCGCCTGCTACGCCGCGAAAGTCGGGCATATGGGTGCCTGCGGTGCCGGCCAGGACACCAAGGCGGTCAACCAGGTGCTCGTCGCCGGCATCGCCCAGGCCGTCTGCGAGGGGCTTGCGTTGGGCGAGCGTCTCGGCCTCGATCCTGAACGGCTGTTGCCGACCCTGCAGGCTGGTGCTGCCGGCAGCTGGTTTCTCGACAAGCGCGGCGCGACCATGCTGCGCGACGAATTCTCCGTGGGCTTCAAGCTGGCCCTGCTGCACAAGGACCTCGCCATCGTGCGCGAGCTCGCCCGCGCCGCCGGCACCGACCGCAGCATCATCGAGAAGTCGCTGGATGACTATGCCCTGTTGATGCGGCAAGGCCATGGCGACGACGACATTTCGGCACTGATCCGGCTCAAGCGCGGGACCAATCCGTGAGCACGGTTGCAGTGTTGCACCCTGATCGCGGGCACAATGGCCCTTTCCTCACGTCCAATCAGTCCCTGACCCGGAGACGACCGTCATGCGCATGACCATCCTCGGTGCCGCCGTCGCGGCGGCAATCCCGTTCGCCGCCAGCGCACAGACCCTGCCGGCAGACCTCACCCTGACACCATTTGCTTCGGGCGTCGGCAGCCCGGTGGCGATCCGCGCACCACATGACGGTAGCGGTCGGGTCTTCATCGTCAACCAGGGCGGCACGATCCGGGTGGTCAAGAACGGCAGCGTGCTGGCGACGCCGTTCGTGACGGTGCCGGTCACGGCGGGCGGCGAGAGCGGCCTGCTCGGCCTGGCCTTCCATCCGAACTTCGGCAAGGTCGGTCTGCCGCACAACGACGAGTTCTATGTGGCCTACAACCGTGCCAACGCCGAACCGAAACTGGGTTCTGCGCCCGATGTGGCGCTTGCGCGCTACACCGTACCCTCGCTCGATTCCGACGTCGCCAATCCGACCGGCACGCTGGTTCTGCGCGTGCCCGACAATGCCTCCAACCACAACGGCGGCGACATACATTTCGGTCCGGACGGCTACCTGTACATGTCGACCGGCGATGGCGGCAGCCAGGGCGACCCGCACGGTTTTGCCATGTGCCTGTGGAAGAAGGCGCTGGACAGTACACCGGGCAACTGTGGCAGCGGCACGCCGCAGTATTTCCTCATGGGCAAGATCCTGCGCCTGGACGTCGACACGCGCGGCGGCGCAGTCGCGGCCGAGATGTGTGGTTCGAGCGGCATTTCGCCGGCCCAGTATGCGATTCCCGCCGACAACCCCCACGTTGCCACCGGCAACACCTGCGACGAGATCTGGCTGCACGGCTTCCGCAATCCGTGGCGCACCAGCTTCGACCGCGCCACCGGCGATTTCTGGATCGGCGACGTCGGCCAGGGCAACGTCGAGGAGATCGATCTGCGCGTCGCCGGCTCGACCGAGCCGACCTTCTACGGCTGGCGTTGCAAGGAGGGCAGTGCGACCTACAACTCGTCGAACGTCTGCGCGACGCCGCCGGCCAATGTCCTGCCCGTGCTCGAATACACCCATACCGGCGGTCGCTGCGCGGTTACCGGAGGGTTCCGTTTCCGTGGCCCGATTGCCGCGCTCAACGGCATGTACTTCTACTCCGACTCGTGCACCAGCGAGATCTGGGCGGCCAAGCCAGGCGGCGGTGGCTGGACCACGTCGATTTGGCGCGACGATACCAACGGTTACGGCACCTACTCGGGATTTGGCGAGGACGAGGCCGGCAACCTCTACGTTGCCCACACCTCGAACGGCGTCGTCTACAAGTTCACGTCCGATCGCATCTTCGACAACGGCTTCGACAACTGAGGCCGCTGCCTGCCGGGATCGGCGCTGTGGGAAACGCCTTCAGGTGTTTGATTGGGGTGTTGTACGGAAGGAGCATCGCGGTTGAAGCCGCTTCCTACAGCCGCTTCCTACAGCCGCTTCCTACAGCCGCTTCCTGCGGTGCGGGGCGACCTCAACGTCCGGTGTCTTCCTTCAGTGCGATCGCGTTCATGCCGTTCTCGGCGAGCGCGGCCTTGGCCGCCTCGAGCTCGCTGGCGCTGGCATAGGGACCGAGGCGCACGCGGTTCCAGGTCTTGCCGTTGATCGTCACCGGGTAGACCTGGGCGACAAAGCCCGACAGGGCGAGCTTGGCTTTCACTTCGTCGGCCCCCCTCGCGTCGGGATACGAACCGACCTGCAGCATGTAGCGCGAGGTGCCCGCGGCCGCCGGCTGCGGCGTCTGCACGCCCGGCGAGGTCGGGTTCTCGCGGGCGGCGCGTGCCTGCGCCTCGGCGCGTGCCTTGGCTGACAGCTCGGCGTCGGGAATGACGACTTCCATTTCCGGCAGCACCGAATAGAAATCGTAGGCCTTCCTCTTCGGGTCCTTGCTCTCGGCCAGCGGCGGCTCGCTTTCGCGCGGCGCCACCGCTGCCGGGTTCGGCTGCGGCAGATGCTTGCCGCGCAGTACGGGCAGCCAGTTGCCGGCAAGGAATACGGTCGCCACGGCAAGGCCGAGCAGGACGCCGATGCCGAGCCAGATCCAGGCCGGCCATGTCCGGCGCGAGCCGCCGCGGGTTGCCTGTTTGCGCGATCGAGCGGCCATCACATGGTCTCCGGGGCGGATACGCCCAGCAAATCGAGTCCGTTCGCCAGGACCTGGCGCGCGGCGTCGGCGAGGGCGATGCGGGCATGGCGCAGCGCGGCCTCGTCGACGATGAACTGGTGCGCGTTGTAGTACGCGTGGAAGGCCGCGGCAAGGTCGCGCAGATACTGGGCGACGAGCTGCGGATCGAGCTGTGCGGCGGCGGCCTCGACGATTTCCGGATAGCGCGTCAGCTCGCCCATGAGCACGCGTTCATGCTCGCTGTCGAGGCGGTCGAGCGCGGCATAGCCGGCCTCGAGGTCGGCGACGAGGCCGCGCTCGGCGAGCTGGCGCTGCACGCTGCATACGCGTGCATGCGCGTACTGGATGTAGTAGACCGGATTGTCGTTGGTTTGCGCGCGTGCGAGGTCGATGTCGAAGACGAGCTGCGAATCGGTCTTGCGCGCAACGAGGAAGTAGCGCGTGGCATCGCGGCCGACCTCGTCGATGAGGTCGCGCACGGTGACGTAATTGCCGGTGCGCTTGGAGAGCTTCACCTCCTCGCCGCCGCGCATGACCGTGACCATCTGGTGCAGCACGTATTCGGGCCACCCCTTGGGGATGCCCACGTCGAGTGCCTGCAGGCCTGCGCGCACGCGCGTGACGGTCGAATGGTGATCGGCACCCTGTTCGTTGATGACGCGCTCGAAGCCACGCTGCCACTTGTTGCGGTGATAGGCGACGTCCGGAACGAAATACGTGTAGCCGCCCTCCGACTTGCGCATGACACGGTCCTTGTCGTCACCGAAGTCGGTCGTGCGCAGCCACAGTGCGCCGTCCTGCTCATAGGTATGTCCGGCAGCGACCAGGCTGCGCACGGTCTCCTCGACCTTGCCGTCGGCATACAGTGACGATTCGAGGAAGTACACGTCGAAGGCGACGCCGAAGGCACGCAGGTCGAGGTCCTGCTCACGGCGCAGCCAAGTCACGGCGAAGCGGCGGATCGCGTCGAGGTCGTCGGCATCGCCGGCAGCGGTGACATCGTGGCCGTCGGCCTGCACGGTCGCGCCGGCCAGATAGTCGCGGGCGACATCCCGGATGTACTCGCCGCGGTAGCCGTCGGCTGGCCAGCCGACGTGCTCGGGCTCGATGCCCTTGCAGCGCGCCTGCACGGACAGGGCAAGGTTGTGGATCTGCGCGCCGGCATCGTTGTAGTAGAACTCGCGCGTGACCGCCCAGCCGTTCGCCGCGAGGATGCGTGCCAGGCTGTCGCCGACTGCGGCGCCGCGGCCGTGACCGACATGCAGCGGACCGGTCGGATTGGCCGAGACGAACTCAATCTGCAGCTTGCGCCCGCCGCCACCGGCGTTGCGGCCATACGTTGCGCCCGCCGCGCGGATGTGGCGGATTTCGCCGTGGATCGCCTCGTCGGCAAGGAAGACATTGACGAAGCCGGGCCCGGCGACTTCGACGCGGGCGATGCGCGGGTCCCCGGCGAGAATGCCCGCGATGGCCTCGGCGAGCTCGCGCGGCTTTCGGCCGGCGGCCTTGGCCAAGGTCATCGCGACGTTGCTGGCGAAGTCGCCATGTTCGCGGTTGCGCGTGCGTTCGACGACGAATGTGGGCGTGGCACCATCAGGGAGCAGGGCTTGCGCCCGCAGCTCGGCGAGCGCGGCGAGGATGAGCTCGCGCAGGGATTCTTTCACGGCTGGGTTCGGCATGCGGCGGGACGGCATAGTGTAGGGCGCAGGCTGGCCGACCGGAACCGCGCTCGCGCCATCGAGGTCGCGGGGTTGCGACGCTCTCCTTCGTAGCGTCGCCAGAAAGATGCGCCAAGCATTTGTCCGCAAAGCATTCCTGGAGGACCGGGGGAAGCCTGTGGATAACCGTGTGGGAAAAACCCCGCGCGCGATCCGTCGAACCATGGTCGGCTTGCGCAGAAACCTGAGGAATTCGCGGGTGATCTGCGCAACCGAATGATTTCCATGCATTTTTTTGCATGAAACCAAGGTGAACAAGGGATCGCCTGTGGTTGTTGCGACAGGCGCGGGCATGTGTATAGAAATGCCGATTGCTGCGCCGCAGTCGCCTGGAAGCCGGCTTGGGAATGCATTGGATCGGGTGCCGCCCCGGCACAGCCCGACAGCCGCGGCCGATCCGCGCCTCAGACTATTCCGGCCAGCGCATCGCCGAAGGCATCGAGCACCTGCTGGCCCGAGGTCGGGCGTCCGCGCATGGCGATGCGTGCGCGCAGGCCGAGGCCGAGCGACCTCAACGGCTCGGCGTTGGCGGTCTTGGCCTGCTGGAAGGTGGCCCGGCCGAGGTCGGAATTGAAGCGATGCAGGTCGAAGAAGAAGCGGTCCTGGCCATCGGTGAGGAAGCCGAGCACCGGTTGCGCGCTTTCGCGGCTGTCGAGGCTGCGCAGGCACAGCATCTCGCGCTCGCGACAGAGGTTGACTGCGCTGGCGGCGAAGCGGGCGAATGGTTCGGCGACGTTGGCGGTGTCGATGTCGGCGGCGATCAGGGCGAGCGCGTGGGCGTGCATCAGCAACGGCTCGTCGCGCCAGCCGGGTCGGTGCTTGTCGAGCTTGCCGGCCAGCTTGGCGGCCAACGCGCCGCCGGACTGGACGATCTCGGCGGCGTTGAACGGATCGCCGTTCGCCGATGGCCGGGCATCGAAGGTGCTGCCACCGATCATCAGGTCGAGCGCGTGGTGGAGGTCGGCATCGGTACTGGTCGAGAAGCCGACACGATCGAGCAGGCGGAAAGCCTCCTCGAGGCTGGCGCGTTCGTTCGCACCCACGCCGGCTTCGTAGCATGGCGCCTCACGCTGGCGCAGATCGTGGAACGCGGCGAACAGGCCGAGCGCGGCCCAATCGCGCAGCGACAGCGCTTCGACACCGCGCGCGGCGATCAGGCGGTCGATGCGTTCGCCGAGGATCTCGAGGATGTGGACTTCGTTGTGGTAGGCGTGGAAATCCTCACCCCAGCTGCCATGTCGGCGCGCCAGACGTGCGTAGGCGATGCGGATCGCCTCGTCGCAGCGATCGAGAAAGGCCTGGTCATGCGAGCTGGTGACGAGCGGAGCGAGTTGGGCCCGGCGCCTAGCGAGCACAGCGTCGAGTTCGGCGAAGCGCGGACCGCCCGCGGCGAGCGCTGCGGCGAGGTCGGGCAGTTCGCGTTCGACCGTGTCGGGCGGATAGGTTTGCGGAAAACCGAAGATCACGCGCGGCGTGGCTCCGAAGGAGGACGGCGCGAGTATAGGGTTCCACGCGGGATCAGATCATCCCAAGGGATGCTCTGATCAGTCCCGCAATGGCGTCATGACATCCGCAAGGTTCGCAGCGGGGTGGGCGTGGCGAAGTGCAGGCTGGTTGCCTGGGCGAGCCGCGCACGCCGCGCTGCGGGCCTTGCGGATGTCACCCCGTCAT
>Ga0116142_10005803_pt1 | contig 10920 bp, 5 predicted proteins | sample AD_UKC033_MetaG_FD_89785 | JGI IMG/M metagenome (GOLD analysis project Ga0116142, IMG submission 89785) | Active sludge microbial communities of municipal wastewater-treating anaerobic digesters from USA - AD_UKC033_MetaG | ecosystem: Engineered > Bioreactor > Anaerobic > Digestate | place: USA... | reverse complement strand
GCCCACCAGTTCTCCTTGCGGTCCATCCAGTAGATGGCCAGGAAGCCCGCGGCACTGCCAAACATGCCCACCAGACTGACCAGCGTGGCCGAGAGTCCCAGCTTGCCCAGGAGAGCGGCCACGCCCCACGAGGCCAGGATGCCGCCCGGAATGAGCGACCACCACTGAGCGCGCTCGCTCAGCCAGAGGGTGAGAAAGATCACACCCCCGCCCAGCATGAAGGCAATGCCCCAGAAATCGCCGCTGAGGTCGATCTTGCCCAGTTGCTGAACGAGGAGGAGGATGCCCACGAGGATGATCAAAAGGCCGGCCAGGATCCGCCAGAGGTTACCCTTCATACTGCGCTACCTTCCTTTCCCAGACCTGCGCATATTATATCTCGCGGCGCGCGCCGCGGCAAGAAGGAGAGTGTGAGAGTGTGGAAAAAGCGGGCGAGAGATGGGAGCACCCTGGTGCCTGTGCCTGGTAGTGCCAAGACTCCGGGCAACTACAGACCTCGATAGGTTCGTAGTACAGGCTTTAGCCTGTCCCCACCCACTGACCCGGTGAGACCGTCCGGAAGGGGAGCGCTAAAGCGCAACTACGAACCTGTCGTTCGCGCTCCCTGGGCAGTTATTGCACACTCTCAGAGTGTAGAATAACTGGGTGTGACTTCTGTCAGACGGGTTAGCCTGTCCGGGCAGGGAGCACAGCGAGGGCTTGCTGGAACCGAGAAGCTCTGCGACTCTTGCGACCTACCATCGCTCCCGGAATCGGTTCGTAGTGCACTCCTGGCTACCGCCGAGCGTGTCCGAATCCGGAGCGCTAAAGCGCAACTACAAACCAGGAGAGGTACACGGTAGTGCAAAGACTTCCTGCGACCACAGACCGATGGTTATTCTACACTCTCGCAAGAAGAGCTGCTACTGCTGGATCAGCGTGCCGGGCTGGCAGGTGCGGCAAAAGCTCGTGATGCGCTGACGGGCGCGGAGCTCGGAGATAGTCGCACCGCAGCGCGGGCAGGGCGAGCCGCCCTTGCCATGCACGGCCAGGAAATCGCGCCGTTCTTCGTGGATGTTCGGCCCCATCTTTTCCCGCAGCGTGGCGATGGCCGCAGTCAGCACCGAGTGCATACAGTCGTACAGGCGCGATACTTCGGCCGGCGAGAGGGTCTTGCGCTTGCGGAACGGGTACAGGCCGGCGCAGAACAGGATCTCGTCGGCGTAGGCGTTGCCGATGCCGGCCACGAACTGCTGGTTGGTGAGAATGCCCTTGATCTCGCCGTGGTAATGGCTCAGGCGCCCGGCAAAGGCCGGCAGGGTCAGCCCCGGGTCCAGCGCTTCCGGCCCCAGCTCGGCGAACCCGGGCACGAGGTCGAGCCGCGGCGTGAGGTAGACTTTGCCCATCAAGACGCGATCATAATAGGCCAGGGTGTGGCCGTTGGAGAGGACCAGGCGCAGGAACGGTTGGCCCGGCACACGCTCGTTCGTGGCGTGATAGCGCAGGTAGCCGGCGAGCATCGGATTGACCACCCAGAAGGCGCCAGAGGCCAGCGGCAGGAGCAGAAACTTGCCCCGGCGCTCCACCGCGGTGACAGGGGAACCGGCGCCTTGCTGTGGAGCACCGCCGTACAGGTTGCGCAGGACGATGGGCTTGAGCACGGCGACCTGCTGAACCTCGGCGCCCACCACCTCGCGCCGCAGGTAGTCAGAGATCACTTCCAGGTCCGGCAGTTCGGGCAAGGGAGCCTCTCTTCCTGGCTGCCGGCGGGGCTGGAGCGGCCCCGTATCCCCTGCCGACAGACCGTGTTATCTACACAAGCATCTTAGGAGGTCAACCCGCTATGTCCAAAATCGCCATTGTCACCGACACGGGCACGGATCTGACGCCGCAGCAGACCGCCGAGCTGGGCATCCACGTGGTGCCGCTGATGGTCACCTTTGGCACAAAGACCTTTCCGAGTTCGGACCTGTCCATCGAGGACTACTGGGCCAGGGTCAAGGCTGGCGGCCGTCCGGGCACATCGCAGCCGCCAACGGGGCTGTACGAGCAGGTTTATCGTCAACTGGTGGAGGCCGGTCAGCAGGTGCTCTGTCTGGCCATTACCAGCAAGCACAGCGGCACGTTCAACTCGGCCTGGCTCGCCGCGCAGAACTTTCCGGGGCAGGTCACCGTGTTTGACACGCTCAGTCTGGCTCTGGCCCAGGCCTACCAGGCAACCACTGCCGCGCGGATGGCCAGGGAGGGCGCCAGTATGGAAGCCATTCTGCAGCGGCTGGAGAGCATCCGCGCCAGGACGCACTTTGTCATCGCGCTGGACACCATCGAGAGCCTGCGCCGGGGCGGCCGCGCCGACCAGATCATTCCCGTGCTCGAGCGGGTAGTCAAAGTGCTGTCGATCAAGCCGCTGCTGGAGGTTCGCGATGGCCAGCTCAAGCTGCTCGCGGCGGCCCGCTCGCGCGAAAAAAGCCACCGCCTGATCATTGACGAGCTGGCCAAGCACACGCCGGTCGAGGCGGCTGTGGTGTGCCACACTCGCTCGGCCGACATTGCCCCGGCCTTTGCCGCGGCCCTCGCCGCGCGGCTCGGAGTGCCCGTGGAGAGCATCCCCATCGCCGAGACGGGCGCGATTCTGGCCAGCCATGCCGGGCCAGGCGTGATGGCCGCCGGCGTGATCCAGGCCGAGCGCTAGTCCACCTACCAGACTAGAGAGCATTCCCCCCACGGGCGGTGAGCAGCGTCTACCGCCCGTGGTATAATTCCCCGCAGTGGCGGCGGCCTGTCGTAAGGCCGTACCGCCCCGCAACCGTCGTTACCCTGTCTGTGCTCCATCACGCGCCTGGTGCGCCGCGGGAGCGGTCCTGAACCGGTGTTCGACCCGGCGCGGTCACCGTGCAGCAAGGAGTCATTGGATGAACAAGACACCACCGACAGCGACCAGGCCGAGCCGGCGCTCCTTCCTCATCGCGGCGGCGCGGGCCGCGGCCGGCCTCACCCTCGCCTCTTGCGCACCCAACGGGCCGGCTGGCGCCACAGGCGAGCCCACTCCCGTTGTTGGCGACACGGCCGCCGCAGGCTATACTACGGCTGTACCCAATTCCACCAAGGAGCCTGCTGTGGACCCAGACGTGATCATCAGTCCCGACACCCGGCGTGCCAACCGCGTTCCGCCAGGCCAGTGGCTCACCGACCGCTGGCCAGTGCTGCACGAAGGCCCCGTGCCGCGCCTCGATCCGGCGGCCTGGGCCCTGCGCGTCTATGGCCTCGTGCAGCAGGAAAAGACGCTCTCCCTTCCCGAGTTCCTGGCCCTGCCGACGGTCAAGGTGTTCTCGGACATCCACTGCGTGACCACCTGGTCTCGGCTGGACAACCTGTGGCAGGGCGTGAGCACGGCGGCGCTCAAGGACGTGGTAGGCGGCCTGCTGCCAGAGGCCCGCTTTGTCATCATCCATGCCGTGGGCAACTGGACCACCAACCTGACGGTGGAGGATTTCTTTGAGCCGGACGTGCTCCTGGCCACCCACCACGATGGCCAGCCCATCGATGCGCCACACGGCGGCCCGGTGCGGCTGGTCGTGCCGCGGCTCTACTTCTGGAAGAGCGCCAAGTGGCCCACCGGCATCGAGTTCACCAGCCGCGACGTGCCCGGATTCTGGGAAACGCGCGGCTATCACAACCACGGCGACCCGTGGACCGAAGAGCGCTTTCGTTAGGTGCACAAGCGCCGCGAACCCTGATTGTCGGCTCGCAGCTAACCCAACGGCGGCAAACCCTGGGCAGCCGCTCCAGGATGCGTTTGTGCCGCGATCTCGAGTCCTGACGGTGGAGGGAAGGTGAAAACACAATCCGGGTACAGATGGTTTGTCGTCCTGACGTTTTTTGCCTTCATGCTGCTTCATCAATGCGACCGGCTGCTCATCGGTCCTCTGACTTCGCAGATTATGGCCACCTTCAACATCAACGAGGCGCAGATGGGCGCGGTAGTCACGGGTGCGCTCATCGTGGGCGCAGTGATGTACCCCATCTGGGGCTATCTGTATGACCGCTACGCGCGCAGCAAGCTGCTGGCGGCCGCCTCGTTCATCTGGGGCTCGACCACCTGGATCAGTGCCATCGCACCCACCTATGGCGCGTTTGTGGCCACGCGCGCCACCACAGGCATCGATGACTCGAGCTATCCGGGGCTGTACAGCCTCATTGCCGACTATTTCGAGCCCCGGCTGCGCGGCAGGGTCTATGGTCTGCTGCAGATTGCCCAGCCCTTTGGCTACATGCTGGGCATGCTGCTGGGGTTATTCCTGGGCGCTTCGCTCGGCTGGCGAGGAATCTACTACCTCACCGGCGGGCTGGGTATCCTGCTGGCAGCGGTGATCTGGTTTGGCGTGCGCGAGGCGCCGCGCGGCAAGTCCGAGCCGGAGCTGGCCGAGCTGAGCGAGATCGGTCAGTACCACTTTGACTGGAAGACGGCGCTGGGCCTGTTCAAGAAGCGCACGCTGCTGGTGCTGTTCGTGCAGGGCTTTTTCGGCGTCTTTCCCTGGAACGTGATCACCTACTGGTTCTTCCGCTATTTGGAGGTCGAGCGCCACTACTCTGAGGCGGGCGTGTTCACCACCATGGCCGCGGCGGTGATTGTGCTGTCGGTGGGCTATTTCTTCGGCGGGGCAGCCGGCGACTGGGCTTTCAAGCGCACCCCGCGAGGGCGAGCGCTGGTGTCGATGGTGGCTGTGCTGGCCGGTGCCATCCTGCTATGGGTCACGATGGGCGTACCGATGGAGAACACCACCGTGTTCATGGTCATGCTGTGCCTGACCGCCCTGTTCATCCCGGTGGCCAGCTCGAACGTCATCTGCACGGTGTATGACATCACCCTGCCCGAGGTGCGCAGCACGGCCATGTCGGTGCAGTACTTTATCGAGTCGGCCGGGGCAGCGCTGGCGCCGTTGATGGCCGGGTTGATCGCGGTGCGTTCTTCGCTGGGCAATGCCATCCTGCTGATCTGCATTTCCACCTGGATACTGTGCGCGCTCTTCTTTGCCGTGGTGGCCTATCTGGTGCCCACAGACATTGCCACGCTGCGCGGGCAATTGCGCGAGCGGGCGGAGAAGGAAAAGGCAGCGCAGGCGGGGGCGTAGGGCGAACCGAAGACTGAAACGAGCCCTGGCCCGGACCTCCTCACGGCGGCCACAGGGGCTATGCCAGCAGGGGGAGCGGAAGGGCCGAAGGTGTCTGCGCTGCTGCGCAAACGCAGAGACCCTCCCCTGCGGCTTCTTTTGACAGCCACCCACTGGCTGCTGCCGCAAGGGCCGTCGCTGCAGACAGGGCGGGAGGGCCGAAGGTGTTTGCGCTGCTGCGCAAACGCAGAGACCCTCCCCTACAGGGAATCTGGTCGTCCACCCGCCCGCCGTGCAACGAGCTCTGGTTGGTCGGAGGAAGCGAAACGCCGCAACGGTCAGTGCCGCTGCGGCGTTTGTTTTCCTCGAAACCCGCGCTCCCGCGCTAGTTCACCGGCGCGTACTTGACCACGCGGTTGTTGCCCGAGTCGGCCACGTAGATGAACCCGGCGGCGTCCACGGCAATGCCCGACGGCGTGCTCAGCCCCTGGTCGTTCGAGCCATACTGGCCCCACATCGCCAGCACCTGGCCCCCGCCGTTGAACTTGACCACGCGGTGATAGTCGGGCTGGGTCACATAGACAGAGCCCTGGCTGCCGATGGCCAGATAGGGCTTGTTGACCGGGGCCTCGCTCTCCCAGCCCACCACCGGCCACTGGGCCGTATACGTGCCATTGCGGTCAAACTCTTGTATGCGCTGGTTCCACACGTCGGCCACGTACACGCCGTCATTGGCATCCACGGCCACGCCGCACGGCTCGCGGAGCTGCCCTTCGAGTGTGCCAGAGCCGCCCCACTGCTGCACGAACTGGCCCTCTGAGGTGTACTTGACAATGCGTTTGTTGCCCGTGTCGCTCACCAAAACGTTCTTCTGGCTGTCCACCACGATGCCGCGCGGGCCGTAGAGCAACAGGGGATCGCCCAGCACGCCGCCCACATCACCGAACGCTCCCCAGGTGGTGACAAACTTGCCCGTCGCGTCGAACTTTTGGATGCGGTGGTTCCACGTGTCGGCCACATAGACATAGCCGTCCCTGTCCACGGCAATGCCCCACGGCTCCTGGAACTGGCCAGGACCGGTGCCCTGACTGCCCCAGGCACGCTGGAAAACCCCTGCCGAGTTGAACATCTGCACGCGGTGGTTGCGCGTATCGACCACATAGATGTTGCCCGCGGCATCGAGGGCCAGGCCCTTGGGGTCGCTGAACTGCCCGTTGCCCGAACCAGAGGAGCCAAAAGCAGCCACTGCGCTCAGACTGATCCGCTTCTTCTCGTACACGTCCTCCGGCAGCTCGACCTGTGCGCCGGCGATCTCCGGGCCAAAGTCCCAGAGCTGCGCAGCTACGTCCTTGCGCACGTACAACGAGAAGGGATGAACGTAAGGCCACGAGGTAGTGGGCTGGGGATACTGGCGCGACCAGAGGATATCCCACCAGTAGCGGCGGCGCGCCGGGTCGCGCAGGTCTTTCCAGATCTTGGCCGGGGTCAGGCCCGAATAGACATCCTGATTCGGCCACCAGATGAGGCGATACTGCCGCTTGATGTATTTGAGCTTGAGCTGGGCCTGGACCTTTTCCTCGTTCGGCGGACCGACGATGACCACCTGCGGATCGCCCGAAAGGCCGCTCTCGGCGGTAAAAAAGGTGGTATTGGGATAGTCGCGCAGCAGCCAGACAAAGGGCCAACTCGATTCGTTGTCGTAGGCAATCTTGAGCTCTCTGTCTCCCGCCAGTCGAGAGGAGATCATCTTCAGGTCGGCCATGACCAGGCCCGTATCTGGGCTGGAATCGGCGTACATCAGGAACTCGGTCGGATAGTCCTGGTTGCTAAAGCTGGCCCGCAGCGCGTCGCGCACGGTGATCGCGCCGAGCACCAGCACCACCATGGCCAGCACCAGCCGGAACCAGCCACCGGCGCCCAGGCCCGCACAGCGCCGGCGCAGCAGCACCAGGCAGATGCCCAGCACCAGCAGCGACAGCAGCGCGCGCATGGTCACCGTGAGCTGAGCCAGGGTCATCCCGGCAAACGGGCGGGTCGGCCCCAGCACGGCCGACAGCAGCGCAATCACCGCGAGCAGCGCCACGGGCACAAGGACCGCCGCCTGCAGCCCGCCCCTGGCCTTGAGCGCGCGCCAGGAGGTATTGTCCCAAATCCTGCCCAGGAACCAGCCGCCCAGCAGCCCCAGGGGCACCACCAGGTGCATATTCTGCCAGGGCATCTTTTCGCCGGCCAGGGTCCAGATGAAAAAGTTGCCGGCCACCCAGTAGATCAGGAAGGGCACAAAGGGCAGCGGCCGCTCAGCCTCTGGCGCAGCTTCGGCCGGGGCCGATTCCTTGCCCGGCTGGTTCTTGCGAGAGCGCCAGAAGTAGTAGGCAGCGCCCAGCCCGGCCAGGAGCAGTGGCAGGTACTCGTAGACCACGTTCAGGAAGTAGAAATAGTACCACGGCTGGCCGCCACGGGCCACGCCCTGCTGCGAGAGCCAGTAGCCCAGCATGCCCACCATGCCCGTGGCCACACCGCGGGGGTTGGTCAGCAGCGTCGAGTAGAGCAGGATAAAGAGCAGGTAGTAGATGCCGGCCGAGATCAGCCAGGCCCGGCGCTTGTTCCAGGTGCCAATCACCGCCGAGATGACGATGAGCAGCACCACGATGACCGTCGTGCGCACCAGGGCAGGCCCGCTGTAGTCGAGGGGATCGAGTTTGGCTAGCTTGAGCAGGAGCGGCGCCGACTGCGGCAGCACCAGGGTGCCCAGCAGAATCACCAGGTCCAGCGCCGGCAGCTCCTTCAGCGACCGGCGCGTGCGAAACCACTCCACCAGCAGGTAGCCTACCAGGAAGGTGCCAAAGATAAAGCCAGTGATGAAAGAAATGGCCTTGCTGGCAAAAGCCACCGCCAGAGAGCCGGCCATCAGGTAGAGCCAGTGATCCTTGCGGTCTTGCAGGTAGCGAAAGATGCAGATAGTGATGACCACAAAGGCCACCAGCAGCCAGATGTCGTGACGAAAGTAGCGGCCGCGCAGCATCAGCGTGGGCGAGATGGTCAGCAGGGCCATGGCCAACACCGCGCCCGCCTTGCCGAGCCACTTGCGCATCGGCCACACCAGCAGCACCAACGCCACGCTGAACAGGGCCGGCGCGTAGCGGGCCTGGACCTCACCCACGCCGAACAGCAGGAAGAAAAAGGCCACCACGTGATAGCCAAAGGGCCCGTGATAGATCGGGTCGTGCGTATAGCCCTGCCCCGTGACCAGCTTCCAGGCCTCCCAGGCGTGGATGCTCTCGTCGTGGCCGTAGGAGCGGTTGCCGAGGTCCCAGAAACGAGTGGCCACCAGCGCGGCGACGATCAGCACGAGCACGACCGCCCAGCGGCCGATGTCCCGACCCGCCTCACGCGGCTCCGCAACCGCTACAGGCACAGCCTTCACGGGGCTGCTTCTCTTTCGGCGAGGCCTCTTGGTTACTTCTTCCATCCCATCCATCCTCTGCAGATTCCTCTGGTCCGCGGCCTAGTGCAGCGCGGGGTACTTGACCACGCGGTTGTTGCCCGAGTCGACCACATAGACGTTGCCTTGCGCATCCAGCGTGATGTCCGAGGGGGTGTTCAGCGAGCGCTCGTCTGTGCCCATCAAGCCCCAGACGGACAGCACCCGGCCCGAGCTATCGAACTTGACCACGCGGTGATAGTCCGGCTGAGTCACATAGACCGACGCGAACTGGTCCGCCACCAGGTACGGTTTGTTCACCGGGGATTCGCTCTCCCAGCCCACGACCGCTATCTGTGACTGGTAGACTCCGTCGGCGCTGAGCTTCTGGATCCGGTGGTTCCAGACGTCGGCCACATAGATGTTGCCGGCGGCGTCCACCGCCACGCCGCAGGGCTCCAGGAACTGCCCCGGCAGGGAACCTCCCCCGCCCCACTGAGCGATGAACGTGCCCTCGGGTGAGAACTTGATGAGGCGCTTGTTGCCGGTATCGCTGACGATCAGGTTGCCATCGGGCGTCACGGCAATGTCGCGCGGGCCGTAGAGCACGTCGGGCGCGCCGAGCAGTCCACCCGTGTCGCCAAAGGTGCCCCACGTGGCGACAAAGCGGCCCTGCGCGTCGAACTTTTCAATGCGGTGGTTCCAGGTGTCGGCCACATACACGTGGCCATCCGGGGCCACCGCGATGCCCCACGGCTCCTGGAACTGGCCAGGGCCGGTGCCCTGACTGCCAATGGTCTGCACGAGCTGGCCATCGGCGCTATAGACCTCGACGCGATGATTGCGTGTGTTCACAACGTACACACGTCCGAGGTGATCCACCGCCACACCCTTGGGGTCGTTGAGCTCGCGCGAGCTGCCAAAGGCCTGGATGGCGGCCAGGTCGAGTCGCTGCTTCTCATAGTCGTCCTCGGGCAGCGAGGTATCCATGCCCGGGACGTCCGGCCCCAGCACCCACAGCCGGGACGCGAGGTCCTTGCGCACGTAGAGAGCAAAGCGGTGCACCGACGGCCACAGGGCCGTCGACTCGGGGTACTTGCGCCACCAGAAGATGTTCCACCAGAACTTAAGCCGCTCGGGGCTGCGCAGGTCATCCCACAGCTTGCGCAGGGTGAGGTTGCGGTAGACATCCTCGTACGGCCACCAGATCAGGCGATAGTTCCGCCGAACGTAGCGCCCGGCGAGCTGGGCCTTGAGCTTGGTTTCGTTGTCCAGCCCGATGATGACCACATCGTGCACGCCTGAGAGGCCGCCGTCGCCGGTAAAGAAGGTCACGTTGGGTAGCTCACGCAGATACCAGAAGAACGGCTGCTGCGAGTCATTGTCGTAGGCGATGCGCAGCGGCTCGCCGTCTGGCAGCAGGCGGCGGATCTCTCCCAGCTCGGCCATCACATCGGCGGTATCGGGCGTAGCGGCGGCATATTGCAGGAACTCGGTGGCATAGTTCTGATTGATGAACGTCAGCATCACCGCAATGCGAATGGTGGCCGCCGTAAGCACCACAAACACCACCGCCAGTAGCACCCTGGCCAGACCTCGCCAGCCAAAGCGGCGTGACCCGGCGATGAGCAGGGCCGCGGCCACGACCTCTACGATCAATCCCAGCAGAAAGCGCAGCGTTACGTAAAGCTGTTCGAGCTCCATACCGGAGAACGGTTTGGGCCGGCCGGCCAGAGTGACCACCCAGACCACATTGCCGAAAAGCATCACTGGCAGCAACACCAGGCAAGGAAGGAATCCTTCTTTCAGCAGCTTGCGCCAGTCCGCGCGCTGCCACACCTGGCCCAGGAACCAGCCAGCCACCAGGCACAGGTTGAGCACCAGGTGCATGTTCTGCCAGGGCATCTTTTCCGCCGCCCAGGTCCAGAAGGCAAAGGTGCCCAGCCCCCAGAACAGGATAAAACCGACAAAGGGCGGCGCAGCGGTAGCGACGGTCTGGCTCTCCCCCTCTGCCGCCTGAGGCCTGAGCTCGCGCAACAGACGATAGAGGTAGTAGAGAATGGCCAGCAGGGCCAGGATGAGCGGCAGGAATTCGTAGATCACGTTGAGGAAGTAAAAGTAGAACCAGGGCTGTCCGCCGCGCGCCACGCCCTGCTCGCCCAGCCAGTGGCCGACCATACCGGTAAAGCCCGTCTCGAGGCCCTGCCCGTTGGTGAACATGGTGGTGTAGAGCGGAATGTAGATGGCATAGTAAATGGCCGCGGCGATGGGCCACACCTTGCGCTTCCACCAGATACCGATTACAGCCGAAAGGGCCACCAGCACCAGCAGCACGCCCCTGATCCGCCACAGACCGGCCGCGCTATAGTCGCGCGGGTTGAGTTTCAGAACCATCAGCACCAGCGGCGT
>Ga0116142_10005799_pt1 | contig 10925 bp, 9 predicted proteins | sample AD_UKC033_MetaG_FD_89785 | JGI IMG/M metagenome (GOLD analysis project Ga0116142, IMG submission 89785) | Active sludge microbial communities of municipal wastewater-treating anaerobic digesters from USA - AD_UKC033_MetaG | ecosystem: Engineered > Bioreactor > Anaerobic > Digestate | place: USA... | reverse complement strand
CCAAAGAAAATCAACCGCAACAATGAGATCGAAGTCTATCCGAACCCGGCTCGTGACCGGGTAACAGTTGGATTTGAAAGCACTACACCCGCAGAAATCGTTGTCCGTATTTATGACCTGAACGGTAAGACAGTCAAACATATCGATCTCGGGACAAGACCGCAGGGCAGACAGGATGTGATCGTCAGTTGCCAGGATATTCCATCGGGAACATACATCATGCAGGTGTCGATCGGCCGGAAGGTTTCATCCGCCAAATTTATCGTACAATAACTAAGCTAAAAATTTCATTTTCACCTATATAAAAAAATAAAATGATGAAAAGAATATTTACAACCCTGATATTTCTCAGCCTGGTCGGATTCCTCAGCCTTTCGGCACAGACAAGGGTTTATACACCGGAGCTCAGTCAGCCGGTCAATGGTGCGGTTGACCAGATGCCGGATGCGGTCCTCGACTGGAACGCCGTAACGGGCGGCAATACCGGCGTCATATTATACGATGTGCAACTTGATGATGATCCTGCATTCGGAAGCCCGGCCAATTTTCAGACAGAACTGGTATCAGCATATAAAACAGCAAACCTGGGATTTGGACAGACCTACTACTGGAGAGTACGGGCCCGGGATGGAAATGACGTTTCAGACTGGTCTGCGGCATGGTCATTCCGCGTCATCCGCCGGGTTGTACTGAAAAGCCCGACAGATGCTTCTACGCAAAATACGGACCTGACGCTGGGCTGGAACCCCATAACCGGTCTTACCCAGTACGAATACCAGTTCGATACGAGTTATTACTGGAATACTATGAGTTCCGGCATTACAACGATTCTGTATGATGTTGCTACAGTAGATGAAACTCATGCCTGGGCCGTCGGAGCAGGCGGGAAGGTTCTATTCTTCGACGGGAACTCATGGACAGCTCAGACCAGTTCGGTCACCGTTGATCTTTACGATGTCCATTTTTTGGATGTTAATAATGGATGGGCTGCCGGTAAAAGTGGCAAGATCATCCATTATGACGGAACACAATGGGCGGCAATGACCACCAATACTTCGGAACAGGTAAACGGCATCACCATGCTGAGCCCCACCAGCGGCTGGGCTGTAACCAAAGACAGTGCTATCCTATACTATAACGGAGCCAACTGGGCGGAACAATATAAAGCCGCTAAAGAAATGACAAAAATCATCGCCGTCGATGCCAGCCATGTATGGGCAGTCGGAAAAGGCGGCGTGATATTGTTCTATAACGGTTCATCATGGACTGCACAGCAGTCTGGCACAGCAAAAGATATCCTGGATGCCGCTTTTGTCTCTCCGGATTACGGTTGGGCAGTTGGAAAAACGGGGACACTTATCGAATATAAAAATGGCACCTGGGTTCCTTTCGTCAACTCCCTTACCAACAACAGGGATGTCAATTCGATCAAATTCAATTCTCCCACCAGTGCATTTGCAGTTGGGAAAACGGGTCTGATGCTTCAGTTTGACGGAATAGAATGGTATAATCAATCCAGTGGAACGGCCACAACGCTCAACGGAGTCAGCATGGCCGGAACAACCGGGTTCCTGGTAGGAGAGTCCGGAGTGATCGTCAGTTACAACGATGAAGCATTCACCAGCCCTCTGGCTACTATTCACCCGGTTGCCGGTGATATTACCACGACAAACCTTATTGATCTCTTATTCGGCGAGCAATATTACTGGCGGATGAGAGCCAAACACTCCCAGAGCACCTCCGACTGGTCAGGGGTTCGCTCCTTCATTACTATCAATACCGTTGAACTGGATAAACCGCCAAACAATACGACCAACGCCGATCTGGATATTGAGCTTAAATGGAAGAAAGTCTCCAATCTTGTGACGTATGAAATACAGATTGATGATGATGTCAACTTCGGCTCACCCATCTTCCTTGCATCAAGCGGAATCGCTATTAATGCCGAATTGCTTAAATTCGGCACGGCTTACAACTGGAGGGTCAGGGCTTTGCATGCATTCGATCAGTCAGACTGGTCGGCGCCCTGGAAATTCACTACTGTAAATGCAGTTACGCTTGAATCACCTGCTAACAATTCGACCGATATTAAGCTGTCGCCGCTTCTGACCTGGAAAAAAATCACCGGAATAGCCGGGTACCAGGTTATGGTGGCCGATAACAACGGATTCAATAACCCGCTTGCCACAGCTGTCGTCGATGCGGCGGAAAATTCCTTCATCGTCCCGCTGGTACTCGATAAAGATGCCAGCTACTTCTGGAAAGTCAGGGCGATCAATGGCCTCGATACTTCCAACTGGAGCCCTGCCTGGACCTTCAAGACAATGCCTCCGGTGGGAATCGGCGAACCCACTTTTGAAAACAGCATAGAAGTGTTTCCGAACCCGGCAGACGATATTGCTTTCATTCGGTTCAACGGCAAAGGAAATGCGACGCTCCAGCTTACCCTCTCCGACATTGTCGGAATGAAGGTGATGGAGAAAACCCTGAACTACGGAGAAGGCCTCAGAATCCAATCCATTGACGTTTCCGGATTGAAGAAAGGCATTTACCTGGTCCGGCTGACTCACGGGAATAGCGCTATGACCCGAAAACTGATCATCAAATAGTCCATTTTGAGCAATATTTAAGGTGAGCTTCCCTTCCGACCGGGTGGCAGATTCCCTTGTGGGTGTCTCAAAAGTCCTTCGTGCAGCTTCGTGAAACCTTCGTGGAACTTCGTGTAATTTATAAATAATTGTTACACAGAGATCCACGAAGAAGGCACGAAGATACACGAAGTTATTTTGAAAGAAATCTTACCTTTTGAGACACCTTCTTCATTGAAAGTTTCCCTTCCGACGCCTAAAGACGTCGGTTCCAGCAATCTGAAGGATTCCCTTCCGACGACTAAAGCCGTCGGTTCCAGCAATCTGAAGGATTCCCTTCCGACGCCTAAAGCCGTCGGTTCCAGCGATCTGAAGGATTCCCTTCCGACGACTAAAGCCGTCGGTTCCAGCGATATCAAAATCAAGGAACCAACGGCTTTAGTCGTTGGACTGGGTACCTGTCATCAAACGGTTCTAATTATACCGTTTCCCGAATGAGAAATTAAGGTAGAACGTGGCGAACACATTGTGCTTTGGCCGGTATGCCATGATGGGGACAGCTATCGGGAAAAATTCGACGACTCCGCCAACTTCCAGCGCCCTGATCTTGGTGTTCAGTTTCCCGAATTCAAAGTTCAAAGCCCCTTTTGCATAGACGCCCGGGTAGATCTTCGTTTCCCATATTCCATCGGTAAACGGCGCCCGTCCATAAATGAATTCACTCGAATGGGCAGGCTTCTCCGGATCGTATTTCTCCTCGTACCTGTACTGATAATTCAGATCATAAAAATAAAGGTAAACAGGCTTGGCGAATGCAATGGAAGCGCCCCCCATATAAAGGGCCCTCAGTTCCACACCACCCCAGTAAGGTTTCCTGTTCAAAAGCTTTTTATAGCCATACCCGGCCCGAAGCATGTATACATGATTGAGCTTTCCGTAAACGAAACTTTTGGCTGTGTAATAAGCAATGACTTTAACCTGTTTGGGATGTTTCATGCTGACGACTTCAACCTCGAATATCCTGGAAGTGAAGTAGGATTTATTGACTCCTTTCCTGAAGTTCGCGCCCATTCCGAGAGTATGCAAGGTAACTCCCCCGGTCATCTCCTTCTTCAGCAGGATCCGCTCGGCGATACTGTCGTAATCTTCCATCAGTTCCTCCTGGGCGTAAACGCTGTGAAAGGACAATGCGATGATACCAACAAGTATTATCAGCGGAAAGAGTTTCATAGATTTAAGTAATGACCAACGCATCCCATTGCAATACGCAATGATTATGCCAATTGACGGTCAGAAAAGAGAACAAACGACTAATACCTTTGTTCGATCTGGTATTTATGTACTTCGCCATATGCAGGGCAATCCGTTGATGACGAGCAGGCAGTCATGGCCAGGGCATACAACCCTAAAGCAATAATGGCTATGATAAATTTCTTCATAATATTTGGGCGAAATATTGGGTTTGACAAACCTTTATCATCGCAAAGATAATTTTATTTATTTTTAAAAACATTAAAGAAAGAAATATATTGCCTGAAATTTGAAATAATTTGATATGCAAACTGTAAATCCCCGGATCGAAGAAAGCTGGAAACTTGTGTTGCAGGAGGAGTTTTCTGCCCCCTACTTTCAGGATCTGACAGAATTTCTGCGTGAAGAAAAACAAAAATACACGGTATATCCGCCCGGGACGCAGATATTCTCCGCATTCGACCACACCCCGTTTAACAGGGTAAAAGTGGTCATCCTGGGCCAGGATCCGTACCATGGCCCCGGCCAGGCACACGGGTTGTGCTTTTCGGTACCGGATGGGGTCACGCATCCCCCGTCACTGGCCAATATTTTCAAGGAGATCAGGAACGACCTCGGCTTTCCGGTCCCGTCCAGCGGAAACCTTACCCGGTGGGCCGAACAAGGGGTTCTGCTGATCAATGCGATCCTGACGGTAAGGGCCGACACCCCAACCTCACACCAGAACAAGGGATGGGAATTATTTACCGATGCAGTCATCCGCAATCTTTCGGAAAAAAGGAAGAACCTGGTATTTCTGCTCTGGGGAAATTATGCCCAGGCAAAAGAAAAACTGATCGACGACAGCCGACATTTCATTCTGAAAGCAGCCCATCCATCGCCCTTATCGGCCAGCAGGGGCTTTTTCGGATGCCGGCATTTTTCCGAAACAAATAAAATCCTGTCGGATCTCGGACTGAAAGAAATCGACTGGAGATTGGAGGAACAGCTATGAAAGAGCTTGTCTTTGCCACGAATAATGCCCATAAATTAAAAGAGATCAGGGCTATAGCCGGAGACACTTTGCGAATCCTCAGCCTGAAGGAGATCGGATGCACGGATGAAATTGTGGAGGATGCCGCAACTATTGAAGGTAATGCCTCATTGAAAGCATTTTATATCTGGAACAAATACGGGAAATACTGTTTTGCCGACGATACAGGGCTGGAAGTGGAAGCCCTTGACGGCAGGCCCGGTGTGAAGTCGGCCCGCTATGCCGGGGATGATTGCAACCCGGACAACAATATCAAAAAGTTGCTGAAGGAGCTTTTGGATAAACCCAACAGAAAAGCCCGGTTCAGGACAGTCATCTCATTGATTGCCGACGGACGGGAGGTGCAGTTTGAAGGGATTGTCGAAGGAGAGATTCTGCCGGAAAAAAAAGGAAAGGATGGATTCGGCTACGATCCTGTTTTCCGGCCCATTGGATATGAACAGAGCTTTGCGGAGATGAGCCCGGATGAAAAGAACCGGATCAGCCACCGGGGCCGTGCGGTTCAGAAACTCATCGCGCATTTAATGCGCCCAGCATCGTTTCGGTGAACAGATCCTTCAGGCTGATACCGGCTTTCATTGCCTGCTGGGGGACAATGCTGAGTTCCGACATACCCGGTACGGTGTTGACTTCCAGGAAGAAAAGCCTGGTATCGTTAAGAATATAATCAAACCTGACCATCCCCCGGCAATTCATCAACTGGTACAGTCTGACAGAGGTATCCGAGATTTCACGGGCCACATGATCCGGTATATCGGCCGGTGTCACTTCATCCGACATCCCTTCGTATTTTGCTTCGTAATCGAAGAACTCCTTCCGGCTGATAATCTCAGTGATGGGCAACGTCATGATCTTACCTTTGTAAGTAATAGTACCGCACGAAAGCTCCCTGCCGGGGATGTGTTCTTCCAGCATCACGCGGGAATCTTCACGGAAAGCCATCTGCAGCGCTGCCGCCAGTTGATCCGGGGTCTTTACTTTTGAAGTTCCCACACTCGATCCGCCGCGATCGGGTTTAACAAAAAACGGCAGGTTGATCCGCGTCAGGATTTCTTTCTCCGGAATATCATCTCCCCTGTTGATAACGATCGATCTGGATACATTGACGCCAAAACTTTTCGCGAAATGGTTACAAAAGAACTTATCAAATGTCAGCGCCGATGTCAACGAATCACAGGAAGTATAAGGTATGTTGAGCATTTCGAAATATCCCTGGAGTTTTCCGTCTTCTCCCGGCGTACCGTGCACGGCAATAAAAACGCCGTCGAATTTAATTGTGCGTCCGGGAAGATCGGCTGAGAAATCGTTCCTGTCGACAGGCCAGGTGGTGCCATCCTCCAGGGAGATCTTCCAGTCGTTTCCACGGATGATCACCAAATAACTCTCCATGCGTCCGGGATCGAGGTGCTTTTTCACGACGGCTGCGCTCTTGAGCGAAATCTCGTATTCCCCGGAATCACCCCCGGCAGCGATGGCAATGATATATCGCTTTTTCTCCATAGAATTAAATAAGATAACAACAGAGAGTACAAAGATATTGAAATACCGGAACCTTAATATACAACCAGAACCCTGTCGGATGGGCCCTGCAGTGTCGGGTTTTGAGCCTTCCCGTATAATCTTCTTGAATAATAGGGAATTCCATCGGTTTGAGAAGAAATATAATCAAAGACTTCCTGGTAAGTCAACTTGTCATTACGGTCCTTATCGGATATCTTCCTTTCTTTAATTGCCCTTAAGAAAAAATAGGTAAAGAGCCCATGCTGCTGATCGTGGTACCAATAGGACGGCTCGCTGGAAGCTGATGAAGCCAGTAATATGCCATTATTCAGGGAAAAAACCGGATTCGTAATCTTTACTAAAACAGCACTGATGTTCTTGTGTATATCTTCACCTGAAAAGCAGGCATCTAAAACAACAGTAAAGCTTCGTGCAGGGACCCGGGCCAGATTTTGATAAAATGTTTCCAGACCATATCCTTTAAATTCTAAATAGGAAGGGTCGCAATCTACCGGAACAAAATAAACCTTATGATTTTTTAGGCCTGGTGCGCCGTGTCCGGAATAATAAATAAAGACATCTGAAATACCCGGTTTCACTAAATTGTAAAGCTTAGCTTCAAAATATTCCTGATTCCCAAAGTATTCCTCGAAATCAGATTTAGTGGCATTGGGTTTAAATAGAATATTTGATTCTTTAAAACCTAAAGTGTTGACTAGATAATCCTTAATCGATTCTGCATCATTTATTGCATATTCCACCGGGCTGACATACCTGTAATCTCTGTTACCGATAATAATCGCAATGCTGTTGGGTTGCGACATGCGGGTCGTGGGAATATCTATATCCACGTTGATATCCCCCCGAATTTTAAATGTATCCAGTTGCTCCGTAGTTCCCATCCGAAAGTCAGGGGTTTTAAATACCACCGGATCAAATTCAATACTGATTTTATTCTGTTTAAAGATGAGATTATCCTGGTAATTATAATAGTATGTCCTTTTATTCCCCGGATTATAGATTGTCGTACGTAATAAGGCAAAGCCTGTATCGGTTAATGTGTATTCCGGCGAGGAAAATCTTAATTCATTTTTATTGCTATCGAAGTAATTAGCCTGTAAATTATCAACGGGAACTTTAAGATAAACCGGCGGCAAACCGAATAGGGATATCTTATACACCTCATTATCCGGATCATACTCCAAAGAGGTAATACTCAAATGAACCACCTCCGATGCAATCACATTAATATGCTTGATCGTTAATTCGTGAATCTTATTTTCCCGGTTTTTGGAATTCACTCTTTCCTTGTAATCGGTAGTATTTTCATATCTGCCTTGCATTTGCCACTCACCGATCTCCTGATTGACTCTGTCTTCAATTGTTGATTTGATCAAATAATAATGAAGAATATTCAGATTTGTCGTTGTAGTTTGTGCCTCTGCACGATTTCCAGATAATCCAACAATCAGAACAAATATTATCCTTAACAGCGATTTCATAAGTCAAACTTTAAAATTGCACTTCGAGGCCGGTATTTATCGAAATATAATCCTGATCTATCGGTTCCCAAAAGACATTTACAGGAAGAAGAACGGTAAATGGTTTGGTATCGAAAAGCTTAATGCTGATTCCACCATCCAGAATGAATTTTAAATCCGATGTAAACTCTTTACCTGCATCAACCAGAATATTGTCAGATTCTTCTTTAAATTTCTCAATATCTTCATCCTGGATCATAACACCAGCAGCAACATATATTGAAAATGCCCTATTCCTGGTTTGTCCACCAATCCCAACAGTCAATGCTTTGCTTAAGGTTTTCTTGATTTCTATTAAAATGTAAGATGAATCAGGAATATAACTATCCTGTATAACCCTTGTGTTCCCGGTAGAAATTCCTAAAGGAAAGAAAGTACTTCCATTACCTTTTCCGATTTTATATATCTTAAGATGAATTCTATTGATTTCCGGGCTTCTCAATGTTCCAAAATTATAAATACCCCTTGAATAGGACAGCCCCCAGCATACTTTCGGAATCCTGGGATTAGCTTCCACTTTAAACTGAATATTTCCAATATATCCAAATTCCGAATCCGGTCGCCAAATGATACGCTTACCCTGACCCGCATGAATGTTCTTTCCAACTTTACCTTTTACGTTTCCCGATGAATGGTATTGGTTACCCTGGTCATATGAATGAAATAAGCTTATATCAAACCTTCTTGATTTCATTCTGTGGTTATAATCGACATATCCTTTTTTATTGGTCACTTTTAACCGGTACTGAATAATAACTTTATCGTCCGATTGATAGGATCTGACATCCTTTGTATAACCCTGGGAAGTAACTGATAATGCGTTCAGAATCAATAGAAGAACAGGCGTGATTCTTATGAAGTTCCGAAATGAAATGCTTCCGATTGATTTATAAAAACTCATAATGATCAAAGTTTTAGCTATACTATTGTGGGTTCGCTTCGGATACTAATTTGGGTTTGCTTTTTTGGTTAATCTTTCCAAATTTATAAAAAAATAATTTATGGCCATTAATTTGAGAAAATCAATATTAACGGTCTTAACTGATCATTCCATCCTTTATAAAAATACTATCTTTGCCACACTCAATGCAATAACCGGCTGGATTTACGTTATTATCAGGCAGGCGGCACTGACGCCTGCCTGGAGAAATCAATTGACAATGGGCGCTCTGAGCTTTCTGGTAAAAAAGAATTTTTACATTCATTTCGGCATTTCCGTCATCCTGACAATCGCTTTGCTGCTGATCGTTATCAGCCTGCTGAAAGTCTATACCCGTCATGGTGAAGCGTATATCGTTCCCGATCTTACGGGCAAAGAATATGACCGGCTGTTTGAAATTGAAGAGACGAACGTCTTTCAGTTTATTGTGACCGATTCGGTTTTTGACAACAGCCTTTTGCCCGGGTCTGTCATCAAACAGAACCCTTCACCCGGCTCTAAAGCCAAGGAAGGAAGGACCATTTACCTGACCATCGTTTCGTATACGCCAAAAATGAGCCGGATGCCGGAATTGAAAGACCTGACGGTCAGGCAGGCTGTGACCACTTTACGGACCGGCGGCCTGAAAATCCGCAAACTGGTTTTCACACCGCATTTTGCGGGCAATTCGGTGCTCGGGCAATATTTCGAAGGCGATACGCTGCTTGCCGGAACCGAAATACTGGAAGGAAGCGAGATTGACCTGCTGGCCGGGCTCGGGGAAAACAGATCCATCCGGGTGCCTATTGTAATGGGACTTACCCGTGACGAAGCCAGGAGCGCACTGCAAATGGCATCGCTCAATGCCGGAAAGGAACACTACCTCGACCGGAAAGACCCCATGCACAGCCGCGTTTACAGGCAGTTTCCGTCATGGCAGGAGGACCTGTACCCGGGCGATTCGGTCACACTCTATTTCCGTTCGGACCTGACTTACAATTTCGACGACCTGCTGAATTCGGTCAATCCCGACACAGCTGTCTTTCTCGATCTTGAGGTAGAGATGCCTACGGACTCACTTGAACCTGAAATTGACTGATGAAAAAGTTTTTTATCATATCTTTTGTTTTATCATTTCTCAGCCTGGCTATCCGGGCGCAGGAGATCATTACCGAATTGCAGGAAAATCCGGTAGTACGGGCTGAACATGACCGGATGATGGCAAATGGTTCACGGGAATCGGCCGGGGAAACGGCGCCGGTAATGCTCCCCTTTTTTGATGATTTCTCCGGCATTGGTATCTATCCCGACAGTAAAAAATGGATCGGGGAAGAGGCCTTTTTAAATACGAACTACGGTTACCGGATGGCCAATATCGGGGCGGTTACCCTCGACGCCATCGACAGCCGGGGGCTCCTGCATGCCAATGCCAGCCATTTTCCGTTTCAGGCCGATTCATTAACCTCCCGCCCCATCAGGCTCGACTCCATCTTCCTTCCCACCCCGAGGAAAATAACCGTTGCCGATTCGATCTACCTCAGCTTCTACTACCAGCCCCAGGGAAGAGCCTACCAGGCCCCTGAAAGCACCGATTCGCTGATCCTCCAGTTCGGTTATTCCACGGGTGATTCGGTATTTGCCAATTATTACGATTCAATCTGGGTGCAGCTGAGCGATTATATCCACCCCGAAGATACGATTTTTCCCGGCGACACGATATTCAGTCCTGCCGGATGTGCCGATGTCTATGTCATCGCCGATAATTATTACTATTATAATGACCTTATGCGGATGCCCTGCGATTCGGTCTTTCTTCCCGAATTCCGGTGGCAGCGTATCTGGAGCGCTTCGGGAACGACACTTGCCGAATTTTACGAAAAGTATAATACCTACAGCAAGCAGGTTATGATCCCGATCACTGACAGCAGCCGGTATTTCAAAAACGACTTTTCTTTCCGGTTCATCAATTTTGCCAGCCTGGCCAGCGAAAATAATCCCAGCTGGAGAGGGAACTGCGACCAGTGGAATATCGATTACGTGTACGTCAATATTAACCGCTCATACCGCGATACGGTCTACCGGCAGGTCTCCTT
>Ga0116142_10005797_pt1 | contig 10928 bp, 10 predicted proteins | sample AD_UKC033_MetaG_FD_89785 | JGI IMG/M metagenome (GOLD analysis project Ga0116142, IMG submission 89785) | Active sludge microbial communities of municipal wastewater-treating anaerobic digesters from USA - AD_UKC033_MetaG | ecosystem: Engineered > Bioreactor > Anaerobic > Digestate | place: USA... | reverse complement strand
CCAGATGGGTTTCGAGCACCTGCCCCACGTTCATGCGCGAGGGCACACCCAGCGGATTCAGCACAATCTCGACCGGCGTTCCATCGGGCAGGAACGGCATGTCCGCCTCCGGCACAATGCGGGAAATCACACCCTTGTTGCCGTGACGACCGGCCATCTTGTCCCCCACCGACAGCTTTTTCTTGCTCGCGATATACACACGCACCTGCTTGATGATGCCCTGGTCTATCTCGTCCCCGCTGTCCAGGCGGTCCATGGCCCGTTCCTGCTCTTCCTGCAGGTCCGCAAACTTGCCGGAGTACTCGCCGATGATGCCCTGAATCTTGATTTGGATGGGGCTCGGGTCAATCTCGATGTTGTTGTGCGCGGCCGCCAGCTTGCGCAGCAGCGTTTTCGTGATCTTCCGGTTCGCCGGGATGATGATCTCGCCGGTCTCGATGTTCACGACATCAAGCGGGATCTTCTCGCCCAGCAGAATGTTGCTCAGCGCCTCGGTCAAATCTTCCGTGAGCTGCTTCGAACGATCGGCAAATTCCTCTTCAATCGCCTTCTTCTGCCTGCGAATGGCCGTCGGGGTCATTTTGGTCTGCTGGACGGGATTCCGGGCCGAAACCTTGACATCCATCACGATCCCGTAGGTTCCGCTGGGAACCCGGAGCGAGGTGTCGCGCACATCTGCGGCCTTTTCACCGAAAATCGCCCGCAGCAGCCGCTCTTCGGGGGCCAGCTCGGTTTCGCTCTTCGGCGTGATTTTGCCGACCAGAATATCACCCGGCTTCACTTCCGCGCCAATGCGGATGACGCCGTCATGCTCGAGATTGGCCAGGGCGTCTTCTCCCACATTGGGAATATCGCGCGTGATCTCTTCAGGCCCCAGCTTGGTGTCGCGGGCGCCGCACTCGAAATCCTCGATATGCACAGATGTGTAAACGTCCTCGCGAACCAGCTTCTCGCTGATCAGAATGGCATCCTCGAAATTATATCCGCACCAGGGCATGAATGCCACGAGAACATTGCGGCCCAGAGCAAGCTCACCATGGCTGGTGCCCGGGCCGTTGGCCAGCACGTCGCCCGCCTTCACGGTGTCGCCCTGCGCCACACAGGGTTTCTGGTTGATGCAGGTTGCGGCATTCGAGCGCATGAACTTGCGCAGTTCATACACCTGGGCTTCGGCTGCCGGGGTTTTCTTTGTCGGCATCTCGCCGTTTTTCGAGACGATGATCCGGTCGGCGGAAACGTAAGCCACCTTCCCGGGGCGTTCCGCCAGCACCATGACATGAGAATCCCGGGCCACGGGGCCCTCCATGCCGGTCGCCACATAGGGGCGCTCGGGAACCAGCAGAGGAACCGCCTGACGCTGCATGTTCGATCCCATCAGCGCGCGATTGGCATCGTCGTGCTCCAGGAACGGAATCAGGCTTGCGGCCACACTGACCAGCTGCTTGGGCGAAACATCCATGTAGTCCACACGCTCGCGCGGCACTTCAAGGAAATCGCCGCGGTACCGTACAGAAACAAGCTCGCGCTCAAATGTGCCTTTGGCCGTCAGCGGCGCATTCACCTGCGCGATGACATATTTCTCCTCCTGATCGGCCGTCAGATAATAAACTTCATCGGACACCCGGCCGTTGATGACCTTCCGGTATGGACTCTCGATGAAACCGAATTCGTTCACCCGCGCATAGCAGCTCAGGGAGGAAATCAGTCCGATGTTCGGACCTTCCGGCGTCTCAATGGGGCAAATGCGGCCGTAGTGACTGGAGTGCACGTCGCGGACCTCAAATCCTGCGCGTTCGCGGCTGAGCCCTCCGGGGCCCAGTGCGCTCAGACGGCGTTTGTGCGTCAGTTCCGCCAGCGGATTGGTCTGGTCCATGAACTGGCTCAGCTGGCTGCGGCCGAAGAAGTCCTTGATCACAGCCGAGAGCGCTTTCGGATTGATCAGGCGCTGCGGCGTCAGTTTGTCCGTGGCCGCGTCATACAGCGTCATGCGCTCCTTGACCAGCCGTTCCGTGCGGGCCAGCCCCACGCGGCACTGGCCTTCCAGCAGTTCCCCGATCGTGCGCACACGGCGGCTGCCCAGATGATCAATATCATCAATGGTGCCTTCCCCGCGGCGCAGATTGATCAGATAGCGAACGGCATCCACCAGGTCTTCCGTGCGGAGCACCAATGAATCATTCGGCTCCTGTCCCAGCTTCTGCTGAATCTTGTAACGGCCCACGCGGCCCAGATCATAGCGGCGGGGATCGAAGAAAATCCGCCGGATCAGCTGACGGGCATTGGACACCGTAGGAGGATCTCCCGGCCGCAGCTTGTGGTAGATATCCTTCAGCGCCTCATCCATTGAATGCGCGGGATCCTTCTGGATGCTCTTCATGAAGATTCCTTCGTCCCACGAAACATTCACGATATCAGCCGTTTTATAACCGGCCGCCTTCATCGCTTTCACGGTTTCCGGCGTGAGTGCGTCATACCGGCGCGCCAGAATGGACTGCGAATCGGCGTCCACAATGTCGTCTTTCAGCACTTTGTTCGCCAGCTCTTCCTCGGTGAAGTCCCGGGACAGCTTGAGGGTTTCCTCCGTGTAGAAAAGGCGGATCAGCTCTTCATCGCTGCCGAATCCCAGCGCCCGCAGGAAAGTGGTCGCGAGGAACTTCCGGCGCCGGCGCTTGCGCTCAAGATAGATATACAGCAGGTCAGAGGTGTCGAACTGCACTTCAACCCAGGAACCGCGGTCGGGAATAATCCGGAAAGAGTACAGAAGCGAGCCGTTCGCATGGACACTCTGCTCAAAGCAGATGCCGGGTGAACGGTGCAGCTGGCTGACGATCACCCGCTCGGCTCCGTTAACGATAAACGAGCCGGACGAGGAGATCAGCGGGACCTCTCCCATGTAGACCACTTCCTCCTGAACAGACTTCCCCTCCTTGAGGCGGAACGTCACATGCATGGGCGCGGCAAAGGTTTCCGCCTCGCGCAGGCATTCCACTTCGGACATTTTCGGCTCGCCGATTTCATATTTCACGAAATCGAGCACGCACTGCCCGTCGTAGCTCTCGATGGGGAACACTTCCTTGAAGACGGCCTGAAGCCCGACGCGCCGGCGGCGCGTGGGAGCCACATCCATCTGAAGGAAGTCCTTGTACGAAGAAGTCTGAATCTCGATCAGATCCGGCAGACTGATCACATCTGCCAGCTTCCCGAATTTAATTCTGTCAACCATTGAAGTCACCTCTCGGCTAATCGCAAAGGCGCCCGAAGGCGCCACACATTCTGTGTCCGCTGAAAATCTTGGGCCTGAAGAGGCCGTATTTACTTGATTTCGACGGTCGCGCCAGCAGCCTCGAGCTGTTTCTTCATGGCATCGGCTTCAGCCTTGTCAACGCCTTCCTTGACGGTCTTCGGGGCGCCATCCACCAGATCCTTGGCCTCTTTCAGGCCCAGACCGGTGATCGCGCGGACTTCCTTGATGACCTGAATCTTCTGGGCGCCGGCGCTGGCCAGCACCACCGCGAATTCGGTCTTCTCTTCAGCGGCCGCAGCGCCGCCGCCTGCCGCAGGAGCAGCCGCCATGGCCACGGGGGCCGCAGCACTCACACCCAGGCGGACTTCAAGGGCTTTGACCAGCTTGGAAAGCTCCAGCACGGAAATCCCTTCAATCCAGTCCACAAACTCGGCCGCTTTGCCTTCAAGGACGGGGGCCGTTTTCTCTTCAACTTTATCGGTCATGTTTTTACTCCTCCTACAGCAGCTCTTTTACAAGCTCGTTTGTTTCTTTTCTTCAACAGCTTTCAACACATACAGCACACTGGCCACCTTCTGGCTCAACACACCCGCCAGGCGGGTCATCGGCGCGGCCAGAGTGCCCAGCAGGATTGCCTGCATAACCGGCTTCGCGGGCAGCTCCGCCAGTTCATCCACTTCGTCCGCCTTCAGCAGCTGGCCTTCCACCGCAGCCATTTTCACCGACGGCATTTTGTTCGCCCGCATGAAATCCTTCAGCACCCGGGCGGTCTCCGCCACATCACCGCGGCCGGTGACCACGGCGCTGGGGCCCTTGAGGGCGGAATCGAAGCCGTCCAGGGAAAGCTCCCCGGTGAACTTCTTGAACATGCGGTTGTGAATCACGCGAAAACGCGCGTCCACGCGAGCCAGCTGCGTGCGGAGATTTTCGGTCTGCGCCACGCTGAGCCCGCGATAGTCGGTCAGGATCACAAAACCCGCGTCCTTCGCTTCGGCGCGCATTTCGTCTACAATGGATTTTTTTTCTGGTCTCATGGTACTGATTCCTTATGCCGCTCCGGCGTAATCCTTGACGTTGATCTGAAGCCCGGGTCCCATCGTGGAGGTGACCACGCACTTCTTCAGGAAAATGCCCTTGGCCACGGCCGGGCGGGCCGCCACCACCGCTTCAATCACCGCGCGGCAGTTTTCCGCCAGCTGTTCGGCTGTAAAGGACAGTTTCCCGAACGGGACCATGACATTGCCATGGCGGTCCATTTTAAATTCCACGCGGCCGGCCTGAAACTGCTTCACGGCCGTGGCCGTGTCGTCTGACACGGTTCCGGTCTTCGGGTTGGGCATGAGTCCGCGGGGCCCCAGCACCTTTCCGAGCTTGCGAACCTCTTTCATCGCTTCAGGCGTGGCCACGGCGATGTCAAAATCAGTCCAGCCTCCGGTCACCTTGGCAATCAGATCATCCATGCCCACTTCCGCGGCACCCGCCTCGCGGGCCGCATCCGCAGCCGGTCCGGTTGCGAAAACCACCACGCGAACCGTTTTGCCGCTTCCATGAGGAAGGGACACGGTTCCGCGCACCATCTGGTCCGACTTCTTCGGATCCACACCCAGCCGGAAAGCCACTTCCGCGGTCTCGTCGAACTTGGCCGTGGAGGACTTTTTCAGAACCTCAATTGCCGCGTCGATCGAATAAACTTCACTGCGGTTGAGAGCCGTCCGGACATCCGTATATTTTTTTCCATGCGTAGCCATTGCTATTCCACCTCAATCCCCATGCTGCGGGCCGTGCCCTCCACCATCCGCATGGCCTGTTCAATATCCCTTGCGTTGAGATCGTCTTTCTTCTTCTCCGCGATTTCGCGGACCATCGCCTTCGTGACCTTGCCCACCTTGTCCCGGTTGGGCATGGCCGAACCCTTGGCAATTCCGGCCGCCTTTTTCAGCAGCGTGGCCGCGGGCGGGCTCTTGGTGATAAACGTGAAGGACTTGTCCTGATAAACCGTGATCACCACCGGGATGACCATTCCCGCCTGTTTTTGCGTGGCCGCATTGAAGGCCTTGCAGAACTCCATGATGTTCACGCCCTGCTGGCCCAGGGCCGGGCCCACGGGGGGCGCGGGATTGGCCTGGCCGGCCGGGATCTGCAGTTTAATTATTCCTGTGACTTTCTTTGCCATATCATTTCACCTGAGCTTTATTCGCGTTCAACCTGCCAGTATTCCAGTTCCACAGGAGCCGTCCGGCCGAAAATGGAGACTGATATCTTCAGCTTGCCGTGATCCGGATCCACCTCTTCCACCACTCCGCTGAAGTTGAGAAACGGGCCATCGGTCACCTTCACCGGTTCTCCGGGCTCAAAATTCACCTTCGGCTTGACCTTTTCCTTCTTCTCCTCAATCTGATTGAGAATCACATCCACTTCCGCCGGCCGCAGCGGCACCGGATTGTCCCCCCCGATGAACCCGATGATTCCCTGGGTTTCCTGAATGAAATACCAGGTTTTTTCATTTATTTTGTGGTCCGCATCGTACAGGGCCAGATTGATGAGCACATATCCCGGATAGAACTTGCGGGTCGTGGTCATCTTCTTGCCCTGCTTCACTTCCGACACCTTCTCGGTCGGGATCAGCACTTCGCCGATATATTCACCCATCTCTTCGAGAACGGTGCGGCGTTCGATGTTTTCCTTGACCTTGTTTTCCTGGCCGGAAAGCGTATGTAAAACGAACCACTGTTTATCCATTGTATTCACCCGGGCGCAATGCCGGTCCTATCTGATCACCAGATTCAGAAATCCCTGAGCGACCACGTCGCAAATGCTCACATAAATGCCCACCAGCAGAACCGACACAATCACGATCACCGTGGACTCCATGAGTTCCGGACGGGTCGGCCAGTTGCACTTGCGGAGTTCCTGCCATACTTCTCCCATAAAATTGCGGAATCCGCTGACACCTGCTGACAATCTGTTCATGCTGACTTCCTAACTCTCAAGTGGCAGGCCAGGAGGGAATCGAACCCCCAACCCCCGGTTTTGGAGACCGGTGCTCTGCCAATTGAGCTACTGGCCTACCGGAAAACATGGCGTTATTTGGTCTCCCGGTGCAGGATGTGCTTCCTCTCGAAGGGACAGTATTTCTTCTTTTCCATGCGGCCCGGAGTCAGGCGCTTGTCCTTCGTGGTTGTATAATTGCGCCGTTTGCACTCGGTGCAAGCAAGGGTTATGATTTCTCTCGCCATGACTGTTCACATTCCTGCGGCCTTTGCTTCCGGCCGCTTTGCGGCAAGCCCCCCCTCGCAGGGGGGCTCCCGGTTTTTAGTTCTGATTACTCAAGAATCTTCGACACACGGCCGGCCCCGACCGTCCGTCCGCCTTCGCGGATGGCGAACCGCATGTGCTCTTCCATAGCGATCGGCGTCAGCAGGGTCACTTCCATGCTCACGTTGTCGCCCGGCATCACCATCTCCACGCCCTCGGGCAGGATGATATCCCCGGTCACGTCCGTCGTGCGGAAGTAGAACTGCGGGCGGTATCCCTTGAAGAACGGGGTATGACGGCCGCCCTCATCCTTGCTCAGGACATACACCTCGCCGGTGAACTTCGTGTGGGGCGTGATGCTTCCGGGCTTCGCCAGCACCTGACCGCGCTCCACATCATCCTTCTTCACGCCGCGAAGCAGGCAGCCCACGTTGTCGCCGGCCTGGCCCTGGTCCAGCAGCTTGCGGAACATTTCCACGCCCGTGACGGTCGTCTTGGTGGTGTCGCGAATGCCCACGATGGCGACTTCCTCACCGACCTTGATGATCCCGCGCTCAATACGGCCGGTCACCACGGTTCCGCGGCCTTCGATCGAGAACACGTCTTCGATCGGCATCAGGAAGGGCTGGTCAAGAGGACGGGGAGGCTCCTTCACCCAGGCGTCCAGAGCATCCATCAGCTTCTGGATGCACTCCGCATCCGGGCCGCTCGGATTCTCGGTCGCCTTCAGCGCCGAGCCGCGAATGATCGGGGTGTCGTCGCCGGGGAATTCGTACTTGTTCAGCAGTTCGCGGATTTCGAGCTCCACGAGATCCAGAAGTTCCGGATCATCCACCGTGTCCACCTTGTTCAGGAAAACGACGATGGAAGGCACGCCCACCTGGCGGGCGAGAAGAATGTGCTCACGCGTCTGGGGCATCGGGCCGTCGGAAGCGCTCACCACCAGAATGGCGCCGTCCATCTGCGCCGCGCCGGTGATCATGTTCTTCACATAGTCCGCATGGCCGGGGCAGTCCACATGGGCGTAATGCCGGTTGGCCGACTGATATTCCACGTGCGAGGTCGCAATCGTCAGAATCTTCGTCGAGTCGCGGCGGCCCTGTGACTCGGAGGCTTTCGCCACCTGGTCATAAGAAATGAACGTCGCGAGGCCCTTGGCTTCCTGCACCTTGGTGATGGCGGCCGTCAGCGTGGTTTTGCCGTGGTCAACATGACCAATCGTGCCCACGTTGACGTGGGGTTTTGTTCTTTCAAATTTTTCCTTTGCCATGGAACTCTCCTCCTAGCGTCTTTCTCTGTTGTTAATATGTTCAGTTTCTCTTCTGCTAAAATCCATCGGCCCTGCTGGAGCCCACGAGCGGGATTGAACCGCTGACCTCATCCTTACCAAGGATGTGCTCTACCAACTGAGCTACGTGGGCCGCGCTTTCGCCGTCTGCCGGCAGGACACGCATCCGCCGCCGCTACACCCTGCCCATCTCACTCAGCAGACATAATCACACAGGACATCCGTTCCCCTCATTTCTTATTCCCAGCAGAAAAATGAGAGACCGTGCCCTGCTCAACCTAATCTAGTCTGTCCCGCCGCTGCGGTTTCCCGCATCAACAGTGCGGCGTACTTTACAGGAAACAGTACAGGAGTCAAATGGTTTCTGAAAAATATTTTGCAAAATAATTCCGGCGGGAAAATCAGGCGGAAGGCCCCAGATACATCTGCAGGAGGCTGTTCACATCATCCACGCTGAACGGTTTGTCCAGATAGGCGCGGCATCCCAGCTCCTGGATATGCTCAATCGTTTTATCGTCCAGATAGGCGGAAACCACGATGACCGGCATATCCGGGAGCATCTCCCGGGCCAGCGTAATCAGCTGAATCCCGTCCACCGGTTTCATCCGGAGATCGGTCAGCATCAGGTCGAACTGTTCGCCGGCCTGAATGCGGTCCGCCGCCTCCTGGCTGTCCGTGAGCGCCACGACCTCGCCGCCGCGCACGGAGACCAGACACTGCAGCGTTTCAATAATCGCCGCATCATCATCCACTAAAAGTACTTTAGGCATAACCATAGGAATATACTATTCCGCTCCGCTGTTTGCATCCTTTTTGACGCGCATTTCAGAAATTTTTCTACGGGGAAAACGACACCGATACGCGGTAAAACCGGCTCGTTCGGGTCGTGCTGTTGGTCAGGCTCAGCAAAGAGCCGGTCCCGGCCCGCACCTGCCCGGTGGCCCAGATCACGGGATTCGCCAGTTCATCCGCATACAAAAGCCGGTAAATCCGGCCGGTCTCGGATTCCACATAGACGGCATGGCTCTGCAGATTCGACATGGATTCCACGCGGAAATAAAGATTGGAGTCCTGCGGATGGGTGCCGGCAAGATACTCCTCCCAGTTGGTGAAACCGTCCGTATCCGAATCCACATTCGTCACGGCGCTCAAGTTGTCGCCGAAATAAAGGAACTCCCAGTCGTCCGGCAGGCCGTCATTGTCGTCGTCCGGATCGCAGACATCGCCCATCAAATCAATGTCATAATCATCCTGTCCCGGATTGGGATCATCCGGGCAGTTGTCACAGGCGTCCTGCTTGCCGTCCAGATCGAAATCCACCTGTGAATTGTAATTGGTGCCGCCCAGCATATCGTACCACACCGCCGCACGCGGATTGTTGCTCCACACACATCCGTCGCACACGTCTCCCACGCCATCCAGATCATAATCCTCCTGCTCGGCGACATGCCAGTCGTTAGACAAATCGGCCCAGTCTGTCGGAGGATTGTAATCATCCGGGCAGTTATCCGACCCGTCCGGCACCCCGTCACCGTCGGCGTCCACCACCACAGTCACGGTCGCCATGGCGCCGTTGTTGCTCAGTACGAGATCGGCCGTGGAGCTGCTGACCTCGCAGGTGTTGATGATGCTGAAGGCCGCCGCGGGCGTGACCGTGACCGAAATGCTGGCCGTTACCACCGCAAGATTGGTGAGATTTCCGAGATCAAATGTAACCGTCCCGTTTGTGTAGCTTGCGGTGCCCACCGTGACGGTGGAGGAAACATAGCCGACCTCGTCCGAAAGGATATCCGCCAGGATCACCGACGAGGCCGTGTCCGGGCCCCTGTTCGTGACATAGAGATGGTATTCAAACTGCTGGCCGTCCATCACCACATTGGTCGAGGCCGTCTTCTTCACAGCCAGATCGGCAAACAGCATCCGGTAGACTGTCAGCTTGTTCTGCGAGTCGCCCACGGCAAGATATTTCCCGTCCGATGACCAGCGAACCGAATTCACGGCGGAAATATGCTCATTGGAATTCAGCAGCCGGAGCGCGCCGGACAACCGGTTGTATTCATACAAGTACAGTTCCGGACCGGTGGAATTCAGCTCCGTTCCCACTGCCAGAAAATCACCGGCCGGAGACCAGTCCACCGTCAGCGGACTGGCATTTAGAAGAGTGCTGACCTGCAATTCAAGCTGTTTGGCTGTCGAGTTGTAGGAATATACAGAGAAGGCCTTGTATCCGGGAGTCAGGGATGAGGCCCCTGCGGCCAGAAGGGCTCCGTCCGGAGACCAGTCCACGCAGGACATGTCCGATATGGTAATCTCCTGCTGCGCGTCATCCAGCAAAGCTGTTCCATTGAAATCAAAGATCTGGACTTCCTTGGACGCGATATTGTTGCCGAAGCCGGCAGCGATCCTGGTGTCGTTATGCCGCCAATCCAGAGCATTGGGATAAATGCGAAGCTGATTGCCCACCGTGACATCCCTGTTCGTCACCAGCGCCAGCCGGTTGGTCCGGAAACGGTACATCCACAATTCAGGGCTGGCTTCCTGCATTCCGATCACGAGATTGGTTCCCGAAGAGCGCCATGCGACGGCGCGGACCGGTTCCGAAAAAGCCATGTTTGTAATGCCGAGAAGTGAAACCTGATTGGTGAAACTCAGCAGATGCAGATTTCCCGGACTGAGATGCATTGAACCGGACCCGGCCGCGAGAATGTTGCTGACCGGGCTCCAGCGCACGGTATTGCAGTGGGCGGTTACCGGATGAGTGTCGCGCAGGAGAAGCGTACTGTTGGTGAAGCGGTAAATGCATATCTCAAAACCCGGCGCATTGTCCTTCAGTCCCGCGGCAATGTGGTCATCCCGGTAATTCCAGTCCACCGAATAAACCGCTTCCGCCATGTTTGAAGACACAACATTGGTCATGGAGGCGTGTGTATAAAGCGGGAAGCAGAGCCCGGCTGCGCATAAAATGACTTTACGGCAGCGCGTCCTCTTCAGCACTTTCCCGGACAAATCCATACTCCACAGCATAACAGAGAAATATCAAAGAACAAAGGGACAATGGAACAAATCGCGACGGAAACTCCGTCGAGCGCATGATCATGCTGGAAAATCGGGATTTTCACGATTTGCGCCGTTTCCACGCAT
>Ga0116142_10005796_pt1 | contig 10929 bp, 8 predicted proteins | sample AD_UKC033_MetaG_FD_89785 | JGI IMG/M metagenome (GOLD analysis project Ga0116142, IMG submission 89785) | Active sludge microbial communities of municipal wastewater-treating anaerobic digesters from USA - AD_UKC033_MetaG | ecosystem: Engineered > Bioreactor > Anaerobic > Digestate | place: USA... | reverse complement strand
CGGGTGCGGCCATGGCGTTGTGCTCCTTCGCGCGGTAGGTGCGAGCCATGACCTCGATAATGAGTCCTTTGACATGTTCCGTCTGGGCGCGGGAAAGCGTGTGGGGCTTGACCGTGTTCAGGAAGAATTGCAGGTCTTTGTTGACGCCCAATTCGTGAAAAGGGGCAAGCCATTCGGTGAGATAGGCGTACACTTCGCGGTCGTGGCCCTTGCGGCCATGCCGGTCGGGCAGGAATACGTTGCCGCCCCGAAACGGTCGGACGACGAAGCGCGGTGCGCGGTCGTGGAGCGTTTCGAGATTGCGATGTTCCGCCCGCGCCACGGCGGAGTGTTCCTGGGCGTTCTTGGCAACCACAAAGCCGAAGGCGGCGCGTTTGCGCCGCGCATTGGCCGCGTGCAATCGGAAGATCAACTGGTGACGGCCTTCCTGGAAAAGCTGGAAGTCAAGCGACGTAACCGGCGCGGGGCCAAGGACCGCGCGCACGCTCGGGAGTAGAAAGCGGTCCTTGCCGCGCAAACTCCACTCGACGGCGGCGGCCAGCGTTTCGAGCTGGTAGTACCGCTTCAGTTCGTTGCCCCAGTAATCGCAAAAGGGTCGAAAACCAGACCAGCGGACCTTGAACGGCGCGCCCGGCGCCGCGCGATCTCGGCGCGAGGACGGTCCGCGGCGGGGCGGGGCAGGCATGGCGGCTCGTGGTTACTCCTTCCCCAGGTAGCGCACGGCGAGCATGGTGATGTCGTCGTGCGGCGGCGCATCTTGCACGAAGGCGCGAACGTCCTCGAGGACCGCGGCCGTAATCTCGCGGGCTGAAGCGGAATTCAGGGCGCGCAGCCGCGCGTCGAGGCGGCGCTGCGTATAGCGCGCGCCACCCTCGTTGACGGCGTCGGTCACGCCGTCGGTGTAGAGAAACACGCCCTCGCCGGGTTGCAGTTCCACGGCGCCCGCCGCGTATTCGTGGCCGGGCTGTACGCCCAAGACGATTCCGCCGAGATTCCTCAGCGACCACGGCTCGCGGTTGCCCGACAAGACCACCGGCGGGTTGTGGCCGGCGTTGCTGTACGTGAGCGCGCCCGATCGCGTATCGAGAATCCCATAGAATAGCGTGACGAACATACCGGCCGCATCGTCCGCGCACAGCAGATCATTGACGTGTTTCAGGCATTCATTCGGCGCGACGCCGGTAAGCGCCGTCGCCTTCACCAGCGATCGGCTCACGGCCATAAACAGCGCGGCGGACATACCCTTGCCGGAGACGTCGCCGATCAAGAAGGCAAGCCGGCCATCGTCGAGGAAGTAGAAGTCGTAGAAATCGCCGCCGACGCTGAGCGCGGGCATCATCTCGCCGTGGACGTCGACGTCGTGGCGTTCCGGGAACGACTTCGGGAGGATGGAACGTTGGATTTGCACCGCGAGTTCCATCTCGCGCTGAATCGCCCGGAGACGCCGGCGCGCCTCGATGCCCGCCCGCACGCCGCGGACTTCGCGAACCGTCTTGTCGATGGTCACCTCGAGGTCCTGGAAATCGATGGGCTTGGTGATAAAATCGAAGGCCCCGCGATTCATTGCGGCGCGGATGTTCTCCATGTCGCCGTACGCGGAGACGACCACCGCCCGCAACAGCGGCGCACGCTCCGCCAGGTCGCCCAACAGCGTGAGACCGTCCATTTCAGGCATATTGAGGTCCGTGAGGACTAGCTCGATATCGGGTATTTCATCGAGGCGTGCGAGGGCTTCGAGCCCATTCGCGGCAAAATGGAATTCGTAGTCCTCCTCCCGAATCCTTTTCCGGAACTTCTGCCGGATCAGCAATTCAAGGTCCGGTTCATCATCGACCACGAGAATGCGCACCGCCATGGTTTTGTCCCTGTTGAACTGTCTTGCGCCGGAAACGGCTACGCGCCGGCGCGCACGGGCAAACGGATAAGAACCTCCGTGTATTCGCCGAGCACGGAATCGACGAGCAGTTCCCCTTCGTGTTGCCGCACGATGATATCATAACTTATCGAGAGCCCGAGTCCCGTGCCTTCTCCCGCGGGCTTCGTGGTGAAGAACGGGCCAAACACCTTATCCTGCAACTCCGCCGGGATGCCCGGGCCATTGTCGCGGATATGAATCTCGACGACGCGGCCTTGGTTCCGCGTGCCCACCTCGATGCGTGGCCGGTACCCGGCGCCGCCCTCGCGGCGGCGCTGCTGCACGGCCTGGCAGGCGTTGGTCAAGACATTGAGGAACACGCGCGCGATGTCCTGCGGCACGACCTCGACATCCGGCAGGCCGCCGTCGTAATTGCGTTGGATGTGTACCGTGAAGGCTGCGTCTTTGGCGCGCATGCCGTGGTAGACGAGATTGACGTATTCATCCAGCAGGTTGTTGAGATCGGTGCGCTGCCGTTGGCCGGGCCGGCCCCGGGAATGGAGCAGCATATTGCGCACGATGCTGTCCGCGCGGCCGCCGTGCTCGCGGATGCGCGCCGCGTTCGCGGACAGGTCGTGCAGTACCTCCGTCATTTCGGCGGCCAGGTCCTCCGGCAACTCGTCACGGCGACGCTCGAATTCGACCGCGAGTTCCGTCGCCCGTTCCACGCAGAGGTCGGCGAAATTGTTGATGAAGTTGAGCGGGTTCTTGATCTCGTGGGCGATGCCCGCGGTGAGCGCGCCCAGCGAGGCCATTTTCTGATTCAGAATGAGCTGGTCCTGGGTCTGGTGCAGTTCCTCGAGGGCTCGCTGGAGGTCCTCGCTCTTCTTGCGCAGTTCCGCCGTGCGCTCGGCCACCTCGAGTTCGAGTCGCCCGCTGTAGTCACGCAGGAGCGCCTCGGCCTCCTTGCGCGCCGTGATGTCGCGCAGGTTCAGTACGATGCCGGCGACTACCTGGTCATCGAGGAAACTGGTGCCGGTGGATTCGAGCCAGACCCAGCGCCCGTCCTTGCGTCTTGCCCGAAACTCGGTGCGCACCGGCACCCCCGGATTCGCCACGGCTTCGGCGCGCCGGGCGTCGCGCGCGGCCCAGTCGTCGGGGTGCACGAGGTCGTTCAAGGGCTTGCCGCGCAATTCGTCCGTGGCATAGCCGAAAACGGCTTTGAAGGAGGGACTCATGTACTGGGGCACACCTTCCCTGTCCACCACGACGATGACGTCCGGCGCGTGCTCGATAAGCGCCTTGTAGTAGGCCTCGCGGCGCTGAATTTCCGCTTCGGCCCATTGCCGGTCGATGATCTCCTGCTCCAAATTGCGGCTGTACTCTTCGAGTTCGCGCTGGTACTTCTCGAGGGTGAGCGTCTTGTGGGCCAATTCCTCGTAGACGCCCTGGAGCCGCTCCATGAAGGTGTTGAACCAATACGCGAGGTCCGCCACTTCGTCACGGGTGCGCGCCTCGAGCCGATGCGTCAGGTCCGTTTGGCCCTGCGCCATGTCGCGGAGCATGGCGACGGTGCGGCGCAGCGGGCGGACGATGGGCCGGGTCACGCTGAGCGCGAGGAAGAGTACAGCGAGGCTCGACAGCAGCGCCAGGAAGAACCGCGACCGAGCGATTTGCTCGCCCGCGTTGAGCGCCGTGCGCCGGAACTGGTGAATTCCGGCAAAGGCCTCCGCCACGTCCATCTTGACGAGCAGACCCCACCGCACGCCCAGCACATCCACGGGCGCGTAGGCCATGAGCACTTCCCGGTCCCGATAGTCGCGGAAGATGCCGACGCCCTGGCCACCCTGCGCGAAGATGGCGCGGGTGGCCTCATTGTCGATGCGGCGTTGCTCGGGCTCGCGAAATGCCCGCGCCACGGTGAACCCGCCGGTATCGTCCAGAACGGCGTCGGAGCGAAGGAGGAGATCGGGGCCGACGAGGAACATCTCGCCTGTTTCGCCGAGCGCCGCGCGGGATCGCATCAGCGCGTTGATGTGATCAATGGTGAGTTCGAGAATAACGGCGCCGGGTTTTGCGCCCTCGTGGCGGATGGGCGCCGCGAGAAACGCGACCGGCGCATCGTATGCGGGCGGATACGGAGCGAAATCGGTGAAGAAGACATCGCCCTCGAGTTCCATCGCTTTCCGGAAAGCTTCGCCCGCCTTCGTGTCGGCCCAGGGACCGGTCTTGAGCGAAGTGCCGAAGTCGATATGCTGTCGCGCGGAAAAGACGACCGCGCCGGACGCCGCATCGACAAGAAGCAGGTCATGGTACCCGAGTTCGTTGCAGGCGGCCTCGAAATGCGGGCCGAATTCGGCTTGCCATGCGCCGTAGCCCGTGGCGATGCGGGCGGGCTCGCCCTTGGCGCGGCCGCCGTCGAGGAAGAAGGCGTGCTGCACGGCGATCGCGTCCGCGTCGAGCAGGCGAAAGCGCGCCTCGAAATCCGGCGGCGACTCGCCCCATCGGGCGCGATATTCCGCGAGGTAGTCTTCCTCGTAATGGCGGCGGAGTTCCTCGCGCTTCCTGCCGAGGCGCACGTCGTCGGAGGCCTGATCCTGGAGAAACCGACCGAGTGCGCCGCGGACCATGAGGAACGCAAGTCCCAGCCGCTGGCCGCCTGCCGTGAACTTGGCCTCGCGCGCAATCGCCTCGACGTAACTGCGCACATGTTCGCGTTTCACCTGAAGCACCGCCTCGAGCTGCTCTTCCGCGCGGCGCTCGAGGGCCTGATAGGCCAGCGCTTCGAGACCTTCCGAGGCGCGCCGCGCGATGGTAAAGCTGTAGATCGTCGCGACCAGGAGCGGTACCAGGCCGCAAATGAGAAACAGCAGCGTAAGCTTTGCCTGTAGTGGAATACGCACAGTTGCCTCGGGACTTTTCCGGATACCGGCGTATGGTAAACGATTCCGGGCCATGATCACGAGACGCCGCGTCGGAAGGGGATCGCCGGATCGCCGGATCGCCGGATCGGTCGAATCGGTCGGAGCGGTCGGAGCGGCGTGCGCCGTGACATTCCTTGAAAGCGCCGGGGGAGACTGTCATGATACCGGGACGCCGCCGGGGGACGTGTGGGCCGTCCCCGGAGTCGATGGAATCGGACCCACGAACGAGGGAGCGAGGAGTCCTATGGCCACGAGCAGCGAGAAGAACCAAAGCTTTTCCATGAACCCCCGCATCGAGCGGGACCGCGAACTCATCGTGTCGGCGCGCCAGCGAGGCCGTTGGCCCTTGCTGGGCGTGTTTGTGCGGCTTTCGGGTCCGGGCTGGCTGCAAAGCGCGATCACGTTAGGCGGTGGTTCGCTTTCGTCCAGCCTCTACCTCGGCGTCTTGGTCGGTTTCAGCTTCCTGTGGCTTCAGCCAATCGCCATGATCGCGGGCATTATCATGCTGAGCGCGATCTCTTATGTTACGTTGTCTACAGACGAGCGCCCCCTGCGCGCGATCAACCGCCACATCAGTCCCGTGCTGGGTTGGGGCTGGCTGCTCGCGTCCATGATCGCGAACCTGGTCTGGTCCATGCCGCAGTTTGCGTTGGCCACGGCGTCCTTCCAGCAGAACCTGTTCCCGGGCGTCTTCGGTCCGGACGTCATGCCGGACCCCTGGGGCAAGCTGGTGGTCTGCTGTATCATACTGGCCATCGCGCTGACGGCGGGCATGTTGTATAGCATCGGCGGCTGGGGCATGAAGGCCTTCGAGATCATCGTGAAGTGCCTGGTCGGCACGACGGTACTTTGTTTCATCAGCGTCGTGGTCAAGTTGATGAGCACCGGCGAATTGGCGGCGAGCGGCGTGTTTCGGGGCTTCGTCCCGAACCTGAAACTGCTTTCCGAGCCGGTGGCGGAATTGGCGCAACACATCCGGCAGGTTGCCCCCCAATTCCAGGATTTCTGGTCCGGCCTGATTGTCTCGCAACAGCGCGACGTGATGATCAGCGCGGCCGCCACGGCGGTCGGCATCAACATGACATTCCTGTTCCCGTACTCGATGCTGCGCAAGGGTTGGGACAAGGACTTCCGCGGCCTGGCCATCTTCGACCTTTCGACGGGGCTGTTTTTCCCGTTTATTCTCGCGACCAGTTGCGTCGTGATCGCGGCGGCGGCGCAATTCCACGCCGAGCCTGCGCCGGGCTTCCTGGGCGAGGTTGACGCAAGCGGCCAGGCGGTGCGGCCCGCGGCCAACCTCGTGGGCGGGTTCAACGATCTGCTCAGCCAGCGGCTCGCACGCGAGATAGGCCCCGAGGAAATGGCGCGCCTCACTCCCGGCGAAAAGGCCGCGCGGCTCGCCGCGTTGCCCGAGGCGGACCGGCGCATGGCGGCCATGCTTGTCACGCGCGACGCCTTCAACCTCGCCGACTCGCTGGCGCCGCTGACCGGCAGAACCGTCGCGCGCTACGTCTTTGGCTTGGGCGTGCTCGGCATGGGGATGGGCGCGGCCACGATGCTCATGCTGATCAACGGCCTTTGCTTCTGCGAGATGTTGAACAAGCCGGCGCGCGGTTGGCGGCAGCGCGTGGGTATGGCGATGGTGTCCGTCGGCATCCTCGGCCCCTTCTTCTGGACCCAGGCCAAGATGTGGATCGCCATCCCGACCTCCGTCTTCGCGATGACCTTGCTGCCGTTGGCGTACCTCTCGTTCTTCCTCCTGATGAACCAGAAGCGGCTGCTCGGCGAGAACATGCCGAAGGGCGGCAAGCGCGTGCTGTGGAACGTGCTCATGGCCTTCTCCGTGATCCTTGCGGGGTTCGGCAGCCTGTGGTCCATCTGGTCGAAGACGCGCTGGTACGGCGTGGCCGCCGTCGCGCTGTTCACCGCGCTCGTCTTCGTGGTCCACTTTGTGCGCAAGGCCCGAGAGTCCGCCGCATAGCTTGCATCATGACTCGCGCGGGCATGTTTGCCGAGGTCGCCTTACATCGTGCGTATGTATCCTTTTGTCACAGGAATGTGGCGCGGTCGGGGTGCATGCGGTCGAAGAGGTTGACGCCGACCTCGCGCAGGAGCAGGTCGAGGCGAACGACGGGCAAGCCGAGCACGTTCATATAGCAGCCGTCGTAGCGGGCGACGAGGAGGCTGCCGGGCCCGTCGACGGTGTATGCGCCGGCGCGGTCGAGCGGGTTGACGATCTCCACAAAGCGGGCGATCTCGTCGGGTGTGAGGTCGCGGAAGGTGACGTCGGTGGTTTCGTGGCCTTGGACGGCGCGGCCCGATGCGGTATCGACGACGGCGATGCCTGTGAGTACCTGGTGGGTGCGCCCGGAAAGACGCGCGAGCATGGCGCGGGCCTCGGCGGCGTCGGCGGGCTTGCTGAGGACGTGCTCGTCGAGAAAGACGAGCGTGTCGGCGGCGATGACGACGGCGGGGGGGGCAAGGGCGGATACGACGGCGTCGCGCTTGCGGGCGGCGTTGTCCTCGACGATGCGCGCGGGGGACTCCCCTTCGTCAATCTCGGGCGCGTCGCCGGTTATGGCCTCGAACTCGACGCCCAGCGCGGCGAGCAGTGCGCGCCGACGCGGCGAGGCGGAAGCGAGGACCAGCCGGATCACGGCGTCTCCACGGGCGGCGCGGGCGGCGGCAGTTCGGCTTCCTCGACGAGCGGCTTTCCCGCTGCTTCCGGCGGCGGCGCGTCGTCGGGCGCGCCCTCGAACGGGATGGGATCGGGCAGGCGTTCGCCGCCGGAGCCGACGGTGCGCAGGACCTCGTTGTTCAGGATGACGTCCGTGCCCTCGGCCACGTGAAGCTGGGTCTGTTCGGGGCGTAACGGGCCGTTGATGACGTAGCTCGACTCGTCGATGTCGATGATGGTCTTCGAGTCTTCCTCGTTGTCGATGTAGACGCGGACGGGGAGGAAGTCCGCCTCGCGCAGGTAGATAGCGACCTCGGAGAAGAAGGCGTTGTCGGCGTCCTCGGGTTTGGGCTTGAGCTTGATGCCGCAGCTGCGGCGTCCGTCTTCGAGCGCGGTGAAGACCTCGACCTGGTACGACTCGCGCAGGGATTCGATATCCTCATCGAACCCGAGGAAGAAGGCGTCCACCTGGGGGAATTGGTCGAGGTCGTACATCATGAGTTGCTTGACGTCCGGCTCGTATTCGTATCCGTAGCGGCCATCGACGAGGGTGACGCGATCGGGGTCTTCGGTGCGATAGAGGATGCGGCGCGGCTTGGCGTAGAGGAGGCTGCCCCGCGTCTGGAGGCGTTCATCGGGCAGAAGGCTGGTTTCGATGAATTGCGCCTCGAGTGAACGGACGCCCGCGCGCTTGATCGCGAACTCCTTTATGAAGGCGTCGAAATCCGACGCGCCGCCCGCCGTGAGCAATGCCGCCGCCATGCAGGCAAGGGCGATCATGACGCAGCCTCCTCGGTCGGCGGCGCGGGCGGGGCTTCGTGGGCGTGCGGGGTAAATCGCCGATCGTCGGCCAGGGGGATTTTATCGAGCAGGATCGCGTGGGCCTCGAGAATGGCGCGCAGGTTGTTGCGGAGGCTGTCGCGCAGGTCGCGCAGCGCCCGGGCCTCGCGCTCGATGCCGTCGGGCATTTTCCGCGCCTCGGCTTCGGCCTTCGCCTTGACGGCGCGGGCCTCCTCGATGATGGCGTTCGCTTCGCGGCGGGCGGAATCGACGATTTCCTGCTTGTAATTTTGTATGCTGTCGAGGGCGGCCTTAAGCGTGACTTCGAGGTCGCGGAACGTCTCGATGTCCGCCCGCTGTTCCTCGCACTTCTGCTTGAGGTGGGCTACTTGGTGGACCAGGTCCTCGAACACGTCCGCGACGCGCTCGAGGAATCCGTCGACCTCGGCCTTGTCGTAGCCGCCGAACGCGGCGGTCTTGAACTGCATGTTGTAGAGGTCGCTCGGCGTGATGGCCGCTTCTTCGCCGAGCACCTCGGATACGACCCTGTCTCTTCGCATAGTTGCTCCCGGATCAGGACGCGCGCCCCGGCGCGCTATTCACCCGTGTTACGCGCCCAATTCGCGCGATCGCGCGGCCGCCGCGCGCACAGCCTTTCCCACAATGTCGGCGAAGCGCTCCTCGCGCATGCAGCGCAATGCGGCCTCCGTCGTTCCGCCCTTCGAGGTGACGCGCTCGCGCAAGGTCGCCGCGGATTCGCCGCTGCTCGCGAGGAGTTTGCCCGCGCCCATGAGTGTCTGCGCGGCGAGGCGCGTGGCCTGTTCCTCACGGAGGCCTTCGTTCACGGCGGCGTTCACGAGGCACTCGACCATGTAGAAGAAATACGCCGGCCCGCTGCCGCTCAACGCGGTCACCACGTCCAGGTCCTTTTCCTGGACGATCTCCGCAACTCCGACCGCCTCGAAGATCGTCCGCGCCACGGCAGCGTCGTCCCCGGTGCAATTAGCCCCGAGCGCGATGCCCGCCGCGCCGGCGTTGACCATGGCGGGCGTGTTCGGCATGACGCGGACGATGCGGACATTATCGCCGAGCCGCTCGCGGATAAAGGCAATCGAGATGCCCGCCGCGATGGATATTACAAGTATGTCCGGTTTGACGCCCTTACGCGCTTCCTGAAGCGCCTCGTTCATGATCTGGGGCTTCACGGCAAGCACGAGTACGTCGCTCATGCCCGCGAGCGCTTGCGCGTTCGCCGCGACGGTCGCTCCGAGGCTCTCCGCGGCGAGCAGGCGGTCCGGGACCGGGTCATACACGGCCGCGTATTTGCCGGTGAGCACGCCCGCCTCGATCAACCCCTCGAGGATGGCCGAACCCATGTTGCCGTAGCCCAGGAAGCCGATAATGCCCTGCAACATCGCGTCAATCTCCTTGGTTCCGCACCGAACGGAGGTCTTTCACCATCGCGGTCTCATCGCAGCCCGGAAAGAGCCGGCAACGGGTGCAGTCCTTGAACACCTTGTACGGCAGTTCCGAGCGGTCCACCGCGTAGAATCCGTTTCTCCCGAAAAACGCCGGTTCCCGCGTAAACGCGTAGACCCGCGCGATATCCAGTCCCCGCGCCTCGTCGAGTACGGCCGCGAGGAGCCGCCGCCCGATGCCGCGGCGCTGCAAGTCGGGCCGCACCACGAGCGTGCGCACCTCCGCGAGATCGATCATGTCGATGTGCAACGCCACACAGCCGCCCAAGCCCCGCTCGTCCACGTACACGTAGAAATCCCGCACGTTCTCGTAGAGTTCCCGCAACTCGCGCGAAAGTACCGCGCCGCCCGCGCCGTCGATCAGCGCCTTCAGGGCGACTACCTCCGTCAACTTCGGCTTACGCAGTTCGCCCGTCGCCGGGGACGTCTCCGCCCCGCCGCCTGAGTCATGTTCCTGCGATGTTTCCACTGTCCCGTGCACGGACTGGCCCGCCTTTGGCCGCTGCATTCAGGGAGTCCGGTTGTGGCCGTAACCTTGTCGGAGACCGCTTGTCGCGGCGGCGCGCGCATGCGCAGGGTGGCGCCGCTCGCGCACGATGAGTCTACCACAATCCCCGGGAAATGCGCACAGAACGGCGAGCATACGGCCTGCGCGCCCACGCATGGCAATCGGGCAACGTGAAGTAAGGCGTCGCCCCGCCCTCCTCAGGGAGAGCGGGGCGACTATCCACCTGGTCTAGTTTGTATCTCTCGTTAACCCTGCCCCGCCGGTCACGCCGGTGGGCGGGTCGCGTGTCAATCCGTTTGCGCGGACGGGCGCCGCTTCGTCAGAGTCCCGGGCAGAAAGTGTCCTCCGTGCCGTCGAGCGGGCAGAAATGATATCCGCCGATGTTGTAGAACTGGATGATCCGCAGCAACTCCGTCAACGTGATCGTCCAACTTGGGCCGCCGCCGTCGTAGTCCGCGGAGTGGGGCGGACAACTGTGGTTCGCGCCGGGGCCGGGCACATAGCCGTCCTCGGTGTCGCCGGGATTCTCGGCGCAGTGGAAGCCGCCCGAGTTGTAGAACTGTATCACGCGCAACAACTCGGTCAGGTTGATCATGAAATCACCGTCCTGGTCGGCGGTGTGTGTGCCGGTTTCGCCTTCACCTTCGCCTTCGCCTTCACCTTCGCCTTCACCTTCGCCTTCACCTTCGCCTTCGCCCTCACCCTCG
>Ga0116142_10005792_pt1 | contig 10932 bp, 8 predicted proteins | sample AD_UKC033_MetaG_FD_89785 | JGI IMG/M metagenome (GOLD analysis project Ga0116142, IMG submission 89785) | Active sludge microbial communities of municipal wastewater-treating anaerobic digesters from USA - AD_UKC033_MetaG | ecosystem: Engineered > Bioreactor > Anaerobic > Digestate | place: USA... | reverse complement strand
TAGCGGTATTCGCTGGCCACCTCGATGCTGCAAGGGATGCCGGCGAGGCCCTCGAGCCAGTAGCGGGCGACGAGGCCGGCATGGTAGCTCGTGCCGCAGGCGACGATCTGCACGTGGCGTACGCGCGCGAGCAGGGCTTCGGCATCGACGCCGAAGATGTTCGGCAGGATGCGCCCGCCGGCGATGCGGCCTTCGAGTGTTTCGGCGACCGCACGCGGCTGCTCGAAGATCTCCTTCAGCATGTAGTGGCGGTACTCCCCGCGTTCGACCGCGTCGGCCGACAGCTCGCTGGTATGCAGGCGGCGCTCGACCGGCGAACCGTCGGCGTCGTACACCTGCATCGTCGTGCGCGTGATCTCGACGAGGTCGCCTTCGTCGAGGTAGACGAACTGGTTGGTCACCTTGATCAGCGCCTGCACGTCGGAGCCGAGGAAGTGTTCGCCGATGCCGATGCCGACGCAGAGCGGGCTGCCGCGGCGTGCGCCGATGACGTGGCCGGGCGCGTCGCTGCTGATCACGGCGATGGCGAAGGCGCCATGCAGGCGCGCGATCGCCGCCTGCACCGCTTCGCGCAGGCCGAGCCCGCCGCGCATCAGGTGGTGCACGAGATGGGCGATCACCTCGGTGTCGGTGTCGGAGTCGAAGCGGTAGCCGAGTGCCTGCAGTTCGCTGCGCAGCGGTGCGTGGTTCTCGATGATGCCGTTGTGCACCACGCTGACCGTTCCGGCCGACAGGTGCGGGTGGGCGTTCGTCTCATTCGGCACGCCGTGCGTGGCCCAACGCGTGTGGGCGATGCCGGTGTGCCCGGCAAGCGGTGCGGAGTCCAGGCGAAGCTCGAGCTCGCGAACCTTGCCGACCGTGCGCGCGCGGTGCAGTTCGCCGCTGCTGATGACGGACAGTCCGGCCGAGTCGTAGCCACGGTATTCAAGGGCCTTCAGGCCGGCAACGAGGATCGGGACAACATCACGCTCGGCCGCGGCGGCAACGATTCCACACATGGGGACTCCCGGGAGTTGCGCCGCGTCGGATCGGCGCCTGAGGCTCGCGATGATAGACGCTCCCTGTTGGCGCTGGCAGGGCTGGCCGATGGAAATTCTCGGGCGTGATGCGTCACATCCTGCCGCATACGGTCAACTTCTCCGCGACCGGGTCGACCCGGCAACCTGGGCGGCTGCGGCGTGCAATGCCTGTTGCAATGGCTACAATCTGCGGTTTGTGGACGTCGTGATGCGTCGCTGCGGTTCGATTTCCGCGTCCTCTGGATGGTGGCACGTGATTTGCTTCACAGATTTGTGCCCATCTCCCTGATACGGCCATGAACCAAAGCGACGCTCGAGCCGATTCCACGTATGGCGTGCCGAAGGCACGTTCCGGTCATGGTGTTCCGGTGGAGGGGGCAATGCTGCGTCTGGTGCGGGAGCAGGGAGCCCGCTGGCTGGCCCTGCTCGCGATTGGCGAGTGCCTGGTGCTGGCTGCGGCGATGGTGGCCGCGATGCACGTGCGATATGCGCACAACGCGGCGGAACTGGCGCTGCATTCGGCCTACCTGTATCCGCGCGCCCTGCTGTTCGGATTCGTCCTGGTGACGGCGTTTGCCGCACTCGGCCTCTACCAGCCACGCCTGCGGGATGGCTGGTTCGGCGTGTTCGCGCGGGTCGGCATCGGTTTCGTGCTTGGCGGCACGGCGTCGGTCATTCTCTACTACCTCGTGCCGCAGGCCTATGTCGGCCGTGGTGTGCTTGGCATCGCACTCGTCATCGGTTTTCCACTCGTGCTCGCGCTGCGTGCCGCGTTCATGCGTCTGGTCAATGTCGAGGCACTCAAGCGTCGCGTGCTCGTGCTCGGCAGCGGCGAGCGAGCGGCGATGATCAACTCGCGCATGCGCCGGCGCGTGGATCGGCGCGGTTTCAGCCTTGTTGGTTTCGTGCGGGCTGCCGAGGAGGTGTCGGCCGTGGCGGCGGAGCAGACCTTCGACGACGACGAATCCCTCGTCGATCGCGTCAGCCGCCTGCAGGTCAACGAGATCGTGATTGCGCTGGATGATCGCCGCGGCCAGTTGCCGATGGGCGAATTGCTCGAATGCAAGCAGCGCGGCGTGGCGGTGACCGATCTGATCACGTTCTTCGAGCGCGAGCTCGGCAAGGTCAAGCTCAGCCTGATCGACCCGTCGTGGATGGTCTTTTCCGACGGGTTCGACGCCTCGCCGCTGCGCCGCTTCAGCAAGCGCGCGTTCGACATCGTCGCTTCGGCGCTGGTACTGGTGCTGACCTGGCCGTTGATGCTCGGGGCGGCGATCGCGATCCGCCTCGAATCGGGGCGCGCCGCACCGATCCTGTACCGCCAGGAGCGGGTCGGCGAGAACGGTCGCACGTTCTCCCTGATCAAGTTCCGCAGCATGCGCACCGATGCCGAAAAGGACGGTGTGGCGCGCTGGGCTGGCAAGGACGATGATCGTGTCACTCGCACCGGTCGCTTCATCCGCAAGGTACGCATCGACGAGCTTCCGCAGTTGTGGAACATCCTGCGCGGAGACATGAGCCTGATCGGGCCGCGTCCGGAGCGTCCGCAGTTCGTCGCCGAATTGGCGAAGAAGATCCGCTACTACGAGCTGCGCCATTGCGTGAAGCCTGGCCTTGCCGGCTGGGCCCAGCTCAACTATCCGTACGGCGCCACCGTGGAGGATGCCGCCGAAAAGCTCAAATATGATCTCTTCTACGTCAAGAACCACGATTTCCTGCTCGATCTTCTGATCCTGATCCAGACCGTCGAGGTTGTGCTGTTCCGGCGCGGGGCACGCTGAACGCTTGCTGTCGGAATGGTGTTCATTCCGTGAAGTAGCGCAAAGTCCAGCGGCCACGAGTATGCTGGACGGCAGTCCATTGCCGAGCCGGTGCCGCCGTGTCCGTTCGCTCATTCCAGGACCTGCTGCTGGTCACCCTGGTCCTTCTGTGCTCCGCCCCGTGCCTGCGCGCCGAGATTCCGGCTGACCTGCACCTTGCCCCGTTCATCAGTTCGGGCCTCAGCGATCCGTTGGCGATCCGCAGTGCGAACGATGGCAGCGGTCGACTGTTTGTCGTCGAACGTGGCGGTACGATCCGTGTCGTCGTCAACGGTGTGCTGCAATCGACGCCCTACTACTCGCGCGCAGTCGATACCAGCGACGTCGAGCGTGGTCTGCTCGGCCTCGCATTCGACCCGGACTTTCGCATCAACGGTACGTTCTACATCGTCTACACCGCGAGTGGCAGCAACGGCGAGATCCTGCGCCGCCTCGTTGCCAGCAACCCGGCGGCCAACGTGTTCGCCGGCAGCGACAGCGAGGTCATGCGCATCCCGTTGTTCTACAACCACAACGGTGGCGACATCCATTTTGGCCAGGACAACTACCTGTACTGGAGCACCGGTTCGGGCACGGGTTCGTTCGATCCGAACGATCTCGCCCAGAATCTGTGGAAGAAGACGATCAGCGGCACGACCTATTTCCTGATGGGCAAGGTGCTGCGCCTCGACGTGCGTTCGGCTACGCCATCGGCCGCGGCCAACATGTGTGGCGCAAGCGCCGGCCAGGCCGCACCCTATGCGATCCCACCCGGCAATCCGTATGCGGGTGCGGCCAATACCTGTGCCGAAATTTGGGCATACGGGTTCCGCAATCCGTGGCGCATCAGCATCGACAGGCAGACCGGTGACCTGTGGGTTGCTGATGTCGGCGAGGGTTCCTGGGAGGAAGTCAGCCTGCGTACGGCCGCTGGTGCAGGCAATCGCAACTACGGCTATCCGCAATGCGAGGGCAACCATCATGGACGTCCTTCGGCACCGGGCGGGAACTGTCCGACGACGACCGGCACGGTCGCTCCGGTCATGGAGTACTCGCATGCCAACAGCCGCTGCTCGGTCACGGGCGGCGTCCGCTATCGCGGGCCAATCACACCTTTTCGCGGCCACTACGTCTTCGCCGATGCCTGTTCGAGCGAGCTGTTCATCGGTACCGAAGGCAGCGGCGGAAGCTGGAGCTTCGTCACACGATCGTCGGGTATCGCGCCGGGTTACGGCACGCTTTCGGGTTTCGGCGAGGACCAGAATGGCGACCTCTTCGTGGTCGATCATCAAAATGGCCGCATCTGGCGCTTCGCCTCGGCAGCGTCGGACCCGATCTTCGGGAACGGCTTCGACCCCTGAGCCGTCTCAGCGGCGGCCCCGGCCGAGCAGGCGCGAGACGGCACGCCGTACGACGAGCCGGGTGACTTCGCGCGCATCGGCGCGGACCTCGGGTGCGTTCGAAGTGCGCAGCGCCTTGCCGCGCCAGTGCCAAGCCTCGCGCCAGCGGTTGGCGAACAGCATTCCACGGGCATTGCGCAGATAGGCCATCGCCAGCGCACGCATGCGTACCTGGTCGTCGACGATGCCCACCGCCTCCGCGACCGCGCGCTCGATGACGCGCGTGTAATCGTCATAAGTACTGGCCAGTGCCGACAGGCCGTCGTGACCACGGATCGCGCGGGCGAGTGGGGCATCGACCACGCCGATCGGCCAGCGACGTGCAACGCGCAGGTGGAAGTCGAGATCCTCGGCCGTGCGCAGTGACTCGTCGAATCCGCCGACGTCGGCGAACACCTCGCGGCGGAACATCGCTGACACCGGCGCCAGTGCCGGATTGAGCAGCACGCGGTCGAGTACCCATCCGTCCTCGGGCAGGATCGCGCGCCGACCGAGGAAATCGATCGTTCGGCGTTCGGCGTCGATGCGCTCAACATCGCACAACACCATGCCGAAGTTCGGATGTGCCTCGAGGAAAGCGACCTGGCGCGCGGTCTTTTCCGGCAGCCATTCGTCGTCGCTGTCGAGCAGCGCGAGGTAGCGCCCGCGTGCCAACGCCATACCGCGGTTGCGCGCGGCCGATACTCCGGCGTTGCCCTGGCGCACTATGGCGACGCGGTCGCCGAACTCGGCGTGAAGTGCGTCGGCGGTGCCGTCGGTCGAGCCATCGTCGACGACGATGATCTCATCGACCCTGTGCGTCTGCGCGAGAACGCTGCGCACTGCGTGCAGGACGAGCTCACGCCGGTTCCAGGTCGGTATGATGGCGGAAACCTCGGGAACCAGGCTCATGTTGTCCGATCTCGCCAAGAAGGTCCTCTATGGTAGCGGCTTGCTCGGCCTCTACCATCGCCTGCGCAACCGGCGCACGCTGACCGTGATCATGTTCCACCGCGTGCTCGATCCGGTCGATCCGCGCTGGGCGTCGTGCGATCCCGACTACACGCTCGACGCTGGCCTGCTCGAACGCTGCCTCGCCTTCTTCCGCCGCCACTACCGCCTCGTCTCGGTCGACGACGTGCTCGCCGCGCGCCGCGAAGGGCGTGCGTTGCCTGCGCGCGCGCTGCTCGTGACCTTCGACGACGGCTGGTCGGACAACGTCGACTTCGCCCTGCCTCGCCTCGCGCGCGCCGGCGTGCCGGGCCTGCTGTTCGTTGTCGCCGACGTGATCGGCCGCCGCCTCGCGTTCTTCCAGGAGCGCCTGGTCGGCGCCCTGCGCCTGGGCAAACTGCGGGTGGCCGATCTCGCCGCGGCCCTGCCATCCTCCGAACCTGCCGTCGAAGGCATCGGCGGCCTGCGCCGTGTGATCGGCCGGCTCGAATCGCTCGACGAGGAAAGCCGCGAACGCGTTCTCGCACCGTTCGCCACGGCGATGGACGACGGCTTGCGCCACATGGTTGTTGCCGGGGAACTGCGCACGCTCGAAAATGGCGGCATTGCCATCGGCCTGCACGGCAAGACGCACACGCCGATGACACGCGTGAACGACCTCGATGCCGAACTCGGCGGCGCACGCAGAGCCGTCGCTCCGCATCTGAGCGACGGACGTGCTCCAGTGACGATGTCGTTCCCGCACGGCCGCTACGACGCGGCGATCGCCGCGCGAGCGCGCGAGGCCGGGTATGAGCTCGTGTTCACCAGCGACCCGGTGTTGAATCCGACCGACCCGCAACCGGGCTGGCTGCTCGGTCGGGTCGGCTTCGAGCAGGCCGGCATCGTCGATGCGCGCGGCCGGTTCCGCGCGGATCACCTGGCCTTGCTGTTGTTTCGCACACGCCGGACACGCTTGGTCAAGGACTGAAGCGCGCGCGGCATGGTCGAAGGCATCAGCAAGGACATCGCTGCGGGAAACGGTTGTGGGAAACGACTGCAGGCCACGGCTGAGGCCGATTCCTACTCGTCTTCGTCGGCGGAGGTGAGGTGGAGAGAACGTTCGCGAGTGGCGGCATCAGCGCTCCAGCGACCGTATACGGGGCGCCGCGAGCGTTCGACGAACCCGCAGGTGGACCAGCCGCTGAATGCCGCCGAGCTGCCGCTGAACTCGACCGAAAGCGCTGCGTGTCCGGCGCGCCGCGCAGCGTGTACGAGCACGTCCACATGTGCACGGGAGACCCCGGCGGTGCCATGCTCGGACCAGAAATCCCGAACGTGCAGTAAGCCGTCGCCGGACTGGCAGGCGAACCAGGCGACCAAGCCGCCATTGTCGTCCTCGACGATCAGGAAGCGTGTTTCGGCAAACGGACATGCGTCGAATCGCCAACGTGCGAAAGCGGCATCGCGCACGGTGGTGATGGAGTGCTGGTGCGGCGAGCGCGCCCACAACAAATCAAAGCGTGGATCGGTGCATTCGCTCCAGTGCCATCGCGTGCGCGCATCTTCGCGTCGACGGAGCCACGCTTTCAGCGCATCAATGCCGTCGAGCATCCGGCCGAACGGTACCGCGAGGATCGGCGGCAGGCGTCGCTGCAAGTAGCCGGCATGACGCAGTACGCGCGCATGGCGGACCATTTCAGCGAGCTGCTCGTAGCCGACGCGCTTGAATACCGGTGCCGCCTTCGGGTTCGGAAAGCCGTAGAGCAGGTCGAAGCGCCGACCACCGGCCGCAACCAGTGCCGATTGCAGCATGAGCGCCGGGCCGAGCGAGCGGTGTTCGCCACGCACGGCGAGGTCAACGAGCACACCGGCCTCGATTCCACGCTCACCGTCGATCATGCGTCGCGGCCCGGCCGTGGCAGCGCCGACGACACACTTGTCGACGTCGAAGCGCAGCAGGCGCAGCAGCGGCTCGCCGAACGGGCATTGCACGTAGAACCAGTCGTACTTGGCCCGCATGCGCGCATCGTCGCCAAGGTTGCCGCGCCAGACATCGAGCACAGTCTCGCGGTCGCGCGCGACGTCACCTTCCTCGATGGCGTAGACGGATGAATCGCCGGCCATCAGTGCGGATCGAGCTCGGCCACTTCGCCGACGAGCACCGGACGTGCGTGCAGGTAGCGCGTCGTGCGTCGCTTTGTGCGGATGTCTTCGTAGACCGCATCGGCCTGCTGCGCGGTGATGGCCAGCACGCGTGCGAGTTCGGTGGCCGGCACATCGTGGTTGAGTGCCCACAGCGCAAGGTCCATCGAGCGGTACGGCAGGGCGAAGTAGAACTCGTCCTGGCCCTGCTCGAGGCTGTAGGTGTCGGTGGTCGGCACCGCCGCGCATACGCGCTCGGGCAGGCCGAGGAAGCGCGCCATGCCGTAGACCTGGCTCTTGTAGAGGTGCGCGATCGGCTTGACGTCGGCTGAGCCGTCGCCATTCTTGACGAAGAAGCCCTGGTCGTACTCGAGCCGATTCGGCGTGCCGACCACGGCGTAGTTGAGGCGATCGGCGTGGTAGTACTCGAGGGTCTTGCGGATGCGCTGCTTGAAGTTCGTCGCGGCGACGATCTGCAGGTATTCGGACAGGCCGAGTGGACGGTCGACGTTCTCGCCGGCTGGCGACACGGCGACGAGGCGGAAGCGGTTGATGCGGCCTTCGATGCCGCCGTCGATGACGATCTTGAAGCGCCAGCCGTCGCCGTACTCTGGCAGGGCGCGGCGCACGGCGGCGTCGCGTTCGGCATAGCAGCCGATTGCGGCGAGCGCGGGGGCGATGTCGACCATCTCGACGCGCACGCCGAGGTGTCCGGCGAGGATGCGCGCACGCGCGCCGCTGTCGTCAGAGGAATCGCGCTCGGGCAGGATCAGGGCGAACACCCGCTCGGGCCCGAGCGCGCGCACGGCGAGGGCGATGCTGCACGAGGAATCGATGCCGCCCGAGATGGCGACGACGAGGCCGCGTTTGTGCAGTTCGCGTGCAGTCACTTCACGCAGCCGCGTGGCGATCCGGTCCGCCTCCGCCGCATAGTCGATGTCGAGCACGCTCCAGTCCAGTGTGGTCACGAATCCTCCCGCCTTTCGTTGCTGGCCAACAGGGACCGCCGGATTTTGCCCGAAGCCGTTTTCGGCAGCTCGGTGGCGGCTTCGATGAACTTCGGAATCTTGTACGCGGCGAGTCGCTCGCGGCAATGTGCCTTGACGCGGTCGATCGAAGTGTCGGCGTCGTCGGCAAAGACGATGAACGCCTTGATGACCTGCCCGAGCACATCGTCGTCGACGCCGACCACGGCGACCTCCTCGACTTCGTCGAGCTCGGCGATGACTTCTTCTACGTCATTCGGGTGCACACGATGCGCACCGGTCTTGATCATGTCGCTGCGTCGGCCGGACAGGTACAGGAAGCCGTCGGCATCGATGTGACCCATGTCGCCGGTGCGCAGCCAGCCATCGGTGCCGAGTACCGTTGCAGTCAGCGCGGCGTCGCGCCAGTAACCCTGCATGACGTTGGGTCCGCGCGCATACACTTCGCCGACCGTGCCGGGTGCTGCGCTCGCACCGTGCTCGTCGCGCACCTCGAGTTCGACTCCCGGGATGGCCACTCCGACCGCGCCGGGCTTGTCGTCGAAGCATTCGGGAGGAAGCCAGGCCAGGCGTGCGGTCGCTTCGGTCTGCCCGTACATGACGAACAGGCGCGCCTGCGGGATCGCCGCGCGCAGGCGCGTGGCCAGCGCGGGCGCCATGGCGCCGCCGGCCTGGGTCAGGTAACGCAACGACGAAAGGTCGTACTCGCCGAGGCGCACGCGGTTGAGCAGCAAGGCAAAGGTTGACGGCACGCCGGAAAAGCCACTGACGCGTTCACGCGCCATGGTTTCGACCATGAGGTGCGGGAACACGAGGTTCTGCTCGATGACGAGGCGGGCACCGGCGGCGAGATGTGTGTGCAGGACCGAGGCGCCGTACGAATAGTAGAACGGTAGGATCGTCACCGTGCTGTCGTCGGCACCGAGGCCGAGGTAGGTGATGATCGATTGCACGTTGGCCGTGAGGTTGGCGTGACTCAGCATCACGCCTTTCGGCTGGCCGGTCGTGCCCGATGTGTAGACGATCGCTGCCAGTGCATCGGCGGCGACGGGCATGGGTCGCTCGATGCGAGCGCCGGCCGGCAACACCTGCCAGCGTAGACTGCCCCGCGCCGCCGCGTCGTCGACGAGAATGACCTGCGGGCGTGGATCGAGCGCTTCGATCGCTGCACGCGCATCGCGGTTGGAGACCTCATGCACGACCAGACGCGCACCGGAATGACGCAGCCACGGTTCGAAGTCGCGGGCCTTTGCCTGCGCGTTCAATGGGACCACGACTGCGTCGGCACGCCAGGCTGCGTAGGTGGCGACAACGGCCTCGATCGAATTCGGCAGGATCAGGGCGACGCGCTCGCCCGCCTGGACGCCAAGCGTACGAAGCGCTGCGGCAAATTCATTGACGTGTTCATCGAGTGCTGCGTAGTCGATGCGACGCTCGCCGTCGACGAGCGCCGTGCGCTCCGGCTGCGTGTGCACATGCTCGGCGAGGCGCTCGGCGAGCCAACTCATGGCGGCGTGCCGTCGTCGACTCAGGCGGCGAGCTTGCGCGCCACGAATGCGGCGATCGCGTCTATCGTCTCAAAATTGGCCGGTACCATTTCCTCGTCGGCCACCTTGAGCTTCCAGGTCTCCTCGATATGGAAAATCAGTTCGAGCATGCCGGTTGAATCGATCGTGCCACTGCGAATCAGCGAGTCGCCGTCGGCGAGCGCCGAATCGTCATCGGTGAACAGATAGTTCTTGAGCACGAACTGCTTGATCTGGCGCTTGTGGTCCATCGTGGTGTCTGCCCCTGGTTTCGATGCGGCCTGCGTTTCGGAATGCGCGGGTGCGCACGCGCCAGTTCCGGCTGCGGATTGTGCCATGCCGGCACGTGGGATGACGACGGCGCTCCGCTCCGGCTCCATGACACCAATGTTGTTTGCCGCTATGGTCGCCATCCATTGCCATGCCTGGGAGTCGCCGCGATGCCGTGTTTCGCCGCCCGTCTGTCAACTGCCGCTCTCGCGATGGCATTTTTTCTTGCTGCCTGCGGTGCGGCGAAGAGCCCACCACCGCGCGCCCAGTCCGTCGTCGCCGAATCGGGAAAGGTGCAGGAGTATGCCGCCGAAGGTGGCCGCCTCGTGGTCGAGGAACTCGCCCACGGATTCGAGTTCCCGTGGGCTCTGGTCTTCCTGCCGGACGCACGCATGCTCGTCACCGAAAAGCCGGGACGCCTCCTCCTGCTGGGCACGGATGCGAAACCCGAAGCCGAGATCAGCGGCCTGCCGAAGATTTTTGTCGACGGCCAGGCCGGCCTGCTGGATGTCGCCCTGTCGCCGAAGTTCGCCGAGGACCGACTGGTCTACATATCGTTCGCTGAACCGAACGCGCGGGGCAACCTTGCCGGCACCGCGGTCGCACGTGGCCGTCTCGACGGCCATGCGCTGCGTGAGGTCGAGGTGATCTACCGTCAGGAGCCGAAGCTGTCGTGTGGCACGCACGTAGGTTCTCGCCTCGTCTTCGATGACGCCGGTCATCTGTTCGTCACCCAGGGCGAGAACAACAAGCGCCCGACCGCGCAGGAACTCGACAAGCTGCAGGGCAAGCTCGTGCGCATCCATGCCGACGGCAGCGTGCCGCAGGACAACCCATTCTTCGGGCGGGACGGCGTGCGCCCCGAAATCTGGTCCTAC
>Ga0116142_10005790_pt1 | contig 10939 bp, 7 predicted proteins | sample AD_UKC033_MetaG_FD_89785 | JGI IMG/M metagenome (GOLD analysis project Ga0116142, IMG submission 89785) | Active sludge microbial communities of municipal wastewater-treating anaerobic digesters from USA - AD_UKC033_MetaG | ecosystem: Engineered > Bioreactor > Anaerobic > Digestate | place: USA... | reverse complement strand
GGCTGCCAGCAAGGGGGAAGCATAACGGGCATTCGCGATTCAGTAGATTACAACCTGCACATCCGCCCCATTCTTTCCGATCGGTGTTTTAAATGTCATGGCCCGGATGCCGGCCAGCGAAAAGCCAACCTGCGGCTTGATATACGCGAAGGTGCCCTGGCCGCTTTAAAAGACAACCCCGCAGCGCATGCCATCACGCCCGGAGACCCCGATCAATCGGAAGTATTCTTACGCATCTCCTCTTCCGATACCTCGGTGTTAATGCCACCACCCAACTCAAACCTGTCGCTGAACGCCCAGGAAATTTCTTTAATCAAAAAATGGATTGAACAAGGTGCAAAGTATAAACCCCATTGGGCATTTATCCCTCCCAAAAAACATCCGTTACCCGAAGTGGATAAATCGTGGCCAAAGAATGAAATTGACTATTTCATTATTGAACGAATAGAAGCAGCCGGGCTACAACCCAACAAACCTGCGGATAAAGAACGTTTATTAAAACGCGTGAGCTTTGATCTTACCGGCTTGCCGCCAACACCCGATCTTCAGGCACGGTTTCTTGCGGATAATTCAGACAATGCGTACGAAAAAATTGTAGATGAATTGCTGGCCCAGCCGCAGTATGGCGAAAAGATGGCCGTGCATTGGATGGATGTTGCCCGTTATGCCGACTCGCACGGCTACCAGGATGATGGCTTACGTACCATGTGGCCATGGCGCGATTGGGTGATTCATGCCTTCAACCAGAATTATGCTTACGATAAATTTGTTACGTGGCAACTTGCGGGCGACTTATTACCGAATCCCACCAAAGAACAATTACTGGCAACCGGTTTTAACCGCAATCATAAAATTACGCAGGAAGGTGGCGTGATTGATGAAGAATATCGCATTGAATATGTAACCGACCGAACCAACACATTTGCGAAAGCATTTCTTGCCCTTACGTTTGAGTGCGCCCATTGCCACGATCATAAGTACGATCCTATTTCACAAAAGGATTATTACCAAACCTTTGCCTTCTTTAATCGCGTGCCCGAAAAAGGTTTCTTTGGTGATATTCAAATAGCCTCGCTGGCTGATCCACCTAAGATAAAAATAACCAGTGAAGAAGTAGATAATATTCTCACCTTCATCAATAAAAAAGATACTACACCGGTTGAGGTGATGGTTATGAAAGACTCTGCATGGAAACGCCCCACGTATATCCTGGTACGCGGCAATTACGATGCACATGGTGAAGTGGTGGATGTAGGGATGCCAAATGCCGTGTTCCCATTTGACTCAACCGTTTTTGGAAACAATCGCCTGGCTTTAACAAAATGGTTATTGCATGAAAAAAATCCGTTAACTGCCCGCGTATTCGTAAACCGCATGTGGCAGGAGTTATTTGGCAGAGGCCTTGTAAAAACCAGTGGCGATTTTGGTATGCAGGGCGAACTACCCACACATCCGGAATTGCTTGACTGGCTTGCAGTTGATTTTCGTGAAAACGGCTGGAACATCAAGCGTTTAATGAAACAGTTGGTGATGTCGGCCACGTATCAGCAATCCTCATCGGTAAGTAAACAACAACTCGAAAAAGATCCGGATAACATTTTCCTATCCCGCGCACCGCGCATCCGGTTACCAGCCGAGAGCATTCGTGATCTGGCATTGGCCAGCAGCGGATTACTTGTAAAGGAAATTGGTGGCCCCAGCATGAAAGTGTATCAACCAAAGGGCATCTGGGAGTCTTCGACCTCCGGGCGCGGTGTGTTGGCACGATATGTACAGGATCATGGCGATAAGCTCTACCGAAGGGGGTTGTATTCATTTATTAAGCGCACCGTTCCGCCACCGGGTATGCTGATAATGGATGGCAGCAACCGCGATCAGTGCGAGGTAAAACGCGGCTTAACCAATACTCCCTTGCAGGCTCTTTTACTAATGAATGAACCCCTGATGCTGGAGGCTTCGCGTGTATTGGCCGAACGACTAATACAGGAGAAATCCTCCACAGAAGAGAAAATCAAAAAAGCATTCTTACTGATTGTTTGTCGCCAAAGCAAGAAAGAAGAATTTGACTTGCTTGCATCTTACTACAAATCCGAGAAAGAAAAATTTCAGCAAAGCCCGAACAAAGCAAAATCGTTTATTGCGATTGGTGAGTATCCACACGAAAAAATTGAGGATGTTGTCTCGCTTGCCGCCTTGATGCAGGTGATTCAAACCATTTATAATATGGATGAAACCATAACTAAAACCTGATGGTATGAGCAAAGAATTCATGGATCATCGGAAGCACGTTACACGCAGGTATTTTATGGGCAAACTCAGCCTGGGAGTTGGTTCGGTTGCCCTGGGCTCTTTACTTATACCCGACTTGTTTTCAAATTCCGAATCGCCCGTTGCTTCGACAGGCCTCCCGCACTTTGCGCCCAAAGCAAAAAGAATCATTTACCTGTTTCAGAACGGGGCGCCCTCGCAATTGGAAAGTTTTGATTACAAGCCCTTGTTGAATAAAATGACCGGGCAAGAACTTCCTGCTTCCATTCGCATGGGGCAACGGTTAACGGGTATGACCTCCGGGCAATCGAAATTTCCGTTGGTAGGTTCGTACTTCAAATTCAACCAGCATGGTAACTCCGGTGCCTGGGTAAGCGAGATGTTCCCTAATATCTCTAAAGTGGTTGATGACATTTGTTTCATTAAAACCATGCACACGGAAGCGATTAATCATGACCCCGCACTTACGTTTATGCAAACCGGTGCCCAACAGGGCAATCGGCCCAGCATGGGTTCTTGGTTGAGTTATGGGTTAGGAAGTGAAAATAAAAATCTGCCGGCTTTCTGTGTCTTGCTATCGCGTGGCCGCGGAAACGGACAAGGTGTATATTCGAAATTATGGACCAACGGATTTTTGGATAGTGTTCATCAGGGCGTGCAATTCAGCAGCAGCGAAGAACGGGTTTTGTATTTGAAAGATCCGGAAGGCAGAGATCGGGCTGACAGGAGAAATATGTTGGATCAGCTATCAAAACTGAACGATCTGAACTATAAAGAATTTGGCGACCCCGAAATTCAGGCGCGTGTACAACAATACGAGATGGCCTATCGCATGCAAACCGCAGTTCCGGAACTAACGGATCTTTCGAAAGAGCCGGATAACATTATTAAAATGTATGGATCGGATTGCCTGGTACCCGGTACCTATGCAGCCAATTGTTTGCTGGCCCGAAAACTTTCAGAAGCAGGCGTTCGCTTCGTGCAGTTGTATCATCAGGGGTGGGATCAGCACGGCAACATGGTTGGCGAAATGCCCCTGCAAGCGCAAGACACCGATCGGGCTACAGCCGCTTTAATTATGGATTTAAAACAGCGTGGCTTGCTGGATGAAACATTGGTGATTTGGGGAACCGAATTTGGTCGTACGAATTATTGCCAGGGCGATCTGACAATTAAAAATTATGGCCGCGACCACCACCCCCGGTGTTTTACCATGTGGATGGCAGGTGGCGGTGTGAAAGCCGGAACCACCTATGGCGAAACCGATGAGTTTGGATATAACATTGCAAGCAACCCTGTTCATGTAAATGACTTTCATGCAACAGTTTTACACCTGCTGGGTTTAAATCATGAACAACTTACCTTTAAGCATCTGGGCAGACGGTACAGGCTAACTGATGTTGGCGGTAAAGTAATTTCCGGGTTGATGGCTTAATCAAATCCTTCGAAGCCAATGCAACAGTCAATCCGCTTTTTTAAAAATCTATCTCTTTTCTTCCTGCTGCTCACTTCATTCATTTTTTTATTTGAAGACCGGGTTGTTATACCCTTGTGGCTTCAGGTGGCAGGCAGATTGCACCCTGCGTTGTTACACATTCCCATTGGCATTGTGGTAATGCTGGTGCTGCTGTTGCTTGTACGGTCTCAGTTCAAATCCAAACAATTCAAAAAAGTATTAGCCATCAGCTTAACCATGGCTACCGTAACAATTACACTTACTGCATTTTTTGGATTGCTTTTGTCATTTAGCGATGACTACGGAGCTGATTCCCTTCAACGCCATAAAGTAAGCGGCCTGGTTCTTGCCTGGTTAAGCTACTTTGTCTTGGTATTTTATTTATCCACGTCCGAAATCAGAATGCTAAAACATGCCGGTATTCTTCTGGTATTTGTGCTGCTTGTTTTTGTAGGACATACGGGATCTGTACTGACACATGGTGAAAATTTTATACTCGCACCATTGCAAACTTCGGTACCCAGAGTAGATTCAGTTAATGCTTCGGTATATCAATTGGCCGTAATGCCCGTGCTGGAGAAGAAATGTTTTTCTTGTCATAATGAAAAGAAGGCAAAAGGAAAATTGATAATGACCGATCCTTCTAAATTTAAAACAGGTGGAGAAAGTGGAGTAGCCTTTGTTGCCGGTAAGTCGGATTCGAGCCGGATGATCCATCATATACTGCTTCCATTGGCACACGATGATCACATGCCACCCGATGGCAAACCACAACTAACTGGTTTTGAAATTGACTTATTGAAAGCGTGGATTAATTCCGGGGCCGATTTTGATAAACCATTGGCTGCATACAACCCGACTGACACATTGGTTAAGCTGGCTGGTAAAACCATTGAGTCGTACTACGCTTCATCTGTTAACTATACATTTAAGCCGGCAACACCAGACCTAATCCAAAAACTTAATACACCCTTTCGATCCGTATTTCCAATTCATATAAACAGCCCCGCCTTGCAGGCTGACTTTTTTGTAAAAGAATATTTTACAATACAATCGCTTAAAGAGTTGCAGCAAATTAATGAACAACTGGTGGCACTTAGTCTTTCCAAAATGCCCATTACCGACAGCGATCTTCAGTTACTGTCTGCGTTTCAGAACCTGGAAAAATTAAACTTAAACTTTACCAATTTGTCGGGCACCGGGTTGGGGAATCTGGATAAGTGCAGCAACCTGAAATCAATTTCACTGGCAGGAACCCAAGTAACACCTGAAACCATAAAACCGCTTCTAAGCTTACCTAACCTAAAGACCTTATATCTCTGGAATACCGGTATTGATACCACGCAACAACATCAACTGGAAAAAGATTACCCAACGATCAACTTTGTACACACCGCTTATAAAGACGAAAGCATTTTAACTTTGAGTAAACCGATGCTGGTTAACGAAGGTATTCTTACGCAACAAGATTTGCTTACTTTAAAACACACCATGCCTGGCGTAACCATTCGTTACAGTCTGGATGGTACAAAGCCCGATAGTGTGAATGGAATTATTTATTATGGTCCGATTAAACTAGACGAAACCGTAAAACTTCAGGCTGTTGCCTGTAAACCGGGCTGGTATTGCAGTAAACTACTCGAAACAACTGTATATCTGGAAGGTTATAAGCCAGAAAACATAACATTATTAACCCCTGCCGATAAGCAATACCGGGGCGAGGGAGCCCTTTCGCTTACGGATGGCCGCAAAGGGTTTGTAGATATTTTTAAAGAACCTTCCTGGTTAGGCTTCCGCGAAAATGATTTTGTATCCAGCGTGGACTTTGGCAACCAACCGCCAACGCTTAACAAGGTGGTAATTAGCTATAGCGATAACGTAGGGTCCTATATTTTTCCACCCACCGAAGTACAGATTTGGGGCGGACAAAGCGAACACAACTTTAAACTTCTTACCACAGAAAAAATTACCGAACCCACCGGCTATCGCACCCCGTTCAATGGATTCATTCCTGTAAGTTTAAAAGAATCGAACTTCCAATACTATAAAATTGTAGCAAAGCCGATTGCCAAACTTCCCAAGTGGCATGGCGGGAAAGGACAAAAGGGCTGGTTCTTTGTGGATGAGGTTTTCTTTTATTAGATCATGGCTAAATTATGTCCTAAAGATTAGCCAGCGTAAAAAGAATAATACCAGTAATCACTAGTAATATCGTGATAGATCGTATCCGTGAATTCCGGTTTTCGCGCCTTAACTCATCTCTTAACAGAGCCCTGGCCGAGGCTGTCATAATCGGGTCGTTCAGTGATAGCGACTGCGAATTAGAATTCTTTCCTTTGGACCTCACACTTGCCAGGCTATTCTTCATCGAAAGCTTAACCGCTTCCTGCCGTAATTCCCGGTTGTAAGTAAAAGAATCTTGTGATTGTTTCAGGAACCCTCCGCCTAACATTACTTTTTATCCTTGCCTGGTTCTTTCTTCTCTCCTTCTCCTAATTGACCTTGCTTGGCCTTTGCCTCATCTGCCATCTTTTGCAATTCAGCAGCCGTTTTTCCCTTTAGGTATTCAGGTAATTCCATACCTGCCATGTTGAAGATTTCCTGTAGTGGTGGCACTGATTTATACAAACCTGAAATAAAATTAGCCGTAGAAGTTTTACCATCACCGGTTCCACCATTGCCACCGTCCCACACGGTAAGCTTATCGATCTTAATATTTTTAATCGCTTCGGTTTGCAAGCGCACCAATTCCGGAAGTTTATCTACAATTAACAACAACACAGCATCGCGGGCATTATCGCCTGAAGCCTGCACAATTTGTTGTAAGCCTTGTGCTTGTTTGGTTAATATTTCAAACATACCGCGCGCTTCGGCTTCCAATTTGGCAAAGATGGCATCTGCTTCACCTTTTGCACGCTCGCGCAGTTTCTCTGCTTCTGCTTGCGCTTCAATAATGGCTTTCTGTTTCTGGATTTCAGCCGCCACTACCACGTTGGCATTTTGTGAAGCCCGATCGCGTTCAGCACGGGCCTGTTCAGCCTTTTGTTCAGCCAGGTATGCCTCTTCCAATGCCCGGGCTGCCTGTACTTTTTCTGCAGCAATTGCTTTTTTCAATGCTTCGGCTTCCCGTTCTCTGCGTTGTGCATCAGAATTGGCAATGGCAATTTTCGATTGGTTTTCCCCCGCAACTGCCAATGCATTTGCTTCAGCTGATTTAATACGAGTATCGCGTTCGGCCTCTACTTTACCTATTTGTTCATCGCGCTTGGCCCCGGCAATTAAGATTTCTTTATCTTTTATAGTTACGGCTACCTGCGTATCACGGTCGCGCACCATTTCCGATACTTTAATATCGCGTTCCTTTTCTGCTTCGGTCTTACCAATATCTCCCAACCGTTCCTGGTCGGCCACCCGAATCTTAGCTTCATTGATTGCTTTTGCCGCAGCCTCTTTACCAAGCGCAGCAATGTAACCACTCTCGTCTTTAATATCGGTTATGTTTACGTTGATCAGTTTGAGACCAATTTTTTTCAATTCCGATTCCACGTTGTGCGATACATTCTGCAAAAATTTATCACGGTTGGTGTTGATCTCCTCTATATCCATCATGGCTACCACCAAACGCATCTGGCCCACAATAATATCGTGTGCCAATGCGTGTACATCCTGGCGTTGTAACCCCAGCAAACGCTCGGCTGCATTTTCCATTACACCACTTTCAGTAGAAATACCGACTGTAAACTTCGAGGGCACATCTACGCGAATATTTTGTTTACTCAGGGCATTGGTAAGATTTACTTCAATAGAGATTGGAGTAAGATCCATAAAGGAATAATCCTGAAACACCGGCCAGATAAACGCGGCACCCCCATGAATACATTTGGCTGAACCACCTCCTCCTACTTTACCATACACCACAAGAACTCTATCAGACGGGCACCGCTTGTACCTGCGGAGCATGGTCGTGATCATGATAAAAATAAAAAGACCTACAATTGCAATAATGGGGAGTGTTAGCATAACAAAAACTATTTGGAGGTTACTAAAAGGATATTATCGTTTATGATTTGAACCACGCGTGCCAGCTGGCCGGTAGTAAGCGATTCATCATCGTCTGTCATGGCATCTAACGTGCGCACGGCACCGCTTACTTTTACCTGTATTTTACCAAGGCTTTTGCGGTTGGCCTGAATGGTGAGGTAAACTTCACCGGTTTGGCCAATTGCATTTTGAATTTTCATGGTACCATCGGCACCGGATTTTGTCATCAGGTAAAATAACCCGGCCATCAAACTCATCATTAATAACCCGGCAATTACTGCTACAATCAACGATGTAGTATTCGAATATCCTGCCTCTACGCAGGCAATACCCGTCCATGAAAAAATAGTAAAGAATCCAATCAGGTTTTTGAGGGTGAGGAATTGAAATGGAACTCCGTGGTCAGCTTCAATTTCAGCATCGGGTAAATCATCGGGCGATTCGGCTCCGAAAAATGAAAGGACCAGTTGTAAAACAAAGAATAAGGTAAAAGGAACCGCAATGCTCCAGTAAATTTTCAGCATTGGAGCTAATCCCTCCCACCAGGTGCCAAATGATTCCATAGACAATTTTTGATAAGATAATTCAGAAATTCATGAATTACAAGAGCTGAAAGTAACCCTCCCTTTTCCAATTGGCACAAAAAAAAACCGCCAGGCAGGCGGTTTTTGGAAGTACTTTATCCTGAATACCCGACTTACACGTACTGATTCAGCATTACGGGCATTACCAGCATCAGAATATCTTCGGCTTTATCTTTCTCGGCCGGAAGGATTAACCCTGCTTTGTTAGAAGCTGACATATTAAGCTTAATCTGATCAGTATCCAGGTTGGAAAGCATTTCAATAAGGAAACGCGCGTTAAATCCGATTTCAATATCATCGCCTTCATGTTCACAAGAAAGCCGTTCGTTGGCTTCATTTGAAAAGTCTAAGTCTTCGGCTGATACCTGCAACTCGCTGCCGGTAATTTTTAAACGTACCTGGTGTGTAGTTTTATTTGCATAGATGGAAATACGCTTGAGTGAACCCAACAAATCGGTTCGGCTAATAGTCATCTTAATTGGGTTTTGCGATGGAATTACATTCTCGTAATCCGGGAAGCGCTCATCAATTAAGCGGCAGATCATGCGAATGTTTCCAAATTTGAAAAATGCATTCGACATGTTGAAGTCGATGGTTACATCGGTATTTTCGGTTGGCAATGTAGCCTTTAGTAAATTGAGGGCTTTGCGCGGAATAATGATGGAATTGCCATTGTCCGATTTAATATCTGTTCTGCGATAACGCACTAACCGATGGCCATCGGTAGCAACAAAAGTTGTGTTCTTCTCGCCCAGGTTTACATACACGCCTGTCATGGCTGGTCGCAATTCATCGCTGCTGGTAGCAAAAATGGTATTGTTAAGCGCACGGGCCAGAACATCAGATGAAATACTTGCCGAGAAATCATTCGACACAGCAGGTACTTTTGGAAAATCTGTGGCATTCTCGCCCGATAATTTATAACGGCCATTGTCCGAACTGATCTCAATGGTGTACGTAGATTCGTCAACCGAAAAGGTAACGGGTTGATCGGGCAGGTTTTTAAGGGTGTCAAGGAGAATACGGGCCGGTACGGCTATATTGCCTTTCTCTTTTGATTCAATATTTAACTCGGTAATCATAGAAGTCTGTAAATCAGACGCGGTTACCGTTAAGCTGTTTTTATTTATTTCAAAAAGAAAATTTTCTAAGATTGGCACCACCGGATTGGTAGTGATTACGCCATTGATATTGGAAAGCTGTTTGAGCAGGTAGCTTGAGTTAACAATAAACTTCATTGTAAATCAGTGGTTTGTGGTTATACAGGGCGGTAAAGTTAGAAAGAAAAACCATTCCTGAAAATGAATAAACAGGTAGGTTTACTTTGCAAAGTAGGTTCGTTTTCTGCCAATTGCTTCGCGGCTTGCCCGGCTTAGCAGCAGCATTACTTCTCCATTTAAACGGGCTAAAAACACCGTATTTTTCTCTGTTGGCGGATATACCTCCAACTGATAGGTGCGCCTGGCAATATCGCTTATCTGTATTTTAAACTCCGGCCCGATTGCGATAAGGCTATCGAGGTAGGGAAACTCGCCTGGTGTAACAAAGCGATTGGCCTGCACCAACGAAACTCCATCCAGGTAGGTATTAAGCCGGGCGGTATCTGCAGCAGGTAAACCGTTTATTCCAAAAAATGTTTGCTGCATTTCAACCGTAAAATCTTCTTTCGGGTTTTTAGGAAAGGTTGCAGTAAGTTGTCTGAAGTTCTGCCAGTTAAAATTGAACAACCATTTATCCCGCCATTCAACGGGTGGAAGTTCAAACACAGATGCGATGTAGAGCCGGTATCCGGGAACCTGCACGATGTACGGAACGCCCTCAGGCAATTGAAACCATGTTTCTGTTTTTCGATCATTCCCTGCCACCCAAAAGTGTTTTACCAGGTTATTTTGGGTATAAAGTTCAACCTCTCGACCGGTAGCATGAATATGCTTGCTAATGGAATCTTGAATGGCAGCCGCTACTGCGCGCCTGGGTTCAGTTTGAAGTAAGGTAGCAAACAGGATTTTTATCATTTGCTGGTCCGCATCGTAGGTATTGTTTACCCGCCAGCGGGTGCCTTCAAATCTCAGCTCAACTTTTTCGCCCTGAGCCGGCTTGATTATTACCTGATCGATTTCGGTTTGGTCTTTAACCTGAAACAATTGCTTATCTACTACATCAAAATTTTTACGGGCACTCAGGTAAATAGTAAATAGTAAAGCCAGTGTAGAAACCACCAGCAAAATCAACAACCGTATGTTTCTCTTCTCCTGCATCAGAATCGCGAATATTTAACTTTTCGCCAGTAGCTTTTTACAATTCCAAATCCAATCAATAACACAATAGGCAACACCAGATTTATCGATTGCCAGAACGTACGGTCATTCTTCACTTTCATCTTGTCCAAAGGCCGAACCTTAACTTCTTTATTGCGCGCTTTGATCAACCCGTTTTCATCCAGCATATAAGCAACAGTGTTCATCAACAAATCCTGATTGGAAAAGGTGTATTGCGTAAACGGATCTAACCCCAGCGGCTGCGGGCTGTTGTCCCGTGGGTTCACATCATTCCGGGCAATGTCGCCATCTGCTATTACGGCCACTTTTGT
>Ga0116142_10005789_pt1 | contig 10940 bp, 6 predicted proteins | sample AD_UKC033_MetaG_FD_89785 | JGI IMG/M metagenome (GOLD analysis project Ga0116142, IMG submission 89785) | Active sludge microbial communities of municipal wastewater-treating anaerobic digesters from USA - AD_UKC033_MetaG | ecosystem: Engineered > Bioreactor > Anaerobic > Digestate | place: USA... | reverse complement strand
CAGGCTCATGGTTTTTCCGTGTCAGGCAGCCGGCGCCCAGGAGTGCGAGGGTGCCCACCTCTGCCATTATAGCAGAGACGCATCGCGGGGGCAAACAGGGCCGGCCATGGGCTGCGACCGGCGTGCACCCCTGCGTCGATCGGCCTGCCGGCGCCGCGAGCAGAGCCCTCAGCTCACCGCCCTGCGCACGAGCGCCGCGATCCGTTCCTCGTCGGCGGCAGACAGCGCCGTCAGCGCGAAGGCGGTCGGCCACATCTCGCCTTCGTCGAGGTGCGCCTGGTCGCTGAATCCGAGCGTGGAGTACCTCGTGTTGAACTTGCTCGCACCCTGGAAGAAGCAGACGACCTTGCCGTCCTTGGCGTAGGCGGGCATCCCGTACCAGAGTCTCGGCGTCAGGTCCGGTGCGCTGGCCATGATGACGGCGTGGAGTCGCGACGCCATCGCCTGATCCGGCTCTGGCATCTCGGCGATCTTGGCGAGCACGGCGCTCTCCCCGTCCGACTTGTCCGCGCGTGGGCCGCGGCGTGCGGCTGCCTTCAGCTCTTGGGCACGCTCCTTCATGGCAGCCAGCTCCTCGTCGGTGAAGCCCCCACGCTTTGCGCCGCCCGCTGCTGTGCTCCCGCCCGGGTCTTGATTTCCTTTCTTTGGACTCATAGACACCTCCCTGGCCTCGCATCCTATCTAGACTTCCAGGAGTCACCGGGACTGCTGCCCCGGGCCTAGAGACGGGCTCGGTGGGCCGTCTTCGGAGACAATCCTGTTGCCCAAACCGCTTATGTACCAGGCGCCCACATCTGTCCAGCCGCGGGAGCTCTGCATTAGAGGCGGGCCGCAGAGAGTGTGGGCAGGTCCGCAAGTGCGGGTATGCCGAGAGGGAAGGGCGACGGCGCGAGGCCAACAGGCCGGCCGGCAGCCGTGAGCTGCCGGGCTGCAGCTTGACAGGGACCAGTCCAAGACCTATAATCACGTGGGAAACAGGGCCCTGTCCCAGAACTGTCATTCCGAGGGAGCGCAGCGACCGAGGCACGCCCTGAGGTACGAAGGGAATCTCTGATTCCGCTTGAAATGGAGTGAAGTCAGATACGCCGTCGCGCTCAGCATGGCAGGTCTCGTGCCTTTTGGACAGCTCCGCCCCAGCCATGACCTGGGGCGGCAACCTGGGATAGGGAAAGGAGGGTCTCGTCATGTCTCCGCCAACCATCCTCGGCTACGCAGCCCGGGCTGTGGGACAGCCCCTCGAGCCACTCACGTACGCCCCGCCGCCGCTCGGGGAGCACGACGTGCGCGTGTCTGTGACGCACTGCGGCCTTTGCTTCACAGATATCGCAGCGATCGACGACTACTATGGAATCACCAGCTATCCCCTTGTGCCCGGTCACGAGATCGTCGGAACCGTATCGGCGGTAGGGACCAATGCGCCCGGCGTGAAGCTGGGAGACCGGGTGGGGATCGGGTGGCAGGGACGATCGTGTATGAAGTGCGAGTGGTGCCTACGGGGGGAAGAGCAGCTCTGCCGCGACATCGTCTCGGATGCAACCTGGGTACCCTACGGAGGCTTCTCGACCTCTGTGGTGGCAGACAGCCGCTTTGTTTACCCCCTGCCGGGCGGCATGGCCTCGAAGGTCGCCTCTGTGCTGTTGTGCGCCGGGGTCACGGTCTACTCCCCGTTGCGAAAGTACGCCGTGCAGCCCGGGCTCAAGATCGGCATCGTCGGCGTCGGAGGCTTGGGCCATCTCGCCATCCAGTTCGCGCACGCCCTTGGCTACGAGGTGACGGCCATTTCCTCCTCCCCCGCCAAGAGGGAGGAAGCCCTCGCCCTCGGGGCGGACCATTTCGTCGATTCGGCCGACCGGGCCGGCTTGCGAAAGCTGGAATACGGCTTCGATCTTCTCCTGTGCACCGCTCACGGCGAGATGCGGTGGGAGCCTCTGCTGGAAATCCTCAAGAAGAGAGGGACGCTCGTGCTCGCAGGCTTCCCCAGAGTGGACCTCAACCCGACCGATCTTGTCGCCCATGAGCTATCGATCGCCGGGTCCTTTCTCGGCAACCGGGCCACGATGCGGGGCATGCTCTCCTTCGCAGAAGCCCACGGAATCGCACCGCGGATCGAGCTGATGCCCATGTCACGAGTGAACGAGGCCATCGATAGGGTCAAGAAGAATCAGGCCCGCTACCGCATTGTGCTCGTCAACGATGTGGTTGGTGCAGCGCACTGACGGAAACGCGGGCCACCGAGAGCAGCGGGCGCGCTAGCGAGAGCGCGTCGAGAGGCGGTTGCCTTGCCGGCGTGCCGCGGACGGACTGCGCGGCGCGCGCGCCAAGGGCACACATCTCCTCGCAGGTGCATTCTGAAAGCGTGTACCATCCCAGGGGAGCGCTGCGCACGAGCAGACGTGCCGCCTGGACGATTCGGACGAGCTGTGTGATACTGTGTGCAGAGTGCCAAGGTTGGGGGCAAGGGTTGCCTACATGGTTGGCTCACCAGATCATGGGGCACTCCACCTGGCTGGGGAGCCACTGCCGGGCTACTTCACGGCGACCCAGGCCCGGCAGATCATGTGGCAGGCGATCGACCAAGGCTTGATCGCCCGCGAAAAGCTGCCGGCACTCGCCGGGCTGCGGGGGGACCGTTTCGGACACCTCATCGCTTTGACATTGCACCGCGACGCGGCGACGGCCCACTAAGAAGGCCATGTCTGTGCACGGGCGTCCTGCCTGGCAATCCTCGGCAGGTGCCGGTGAGATATGGTCTCGGCAGCAGAGGCCTTGATCTGGTGGAGAAGGGCCTTGCTTCTCCCGTACGAGGGTTTGACAGCCGCACGCCGCTATCCGACTTTTAGGAGGAGGGCAGTCACATGGACCGGAGGCCGGCACAAAAGATCGTCTTGACTGGGGATGCCACGCTGGACTGGATGCAGGCCAGCCAAGGGGCACACAGAATCGCCCAGAACTGGAGATTGGCCGGTGGGGCGCGGCTCTACCGGCAGCGGGGCGGTGTGCACCTTCTGGGCGACCTTATCAAGGCGCTTCTACTCGAGCCGACCTCGGGTCCAGAGTGGGAGTTGTGCCAGACGGCGCCGCCGCCAGAGACAACTCAGCCAGGCGATCCCGGTGTCCACCACGTGTACACGTCGTGGGCCCCGTTCCCCTACGGATCCAGGCCACCCCTCGATCGGGAGAAACACGCCTGGCGGATCGAGCACTTCCTGGGATTCGAGCGCAGCCAGCTCGGGCCCGTGCAAACGGAGGCGAGTCAGGCGGGAGTCGGCCCGTTGCGGGCTGATCTTGTCGTCCTGGACGATTCGGGGCCACGGCTCCGGCACCAGCCCTCGGAGTGGCCTGCGGCGCTCGCCGAGCATGGCGGCTGGGTGGTCGTGAAGATGGCCCAACCGGTCGCCCAGGGAGCACTGTGGGAGAGGCTGATCAGCCAGTACGCCGAAAGGCTGATCGTGATCACGACGGCCCAGGACTTGCGCACGACCGCCATCCAGATCAGCAAGAGGATCTCCTGGGAGCGCACCGCGCAGGACGTGGCCTGGGAGCTGACCTACAACCCGCTTGTGAACTCGCTGACCCAGGCCGCCCATCTGGTCGTTTCGTTCGACTGCGCGGGGGCCATACTCCTGGGGCGGGATGGCCAGCGCCAGGTACGGGCGCAGTTGTTCTTTGATCCATTGGCCCTCGAGGAGGACTGGGAGCGAGCCTATCCCGGCGAGATGGTGGGATACAGCACCTGCTTGGCGGCTGCCATTGTACGGCAGATCCTTCTCGACCCGGCCAACCCCGAGATCGGCCGAGGCATCCAGGCCGGCGTGTCGGCCACACGCCTGCTGCACAGGGAGGGCTACGGCCGCCGCGGAAGTGGGGCTCAGCAGGCAGAGCTTTGCTTTCCCTTCGAAGCGATTGCCCGAGAGATCTGCCGCCAGGAGCAACCACTCGCCGAAGCCCGAATCCAGGACCCGGCGGGCTCCTTGCTTGTGCCTCCACCACCCGAGAAAGCGCGCCTCCAGCGCGGCTACTGGACCATCCTGGAGGATCGCTACTCCGCCGGACTCGAAGCAGTTGCCCGCCAAATCGTCCTCGACGGCAGCGAAGCAGCCCTGCGCCAGGTGCCCGTCGGGCGCTTTGGAGGCCTGGTGACCGTTGACCGGCGCGAGATCGAAGCCCTGAACGGCATCCAACGCCTGATCGCCGAGTATTGCAGCACGCCACAGAAAAAGCCGCTCTCGATCGCCGTCTTCGGCCCCCCAGGCGCCGGCAAGTCGTTCGGCGTTGAGCAGGTGGCCAAGTCGATCCTGGGTGAGATCTCGGTGCTGGTCTTCAACCTCTCCCAATTCCGCCATCCAGACGCGCTCCTGGACGCACTCCACCAGGTGCGAGACGTCGGCCTGTCCGGCAAGATCCCGCTCGTCTTCTGGGACGAGTTCGACACCGCCCTGGACGGGCAGCCACTGGGCTGGTTGCGCTACTTCCTGGCGCCCATGCAGGACGGGGCATTCCAGGAAGGCCAGATCGTCCACCCCATCGGGCGCTGCATCTTTGTCTTCGCCGGCGGCACCAGCCACCGCATGGACCTGTTCGGCGGCAGCCTGAGCGAGAGTGAGCAGCGGGCCGTCAAGCTGCCCGATTTCGTCAGCCGCCTGAAGGGCTTTCTCAACGTGCTCGGCCCCAATCCGATCGAGGGATCGGGCCCCGATCCCTATTTCGTGCTGCGCAGGGCCCTGATCCTGCGGTCCATCTTTGAGCGCAATGCTCCCCAGATCCTGCAGAGGCAGGATGGGAAGAACAGGGTCGCGATCGATGATGGGCTGTTGCGCGCCTTTCTGCTGACCAGCCAGTATAGGCACGGTGTGCGCTCCATGGAATCGCTGGTCAGCATGAGCACCCTCTTTGGCAAGAGCGCCTATGAGCGGTCCAGCCTGCCGCCCGAGGAGCAGCTCAACCTGCACGTCGCCGCACCCGAGTTCCTGGCTCTGATGCAGCAGCTGGAGCTGGAAGGGGACCTGCTCGAGCGACTGGCAGCTGCGGCACACGAGGTCTTTTGCGCGGCCCTCCGGGCGCAGGGGTATCGGCATGGTCCAGTTACCGACGAGACCAAGCAGGAGCACTCATCCCTCGTCGCCTATCAGGGTCTGCCCGAAGACGAGAAAGACCAGAACCGGCAGAACGTGCGGGATATTCCGGCCAAGCTGGCCATAGCCGGCTATGTCATGCGCCCTGCCCGCAGCAACGAGCCGCCCTTCGAGTTCCCCGGAGCGGACCTGGAGCTTCTGGCGGAGCGTGAGCACGAGCGCTGGATGCGCGACAAGCTGGCAGCCGGCTGGAAGTATGCTGCCCAAACGGACAAGGGCAGCAGGCTTCACCAATGCCTCCTGCCCTGGGACAGACTGCCCGACGAGGAGAAGGAGAAGGACCGCGTTCTCGTGCGCGGCATACCGCCCATCCTGGCGAAAGCAGGCTACGCGATTGAGAGGGTCGCACCGAGGCGCTCTTGACCTTTCGGCGAAGCATGGCAAGACGAGCGTCGCCTCTGAGACAAGGGAGGTCTGAAACGCGCTGTACCGTGCCGGTCCTTGCCCGGCTGGCCGGCCTGCCTCTGGGTGTGGCCGGGCTCGCTCGCTGCGCCAGTCAGAATGCCGACGACTGGCCGACCGGCGGCGAGCGTGCGCCCCCGGCCACGAGGAAGGGAAGGAGTCATGACCCACGCGTCTCGCACCTTTCGCATCTTTGTCAGCTCTACCTTTAGCGACCTCGCGGAAGAGCGGAACGCCCTGCAGGCGCGCGTCTTTCCCCGGCTGCGCACCCTGGCCGAGGCACACGGTTGCCGCTTCCAGGTGATCGACCTGCGCTGGGGCGTCAGCGAAGAAGCCTCGCTCGACCAGCAGACCATGAAGATATGCCTGGGCGAGATCGAACGCTGCCAGAAGATCAGCCCACGACCCAACTTTGTCATTCTGCTGGGGAACCGCTATGGCTGGCGTCCGCTTCCTGCCGAGATACCCGCTGACGAATTCCAGGCTCTTGTCGAAGCAACCACCGTCCAAGATCGTCCCCTGCTGGAAGAGTGGTACCGCCTGGACGAGAATGCCCTTCCGGCGCACTTCTGTTTGCTGCCTCGCACCGCTGACCATATTGCCTTCGAGCTCTGGGAGCCAGTCGAGCAGCGCTTGCATGCCATCCTGGAGAAAGCGGCACACGATATTGGCCTGCCCCCTTCCGCGCAATTCAAGTACACCGCTTCGGCAACCGAACAGGAGATCCAGGCCGGGGCTCTAGGCATTCCAGACGCAAAGAATCACGTCTACTGCTATTTCCGCGAGCTCAGGAACCTGCCGGCTGATCCTTGTGCCGCGAGCTATGTCGATCTGGATAAGCACGGCCATCCAGACTCGCAGGCCAGCCACCAATTGCAGGCTCTCAGGGAGCGTCTTAAGGCAACCCTCCCCGAGAACACCCGTACCTACGAAGCGGATTGGTTGGGCCAAGGGTCGAGCCTGGATCATCTTGAGCGCCTTGGCCAGGATGTTTACCAGGACCTGGAGCAAGTCATCCTCCGGGAAATCGCCTTGTTGGGCGATGAGGATCCGCTTGACAGAGAGATCGCCAGCCATACTCGGTTTGGCCGGGACCGCGCCGGTCAATTCGTGGGTAGGGAACAGCCCCTCCAGGCCATCGCCGGCTATCTGCAATCTTCGAGCCATGATCCCCTGGTGGTCTGGGGAGAATCAGGGTGCGGGAAATCAGCCTTGATGGCCAGGGCGATCGCGGTGGCCCAGGGTGCACATCCCCACAGCGAGATCATCTCTCGTTTCGTCGGTGCAACGCCCGAATCTACTTCTGCGCGTGCACTGCTCGAAAGCCTATGCCGCCAGTTTGCCCGCCTGCGCGATGCTGAAACGGAAGCATCTGTCCCTGCTGAATATGAGCAACTGGTCGAGCAGTTCCCTCTTTATCTTGAGGCTGCCACAACCTCTTACGCCCGGCCAGAGGCTCCCAAGGATACCCCTCGCCGTTTCAGGGAGCAGGTCCAGCGAGCCCAGTTGGCTGAACACCGCCGGAGCGTATTCGTTTTTATCGACGCTCTCGACCAGGTAGGCGATGCAGGCACCCCTGACAACCTGGCCTGGTTGCCGGAAAGACTGCCCCGCGAGGTCAAGCTGGTCGTCTCGGCTCTCCCCGGACAGTGCCTGGAGATACTCCGGGGCAAAGTCCCGCCGGAGAACGTGATTCACCTGTCTTCAATGAGCGTGGCGGAAGGCGACCTGCTCCTATCCCATTGGCTCGCAGAGACCCAGCGTAGCCTGCAGGCGCACCAGAAAGAGCATGTCCTGGCTAGCTTCACGCGCTCTGGTCTGCCGCTATATCTGAAGCTGGCTCTTGACGAAGCCCGGCGCTGGAAGTCTTACGACCCCCTGCCCGATCTCAAGGCGGATATCCCTGGCATGATTCGCCAACTCTTCGAACGCCTGGCGCGTGAAAGCAACCATGGCAAGATCCTGGTCGAGCGTGCCCTGGGTTACCTGGCCGCAGCCAGAAACGGCTTGAGCGAAGATGAGATCCTGGATCTGCTCTCCCGCGATCCCGACGTGGTTTCGGATTTCCTGGCCCGCTCACCCAGATCCCCCCGCGTCAACCGCCTGCCCGTGGTCGTCTGGTCACGCCTCTTCTTCGACCTCGAAGCGTACCTCTACATGCGCCGTGCAGATGGCGCCTCGTTGTTGAGCTTTTACCACCGCCAGCTTGAGGAGATCGCCTGCAGCGATTATCTAGCCCAAGATCGGCAGAGCCCAGGCCGCCATGCTGCCCTGGCCTCCTTTTTTGGCGAGCAGCCGCTCTACCTGGAGGGCGCCGGAAGCCAGGCGCCTAACCTGCGCAAGCTCTCCGAACAGGCATACCAGCAGGCCCAGGCTGGCCTCGGCGATGCCCTGATCCACACCCTGACTGACTTCAGCTATGTCAGCGAGTACGCCCTCCACTTAGGCCATCAGGCGTTGCTCGAGCGATTGCACGACCTCGAGCTCCCTGCCTTGCAGACTGACCAGCAGGTGCAGGCCAGCCGCCAAGGATTCACCCTCATCCAGGAAGCCATCCGCCTCTCTGCGCCTGCCCTCACCCGTCACCGAGACCAGCTCCCTGCCCAACTGCATGGGCGATTGAAGGACTTGGCGCTGCCTGAGATCACCGCCTTGTTGAGCGGAGCAGAGCATCACCCCAGACCTTGGCTGCGCCCATTGCGCGCCAGCCTGAATGCCCCGGGTCAGGCTTTGGTCAGGGTTTTTGATCACTCCGAGCCTCCAGCTCGGGTCACACTGACTGCCTGCGCACTGACGCCGGATGAGCGCAGGCTCCTCACCGTCGCCGAGCATCTCCTGGTCGAGGGGAGTGGGTATCATGAGGTCAGCCATGCCCTAACCCTGTGGGACCTTGATTCGGGTCGGCAACTCTGGTCGCTAGGCAACCTGAAGTGGGAAGACGAAGTGGTCGTCATGACGATGGGCACCGGTGGGCAGAGAGCCTACCTGGTCGATCAGACCAACCAGATCCAGGTCTGGGACCTGGAGAAGCGCAAAATGCTGCACCCCCTGGAGCGGGAGCGCCTGCCAGGGAGTTCTGACTCAAGGGCTGATCGCATCAGTGTCCTGCGTACCCATCCCGATGGTAGCCGCCTGGTCGCCGGGATGGACGACGGCTCGATCGTGATTTGGAACACCCGCACAGGGAGAGTCCTCCGGCGGCAGGAGGGTCACTCGACGCCCGTCACCGAGCTGATCTTCGATCCGGACGGCAGACATTTCGTTTCGCTCTCCAGAAGAATCGACGGGGTGGTTCGATCGGGCATCGATAGCTTTGCCACCACCTCGAGAAAAGGGAGCGCCATTGCCTGGAATCTGGCTGACGAAGACGAATACCTTGAGTTCGAGCTTGAAGAACCCGTGTTGGCGAGCGCGCTGACCTCAGATGGCAAACGCCTGCTGACCGTGACCCCAGATGGCTGGCTGGAAGCCTGGAATATCCGCACGGGGCGAAAGCTGCCCAGGCCAAGGATCCTGGTGGGCAAAGCCCGTTATCTGAAGTGCCTGGCAGGGGGCGACTATGCCGCGACCATCTCAAAAGGCGAGCTTCAAGACCAGTTGACTCTCTGGGATCTCAACAAGGGCATTCAGCATTCCTCCTTGGCTGGGGCCTACCCTGACGATGTCGCCGATATCCACCAGCGCCTGGTCTTTGGCCAGCAGAGGCTGCTAGTCGCAAGCACCGATTGGAGCAGCAGTGCGGCCAGGCTGTGGTCTCTGGAGCGCCCTGGCGTGTATGGAGCTTCACCCAATAGCCACGCCGGACGGGTTCTGCAGGCTGCCATCTCACCCGGCGGGCGAAAGATGGCCACGACCGCCGAGGACAAGACGATCAAGATCTGGGAGCTCAACGACGGCCAGGTTACTGAGGCGCAATCCCTGTGCGGCCATACCCATCTCATTACCGCTCTGGCCTTCACCGCGGATGGCCGCCAGTTGATCAGTGCTTCGCTGGACAGAACACTGAAACTCTGGGACCCGGTGCAGGGGCGCGAAGTCAACACCCTGACCGGCATCACCACAGCTCCCTACCTCCTCCAGGTAACGCCGCAGAACCGTGTTATCCTGGTATCCACAGAAGATGTACGCGTCTGGACAATCAACCCCCTCGCCCAGCCCTATGCGGCAGCATCGCAGAGTGGCTATGGAAGCGCAGTTGCCTCTCCAGATGGGCATTCATGCGCTGTTGGACACGACGGTCGTGTGAGGGTACACCCGCTGGACAAGGAAGGCTTCAACCGCACCTTCGATGCCGCCGAATGGCCTGCCGCTTTCTCACCCGATGGGCGCTACCTGGCCGCCAGAGTGACTGACGACCAGTGTCCCCGCGGCACACTGCGAATTTGGGACCTCAAGAGCGGAAAGGTGCGCCACAATGTGGGCAGCGAAATACGCCCGCTCAGGCAGCTATTGTTCACACCAGGCGGTGAGATGCTGGTGGCCCTGGACGAGTGGAGCCTGCAAGTCTGGGATATCACCAGCGGGCTAGTCGCCCAAGAACTCGTTGGCATCGAGTTGCGCCATATCCACCTGGTGGGTGAGGGCCGTCTCATCATCGGGCACAACGGCGATAGCGACCTGTTTGCTTGGGATATCCAATCTGGGGAGATGCTCGCCAGCTTCACCTGCGATGGCCGGATCACCTGCCTGCATGGTGTCCCACACGAGCACCTGATCGTAGTCGGTGATGACCAGGGCATGGTTCATCTCCTGCGCCTGGATGGTCACGCAGCACATCAACCTGCCCCGGCAGGGGTCCAGAGACCCGTCCAGGAAGCGGAAAAAACAGGAGTTCAAGCCAGACGGCGCAAACCCTTCTGGAGATCGATTCTCAGGGAAAGGTCATGAAGCACGACACAAGCATGTCACGCCTTCCGCGTATTCGTATCCTCGACGTTCAGCGACTTGAAAGCGGAGCGCAACGCCGCGCAGGCGCGCGTCTTCCCGCGCCTGCGCGAGCTCTCCGCCCAACATGGCGCTAGTCTCCAGCCGATTGACTTGCGCTGGGGCGTCAGCGAAGAAGCCTCGCTCGACCAGCAGGCGATGAAGACGGCAGTGTCTGCATCCTTGAGCTCGTCGGCCTCGGCGCTGGGCCGGCCGGGATCGCCGACCGTCACGGCTTGACGGCGCAGCCCCTGCTGCCATGAAGAGGAAGCCAAGGGAATCGGTCTGCAAGCCTTCTCCCGCGCGCTGGCATATGAAAGGAACTGACATGCCTCAAACCTATGACTGGTCCAGGTTTTACGGGATGCTCTGCCGGCAAGGCCCCAACCTGCTGGTTGGGATCGAGGAAGGCACACGCGAGATCATTGAGATGCTCGCCTCCAGCACTGACATCTTCTGGTCGGAAGGGCTGGAGGAGTGCCT
>Ga0116142_10005788_pt1 | contig 10942 bp, 10 predicted proteins | sample AD_UKC033_MetaG_FD_89785 | JGI IMG/M metagenome (GOLD analysis project Ga0116142, IMG submission 89785) | Active sludge microbial communities of municipal wastewater-treating anaerobic digesters from USA - AD_UKC033_MetaG | ecosystem: Engineered > Bioreactor > Anaerobic > Digestate | place: USA... | reverse complement strand
CCTCCCCACTTGTCACGAAGGATATAATAGGTCCGCCCGTCTTTCGCATTCTTTATCCGGGCTCTCTCCAATGCTGCATCAATCATCCTCTGGTCACGGATAACATCGCGCCTGGCTCTGCGCTGCTTGAAGCGTTCAACCCATGTAATCTTCTGATAGGTGGTCCATTCCTTCCAATCGGCCTTTACTCTTGTGATAAAATCCTGTAGGTAGTTCATATCTATCTGTTTGCGAATTGCTTCTTGTTAATCTCTATCTCTTCCGGGTCCTCCGTGTATATCACCAGCTTGCCATTGATTCCATTGCCGGAGCGGACGGTTCCTTCAGCCCACAGCTCGTTGAGAGCATTGGTTGTTTCAGGTCCAAACTCATGCACTATCTCTGCCAGGTACACATTCGGCCATCGGGTCTCGCTGTACTTCTTTGCCAGGTATGCTTTGATCTGTTCTTTGAGAGTCATATCGTTGCTTCGGTTATTCTTCCCGGTCTGCGCTTGACAGTCGGGAGGATGATCTTCGGGGGAGGCAGGTGTTTCAGGCAGGCCCACAGACCTATTGCAGTAGCCATCACCATATCATCATGACAGCCATCAACAGCACCATAGCGGCCATTAGGCTTGATCTCATAAGTGTCCAGCTCGGAGAACACCCGGTCATCGCGTTCATAGAATAGCTCATCGCGCAGGGCAGCGTTCAGGAAGTCTATTATCATCGGCTTGCTGACCGGGTTGGTATGGAATCCGTACTTGACGGGGATCCCCTGGCGTATCTTTTCAGGGTCAGTCCGTGCGAATATATTGGGATAGTATTTCACTATCTCGTCCAGGATGGTCAGGAAGTGATCACCCTCTGCCTCCATACTGGTCTTGTCATAGGAGTTGGATTCAGGGATGAACAGGGCGTTGTTGTAGAACTTGGCCAGCTGCACAGCTTTCCAGGCACCAAGGTCCTGATCACAATTATGGACTATGTAGCAGGCGGTCGAATAAGAGTTATCATCCTCTACCTCAAGGTTAAATACAAGACCTGAATATTGGCATCTCTCTCTTGACTTAACTTTATAAACAACATGATCCTCATTTTGAAGTAGGACATTCTTCTTGATCTCTGATGCAGACCATACCACATTATATCTGGGTCTTACTTTCTTTATTCCTTTTGACTTTGTTTTTGCTACTACTCTGTATGTTCCAGGTCTATGTCCAAGAAGAATCAAAATGTCTCTTATCTGACGTGCAAGAACGGGAGATACGGTTGTGATAATGTTAGACACTGATTGATCCGTCTTATAAACGGATCCGTCCCCTTTCCAATAACTATCAAGTAATATGGACAATAACTCAATGGGATAATCGAAGATGACAGGACTTAGTCTTTTTTCCCAGGAATGTTCTCCGCAAAGATCGAGGACTAATTTTGTTAGGAACGTATCATAAGCCCTAACCCTGCATACGCTCACGCTTTTATATTCTATAATAGAGCACTTGAATCCAAGGCTAAGCAGTTTCTCATAGCAGTCTTTTGCTACAGTATCTCTCTCATGATAAGAGAATGAGAAGCATATGCTCTGAAATTGATTCCTATCCTTACTTCTTCTGTTAATATGTCCTTCCGCGAGGTAGTATCCTAAAACTGAGAAAAATGTTTTAAGATCAGTAATCTCTCGAAGTGTATGTTTTGATTTTCCTCCGTTATACTTATTAATAATAAAAGGAGGATGAGTATGGGCTTCTCTCTCTCTTGAGTAGGCAAAATATTTGAGGTCAGAGGCCCTAATCCAGGAAGGACTGCCAAGCACATCTCGTGTATAGTAGGTATATAGTCCTGGGTGATTCCGGGGGTTTCTCCTTGTTATAGGAAGTGTTTCATTGCTATAGAAAGGATGCTCCGGAGTACAAGTAACGGTTTCGTAATTTCCCTGTGATTTCAATGAAATAACCTCTCCATTATAGGGACGCTTATACTTTCTTAGAACCTTTCTGAATCTATTTTTATGAGTCCATACTTCATCGCCGATACCTATATCTTCAATATTTTTGAATCCCATAGAAGTATAAATCTGTGTCCCCGGAACGAAGCAGTGGCCCTTCCATGTCGCAACCGTTTCCGGCACCCCTCCGTCCATGATACCATACCGGTCAAATACCCTCATAACAGTATAATCAGCGCCGGGGCTCCGGCCACCGATATCCATTGACACCACATACCGGTTGGATACCTGTTCCTCCTTATCAGGGTACATCCATATAAACAGGTTGCCGCGGTCAGCCTGGATAAGCTCTATATCTTCGAGGGCAGTCTTGTCACGGATGGTCTTGCCGCGGATATCTCCCACAAACTCCGGCTCCATCTTGTGTTTGCGGGCCTGATTGACATAAGCGGGAGAGAACACCCTTGCTCCGGTGGCCTGAAAGCTCTCTTCGCAATTATGAACTAAGATGCCATTGGCGGAAAATTCATGGCTTTTCCGAATAGTAATATCATATACTTGCTTGGGGCCAACAAAATCAATAGATGAGACTACATCGGAGAGGATAACTTTTGTCCTTTTTATGTATGACTTGACCTCCCATGTTGTAAACCTCTCTTGTTTTCTTTCACTCAAGAACCCTATTTTGTTTCTATAGTAGTCAGCCTGTTCTCCTTGGAGTGTCAGGGTATTGGCGATATAATGGTATTGATTTGTCTTGGCCGGTCTCTGGCGTATGATAGAGGTAATGCCAAATCCTAAGAGCAATAGCTGAATGTCTTTTAGAAAATTAAGATGCTTGCTAAACAGACCGATCTTAGGGACCTCGTATCCATTAAATCCATCTGTCTCAAATATCCCGCGCAGGAACTCTTTGACAACAGGTTCCGGAGATCTCCAAATTATTTCTGGGACACAAACCTTTCTTTTGGTTCCTGTCTCTTTCCACTCATGATCAATAATGCCTAGCTCCCTAAAATATGGAGTAAGAGATTGTTTTTTTGCCCGTATCTCGCAACAGCCCTTATTCTTGCCAAGAAGTCTCTTGTTGAGCTTTATTCCAAAAAGATTGTAAGCCAATTCAATGGTTGAATCAATAAAATCCGTATCCCTTGCATCACAAGCAATAGAAAGAACATGATCGCAGTAGGAGCCATCTCCCATGAATATCCCGAGAAATCTACCTAGTTCAGGGGTAATGGTAATGCTATGCTCAACAAAGTTCTCTTTCCACTTATGAACGTATATCTCCTCGGCGAACCTCGGCACAGATAGAATAATGCTATCTCCTGTCTTGAGATTTTCAAGTACTCTCCATTCTTCGTGCCCTGTTTCACCAATTACCTTTATGCGATGGTCGTGAGTACATTCAACCTCATATCCATATTTTGTGGTTAAGCGGAATACATCTCTCAGACCATTGTTGAGGAAATTAGTAATCTCTCCCGTTCGGGTAATGCTGGCATGAGCACATTCTTCAATAGGTATTATACCAAGGTCTGTTCCTATTTTGGCACCTTGGGCGATGCACGTTGACGGATATTCTGACTTCATGCGCCACTCGTCATAATTTTCACCGTTTCTAAAGTCGAAATACCACTTGATACCCTCAAGGGTGGCTCCCAGGGACCAGAGGTATGATGCGTATGGCTCACCACCCATCCACTTAATGAATGCCGACAGGTCAGCCTCTTTGATGTCCTTCTGGTACATCTCTATCTCGAACCATGCCACGAATACAGGAGCATAAGCACTCCTGCCGTCCTTTGCCGTCAGCCATTCACGGTGGAAGAAATTGCCAACACCTTTAGCAGTAGATTCAAGGGCGATGAGAGAGAAGGGTACCTGGGCCACGCCGGCACGGACACTCTGAGCAAGGTCCTCTGCGCTGCGAAGCTCAGTTGTTTTCCAGAAGCTCACCTCAGAAAGATGCGCCATTGCCAGGTCAAAGGTTCTCAGGCTGTCAGGCTTCTGTGAAGATCCAATGATGATTGAGCAGTCGCGCTCATCTATTCTCCGGTTCTTGTTCGATCCTTCCAGGGGGGATAGTTCAAACCCTCCGAGATCTTTGGGATAGTAACTGATGAGCCGGGAATACATCGCCCGGATGTTACGGGCCTGTTCCTCCACATCGGTCACAATACATGAGTGCCACCTGGTCCGGTGAATGAGCTGTATCCATGCCATATATATCTGCACCAGCGTTGACCCTCCCCACTGACGGGCCTTGTCAATGATGATGCGGATGGGAATCCCAGCTATTCTCATCCGTTCAAGGACGGCAAGCACCTTGCGCTGTGGTTGGTTCAGAGTAAAGGGGACAATCTGTTTTGTCCGCTTGTCCTGTATCCTGGCAGCGGTGACAGACCAGAATTCATAGTCATACCTGAACCGCTGATTGATAAGATCACGAAGGAACAGCTCAATGCCTGTATTGTCAGCAGGGATTCCGTGAGCATGGAGGACAGATTCAAGTTTGTGATCGCGGGCAATAGCATCTATCAGAGCAGCATTCTCATTGTACATGGTTACGGGGATACCCCATACAAACTCATTGCCGCCAACGGAGAACTCTATGCGCTCCCTCTCGATAGGTGAGCCGACCCCTGTTACGGGATCATAAGGGGCAAAGAGGGCCTTTCTCCGGGCCTTGTTTTCCCTGATTATGCTATTGACTTCAGAGGCGTTCATTTCTTCTTCTTCAGGAATGCTGCCGTCACCTTGCGAACATATTCTATTGAATAATTCAGGTTATCAGCAACTTCGGTGCATATCACTTTCCGGGAGAGCTTTGGAGCAATCTCGGGGCCATATGTGGCAAGCACCCTCGTATATTCATCATAAATCTTCTGTCGCCTTAGTAATGTGTTTTCTCCGGGTTGACTCATTATACTGCGTTGATGCCGTAAATATAGGTTTTTTTGTCCGCTATACAGGGCTTATTGTCCGTAAACATTTCAACACATTGATTAGGTTTGACGGTGAATAACTACAACCAAAACGCAGTAACGTTATGTCAGAATCATCAGGTAGCAGCACAAGCACAGGCAGCACCGGAGCCACAGGGGGAGAATCCTCTTCAGGGGGAGCCCAGGCCCAGGGAGTAGCAGCCGAAGCCGCCGGCACCGAAGCAAAAGCACAAGATACTCAGGGAGAGGCAAGTGCAGAAGCAGAGAAGGTGACACCGGAGGGAGAGAAGGCGAAGAAGAAAGAACAGCCTCCCAAAAAAGAGGGAGAGGAACCCGGGAAGAAGGAGGAAGCCAAGGAGGGCAAACCGCCTCACAAGTATCACGAAAGGCTTACGAAGGCATTTCCGGATCGCACCTTCGAGAAGGATGAGGACTATGACACGGCAATGGATGAATACCTTACATCTCTGGAAGATTACAGGGAGAAAGGAAAGAAAGCCAACCAGAAGCTCATCGCGCTCTTTGAGTCAGAACCGGCAGTAGGAGAGATGGTCCGCGATATGATGAGCGGTGCGTCCTTCCGTGAGGCAGCCGCACGGCATTTTTCAGCCGAGGACTTCACTCCGACAGAAGGCGATCCGGACTATGAAGGCTGGGCCAAGAATAAGACCGAGCGAGAGGAGAAGATGAAAAAGCGCAGGGAGTTTGAAAAAAACTACGCTGCCAACCTCGAAGCCGCCGGAAAAGAACTTGAGGCATTCGCCAAGGAGCATAACCTTGACGAGAAAGCCACCGATGAATTCCTCGTAAGCATTGAGAAGATGCTTGAGGATTTCAACAACGGGAAGATTACCAAGGACTCGCTCAGGTTTATGCGCCGGGCGATGACCTATGAGCAGGATATAAAGGATGCCCGGGAGGAGGGTAGGATTGCAGGCCGCAATGAGAAGATAGTGGCACAGAGGGAAGAAGAACCGGATCAGACCGGTGATGGAATCCCCAAACTCGGCAAGTCCCCCGACTCCCCTGATGAAGGAAAGAAGGGAGGGTACTTCGGAGGATTACGCGACCGAATGAGGGATCGCGGATTTTTGGACACAGAACGCTAACTAATATTTTAAAACACAATGAGAAACACTAACATTTTTAATATCGGAACTAAAGTATTGTCGCTGGTATTCGTACTTGTGGCAATAGCATGTACCTCTCTTATGATGGGTGCGGCTGGCGTAACGATGGCTACTGGTGTTGCTGTAACAGGTGGCACCGATGGTACCGGTACTGTCAGCACTGAAAAGGTTAAGGCCGGAGTTGCCTACCTGGACCAGGATTATGTATCCAAGCTGGTCACTCAGATGCGGCCCGCGGCCACACCTCTTGATACTATCATGAGGCAGATCCGTCAGGCAACCCCCATCGAGTCATGGAAGACTGAGTTTTATGCCGTTGATGCCCGTCCACTTTATGACGAGGTTCATACGGCTCACACTCATTCCGCTGGCTCTGGTGTGACAACCAAGGACCTGAGGGTTAAGAACGTCGGTATGTGGGCAGCTGATGACACTGTGATGTTCAAGGGCATTACCGGTGGTGACGGAAAGGATCTTGTGTGCTTTGTTATTTCCAAGGACACATCTGGCAATACTGTTAAGCTTCAGCCGCTCAATGGTGTTGATGATACCGTTGAGGGCTCTGCAATCAAAGCGGTTCCTTCCATTGCTGCCAACACAAGGATGGTAAGACTTGGGTCATGTAAACATGAACTTGATGCACAGACCTCTCCTTATGCTATCCTGCCTGAGAAGAGCTACAACTATGTGCAGCGTTTTATGGCACAGGTTGAAGAGTCCATATATCAGCGCTTGCATCAGAAGGAGGTTGACTGGACCTTCACCGATTATGAGGCGCAGAACGTTTTCGACATGAAAGCTACCATGGAGCAGTCTTTCCTCTTCGGGATCAGGTCAGAGTTTACCGACCTTGTAAACAGCAAGAAGAGGTATTCCACCGGAGGTATAGCCAACTTCATTACTAAAGCCGTTGAGTATGGCCTTGGTGGTACAGACAGGGTTATTGATGACGCATGGTTTGTTGATGCCTCTAAAACCATCTTCCAGGGCAACAGCGGTTCAGAGGTAAGGTATCTCTTCGGAGGAAGTGGACTTATGGCTAACCTGATGAAGGTAGGCACCGTTCTCAAGCAGATTCAGGGCAAACAGACAATGGTGAAGTATGGTCTTACCTTCAAGGAGATTGAGACAAACTTCGGCCTTCTGAGGTTTTTCCATCATCCGCTGCTTGATCAGGCAGGATGGGAAGACAACGGGTTAGTCCTTGACCTCTCCTTCATTGAGAAGCATACCTTCATACCTCTCAAGACTAAGGAACTTGACCTGATCTCATCCGGTCAGCGTAACGCCAATGCAGTAGTCATTGAGGAAACCTGCGGTGTTATTGTTCGTTATCCCGACACTCACGCAATCATACGTCCGAGAGCGTAACCAATAGGCTAAGACCAGGGGTGCCCAGCGCATCCCTGGCTCTTTAGCTGATAACAATAACCAAAACAATCAGACAATGGGAGTAAGAAAAACTTATCAGGCAGTCGGGTTTAAGACCCTTGACTTCTATGAGATGGTAAATGGTGCCAAAGCACTCATCCAGTTCAGAAGCGGGAATCATGCACCTGACTCAAAGGGCCAATATACAACGGAAAACCCCGATGTTATTGAAGCCCTGGACAACTCTTCCGCTTACGGCATATCATTTAAATGTATCCGTACAGAGAAAACTGCCGGTCCTGACCTTGCCACATCAAAAGCCAAGACCGCACCGAAACCTCCGGCTCCACCCGCAGATAATGAAGGTGATGGCGCAGATGCCGGAGGCAATGCCGGCGATGGATTTACCAATGTTCCCGATATAGCAACGGTACAGGCTGCAAGGGATTACCTGGTTAAGAACTGCGGAGCGACTGCAAGCAAACTGCCGAACGGTCCCGCAGTGAAGAAGTTCGCAGCTGAGAAGAAAATCAACTTTGTTGATCTCGCGTAATCATGGACAGGACGGGGTTGATAAATAAGGTAAAGGTTATCCTTGACGAATATACTCCCGAAGGTGTAGGAACACCCTTTGATGCGTATATAGGTCCTCTCCTTGATGAGAGCGCCCGCGAGATCGTCATGGAGGGCCCGCTTTATTTGTTAACCCCGATGCCTATCCCCCTTGAATCCGGATCGCCGGCAGAGAGCATACTGAAATATGCTGATGACCGTGCGTATATACCGGTCCCGTCAGACTTCGTGCGGCTTCATGAGGTCAAGTTTCCCCTGTGGAAGAGATCGGTCCGTGAGGCTATCTCCCAGGAGAACGAAGAATATAACATGCAGGAGAATGAGTATCTGCGCTCGGGCTATGGAAGGCCCTTTGTTGCCCTCGTAAGGAAACAATTCTCAGGGGGAGCACTTGCAAGATACCTTGAATGTGGTAAGGCACTTGAAGATGCGGTGCCCAGTACTGCCCTGTATGTCAAGGAATCATTACCAGAAGATCTTGCTGAAGAGTTTGCTGATACCCTTGCCTGGCGGGCTGCCTCAAAGGTGCTTGCTACCTTGGGTGATGTAAACCGCGCAAAGGTGGCGCTTGAGCAATCAGTGATCCATCTGTCCAAGTTAATTAACTAATTATTAACAATTAACAACAAAAGCAATGAACTTATCTCAGATTATCAGGATACGGATGGCAAAACCATTTCTGTATCTGTTTTCAAAGGACTACAATGTAGAACATGCCCTTGGTGCCGGTCCCACTCAGTTTACCCATAAGGGTATCGCCTGTTCAAATGTTAAGACCGTCAAGAAGACAATCGGCGGTGTAGGTGTAGCAGACTGCGACTTCAATTTCGCAACCGCAGCCAACACCAATGAACAGGTCATTGACCTCGGTGCCATCGTTCCGGCCAAAGCAAGGGTGCTTGATGTCAAAACTGTCACAGAGGTGGCATTTGCAGGAACCAACCTTTCTGCCCTTGTCATGGAGACAGGAAACGCAAGCTCTGGTGCGCAGTTTATCGCAAGCGCAACAATAATGGCTGCTAATGCCATTACTGCTGCAAACCTGACAACTATGAACGTTGCTCCGGCTGCAGCTGCATCCAAGGTATATTGTTCCGCTACCCCGACAGGAGCCAACTGGGCCGCAGTTCTGGCAGGGAAAGTTTCAATATATATCAGTTACATAGAAAGATAACTCTATTCTCGGGCTATGACTGGAATCTACCAGATAAAGTCAATATGTAAGCCTGACAAAAGCTATGTGGGTAGCTCCAAGAACATCAAGAAAAGATGGCAGGAACATCTTCGTCAATTACGGAGCATGAGACATGAAAATGGCAGACTTCAAAATCACTATAATAAATATGGTGAAGAAGATCTTGTTTTCATTATTCTGGAATTGTGCTTGCCGTCCTTTCTGATGATTCGTGAACAATATTACATAGATCTCTCGAATCCGTGGTTTAATATTATTAGGACAGTTGATTTTAAATTACCACACAATCTCCCAGAGGAAGTAAAACAAAAGATATCTGACTCAAAAAAAGGGAGTACTCCCTGGAACAAAGGATTAAAATTAGGTCCACTTTCGGAGGAGCACAGGAGAAAATTAAGCTTAGTTCATAAAGGCAAACCGAAGAGTGAGGGACATAAAGAAAAAATACGTGACTCAAACAGGGGGAAGCATCCGACTACGATGGCAGAGGAAACAAAAAGAAAAATTAGTCAAACATTAAAAGGTAGAACATCTGGGAATAAGGGCCATAAGTGGACTGAAGAAACGAGACTCAAGATGAGGAGCAGAATCCCATGGAACAAAGGGAAGGCTGGTACTTATAAATGCGACAGCCCCAAGAGGAGGATGGAGAGAGAGAAACTTAAATCTGTAGCGTAATGGCAGTATTATCAGGTTCAACGCCCAAATATCTTTTGCGCCTCTACAATGAGAGTGGAGTACAGCTTGATCCTTCGAACCTTGCACAGGTATTGGAGGTGAAGGTGCATCTGTATAATGCCATCACAGGTGATATAGTAGGGCGCTTTATCCTTCGTGAGTCACCTCTGCCTGATGGCTACACAAGGCTCACGACCAAGATTGTGGAGACAGGTGATGTGAGGGTGCTTATGGTCCTTACTTCGACCATGACAAGCGCCGCTGCCGGTAACAGCAATGAGATCCAAGTTGACATTCATGTGCCAGACGCAGAGGTGCCGGGAGGAACACGGATCATTAAAAACAAGGGAAAGTTTCATGAAATAGTCAAGTCAAAGTAATGAGCGAGGGGAGAGTTGATATCAGCTTAATGGAGAGCCCCGGGGTATTCATACAGGAACTCCGGGATGCTCTCTCCATTGACGTGCTTATCAGTGACCTGGTTGGTATCAACGTTGCCTCTGAGCTTGTCAGCGACCATGGAAACCTCTCAGGGCTTGCCGATGATGACCATTTACAATACTTCAATCAGGCCCGGGGGGATGCCAGGTATGAAAGATCCCTTGGCAATCCTACGGCAGATGATTATACTCTTTACTCCAAGGCTAACGGCACCCGCTATTGGGCCGCACCCGCAGCCGGGGGAGGTGGCACCGGAGTAGAGTATCATAATCTCTTACTCGGTATCCAGGGAGGGGCAACTGATGAGTATTACCATTTCAGTCAAGCATTGCATGATGCCTTTGAATATGTAGGAGGAGCAAGCCCTTATCTCAGGGTAAAATTACCAATAGCCTGCGATCAGAACATTGTAGCGTATGCCGACACAGGATGGCTACCTCCAGATATCTGGGCCTCGATGCCCTATGCCTCTGCTTCCGTCAGGGGAGGTATCCAGTTTACCGGTGCATCTCCGGCTGTCAGGTACCTCCGTGAGGATGGTGCATGGGAAGTTCCTGCCGGCGAAGGGGGGACTGAACAGGTCTATCCAGGTTCAGGTATCGTGAGATCAACAGAATCAGGATGGGCAGCATCACTTGTGGATAACTCAGCCAACTGGAACGAGGCTTACACCTGGG
>Ga0116142_10005786_pt1 | contig 10944 bp, 22 predicted proteins | sample AD_UKC033_MetaG_FD_89785 | JGI IMG/M metagenome (GOLD analysis project Ga0116142, IMG submission 89785) | Active sludge microbial communities of municipal wastewater-treating anaerobic digesters from USA - AD_UKC033_MetaG | ecosystem: Engineered > Bioreactor > Anaerobic > Digestate | place: USA... | reverse complement strand
CTTTTTGTTTCCATAATTCATGCCTGTCCTGCAAGGTGAAGCCAGATCCGCAGCGGAACTGCACACCGTTTTCAGTCTTCAGCACCAGAGCACCAAGGATACCAGCAGGTTGCATGCCTTCCTTCTTTGTGCTGCGCTCTGTATAGCCTAGCTCGTTGATAGTAGCCTCGTTTTCATTGTGCAGCATTTCTTCGTAACCTACGATCTTGTATTCTTGGTCAACAAAGCGCTTTACCTTGATTAGGTAAGGATTACTCGGTGTAACTCGTTTCTTGACGTATGGAGCGTGCGTATCTCGTAGCATAACACCTTCTGCACCACGAGCAAGGATTTCGTTTTCAAAATCATGCAGAGATTTTACAGGTAGTTTCAAAGGATTATCCTGCTTCTTGCTTTCTTCTACAAAATAGTGCGGTAGGATTTTGCACCATTCTGGTAGGTCGTTCTGAATATCTAGCAGGTATTTGTAACGAGAATACCAAGGTAAGGTACAACCCTCATCAATCCAATCGAACACAAAGTAAGTAAAGTCAGGTTCGCCTTTTTCTGACAGGATGGCAGAGGATGTCTTTCTAAAAGAAACCTCAGGATTATCAAAATCGTATCCTACTACCAACTCCCCATCCAGACGATCTAAAACGTCCTTGTATTCTTTGAATAATTTCTGAACGTGCTTATTCGGGATGACCTTCATCGTTCGGCTAAGAGGAAGCCCCTCTAGGGTAACACAACGAATCCCGTCAACCTTTTCCGACATATACATACTATCTGGAAACTTCTGCACTTTGTCGTGCTGCACAGCAAGCATAACACGCAAGAAGTTAGAGAATCCAATCTTCTTTTCTTTCTGTTCAAGAGGAGGACGACCGCCACTACACGGCATTTTTTATAGCTCCTTGTATTTTCTTACAACAACACCTGCATCAGTCAAAAGTTCGATACCTTTTGTATCGCGGTAAATATCCTTGTAAATAACTTCTGAAATACCTGCATTGACCAGCATAGCAGAGCACTGCAAGCACGGTGAAAGCGTAACGTATAGTTTTGCACCAAGACAGCTTACCCCTTCTTTTGCTGCTTTTAGGACAGCATTCAGCTCTGCGTGAATCGTGCTTTGCTTGGTAATAAGCTCTCCTGTTTCTTGGTCAACATCTTCGCATTCATTACTCGTTCCGATAGGTTGACCATTGACTCCGCCGATAACAACGTCGTTTGCGGTAACGAGCACAGCACCTACTTTAGCTCTTTTTGCCTTTGAGATTTTGCTGTATAAGAGTGCTACACCCATGTAAAGTTCATCGTTTTCCTGTTTGCTTGGCATCTACTCTCCTTCGTCAAGCACCTGGACGATTCTTCTGTTTGGTGCAAGGAAAGGCTGTCTTTAGCAATTCAGTAATCACAGAATCAGCGGTGTGCTTACGCAATTCTGCATTATTCTCTAGAGCATTACGAACAACCTCAAAAAGCTGTCCTGCTGCGAACTCTACGTTTTCGGTGCAGTATGCTACACCATTCATTGCATCGTGCGATCCCATGACGTAACCAAGAGCAATACTCTTTTCGAGTTCGCTAGGACTACGAGCATAGAATAGCCACTTCTCTGCTGATAGGAACTCGGCATGTGCTTTAGCAGGAGCACAAGAATAAAGCATTGCACTTGCCGACACAACAATAGCAGAAATTACCTTCTTGATTTTGCTAGAAATTGTCATCGTAAACTTCTTTCTGAAAGTCAATAAAACTCTGTAGCAATACCGTTTTCTGTCGTGTATTGCACTACCTTCACATCAAACGCCTTTAGCATCTTCTGGCAGGTAGGACAAGGTTTTGCCAGCACAGGATCACCGTTACTATCGAAACGCTGCACCAGAATCTTATGGATTTTCTTACGTCCAGCAGATAGCACAGCAGCTAATTCAGCGTGCATAAATACCTTTTCTTCCGATTCACCTGCCTCTATAGCAAACTTCTTCATCAGAGGATGACTACGCTTATAGTCATTGACTCCTTGACCAATGACATTGTTTTTCTTATCGAAGCAGGTAGCAAACAATTGATAACGCTTCTTAGAAGGTTTTTTCATAGTTACCAGTGCTTAGCGATTTAGCACCAAGAACAACACCTTTCTTCTGCTGCAATTCCTCGTATAGCTCGTCATACAAAGGTTTGGTATATTGCATACCATCGAGGTAGTATCGTAGTTCTGATTCTGTCATACGATCGTATTCTGAGTTTTCGATGTAATCCCAATAGTAGCTCTTGACTTTCATCTAGCTCTCCTTTGTAGATAGCTCTGTAAGCCTCTAAAAGCCTCTTAGAGGCAAAAACAATGCTTGGTGAATATCTACCTACTTACTTGCACAGAAAATGCCTCTAAAACGCTTTTAGAGGCTTGTAGAGACAGTCAGCAAGGATTGCTTAGCTGACGCTTGATTTTACGCTGAATACTCTCCAGCTTAACTTTGCGACGTTTAGCTTTAAGGTATTTGATACGGTTTTCACTGAAAACACGAAAATCCTCATGCGTAGTAGGGTCTTCAGGGTTGCAGTAGTTCCACATCGTAGCAAGGAAGCTCTTTGTCACCTTCAACTTCTCGTCTAGTTCTTTAATCTGTCCCTCAATTAGAACCTTCAGAAACTGCAAGTCCTCCTGCGTAAGCTCATCCGAAGCAAAGTGTTTGCTGCGGCACAGGTAGGGGACTGGAGAAGGTTTGACCTCTAGCTGCATGATAGCTCCTTTCTTGGTTGATGACACAGCGAATCTTACCACATCCAGCAGCAGGTAGCTAGATTCTTTTTACAATCCTTCTGTTGGTGCACCTGCTCTTGTGCGTATCCTGTAGGTATCCTGTAGATATTCTATCAGGATAAGGTATTCTACACAACCCTCTTTCCTTCCTTGCAAATAAGAAAACCCGTAGGCAATAACCTACGGGTTCATATCCTGTTAGTTATACTTCATAAACTCTAGTTATCCCTCTGTAAGGTTTATCCTGAAGATATTGGTTTCCTGCCTGTAAGATTACTTACTTGTAACAATACTTGCCTGTAAGTATTTTACCTGTAGGTTACTTACCTGTAAGATTACTTGTCAGTATATAACTTACCAGATTATATCTTACAGTATATATCTTACAGTATATATTCTAGGGTATATAACCTGTATCCCAATATATCCTCTAGGAAACTTTTGAGCAGCATTGCCCTTTAGGGCGAGCTACGGATTACTCCGATACTCCCCTTTGTGGCTAGCTGGTCATGCTTTTAGGCATCCTCTGAGGTCCCTATCGCACTGCTCCTGCACTCATGCGTTGGTCAGGGTGTCACAAGACAACATGCCGACAGCAACGCACCCCTTTCGGCTGCAAGAGAATCACCGCTGCACGTAGCGCGATGACCACCGTCACCGCTAGGTCGAGTCCTAAATGGGCACAAACGACTCTCCTAGATACGAATAGTTTAGCACAAGTCAGGTAGCTGTGTCAATACCCTAGCATAATTTTTTACGGATATTGACAAGTCCAGCAACCTGTAGTAGTATATACGAACTTCTTTGTAGCAGTCAAGTAATTTCATAAAAGAATTGCTACAAGCGTTTATCAACAAAAGATATAGGTAGGATCAAGATGCATGAAAGATTTGCTTGAAGAGCTGCTAGAGCAGCTAGAACAGGATGATTTGGATGAGTCTGAGCTACAGAACGTAAACATCGAATCCCTGTTCCCTGAAATCAAGGTAAGAGAGCTATCGGAAAAGGAAGCCGAGAAAATCCTCAAGAAAAAGCGCAAGGGCTCAAAGTCTAAGTGCAGATACTGCGGAGGAAAGACTAAGTGTGGTAGGACAACCTCGTTCCTGATAGACGTAAATACCAAGGAATGCCACGGAAAGTTCTGCTGCATCAGTCACGCCTTCAACTACGCAATCGAGGCATTACGCGATGAAGTTTGGGAAAAATACATGAAAGATGAAGTCAAAATCATACCGATCATTGACCTCGATGAGGAACTCTACAAAATGCTAAGGGAACAAAGATTCATCATATCTGAACTCAAAAGGTTCAAAAAGAAGAAAGGGGAAGAAGAGGATGCTAACTGAAAAAGATATACAGGATTACCTAGAATCGTGCAATAATACGATTGCTAACTACAAGGAGATTGTCAATACAGAAGTCAACGAAAATACAGTATTCCAGAAGTATTGGATGTATCTCTGGAATTATTACTATCGTATCCTGAACAATCTTAGCAACAAACAATATGCCTAAAGAAAACCTAATCGGCAAAGCCAAAGAACTTTTACGTAAAGATCAAGAAGGCGAGCTAGAAACTTGGGATTACTATCTTGCTGATTCCGATTTAGATAATGATCTAAAAGAACTTCTGAAAGACGGGGTATCTGTAATTGACCATCCTGATTATCTTAATGACGATGACAGTGCTATCATTATCACTGACGACGATGACGAGGATGATGACCTAGCAGACCTTCCGGAAGAAAATCAGGACAATAACGACGAGAAAAAAGAACCAAAAACCGTTATTTACGACAGAAAATACGCAGCAGCTAAATACCAACCAACAGTAGATATGGATACCATAAAGCAGCAGGTATCCGAACTTACTGAGTATCTACCTTACGAAGTTGACGACGTTATCAATGCTGCGTTAATCCTGATTCGTAGACACATCCTAGAGGGAAGATGCGTAAGCCTAACCGGAATCGGTAAGCTATATTTACACAGAGTAACCAAAGGTCGTTCTTTTTCGGAGGAAGAAAAATACAACAAAAAGGATTACGATAGACTATTCGTAAGACCGGAAGCTGTCATGAAGTTCATGATGAAAAAAACCTACGACAAAAGAAACCGGATCATGGAGAGATTACATCGTTGTGCAGCAAAGAGAATCTATAACGACCTTATCAACTATGGCATTCTCACACCGGAGGAAATACCTGACGGGGCAGACCTTCTGAAGTTATACAAGAAAAATTTAGCAAAGTTGAAAAAGGCTAAACAAAAGGCTTACAACAAACGTCGTAAAAAAGGAACAGAGGAATAATATGTTTGAGAATATGCGACCAGCAAAGGTTGTTGATCTAGAAAAGATCGTAAAAGCCAAGGAGATTCCGGCTTTTATCCGCCTTCTGGCAATTGAGCTAAAGCAAACGCCCTATATGTCAGCAGGTGCATTCATCAAAAATCTTTCAGATTACGATTTTTCTGTGCTATGCACCTTGTGCGAGATTGCGCATCAAGTTACTTCCTGTCAAGAAGAGGAAGTCGATAGCGCAATACACAATGAATCTATCATGAAAAGCATGAAGCACTTTGGTGTATTGGTGTTTCTACTTGCAACAGCAGAAGGTATCCCCGAAATGTCCGGTGACAACCTTGCTGTCTTTGGCCCGAATCTGATTATCCTTTGCTTTGCTGAAAGGGTCGTGCGCTTGAGTCCTGACCTACGAGAAGCCTTTGACATCGAGACAGTTTCCATCACAGACGACCTTTCGGAGATAAACAAAAAGGTGAGTAAAATCTATGAGAAGAAGCAAGACGATTGATCTAAAGAATCAAGTTTCTCGCAGCAAGAAAGCACAAAGCGAAGATTTTGATGTAGAATACTATCCTTTCGAGGACGAAAAGGAGCTGGTAAGACAAGTGCTCGAAAAGTATAACCTTGGTGCAACCGCAAGCTATGATACAGACAACTTTTATAAATAAAGTAGAAAACTTCTTTGGGTCAACAAAAGAGCGCAGCAAAGATAAGGTCAAGAAGATGCGTCCTGAACGCGATGACTTTTACGACAGCAAGCGAAAGAAGAACAAGATAGACAAGCAGCGATACCGCGAAGCCAAAAGGAGTTATTCTTGATGCGTAAATCCCTTGTCTTATCCTGTATTTTCATTGCTGCGATTGCAGGCAGTAGCTTTCTGTCGCATAAGGAAGAAACTGCTGTTTCTGATGTTGTTTCTGGTGAAGTAACCCAAGTCAAACCGAACGCACAGCAAAAGAAGCAGATAGAATGCCTTGCTGAAGCTATTTGGTATGAAGCACGAGGTGAGGGTAGGCAAGGGATGATTGCGGTTGCAAGCGTAATCAAGAATCGTGTAAAATCCAGCCTTTACCCCGATGACTTCTGCAAGGTTATTCAACAACCTAAGCAGTTTTCGTTCTTCGGGATGAAGCTACGAAAGCCAAATAAAAACAGCAATCTGTATAAGGAAATCAGATATATTGCAGAAGATTTTGTGCTGAATCTTGAAAAGATTAGCTTGCCGGAGAATGTTCTGTGGTATCATGCAGAGCATGTAAACCCGAGGTGGGCAAAAAACCTCGAGAAGTACGACAAGATTGGTAATCACGTATTCTATTCAATCAAAGGTGACTGAAAATGCCTAAAGAAAACAAGTTGCAGCGGATTTTGCTCAAGCAAAAACATCGCAATCCTCTGGTAGAGGTCGTGATGCGCAAAGGAGTGCAACGACATAACGATAAAAGGTATCGTATCAAACACAAGAAAAAAGAACTGACTTTCGATTGAGTACGTATGCAAGACGAAAAGAACGATGCTGTTGTAATAGTAAGGACAAAAGCAAACCCTGTTTTCAAGATTCATAACATTGATCTAGAAAATAGTTCAGAATATAGATACAGGGTTTGCTACATTAGAGACTACGAGCAATACAGGTTCTTTGAGGAAAAAGACCCGGTGAACTTCGGCGCTTATCTTTCCTATACCTTCGGAGGAAGCGAAGTCTTTACGTCAAAGAAAAGCGCCATGCTTCAGGCGCTGAAACTGAAGGATAAGTTTGAACCGAAGCACGAAATCGTCTGCAACGAATACAATATCATCTTTTTCGATGAGTATTTTGCGCACAAAGGATCGTTCATCAACGTAAGATACGCCAAGAAAGTTCAAGAATTATTCGATCAACAACAGCAAGAAAGAAAGGAGCAAGAATGAAGGTTCGTCTGGTCGGATATACACAACCGTCAGTAGATTTTGCAGAGCATTTTTCTACACCGAAAGAACTCATTGCCTACTGCGCTCGTGTATCGAATCCGAGCAATCAGTTCAATTCTGCTACAGCAGACAAGCTAATCAACTACCTCATCAAGCACAAGCATTGGTCACCTTTTGAGATGGCTAACGCTACGCTGGAAATTGAAACAACTCGGGATATTGCGCGGCAATTGCTTCGGCACCGCAGTTTTTCTTTTCAGGAGTTCAGTCAGCGTTATGCCGATCCGACTTCTGAACTCTCCTTCGTTGTGCGTGATGCACGACTGCAAGATCAGAAAAACCGACAGAACTCTATTGCTCTTGACTTGACAAAAGAAGATCATCGTGAGCTATACGACATTTGGGTAGAGAAACAAAAGGAAGTTATCAAAGTCGCACGAGAAGCTTATAGCTGGGCTGTACGCAACGGGATTGCCAAAGAACAGGCGCGATGCGTTCTACCGGAAGGCAACACACTTTCTCGTCTGTATGTGCAAGGTAGCATTCGTTCTTGGATTCACTACATTCAGGTTCGTACAGAAGAAGGAACCCAGCGAGAGCATATCGAGCTAGCAAGGGAAATTGCAAAAGTAATCTATACGATTTTTCCTTTCAGTGTATGTGGAGATACAGAATGAAAGTCTTTATTGGTAAGTTTCCTAAGAACATTAACAAAGAGCGCAAGATCAGGATTCACATCGACGAGTATGACGCATGGAATGCTGATGAAACGTTAGCAATGATTATTGCTCCTGTGCTCAAGAAGCTAAAAGAAATACAGCACGGAGCACCTTTTGTTGACGACGAGGATGTACCAGCAGGTCTGGGCATCAGACGATCGGAAACAAAGGAAGAAACAGATAACCCTAAGCATACGCACGACAATCATTTTCGTCGTTGGGAGTGGGTATTGAACGAAATGATCTGGACGTTTGAAGAAATTGCAACCGGAAAAGATCACAGCAGGTTTTACGATCATTCCGGAGTTGATAGCACAAAAGACATTGAGACGCAGATTCGGCAAATAAAAGTAGATGAAGAAGGGTTGAAGGCATATTACGCACGGATTGAAAACGGGTTACGTCTTTTCGGTAAATACTACCTCAACCTTTGGGACTAATAACCTACTGCTCTGTAGGGTTTTTCCGAGAAGTCATAGGTTCTGTGCTATACTAACACCCGTAGCAAGTTCGCTACAGGCAAAACAGGAGTAACAAAGATGAACGCCTCTCGTAATCTGGCTTCCATCGTCGAGAACAGCAACGGCAAAATCTTCCGGGTGTCCTTCGTGAAGAAGGATGGTAGCGTTCGACACCTGATCGGTCGCCTTGGTGTGACCAAGGGTCTGAAGGGCGGTAAGAAGACCGTAAGTGAAGATCAGTATCTAACCGTTTACGACCTGCAAAAGCAAGGCTATCGTAGCGTCAATAAGGATAGCATTATCGAAGTTGCTTTCCGTGGCGCTCTGCACATCGCAGTGAAGTGAGGTTAGCATCATGAAAGAAAACCTGATTTACAACCTGTTTTTCGTAGAGAACTTTATTACAACAAAGGTTGCTAATTACGTGCACGCCTTTATTGTAGGGGTTGTGCTGTTGTTTACATCCTTTGCCCTGGTGGTTTCCCTTTTTACAGGAAACTTCTACGGTGCGTTCGGGTTGATCCTGTTTTCTGCGGTCTTCCTTTTCTTCATGCGACTATTTTTTGAAATGTCGCTGGTTTTCTTCAGTATGAACGAAAAGCTAAAGAAAATTGCAGAGTCAACGAAATGGTGAGCTAAAATGCAGCACGAAGAATCTGAAGACCTGAAGCAAGTGATGTTCGATGTGTTTCTGGTGCTTCTTACTGCACTAGTCGCCATAGCTTCTACACTTCTTCTGGTCAAGTTTATTTGGTAATAAATATAAACGAGAAAGCCGAGGTGTGCTAAGATAGTGATCTTCCGCCCGTAGTTCAATTGGAGAGAACAGCGGACTTCTAATCCGTAAGACCGTCGAAGGTCAAGGTTGCAGGTTCGAGTCCTGCCGGGCGGACCATACCTCTTTTTAATCGTTTCTGTTGATCCGATAAAAAACTTTTTGTTGACACCACGGCCCCTTGGTGTATAATACGCTCATTGAATGATTGAAACACGTGAAAGGTATATAAAGATGTCAGAGTGCTTTTCTTGCAAACACTCGCGTAGTGTTCGCATAATCGACACAAAAAATTTCCGTGTCACTTATCTTGATTTTGAAAACGATTCTTATAACGCTTGTGGCGTGAACAAACAACTGGATTCAGACACGTTCTCTTACGAGCTTGACGCGTCGATTAACGGTTTCCGTCGGATTTATCCTTGGTCTTTTCCGTGCGCTTTGCTCGAAGAAAAAACTGTTGCCTAAACATAAGACGCCGATTTAGAATGCCTAACATTTTTGATTTAGAGCAAAAGATTTTACGTTGCTGGTCTCTAAAAGAAGACCTTGACACCATTGTAGATCGTCTTGTTGAATGCGATTCCGTTGAAAAAGATGAGCTGGTGAACGTATTGATGGGACTTTCGGTTTTGCACGACATTCGTTGCAGCAATCTATTTGACACGTATGAAATCATCCTCAAACAACAAAAGAAACCTGATTCCTTCTGAAGTGTTTGTCGTTGCCTATAAATTAGGCATTTACGACGAGAAAACAAAACAACCGTTTATTTCTTTTGTTGTAGATTCTGTTTTCGATAATCCAGAAAGCGCAGAAAATCGAGCAAGAGAGATATACGATTGTCATCTAGAATCGGTTATTCAAAAAGTGCCGTTTCATTGCGAATACCGCTGATCGTAACTACAGAAAGGAGGCATTATGCAAAAGCAAACCAAGTCACTCATTCGTGCACTGAAGAACCTTCGTCGTGCACAAACGTCTGTACGGCTGCTGATCCTGCAAGATAGCACCTGCACATGGCAAGAGCTAGCAATAGCTGGACTACTCCCTGATGCAGCTGCAAAGTATCGCAAGGAAGCTGGCTGCGAATATGCTGAAGCCTTGCGGCATGTAACGAAGTTCCGAGAAGAGCAAGGTCAACAGCCGCAGACAACCTAAAGTCTGAATCATCCGATGCCCTCCATCGTGGAGGGCTATATTTTTTTTGCCTATGAAAATCTGATCCCGATAGAAAAATAATACCGAACTAAAGTTTGTGGTTTTTGCAGAACTTGCTTGTTTTCTGCTAGAATACTCCTGCGACGAGGTTGATATGGCAAAACTCTCTGCGCACGGTAAGATGATTGGTGAACAAGATAATCAAAGGAAACCAAAAATGAGCAGTAAAGCATTATATCTTTCATCGCACACAATGCCAACTGACATCGCGGAAACGCTTTACGTGTCTGTGAGAAAGCACATCAAAAATCCGAGAGAAGGCTATTTTGACGAGTATATTGATATAATCAAACCAGATCAACTGCGAGTGTTGCATTTGTTGACTGCCGGAGTACCTAGATTAAAAGAAAAGGCTAGAATTATTGCAACGCAGCAGTTTTTCAAGGATTACTCTATTAGGTGGGAGTGCTTTGACATTGTTGTTTCTGTTGTTTTGAGCGGTAACGGTGAAGTAATAAATGGAAATTATAAAAAGATTGACGAAGTTCAACCGGGGGCTGTGCTGCTTCGAGCAGCGAATCGTTCGTTCGGGATGAAAAGCAATGACGATAAGCCAATCATTTGTCTAGAACTTCTGTTGGCTACGACATTGTCGATTACGAAAGTAACTCGACAGCTTGAACAGAACTTGACCACGTTGTTTTGAGAACTACCGTGTGTAACCTAGTCGGCGAAACGACGGAGGTTTTACAGCATCGTGAAACCATCCTCGGTATTAGAGCAAGCGTAGAAGCCTTTCTCGACTTTCCTTTTTCGGAAAAGGATGATTAGTCCGTGTGACTTTAATTGGAGAAACTGCAAT
>Ga0116142_10005771_pt1 | contig 10965 bp, 9 predicted proteins | sample AD_UKC033_MetaG_FD_89785 | JGI IMG/M metagenome (GOLD analysis project Ga0116142, IMG submission 89785) | Active sludge microbial communities of municipal wastewater-treating anaerobic digesters from USA - AD_UKC033_MetaG | ecosystem: Engineered > Bioreactor > Anaerobic > Digestate | place: USA... | reverse complement strand
TTTTCCTCACTTCTCTGGTGGTGAATTGAACCTTCCCAGACTTTAAAAGTCCGGTAAACCGGTCTGACATTGTCCAGCACATAGGGATCAGACAGAAAATCTTTCAGCTTTGAACCTTTATATTCATAGGCATAACAGGCGTTAATTTCAGGCAGGCCTTCAAGCACATCCGGCTTGGTCAGAGCGAGAAGATCAACGCCATTAAGCCGGCAGGCATAGCGAGCTGCTACCGCATCAAACCAGCCACATCTTCGCGGCCGACCCGTCGTCGCTCCAAATTCATCACCAATTCTGGCTAGTTCCGCGCCAGTTTCATCTTTAAGTTCGGTAGGAAAAGGGCCGCCACCTACCCTGGTGCAATAGGCCTTGGTCACTCCCAGAACAGCACTAATCTGTTTTGGACTGAGCCCCAGGCCGGTGGCCACTCCTCCGGCTGTTGAGCTGGAAGAAGTCACATAAGGAAAGGTACCATGATCAAGGTCCAGCAGGACGCCCTGGGCTCCTTCAAATAAAATTGATTTACCAGCTTTGATCTGCTCGTAGAGAAAGGCTGATACATCTTTAACAAAGGGGGCCAGCCTTTCACCAAATCTTTTATATTGCTCATAAATTGGCCCGGTCTCAAGAGCAGGCTGGCCAAAGGCTTGCAGTATTTTATTTTTAAAGGCCAGATTCTCTTCTATTTTTTCCCGCAGAACGCCTGGCTCGAGAAGGTCAGCAACCCGAATCCCCCAGCGGGCCGCTTTATCTTCATAGCAGGGACCAATCCCACGGCAGGTCGTGCCGATCATCTTTTTACCACGCTGCGTTTCACTTATTTTTTCAAGGAGTGGATGATAGGGCATGATGACCTGAGCAGAACGACTGACGACCAGTCTTTTGGCCTCCACCTCAACCCCGATGGATTTTAGATCATCTAACTCTTTGAAAAAAGCAGCCGGGTCGATGACCAATCCATTGCCGATGACTCCAATCTTATCGGGATGCAGAATTCCGGCCGGTATTAGATGAAGGACAACTTTTTTGCCCTCAAGATAAACGGTATGACCGGCATTGTGACCTCCCTGATACCTGGCAACGAGATCAAAAGCTGAAGCTAAAAAATCAACTATCTTCCCCTTACCCTCGTCGCCCCATTGCGTGCCGATAACCAATAAGTTGTTCATTTTATTTGACCATCCTCGACTTGATCTGTCCGGTTCGCCAGAGTGCGTCCAAACAGAACGAATTCTATCAGATTTAAGGTTCAGCTTAAAGCACTTAGAACACAAATCCGAGCTGAATAGAATAACCGTTATCTTTTAACTGCAATTCTTGGTCAAGACTCTTTTCTTTATTCCAGTCAAACTCAAATTTAGCATAAAAATTGTCCAGGAAATCCCACTTAAAGCCTATGGCTTTCCTGTCTTTTTTTACCATCGATTCGATGAGGACATTGAAAGGCGGTGCCTGCTCATCATCAAGTCTTGAGTCAGGCAGCATCGAATACTGATAACTGAAATAGGGCTTAAACCTATTAAAAAACATGATAAGCGTTAAATAGTAGCCATCAAATTCGAGGGTCTGATTTAAAAAGGGATGGTTGAACTCTGTCCTGACATACTCACCTTTGACTTCCCAGCCAGTAGTCACCCAGATAAGATCGAAGCCTTCAAAACGAATATTTTTGGAGTTAGTCTCGTCATATTTCCCGCTGTAAAACGAGCCACCAGCCTCAAATCCCTGGCCAAACCTGAAAGCCAGTCTACCTCCCACGCCCTTATTTTTATTGATGTCTCTGACCGGCGTTTCTAAATAGCCATTTTCATCGGCAGAGACACCGTTAACAGCATAGGCAGAATAATAAATAAAAGAATAATTTCCTTCCCAGCTGAGACCGACATCAGACCAGCGATAAGGAAAAAAATGAAAAGGTAAAGGCCGGAGAACAGTTTCATTTTCGGCTGGACGGGCATAACGATTAAATCGCCCGAAAGGAATCTCAAAAAGTCCAATTTTAAAACTAAATAAATTACTGGCTTGAAGATTGACATAAGCCTGGTGGAGAGTAACCTTGTTGTTCTGGTTAAAGAGACCTTCGGCCGCAAAAGAAACCGGGCCGGAGATCAGTCCAGAAACCACTGCCCCGCCATTGAGATTGGAAAAAGTACCAGCTGGATAAAAACCATCTTTCTGGCTTTTTAAATATTCAAAAGAAAAATAACCGTTAAATTTAACCTGAGCTGGCAGCCGAACAGCCAGAAGTAAGATGAGCACCAGCCAAAGAACAGGTCTGGTCACTTTCATCGCTTTCTCCTTTCGGTTCTAATCGCTTCTTAACAGTTCTATTACAGATTGTTCAACCTGGAAAAATCAAAATCATCAGTCAGTAAATCAGATTTATATGGACCAGGATTTTTTCTGGCTTGAACCAGCCGGGTGATTTCCACACTACCTTTTTTACTACCCAGCCAGATAGCACCAACCAGCTGGCCGTCTTTAAGGACAAGTTTTTTATAAAGTCCCTGCTCCTCATCCAGCCTGGATAGAACCTCAAAGCCTTCCCCTTCCGGTAAAATCTGACCGGCTGAGGTAAGGAAAATCCCGGCCACTTTTAGTGTATTAGCTGGAACTGTACCTTCATATTTTTTTTCCTGCCCGGCCAGGTTATAAGCGACGACCCTGGCCTGGTCAAAAGCAGCAGGAATTAACCCGTAAATTCTTCCCCGGTGTTCAGACACATCCCCCGCCGCATAAATCCCTGGCTGGCTGGTCTGAAGATAATCATCAACCAGCACACCCCGGTTAGCAGCCAGGCCGGCCTTTGAAGCCAGCTCCAGTCTGGGTTTGATGCCCGAAGCTATGATCACAGCCCCGGCCGAAAGAAAGCTACCATCCTTAAATCTAACCTGGCTAACAGTTTCCTGACCAGAAATTTCCACTGCTTCTTTCCCCAGAAGAAATCTCAGTCCCATCTTTTCCAGCTGACTCTGAAGAAGCCTTGCTCCGATTTCATCCAGCTGCCTGGGCAGAAGCCGGTTGAAATATTCAACCACGGTCACCTTTAAGCCTCGCTTAAGAATCGCCCTGGCTATTTCCAGACCAAGCAGGCCGCCTCCCAGAATAACTACCTCCGGCCCGCCTGCCAGAAACTCCAGCAGTGAGACCGCATCATCCAGCGTTCTGAGGCTGAAAACGCCTTTTCTTTCAATCCCTGGAATGCCAGGAAGAAGCGGGCTTGCCCCGGTGGCCAGGACAATCTTATCTCCCTGAACCCACCCTGTTCGGTCAACTTCAACTGCCTTTCTGGCCGGATCAAGAGCGGTCACTTCCTGGCCCGGACAAACCTCTATTTTTTGCTTTTCTGCCCAGTCGGCTGGAAAAGCAAATATCCGATTTAAAGGCAGATCGCCAGCCAGAAAATCAATTAGATTAGGCCGCGGATAATAGGGGTATTTCTCCTGGCTGATAATCATTATTTCAGCCGATGAATCAAGTTCTCTTAATGTCTTCGCCGTCATCGTACCAGCTATACCATTGCCCAGAATGATAGTTTTCATGCTTCATGCTCCATATTGCCAGCGATATCTGACAGCCGGATTAGAGGCTCAGTCTATTTTTTGAAAAAACTCCTTGCCCACTCCACACTGGGGACAAGTCCAGTCGTCGGGAAGAGACTCAAAAGGAGTGCCGGGTGGAATATCATGTTCTGGATCACCCACATCCGGATCGTAAATATAACCACAAGCTGTGCATTCCCACTTTTCCATAGCTATTTCTCCTTTCCTTCTTATTTACTTAGCTATTATAATGGACTCTGCCTTTAATACAAACGAAAATCTGGCAGCTCGTTTTTCATCAAATTGTGAATATTATCTTTCAAATCAGAATTCCTGTTGACCGGTCGGTCATTCTTGATAGCAATATGTAGAGCCCGGTATGAGCCAATTATGACACTCAATTTTCTGGCCCTGGTCAAAGCGGTATAAAAAAGATTTCTCTGCAGCATAATATAATGCTGGATTAAAAGCGGCATGACCACTGCCTGGTATTCATTGCCCTGAGCTTTGTGAACAGAAATAGCATAGGCCAGGACAATTTCAGCCAGTTCGTCTTTTTCATAAGAAACAAGTCGCCCATCAAAATCAACCAGCAAGCTCAGTTTTTTCGGATCAATCTGGACAATGGTGCCCAGATCACCGTTAAAGACCTCCTTTTCATAATTGTTCCTGGTCTGCATAACTTTATCTCCACTTCTGAATTCTTTGGAACCCAATTTGAAGGAAGCCGAATCGGGATTGAGGGCCTTTTGCAGTTCGATATTGAGATGATCAACTCCAGCCAGTCCCCGATACATCGGGCTGATGACCTGAATCTGGGTGGAGAGCGGACTCAAACCGAGTTTTCTGGGCAGGCTGAAACGGCACAGTTTTAAAATCAAGTTGAGAACTTTTTCTTCATTTTCCTGATGAATGAAATAAAAGTCAGAGTTGGGATCTCCATGAGGAGGATATATTATAGGCTGGCCCTGGTTTACCCGGTGAGCGTTGACCACAATCAAACTTTCCTTGGCCTGACGAAAGATTTCATTCAATCTGATAACTTCAATAGCACCGGAGCCGATCAAATCTCTGAGAAGATGGCCAGGACCAACCGGTGGCAACTGATCCTGATCACCAACCAGGATTAACCTCATCTCAGGCGGCAGGGCCTGGAGCAAATGATACATTAAAGGTAAATCAATCATTGAAACTTCATCGACAATGAGGGCTTCAGCACGCAGTGGATGACCAGGACCTCTTTTAAACCGGCCCTCATGCGGCTGATATTCAAGCAAGCGGTGAATTGTTTTAGCTTCCCGGCCAGTAGCCTCAGACAGCCTTTTAGCTGCCCGACCGGTTGGAGCAGCCAGAAGAACCTTTTTCGGCCAGCTCTCAAAAATATCAACTACCGCTCTGATAATGGTGGTCTTGCCGGTACCTGGGCCACCGGTGATGATGAGAATCCTTTTTTGCAAGCTGCTTTTGATCGCTTTTTTCTGGAGAGGGGAAAACGCCAGACCTGATTTTTTTTCTATCTCCTCAATTTTCCCGTCAAGATCAAAATCCGGTGGCGGACAATCCCGACCGGTCAGGCTGATGATTTTTCTGGCAACTTCTTCTTCTGCCTGATAGAAAAATGGCCGGTAAAGATGAATTCCGGAAGGAGTTTCTTTCGCTATTATCGATCTGTCATTGACCAGAGCGGCCAGGGCAACCTCGACCCGCCCGGCCTCAGCTCCCAGTTCTTCCTGGCATCTTCTTATCACTTCTGCCTGCTCGGAATAAACGTGGCCTCCATCATTATCCTTTTCTAAAAGGTAGAGGATAAAAGCCTTGACCCGGTCCAGAGAATCTTCCGGTAGACCGAGCTTGAGGGCAATCTGATCAGCTGTTTTAAAGCCGATTCCCCAGATTTCAAGACAGAGCTGATAGGGATTCCTTTTCAGAACATCAAAGGAGGAAGCACCGTAGGTGCGGTAAATTTTGTAGGCCATGGTGGTGGAAATTCCATGTTCCTGAAGAAAAATAATCAGGTCTTTTATTTCGCGGTGTTCCTGCCAGGAAGTCAGGATCTCGGCCAGTTTTTTCTGGCCAATGCCAGGCACAGTTGTTAACTTCTCTGGTTGTTCATCCAGAATTCTGGCTGTGTCCACACCAAACTTTTTGATAATCCTCCTGGCCAGAACCGGCCCAATTCCTTTGATCAACCCGGAAGCCAGGAATCTCTCGAGGCCAATAGTTGAGTGAGGTAAAGCCAGACTGAAGGCTTCCATCTGGAACTGCCGCCCAAATTTCTGATTTACTTCAAAATGACCGGTCAGCTTAAGATGTTCACCCGGAGACAGCGGCGGGAAAATGCCGACCACGGTAACTTCGCCTGTTTCTGTTTCCAGCTTGAAAACAGAATAGCCATTGTCCGGGTTATAATAAACGACCTGTTCGATTGTTCCTTCCAGCTGTTCCATAGCTTATCCTGAACGCGGCCTCCATCACCTGATATCGCCTATTAATCATTCAATCTTAAGAACGACATTATCGCCCGGATTGAGTCCCAGCAGGCTGGCCGCTGAATTCTCATAGACAGCAATTTCCAGAAGACCGAGACTGTTGATCATAAAAAAGGGCTTATTTCGCGGCGCTTGAGAATAAGTCGCAGCCATCTCAGTAATTCTTTTCCGACCAGCCAGAAGAACCAGACTTGAGCCATGATTGGAATTGAGAAAACTGACGATCAGGTGCTGGGAGATATTGGTGATTAAATTACCAAATTTATCCTGGTAAACGATGCTTCCCCTGATTTCCCGGTCAGCATTCTGGGGCTCTGGCCAGTTCAGCCTTTCCCAGGATTTAGCTGGTCTGGCCAGCTCTGATATATCTATTCCCAGACTGAGCCAGGCTGCTACCGGAGCCATTTTATCCCGGCCTTCGAAACTTGTCTTTTTGGTAGTTAGAAAATAATTCTCACCGGTTATTTCCAGAACCTCAGCTTTTTCAGCTTCCAGGATCGGCGATAAAAGGCCATTATCTGGAGCAATAAAATAATAGCGGTCGCTTCTGGCCAGCAGCAAGCGCCTCTCACTGCCCACTCCAGGGTCAACCACTGTCAAAAAAATTGTGCCAGTAGGAAAAAACCGGTAGCAGGCCTGTAGTACAAAAGCCGCCGCCTGCCGGCCATAGTCAGGGAGATCATGAGTGATATCCACCAGTCTGACTTCAGAGTTGATAGATAAAATCACTCCTTTAAGAGAGGCTACAAAATAATCCTTAAGCCCAAAATCAGTCAAAAGTGCGATGATCTTCTTGCCCATTAAGTTGAGACCCCGCTCCCCTCATCTTATTTTAACTGCACCGGTCAGTCAATAAAAGATCTGTTTTCGGCTGGGTCAATCAGGAGACGACCTTTAGTATTCTATTCCAGCGAGTTTTAAAGATAAAACGAAAGAATTTTTTAAACCGGTCCCGCACCCCATTTTTCAGATAAGCATCTTTTTCGGCTTCATAAGAAAAATAGATGACCCAGGGCCGGCCTTTAACATAAGACAGAGGCACAAAGCTCCAGTAACGGCTATCCAGACTGTTGTCCCGATTATCCCCCATGGCAAAAATATGGCCAGGGGGAACGACAACCGGCCCATAATTATCTCTGATGACATCATCATATTGATAATAATTACCCTTTTCAAAAATCTGTGAATCATTATGGACTTTATAAGGCTCGTCTATCGGTCTATCATTAATAAAAACCTGCTTGTTCTTGATTTCTATTTTTTCCCCTTCCAGGGCAATCACTCTTTTAACAAAATCCTTGCTCAAATCTCTGGGATACTTAAAAACTATAATATCCTTTCTTTTAAGCTGACGACTCGGCATGACTGCCGCTTCGAACGAATCTATCGGCCGGGCGTAGATGAACTTATTGACCAGTAAAAAATCTCCAACGAGCAGAGTTGGCTCCATCGAACCACTGGGAATCTGAAAGGCCTGGACAACATAGGTCATGACAAAAAAGACAAAGATAGCTGTTTCAGCAATTAGTTCAAAGTATTCGCGGAAAAGACTTTTTTCTCTTTTTTTCTTGCCTGACTGTTCGTCCGGCAACTGATCTTGCTCTTCAGTTTTTTTCTTTTTCTCGCTGGCTGTCATCTAGCTCTATCCTTTTTAAGTTATTTAATATACTCTAAAAAATATCGCCTTTCAAATGAAATCAGAGAAGAGAGGACTGGCTTTAATATCTTGACAGACAGGCTGATTAGGAATTTACTTAAATCATGGTTATAGCGCTTTTTGGCTATGGGACTTCTGGAAAAACTACTCTCTTTGAAATTTTAACTCAAAAAAAGGCCACAACCGTAGCCCATCGGCAGGAAGCCAGGCTGGAAGTTCCTCGGGCGTCTGTCCCGATCAGTGACGAGCGCCTTGACACCCTGGCTGCCCTTTATCCGCAGAAGAAAAAGATAGCTGCTCATCTTGAGATCGAAGATTTTCCCGGCCTGGCCGCCGGTCAGATTTCCGCTTCAGCCTATCTGGCGGAGTTAAGGAAAGCTGATGGCCTGGTTCAGGTTGTCCGGGGATTTCGAAATCCTATGATTCCCCATCCCAGGGGCAAAATTAATCCGGCCGATGATATAACTTCTATGGTGGAGGAGCTCATCCTGTCTGATTTAGTCATGTTGACAGCCAGGCTGGAAAAGCTGGAAAAAGACTTGCGTAAAATGAAAGATCCCGAGGGTCAAAAAGAGAAGGAACTGCTGGAAAGGCTAAAACCAAAGCTGGAAAGCAGCCAGCAACTCAGAGAGACAGACTTAAGCCCGTCTGAGGAGAAGATGATTAGAGGTTTCTGCCTTTTGTCTCTGAAACCTTTTCTTCCCGTTATTAATCTGGACGAAGCCGATCTGGCTTATCTTGATAATCCTGAAGAAAGATTCCCCGGCTTGAGTCCGGCCAGGCCTGTTCTCGGCTTTTGCGGTCAGATTGAAAAGGAAATAATGGAGCTGGAGGAAGAAGAAAAGGCTATCTTTATGGCCAGTTATGGCCTGACCGCACCTCTCCAGTCAAGATTTTTCTCAAAAATCAAGGAAGTCATGGAACTTGTAACCTTCTACACCATAGGCCAGGATGAGGTCAGAGCCTGGCTGATTAAAAAAAATACTCCGGCAGTTAAAGCAGCAGGAGAAATCCATACAGACCTGGAAAAAGGTTTTATCCGGGCTGAAGTTCTGCCCTTTGAAGAATTGATCAAAGCCGGTTCCTGGATCAAAGCCAGGGAGGCTGGTACTATTCGGCTGGAAGGTAAGGACTATCAGGTTCAGGATGGAGACATAATCTACTTCAGATTTTCAACATGACCAGTTCCTTTACAGTTACTTCCCATGATTCATCCTGCCGGGCCAGGACCGGGCTTCTGGCCACGGCTCATGGATTAGTCCAGACGCCAGCCTTTATGCCGGTGGCCAGCCAGGGTACGGTCAAAGCCCTGACCCATAATGTTCTTCAGGAGATGGGTGCCCAGATTATCCTGGTTAATTCCTATCATCTGTTTTTACGGCCGGGAATCAAAATCATCCAACAGCTGGGCGGACTTCATAAATTTATCTCCTGGCCGGCAGCTATTCTATCGGACAGTGGAGGATTCCAGGTCTATAGTCTGTCGTCTCTGGTCAAAATTAGCCAGGAAGGAGTCCGGTTTTCTTCCCATCTGGATGGCACCAGAATTTTTTTAACCCCGGAGGAGGTAGTCAGGATCCAGGCCGGACTGGGAACTGATATCATGATGTGCCTTGATTATTTCCCACCATACCCTTACACAGAAAAACAGGTTGAGGAATCGGTGCAATTAACCAGCCACTGGGCTCTGCGCAGTCGCCAGGAATTCGGCCGTCTCGAGTTATCCACCCATTTGTGGGGAATCACTCAGGGTGGAGTTTTCTGGCCCTCTAGAGAAAAAAGTATCGAAGATCTGGTCAGTCTGGATTTTAGTGGCTATGCTCTGGGCGGACTGGGCATCGGTGAGCCAAAAAGTCAGCTATACGAAACGCTGGAGAAAGCAGATAGGCTTTTGCCGCAGGACAAACCCAGGTACCTGATGGGCATGGGATATATAGAAGATATTCTGGAGGCGGTAGAGAGGGGTGTAGATTTCTTTGACTGTGTCTTGCCGACCCGAAATGCCAGAAATGGGACATTATTTACCAGTCAGGGCCGTCTATCAATTAAGAATAAAAGATACGAGGCCGATCCCCGTCCCGTTGACGAAAACTGCAACTGCTATACCTGTCGGAATTTCTCCAGGGCCTATCTTCGCCATCTTTATGAGCGAGGAGAGATTTCCTCAGCCATTCTGAATACCATTCATAATCTTTTTTACTACCTTGACATCTTTCAAAAAATGAGGCAAGCTATTCAATCTAATTCATTTCAATCATTTAAAAAAGAAATCTTAAAAATAAATTTAGATGAATAGGGAGAAAAGATGAGTTTATTAACTATGTTTAGTGTATCCGAGCAACAGGCAGCCGCTCCTGCTCAGGGTAACGCCCTTCTCACGCTTCTGCCGCTAATTCTCGTTTTCGTTATCTTTTATCTTTTGATCATCCTCCCCCAGAGAAAGAAACAGAAGCAGCATCAGAAGATGGTCGATAATTTGCGTCCGGGCGACCGCATAATTACGAGCGGCGGTATCTTTGGTACAGTTATGGATGTCCATCCTGACCGGATTGAACTGAAAATTGCTTCCAATGTGAAGATAGATATACTGAAAAGCGCTGTGGGAATTGTTCTATCTGAAAAAGAAAAGGTTGAAAACAAAGAACATAGTTAAATAATTCTGGTTAGTTTAGTCCATCAAGGAAAGAGTTAGCTCACATGAAAAAGAATGTTAAGTGGAGAATCGGATTAACCCTGGCCGTTATTGCTCTCTGTATCTTTTTGATTTATCCACCCAGGGAAAAAATTAAGCTTGGACTTGACCTCAAAGGCGGGACTCACCTGCTGATGCAGGTTGTAACTGATGATGCCATCAATGTTGAAACCGATCAGCAAATAGCCCGCTTTGAAGAGGTTTTTAAGAAGAATAACATTACCTTTACCCGGGCCGCCAAAGAAAAACCCGCGCAATTCTATTTTGAGGGCATCAGTGCTGACCAGGAAGGAAAAGTCAGGGACCTGATAGATGAGTATACCAGGGACTGGGATTACACTTTTACCGGCGACCGGGTCAATTTTAAACTTAAGCAGCCGGCCGAGCAGTACCTGCGAGAACAGGCTGTGCTACAAACACTCGAAACAATCAGAAATAGAGTCGACCAGTTTGGTGTGGCCGAACCGGTTATCCAGCGACAGGGTTCTGATCGTATTGTCGTTGAGCTACCAGGTATAGATGATCCGGAAAGAGTCAAAAATTTGATCAAAGTGACTGCTGTCCTCGAGTTTAAGCTGGTCAAGGCCG
>Ga0116142_10005770_pt1 | contig 10968 bp, 6 predicted proteins | sample AD_UKC033_MetaG_FD_89785 | JGI IMG/M metagenome (GOLD analysis project Ga0116142, IMG submission 89785) | Active sludge microbial communities of municipal wastewater-treating anaerobic digesters from USA - AD_UKC033_MetaG | ecosystem: Engineered > Bioreactor > Anaerobic > Digestate | place: USA... | reverse complement strand
GCGCCTACCAGTACGTGATGATCGGGCAGTTCTTCAGCAATGCCTTGACGGATACGCTGCACTTTTCTCCTGAGGGCGTTCCTTGGTACTGGTTACCGCGTGCCTACACCTTGGTGGATGCGGTCTGTGTATCGCCAAACCCGGACGGTTGTGATCTCGGGCAGGGGCTGGGCGAGGCGCAGGGTAGCAACCCTGTGCTGTTCCCGAATCCGGCACAGGGCCAATTGATCGTGGCGGAACGCGCCGGGGCGGAGGCACAGGTGCTGGATGCTATGGGGCGCGTGCTTTGGCAGGGCCGGATTCCTAATGATCGCTGGGTGCTGGAAGTGGGTTCATGGGCACGCAGTACCTATGTGTTGCGCATGGCGCATCGCGGCAGGTTGGAGTCGCACAAATTCGTATTGACCGAGTGAACGCATCGTTCCGGTCCTTTCAGTGAACACAAACACGAAAGGACATGAGAACGAAGGATTTCTTGAAGCACCTGATCCTGGGTGCGATGTTGCTGACTGCCGGCAAGGTGGTGGGGCAATCGACTACGCCCGGTAATGTGGCTGGTTTTAGCACCGATTTTCTAGGTTGGGATAATACCGGGACCAACAACTTCCCGCTGATGGTGCGGCATGATCTGAACCAGCCGATCGACTGGTACACGAACGCGCTCCATCGGATGCGGTTGTGGCAGAACCAGACCAACACGATCAACAGCCTGACCAACATCAACCAGAACGGTTTCGTCGGCATCAGCGATCAGCCATTGTTCTTCAATGGCAGCGTAGGAGCTTTCAGCAGGCTGCATTTGGTGGATCGTGGCACTGGCACCACCAACTTCGGGTATTACGCCCAGCAATTGGGCTATCGGCGTTGGCAGCGGAACGGGGTCACCTTCACCGGCAACAGTGATCATGGTTACGTGGGTCAGAAGTACATTCTCGACGGTGACAATGCACCGGTGTACGATAAGTCGGACATGGTATTGCATTGGAGCAATGATCCAGTGGGCGAGATCGGTCCGGACCGGTTGCGGTTCTTGTTCACGTCAAGCAAGGACGGTTCGGCACATGGCAGCGGTAGTGATGAAGGCCTGGAGGCCATGCGCTTCACGCCCATCGATAACGCCACGATCAATGCAGGACTCGGCGATTTCTACCGGGGCAACATCCTGGATCCGGTGAACGTGAACGAACCGACCGAACGGTTGGATATCCTCAACGGAAGGCTTCGGATAAGGGAACTACCGACCACCAGCTCGAACGACGGAGTAAGCAAGTACATGGTAGTGGACAATACCGGCGTGGTACACTGGCGCAACCTGCCAGCGGCAGCTACACCGGGGTGCGAATGGAGCAGGAATACGACCTACAAGCAGGTGATCAGTGGGTTGGGGAGTCCGGGTTCTGGCGGAGGCTGTCCCGACCGTGAGTGGCTGTACAACATTGGTGATCCGTCGTTTCCAACGGTGCTGAACGGGAAGATGACCGTTTATCAGAACAATAATGAACGAGCTCTGCGTAGCGGGTTGCATATGAAGATGGTTACGCTGCCTACATCACCATCCGAGAGCTACGGCATTCTTTCGGAGGTCACCCCAGTTTCCGGCCAGAGCACGCCGGTGAGCTATGGGGTGCGCGCTTCGGTGAAGGACCCCTGCAATAGTTCTACGGGAGGTTCGGGATACGGCTATGGCACTGCTGGGATCGTTACGAAATCGAATGCGTCTGCCGTGACTGAGATGTTCGGTGCAAGTGGAGATGCTCAAGTGGTATCGTCAGGGGTGGCGAATAGGATGATCGGTACGCATGGTCGTTCTTACGTCAACTTAGGTTCTACATCAGAATCCATTGGGGTTTGGGGCAGAAGTGTCCTATTCATGGCCACGGGAAGCGTGCTGGACAGCCGCGGTGGTAGTTTCCTTTCGCAGGCTTGGACGTCCACAGCAACTAACTCTTACGGGCTCACGGCCATGTCTGAAAGCCGATACTCTGGTGCGATAACGGGTAGCAGTTATGGTGTGAAGGCGGAATCGAGAGCGATCCTCGGTGGAACGGTCAACGACAGCTACGGGCTATGGGCAGAAGGAGATAATGCCTCGAATAAGAACTATGGCGTGTACTGCGCGGCTGGTAGTACCGGTGGAGAGAATTTCAGCCTTCGAGCGGCCCAGCCCGGTATCACCTCCAATGATTGGTCAGGATGGTTCGATGGCCGCGTGACGATCGTTGGAGACCTTTACCATGGTACCACACTGATATTCTCCGACGCATCATTGAAGACCAATGTTGAAGATGTGCAGGACACCAGAGCAAGCTTGTCATCTCTCCAGCCGCGCCGGTACACCTATACCGAGGAGGCGCAAGCACGAATGGGACTTGATGGCGATGTTCAACTTGGGTTCATCGCCCAAGAGGTGGAACAAGTATTGCCTGAGATAGTTTCAGCTACCACACTTGCCGCGATCGTGGATACCTCTGGGACGGAGATCTTTCCGGCCCAGGACGTGAAGGCAGTGAACTATGTGGCTATCATTCCTCTCTTGGTCGCGGGGTATAAGGAGCAGCAGCAAACTATTGATGAACTTCAGGGTCGTTTGGATCACCTCGAACAAACCCTCGCCGCCTGCTGCGCCAACCCCGACGGCAGCCGCATGCTCGATCAAGGGCTGAACCAGCCCAACGAGTTCGACGGTAGCCTCAACGGCAGCGAGAAACTCCGCATCCAGCCCAATCCCTTCAACGAGCGCACCACCGTGTTCTACACCCTGGACCGCGGTGGCCGCACCCAGCTCCTAGCCAACAGCAGGGATGGGCGTGACCTGCGCGTTCTGCAAGAGGCCGATCTGGAGCCCGGTAGCTACCAGTTCGATTGGAACACCGCCGCGCTTGCGCCGGGCATGTATTACGTGACCCTGCTGCTGGATGGGCAACCCTTGGTGAAGAAAGCCGTGAAGGTGGCTCGGTAGTCTTTCGGAGAGGTGAAGGAGGCGAAGGGTGCGAGGGGATGTCCGCTCGCACCCTTTCAATGTCCGGCAGCGCGATGGCTTTCCAAAGCCCGTCCCTCGAACAGTCGGAGGTCCTCGCGACCGTTGAAGATCACCGGAAATACGTACATTTGCACCGCAAGTCGGCGGAAGAGGGAAGAGGGGACCGCCCCTCTTTTTTGTTCCTGTAGGTAGCGTAAGTCGGTCATGGTCAGCGCAGAACAAGTCCGTAACAGCGTGGAACAAAGGCTCCAGGGCACCGGTCATTTCCTGGTGGCGGTGGAACTGCGTCCGGGCAACAAGGTGGTGGTGGAGGTGGACAACGATCGCGCCATCACCCTGCAGGAACTGGCAGACCTGAACAAGGCCGTGCGCGCGGACCTCGGTGAAGCCGCCGACGACCACGAGTTGCAGTTCAGCAGCCCCGGCATGGGCCGCCCCTTCAAGGTGCAGCGCCAGTACCAGAAGCACACCGGCCGCATCGTGCTGGTGGACCTCACCGACGGCCGCACCCTCGAAGGGAAATTGGAACACTACGACGGCACCACCCTCGGCCTGCGCATCCAACACCCGAGCAAGGTGAAGGGGCGCCTGCCCAAACTGGATGAGGAGGTCACCACCATCCCGACCGCCGACATCCGCCACACCAAAGCAAGCATCACATTCAACTGACCGTGCAATGGCCACTGTGAATCTCCTCGAGTCCTTCGGCGAATTCAAGGACAACAAGAACATCGATCGCGTGACGATGATGGGCATCCTGGAGGATGTCTTCCGCGGTGTGGTGAAGAAACGCTTCGGAGAAGAGGCCAAGGTGGATATCATCATCAACCCCGACAAGGGTGACCTCGAGGTATGGCTCAACCGCATCATCGTGGAGGACGGCTTCAGCGAGGATGACAACCTCGATATCGAACTGAGCGAAGCGCGCAAGATCGAACCCGACTTCGAAGTGGGCGAGGAGGTGAGCCAGGAAGTGAAGATCGAGGACTTCGGTCGCCGCAACATCCTTTCCCTCAAACAGAACCTGCAGAGCCGGATCCTGGAACTGGAGAAGGACCACCTATACAAGAAGTACGCGGAGCGCGTGGGTGACATCATCACCGGCGAGGTCTACCAGATCTGGAAACGCGAGACCCTGATCCTGGACGACGAGGGCAACGAGCTGATCATGCCCAAGGACCAGCAGATCAAGACCGACTTCTTCAAGAAGGGAGACAACGTGCGCGCCGTGGTGTGGAAGGTGGAGATGCGCAACAACACGCCCGTCGTCATCCTCAGCCGCACCGCACCCGAGTTCCTGGAGAAGTTGTTCGAACAGGAGGTGCCCGAAGTGGCCGACGGCCTCATCACCATCAAGCGCATCGTGCGCGAACCGGGCGAGCGTGCCAAGGTGGCCGTGGAGAGCTACGACGACCGGATCGATCCAGTGGGCGCCTGCGTGGGCATGAAGGGCAGCCGCATCCACGGCATCGTCCGCGAACTGCGCAACGAGAACATCGACGTGATCAACTACACCTCCAATGAACAGCTGCTCATCCAGCGTGCGTTGAGCCCGGCGAAGGTCGGCGACATCAAGCTGGACCAGGAGCACAAGCGTGCAGAGGTGTACATGAAGCCGGACCAGGTGGCGCTCGCCATCGGCAAGGGCGGTCACAACATCAAGTTGGCGGGCAAGCTCACCGGATTCGACATCGATGTGTACCGCGATACCGATGAGGTGAGCGATGATGTGAGCCTGGACGAGTTCGCTGATGAGATCGATGAGTGGATCATCGAGGAGTTCAAGAAGATCGGATGCGACACGGCCCGCAACGTGCTCGACCTCTCCGTGGAGGAGCTGGTGAAGCGGACCGACCTGGAGGAGGAGACGATCGAAGAGGTGCGTCGCATCTTGAAGAAGGAGTTGGAGGGTTGATGCGCAACATCAACCCGTAGGGGGCGACGTCCATGTCGCCCGGGCGTGGGGGCGGATGATCATCCGCCCGGTATTCGGAAGGCGATGCGGATCGCCGGGAAGTGTAAGAACGGATCGCGATCATCGATCGCACAGAAGGATAGAGAAGGCAACAGCGTAGGGCATGAGTGAAACGACCGACAAGGGAATGCGTCTGAGCAAGGTGGCCCGGGAGTTCAACCAGGGGTTGCACACCGTTGTGGAGTTCTTGGAAGCCAAGGGCCACAAGGTGGAGAGCAATCCCAACACGAAGATCCCGACCGAACTGTACGAACTGCTCCAGGAGGAGTTCGGCACGGACCGCGCCATCAAGGAGCAGAGCATGGCCACCGTGCAGCAGCGTCAGGAGCGTGAGACGATCTCCCTGGCCAGCGCTCCCGCGCCCAAGGAGAAGGAGACGCCCAAGCCGAAGGAGGATGCGCCGGAACCCGCACATGCCCCGGTGGCCAAGGCCGAACCGGAGAAACCGGATACCCCGGCGGATGAGCCGGAAGTGATCAAGGCGCGCGTGGCCAGGACCGCTGGTCCGAAGACGGTCGGCAAGATCGACCTCGCACCCAAGAAGGCGGCCAAGAAGGCCGCCCCCAAGGTGGAGGAGAGGCCCGCTGCGGAGACCACCGAGCCGGCACCCAAGGCTGAGGAGACCCCGGCGGCCAGTGCCCCTGCCACACCTGCCGAACCCGCCGCACCTGCCGAACCGGAGACCATCCGCGTGAATGTGCAGAAGCTGGCCGGCTTGAAGACCCTCGGCAAGATCGAACTGCCCGTTGAGAAGGAGCGCAAGCCTGCCGAGCGCGATGGCGAACGCGGCCGTCGCAAGCGGATCGTGAAGCCGGGACCCGTGAACGTGGACCGCGCCGTGCAGGCGGAGCAGCGCAACGCCGCACAAACCGGCCGTCCGGGCGAACTGGACGAGAACGCCGTGAAGAAGAAGGTGAGCGAGACCCTCGCACGCCTCACCGGCACTGGCAAGAGCAAGGGTTCCAAACTGCGGCGTGAGAAACGCGACGCACGTTACCAGCGCTTCGAGGAGGAGCAGGCCGCACGTGAGCTGGCCGGCCAGACCCTCAAGGTGACCGAGTTCGTGACAGCGAGCGAACTGGCGAGCATGATGAACGTGCCCGTGACCGACATCATCAAGGCCTGCTTCGCGCTCGGCATGATGGTGAGCATCAACCAGCGACTCGATGCCGAGACCCTCGCGGTCATCGCAGAGGAGTACGGCTTCAAGGTGGAGTTCGTCGGAGCTGATGTGCAGCAGGAGATCCCGCAGGAGGAGGACGTCGCCGATCGCGTCAGCGCGCGGCCGCCCATCGTCACCGTCATGGGTCACGTGGACCACGGCAAGACCTCCCTGCTCGACCACATCCGCAAGGCGAACGTGATCGCGGGTGAGGCCGGTGGCATCACCCAGCACATCGGTGCGTACAGCGTGAAGCTCGAGAACGGCAAGCGCATCACCTTCCTGGACACCCCGGGTCACGAGGCCTTCACCGCGATGCGTGCGCGCGGTGCCCAGGTCACCGACATCGCCATCATCGTGATCGCGGCGGACGACAGCGTGATGCCCCAGACGCGTGAAGCGATCAACCACGCGCAGGCAGCGGGCGTGCCCATGGTCTTCGCCTTCAACAAGATCGACAAGGAAGGCGCCAACGCGGACAAGATCCGCGAGGAGCTCTCCCAGATGAACATCCTCGTGGAGGAATGGGGCGGCAAGTTCCAGACCCAGGAGATCAGTGCAAAGAAGGGTACCGGCATCGACCAGCTCCTGGAGAAGGTGCTGTTGGAATCCGATCTGCTCGACCTCAAGGCCGACCCGGGCAAACGCGCCCACGGCGTGGTGATCGAGAGCACCTTGGAACAGGGTCGCGGCTACGTGACCACCCTGCTCGTTGACGCCGGTACGCTGCGCAAGGGGGATGTGATCCTCGCCGGTCAGTACAGCGGTCGGGTGCGCAACATGTTCAATGAACGCGGCCAGAGCGTTTCAGAGGCACCACCCTCCACGCCGGTCTCCATCCTCGGCCTGGACGGTGCGCCCAACGCCGGTGACCAGTTCCACGTGTTCGAGGATGAACGCGACGCGCGTGCCATCGCCACCCGGCGCCAGCAGTTGCAGCGTGAACAGGGCATCCGCACACACAAGCATATCACCCTCGACGAGATCGGCCGGCGCCTCGCCATCGGCGACTTCAAGGAGCTCAACCTCATCGTCAAGGGCGACGTGGACGGCTCCGTGGAAGCGCTCACCGATTCCTTGTTGAAGTTGAGTACCGAGCAGATCAAGGTGAACGTGATCCACCGCGCGGTGGGGCCCATCGCCGAGAGCGATGTGCTGCTTGCCACCGCATCCAACGCCATCATCGTCGGTTTCCAAGTGCGTCCCACGCCGGGGGCCCGCAAGCTGGCCGAGACCGAGGAGATCGACATCCGGCTTTACTCCATCATCTACGCGGCCATCGAGGAGATCAAGCAGGCCATGGAGGGCATGCTCGCACCGAAGGAGGTGGAGAAGATCACCGGTACGGCCGAGGTACGCGAGACCTTCCGCATCAGCAAGGTGGGCACCGTGGCAGGCTGCTACGTGCTCGACGGCAAGATCGAGCGCAAGAACAAGGTGCGCCTCATCCGCGATGGTATCGTGGTGTACACCGGCGACCTCAACGAACTGAAGCGTTTCAAGGACGACGTGAAGGAGGTGAGCCACGGCTACGAATGCGGCCTCTCCATCAAGAACTTCAACGACATCAAGGTTGGTGACGTGGTGGAGGCCTTCATCATTGAAGAGGTGAAGCGGACCTTGGAGGATTGATAATGACGAGCGTTGAGCGAGGAAGGCCGGGCATCGCCCGGCCTTCCTCGTTCTTGTCCATCCCAAGTCCCGCGTTCGATCAATCGACCCTTGTCATCTCGATCTCGTCCGGCACGATGTAGCTGCCTGGGAAAGCGGTCCTCACATCGTGCAGGAGGTGTTCAGCTTCCAGGCGCGTGCGGAAGTCCCCGACACGCAGGCGGAAGTTCGGAGCGAGCCAGCTCAGGTAGACCGGAACATCCGGGTTCTTCTGCAGGAAGGTCCGTTTCGTGGCCTCCGCTGTGCTACGGTCACCAAGGAAGATCTGTACACGATACCCATCCGTGCGGTGCTTGTGTTCGCCGTAGGCGGTGAGCAGGCGTTCCACCCCGGGACCGAAGGTCAACTGAACGTCTCCGGTGCGCGCGGTCGTATCCTGCTTCATGGGGAACAGTACAGGCTGCACCGGGTCCTGTGCAGGAGCGGTCAGGACATGCAGTCCGAGGAGCAAGGCCGCGAGAGGGGAATAGGGTGCAAAGCGCATTCTGTGGTGGCAGCCAAAAGTAGGCCGAGGTGGCCCTGGGTGTGCCTCGGGACGGTCGGTTCAGAAGGGCCGCACTATTTAGATGATCTCTAAATAGTGACATCGCCATGGCATCCGGAGCAAGCGCAGGTCCCGCGTACGGTCCGCCTTTTATTTTTGCCGCCGGATAAGCGGAAGCTTTTCCCTCTAAAATGCTCGGAATGCCGCTTTTAGCAAGGATTTCAGAACGTTCAACCGGGCTTCTCCACGCATCCCTCGCCGTCGTTTTCCTACTGTTCACCACCCTGGTCCAGGCCCAGCCTGCGGACAAGGCGTTGTATGACCAGGGGGCCAAGCTGTTCAAAGGGAACTGCGCCAGCTGTCATAAGCCTGACAAGGACATGACCGGTCCGGCACTGAAAGGAGCCAAGGGCCGTTGGGAAGGCAAGGGGGACATCTACGAATGGGTCAAGAACAGTTCGGCCTACATCAAGAGTGGCAATTCGTACGCCAAGGAGCTGTTCGACACCTGGAAGGGCAGTGTGATGACCGCGCAGGCCCTCTCGAACGAGGAGATCGATGCGGTCCTGTACTACGCCGATAACTATACCCCTCCGGTAACGGACAAGCCCAAGGATGGTGCTCCGGTGCCGGGTGCGCCAGAAGAGACGAGCAACTGGCCGTGGCTGGTGGTGATCGCGCTGCTCCTGCTGGTCGTTGGCCTTAGCCTTTCCGGGGTGAAGAAGAGCCTGACCAACGCCGTGCGTGAAGCGGAAGGTCAGGAGCCGCTACCTGATCGCACCTTCGGCCAGAACCTGCGCGCCTGGGCATGGAACAACAAGGCCTTCGCGAGCATCATCGGACTGTTCATCGTTGTCTTCCTCACCTTGAAGCTTTGGGATGCGGCCTTCGTGATCGGCGTGTACGGCGGTGACGAAGTGCCTCACTACAAGCCCGAGCAGCCCATCCTCTTCAACCACACCCTGCACGCCGGCAAGGCCGATCAGGGCAACCTGAACATCGACTGCCAGTACTGCCACAGCAGCGCTTCCAAGAGCAAGCATGCGGGCATCCCCAGCACCAACATCTGCATGAACTGCCACAAGGCGGTGGACGCGGGCAAGGTGACCGGCACCACCGAGATCGCCAAGATCTACGCCGCCGTGGGCTGGGATCCGGCCAAGCAGGAATACACAGGCAAGCAGGAGCCGGTGCGCTGGACCAAGGTGCACAACCTGCCCGATCACGTCTACTTCAACCACGCGCAGCACGTGGCCGTGGGCAAATTGGAATGCCAGGAATGCCACGGCCCCATCGACGAGAAGATGGACGTGGCCGAACAGTGGGCACCGCTCACCATGGGCTGGTGCATCGACTGCCACAACACCAAGGAGGTGAAGATGGCGGGGAACGGCTACTACGATGAGGTCATGGCCCGTCTCGAGGACTCCGACCTGGGTCACGAGGCATTGAAGGAATACCTGGAGGACGAGAAGATCAGTGTGAAGGAACTTGGTGGCTGGGAATGCGCCAAGTGCCACTATTAGACCGATAACACGCGCCGCATGTCGAGCACGAAGCGATATTGGAAGGACCTCGGTGAACTGCACCAGGACCCCGCCTCCTTGGAGGGCCGCGGGAACGAGTTCCCGCAGGACCTCGCCATCGATCAGGTATTGGGTGATGCCTCCATCACCGGGGCGAGCACGGGCCGCCGTGACTTCCTGAAGTTCCTGGGCTTCGGTCTGGGCGCTGCCAGCCTGGCCGCCTGCGAAACGCCGGTGATCAAGTCGATCCCCTACGTGAACAAGCCGGAGGACATCACCCCCGGCGTGGCCAACTGGTACGCGAGCACCTTCTACGACGGCGAGGACTACGCCAGTATCCTGGTTAAGACGCGCGAAGGGCGCCCCATCCATGTGAAGGGCAACCCGCGCTTCGGCATCAACCGGAACCCTGCACTGGCCAAGGGCAGCATCAACGCCCGTATGAACAGCTCGGTGCTCTCCCTGTATGACGGTGCCCGGCTGAAGGGGCCGATGGCGAAGGGTGGAGACATATCGATGGAGAACGAGGGCCAGCCTGTTCCTTCGGCTACGACCTGGGCCGAGGCTGACAAGGCCATCGCTGCCGGGCTCGCTGCCGCAGCAGGCAAGCGCATGGTGCTGCTCAGCAACACCATCATCAGCCCGAGCACGCAGGCGGCCATCGCGGCCTTGAAGGGCAAGTATCCCACGCTGGAGCACGTCCAGTATGACACGATCAGCTACAGCGGCGTCACGAACGCCAACCTCAAGAGCTTCGGTAAGCGGGTGTTCCCGAGCTACGACTTCACGAAGGCCGATGTGGTCGTGAGCGTGGACGCCGACTTCCTCAGCAGCTGGGGCAGCACGAGCGAGACCACGTGGCAGTATGCCAGCCGCCGCAACCCGGACATGCCGATGAACCGGCATTACCAGTTCGAAGCGCGCATGAGCCTCACCGGTGCCAACGCCGATGTGCGGGTGCCCGTGAAGGTGAGCGAACTGGCCAAGGTCGTTGTGGCCCTGCACGCGCACATCAGCGGCAACACCGCCGGTGCCGATGCCGCCATGTTGAAGGCCACCGAGGGCGCCGCCAAAGCCCTGATGGCCGCGAATGGCCGCAGCGTCGTGGTGGCGGGCAGCAACAACGAGGGCGTCCAGGTCCTGGTGAACAGCATCAACAGCATGCTGGGC
>Ga0116142_10005767_pt1 | contig 10971 bp, 8 predicted proteins | sample AD_UKC033_MetaG_FD_89785 | JGI IMG/M metagenome (GOLD analysis project Ga0116142, IMG submission 89785) | Active sludge microbial communities of municipal wastewater-treating anaerobic digesters from USA - AD_UKC033_MetaG | ecosystem: Engineered > Bioreactor > Anaerobic > Digestate | place: USA... | reverse complement strand
GCGGCGTGGGTTTGGTGGCTGTAGGAAACGCCTTCAGGCGTGATGCCTTGTTGCAGACATCAACGCTGTAGGAAACGCCTTCAGGCGTGATGCTTCTTCGGTGGGGTGTTGTACGGCAGGGGCATCGCGGCTGAAGCCGCTTCCTACAGCCGCTTCCTACAGCCGCTTCCTACGGCCGCTTCCTACGGGCGCTTCCTACGGCCGCTTCGTACAGCGGCTTCCTACGGCCGCGTCCCACGGGCGGTTCCTGCGGGCACTTCCTGGTGGGCGGCTCAATCGAGACCGAGGTATTGCACGGCGCGCACGAGCAGCCAGGCCAGGACTGCCGTCACCGGGATCGTCAACAGCCAGGCCCAGACCATGCGCTCGACGATCGTCCACTTGATCGCCGAGAAGCGCTTGGCCGCGCCGACGCCCATGATCGCCGACGAGATGTTGTGCGTGGTCGAGACCGGGATGCCGAAATGCGAGGCGGCGATGATGACCGTCGCCGAGGCGCTTTCGGCGGCGAACCCATTGACCGGGTGCAGCTTGACCATCTTGTGGCCGAGCGTCTTGATGATCCGCCAGCCACCCGCCGCGGTGCCGGCGGCCATGACCAGCGCGCAGACGACCTTGATCCACAGCGCGATCTCGAACTGCTTGCCGGCATCTTCCTCGACGCGCAGGAATGACAGCATGTCGGGCAGGCTGTCGAAACTGCCGGCGCTGGTCGCCCCGGCCAGCGCAAGGGCGATGATGCCCATGGTCTTCTGCGCATCGTTCATGCCGTGCGACAGCCCCATCGCGCTGGCCGAGAGGATCTGCGCCTTGCCGAAGAAGGCATTGAGAAACCTTGGACGACCGAGCTTCTGCACCGCGCCGGTGCGCGAGCCGAGGAAGCTGACCAAGGCGAAGATCCCGCCCATGAGCAGGAAGCCGAACACGAAGCCGAGCAGGGGCGAACTGAACATCGGCAGGATGACCTTCGGTACCAGACCCTTGCCGAGCCACCAGTGTTCGCCGCCCTGCCACCAGATGATCGACGACCAGTTGTCGTGCGCGGCAGCCAGCGCGGCGCCGCACAATCCGCCCACCAGTGCGTGCGACGAACTCGACGGCAGGCCCCACCACCAGGTGATGAGGTCCCAGATGATCGCGCCGAGCAGGGCGCAGATCAGCACTTGCGGCGTGACCGCGACGACACCGGTGTCGATCAGGCCAGAGGCGATCGTCTTGGCAACGGCGGTGCCCCACAACGCACCGATCAGGTTGGCCCCGGCGGCGAGCATGACCGCCTGGCCGGGACTCAGCACCTTGGTGGCGACCACGGTGGCGATCGAGTTCGCCGTGTCGTGGAAACCATTGATGTACTCGAAGACAAGCGCGACGAGGACGACGAGCAAGACCAGGGTGATGCTCAGGGTCACGGGCCTGCTCCAGCGCTCAGGAGTTCTTGAGGGCGATCTGGTAGACGACGTTGGCCGCGTCGCGGCACTTGTCGATGGCTTTCTCGAGCAATTCGAACAGATCCTTGCGCAGCAGCAGGCGCCCCATGTCCTTCTGGTCAAGGAACAACTCGTGATAGAGATCGAGGAGCAGGCGATCGGCCTCGCTCTCGATCGACTGCATGCGCTCGTTGAGGTCGTGCATGACGTCGAGCTTGAAGCCACGACGCAGCTCGCCGACCATCTGCACGATCACCTCGCAGGCGCGCTCGAGCATCTGCGCGCGCGAAGCGTAGTCGGTGTCGGCGAGGCGGTCGGCGAACATCACGTAGCGCTCGGCGAATTTCTCGACGGTCTTCGGAATCTTGTAGAGCGCCCCGGCCAGCGCTTCGATGTCCTCGCGCTCGAGCGCGGTCACGAACGTGTTGACCAGTTCGAGGTTGATCTGCGCGAGCAGGTCCTTCTCGCGCTTGCGGGCAACCCGGAATTCGTCGAGGGCTGGCGCCTGGGAACGGTCGGCGAGCATGGTTCCCAGCGCGCGCGCGCTCTGGCGGGCAGCGTCTGCACTGGCTTCGAGCAGGCCGTAGAACTTGTCACCCTTGCCGAAGATCGTCTGCAGGGAAAACATGGCGTTGGTCCGTGGGTGATGGGCGCGCGGGCGGCGAATGTTACAACAAGACGATGGCGCGCCTGCGCGACGGGAACGCCGCACCGGCTGCCGCGGACGCGTGAACGCGGCCTCCAGCGACGACCGATTCCCCATCCGCCGCCCCACGCGCGATAATCGCCAACCCCCGCCTTGATGGCTGCCCGCATGCGTCCGCTCTACATCAAGCGCTACCTGCTGACCGGACTGCTGACAGTCGTGCCGTTGTGGCTGACCCTCGTGGTGTTCTCGTTCGTGTTCGGCCTGCTGTCGTCGTCGAGCGCGCCGCTGGTCGGCAAGCTGCTCGCCGTGATCGGCCGTACCTGGCCCGGCATGGGCAGTTTCCTCGGCCAGCCCTGGCTGGTTTCGCTGCTCGCCTTCGCCATCACCCTGGTCGGTCTGTACTGCCTCGGCTTCGCCGCCAACCGCGTGCTTGGGCGGCGCCTGATCGACGGCATGGAACACCTGATCGAGCGCATTCCGGTCGTGCAGACGATCTATGGCGGCACCAAAAAGCTCATGTCGGTGCTGCAGAACAAGCCGAGTGGCGCGCAGCGCGTGGTGCTGATCGACTTTCCATCGCCGGAGCTCAAGTCGGTCGGCTTCGTCACGCGCGTGTTCAACGATGCCGGTGGCCGCGAACTGGCCGCCGTGTACGTGCCGACCACGCCGAACCCGACCGGCGGCTACCTCGAGATCGTGCCGGTCGAACGCCTCACCGCGACCGACTGGAGCGTCGACCAGGCCATGGCCTTCATTCTCTCGGCCGGGGCAGTCGCGCCCGAGGCGCTGCCCTTCAGCACTCACTGGCGCGGTACGGACACGCCCGCGAGGCCGACCGGCGGATGACCTTCGACACAACCGCGCCGGACCTCGACGCGGCAGAATCGCCAGCCTCGAAGAATTGCAAGCCCGCGCACCCAGCGCGTCCTTCCCACCGACCCGTGCCCGCATCCTGCCGGCACTGCCCAAAGGCAACGGAGACTCCATGAACCCGACCCCGCTGAAACCGCTGGCGCTCGCGCTTGCGACCACCCTCACCCTTGCCGCATGCAAGCAGGCCGACCAGCCGACTACGGCAGCGGCTGCGCCAGCCGCCAGCACAGCGCCGGTGCAGAAGCATGTCGCCTTCGACATCAGCGAACTCGACACCACCATCGATGCCTGCCAGGACTTCAACGGTTTCGTCAATGCCAAATGGCTCGCGGCCAATCCGGTGCCGGCAGACAAGACGCGTTGGGGTTCCTTCGACATGCTGCGCGAGAAGAGCCTGAACACGCAGAAGGCACTGGTCGAGGCCGTCGCGGCGAAGACCGATGCAGCCCCCGGCTCGCTCGAACAGTTGGTCGGCGCGTTCTATGCCGCCGCCATGGACGAAGCGGCGATCGAACGCGCCGGTTTCGACCCGATCAAGTCCGAACTGGCGAAGATCGATGCGCTGCAGGGTCCGGGCGATGTTGCCGCCTACCTGACAGCCGCCCACGCCCAGGGCTTCATGCAGGTGTTCGCCTTCGGCTCCGGCGCCGACTACAAGGACTCCGCCAACACCATCGCCTACGCCTTCCAGGCCGGCCTCACCCTGCCGACGCGCGATTACTACACCGACGACAAGCACGCGGCGACGCGCGAGGCTTACACCGCCCACATCGTGCGCCTGCTCGAACTGGTCGGCGTCGACGCCGCCGCGGCAAAACAGCAGGCCGCCGACGTGCTCGCCTTCGAGACGCGCCTGGCCAAGGTCTCGTTCGCCCCGGCCGAACTCAACGATCCGGCCAATCAATACAATTTCGTCAGCCTCGATGAGGCGAAGAAGGCCATGCCGCACTTCGACTGGCCGGCGTTCTTCGCAGCCCAGGGCGCCAATGTCGAAAAGGGCTTCTCCCTGTCGCAGCCGAAGTTCTTCGCCGAGGTCGACCGCATGATCGCGGAAACGCCGATCGCGCAGTGGCAGGCCTACCTGCGCTTCCACGCCGTCGACGCCGCCGCGCCGTATCTGTCCTCGCCATTCCAGGATGCGAGCTTCGCCTTCCACAAGCAGACGCTCAACGGCCAGAAGGAACAGGAGCCGCGCTGGAAGCGCGCGCTGGCGTCGGTCAATGACAACATCGGCATGGCCCTCGGCCAGCTCTACGTCGTCGACAACTTCCCGCCCGAAGCGAAGGAGCGCGCACGGGTGCTGGTCGACAACGTGCAAGCCGCACTCAAGGCGCGCATCGAAAAGCTCGACTGGATGGGCGAGGCGACCAAGGCCAAGGCGCTTGAAAAGTGGGCGAGCTTTCTGCCGAAGATCGGCTATCCCGACAAATGGCGCGACTGGAGTGGCCTGGAACTCAAGCGCGACGATCATTTCGGCAACATCCTTGCCACGCTGAAGTTCAACCATGCCCACGACGTGGCCAAGATCGGCAAGCCGACCGACCGCCTCGAGTGGCACATGACACCGCAGACGGTCAACGCCTACTACAACCCGACCGACAACACGATCAACTTCCCGGCCGCGATCCTGCAGCCGCCGTTCTTCGACGCCCAGGCCGACGACGCGATCAACTATGGCGGCATCGGCGCGGTGATTGGGCATGAGGCGATCCACGGCTACGACGACCAGGGCAGCCAGTTCGACGCCCGTGGAAATTACGCGGACTGGTGGCAGCCTGCCGACAAGGAGGCATTCAAGGCGCGTACCGGCAAGCTCGTCGAGCAGTTCGCCGCCTACGAGCCCCTGCCGGGCAAGCACATCGACGGCGTGCTCACGCTCGGCGAGAACATTGCCGACCTCGGCGGCCTCACCGTGTCCTACGACGCCCTGCAGGTCGCCCTGGGCAAGAAGCCGGGCGAATCGAACGCAACGATCGACGGCTATACCGAAGACCAGCGCTTCTTCCTGAACTGGGCGCGCGTATGGCGCGGCAACATGCTCGACAAGCGCCTCGAAGTGATGCTCGCCACCGACCCGCACTCACCGGCCCGCTACCGCGCGACCGGCGCGCCGTCAAACCTCGACAGTTTCGCCAGCGCCTTCGGCTGCAAGGAAGGCGATGCGATGGTGCGCAGTGGCGATGCGCAGGTGAAGATCTGGTGACTGAACCCCCGGCCCGTGCACGTCGCGTGCACGGGCCGGGATGCTCCGCCTCGTGTCGTGCGAGCATGCACCACCATGAGCACCGATGCCGTCATCACCTGGGTCGACGGCGCCGACCCGCAACACCGCGAGCGCCTCGCCACCTACCTGGCCGAACGCGGCGGTGAACGGCCGCGCGCCGCACACAGCACGCGTTTCAACGACGCCGGCGAAATCGACTGGTGCGTCGCCTCGATCTTGCGTTTCGCACCGTGGTTTCGCCGCATCCACATCGTCACCGACGGCCAGGTGCCGGCACTGGTCGCGCGTCTGGCCGGCACGCCCTGGGCCGAACGCATCGCCATCGTCGACCATCGCGACATCTTCGCCGGCTTCGAACAGCACCTGCCGACCTTCAACAGCCGCGCGATCATCAGCCTGCTCTGGCGCACTCCGGGACTCGCCGACCAGTTCGTCTATTTCAACGACGACATGGCCCTGCTGCGCCCGATCGACGAGAGTGACTTCTTCCGCGATGGCCGCGTCGTCCTGCGCGGGCAGTGGCGTACGCAATCGCAGCATCTCGTCTCGCACCGGCTCAAGACCTGGTGGCGTGGTCTGCGCGGGGGCGAAACACGCGTCGGCAACCTCGACGCGCAGCAGCGCAGCGCACGTCTCGCCGGAATGCACGATCGCTACTACCGGCTCTACCACAACCCGTACCCGATGCGCGTGTCGGTGCTTGCGGCGTTCTTCGCCGAGCACCCGGAACTGCTCGCCCGAAACGTCTCCTACCGCCTGCGCTCCGACGAGCAGTTCAAGACCGAAGCAGTCGCCACCCACCTCGAAATCGCCCGCCACGACTCCATCCTCGACAATCGTCTGCACACTGTTCAGCTCAAGCCGAGTGAACAATGGCTGCCGCGCATGCAGGCCAAGATGAATCGCGCCGATCGTGACGAGCGTGCTGCGTTCGTCGTCGTACAGAGCCTCGAGATGGCCGGCCAAACAGCGCAAGCGCGCATCGACGCCTGGCTCGACCGGCGTGTTGGGCGGCTCGACGATGTGATCGGCGGGCTTTCGTAGGGGCCCGTTCACGGGCGATGCCTTGCCAGCGCCGTGTCGAAAAGCATCGCCCGTGAACGGGCTCCTGCCGGGGTTCCTGCGAAGGGCCATGCGCCTCGTACAATCCGATCACCCTGATTGCTTCCGCGCGAGGAATCGCATGCACATCACCACTCGACTCGCCCTTGCCCTGCTGCTGCCGGCCCCATTCGCAGGCGCGCTCGCCGCCGTGCCGACCTGGTCGGATATCGAGCTGCAGGCACGCAGCAACCTGCTGGTCAATGACAACGGCTGGAACCTGCCACCCGGTTCGTCATTCAACAGCATCAGCGCCGCGATCAACGACACCGCGCAGGTCGCCTTCACCGTCGGCGTCGTGCCGGGGGCCGGCGGCAGCCACCCCGGCCTGTGGACCGGCGCGAGCGGCAGCGGCGCGCTCGTGTACGAAGGCCCGGCCGATTCGGGGATCAGCCCCGAGGCCTCGATCAATGCCACCGGCCGCATCGTCTTCACCATGCGCGACACCGGCACGCAGGATGGCCTGTACCTCTACGATCCGGTGGCCGGCGTGGCCGCGCGAGTCAACACCCTGCCGGTGATTCCCAACAGCTATTCCTCACCCGGCATCAACAGCGCCGGTGCGATCGGCTACCAGGCGGTGTTCTCGTCGGGTCGCGCGCTGGCCTCAACGCTCGGCACGAACACGGTCATCCATGCCGGTGACGGAGGCGTCAGCCCGGGCAGCCCGTACACCTACATCTACACGCCCGCCTTCGATGGCCAGCGCCGCATCGCGGTCAAGGTGGCGACCTCACCGGACATGTCGACAGAACAGGAAATCCGCTTGTTCGCCGCCGATGGCACGTCGACGCGTATCCTCGCCAACCAGGCGGTCGATCCCGCATCGCTGTGGTCGGGCTTCGACAATGGACTCGGCGTCAATGCCGACGGCGTGGTCGCCGTCGTCGCACGCCGCGCCGCCGACAATCGCCGTGTGGTCCTGCGCAGCGACGGCACGACGACGACCCTGATCGCCGCAGTCGACCCGGCCGGCACGATCCGCGAGATCGAGTTCTTCGCCCCGGCGATCAACGTCGGAGGCCTCGTCGTGTTCCGCGGCCGCGACGCCGCCGGCCAGGCGATCTATGCCGGCGATGGCGACACCCTCGTGCGCGTCGTCGGCCAATCCACGCCCGTGCAGACCGATCTCGGCTCCGCGCAGATCGGCCAGCACGACAGCTCGCCGATCTTCGCCGGAAAACCCGGTGTCAACACACGCGGCGACGTCGTCTTCGTCGCCGGCCTGCACCCGACCGGCAACAACCAGGTCGAATGGGGAAGCGGCGTGTTCATCGCCTATGCCGACAGCAGCGACACGATCTTTGTCGACGGCTTCGACGCGGAACCCTGAAGCCGTACTCCGCAGGAGCCCCGGTGGGAGCCCGCTTTCGGGCGATGCTCTCGACGACACGAAAAGCATCGCCCGTAAACGGGCTCCTGCACGACGGCAATGGCGACCTCACCCCGCCAGCGAAGCGATGTCGATCACGAAGCGGTACTTCACATCGCCCTTCAGCATGCGTTCGTAGGCGTCGTTGATCTGCCCCGCACGAATCAACTCGATGTCGGCGACGATGCCGTGTTCGGCGCAGAAATCCAGCATCTCCTGCGTCTCAGGGATGCCACCGATCAGCGAGCCGGCGAGCGCGCGGCGCTTCATGATGAGGCCGAACACGTTGGGCGACGGATGCGGCGACGATGGCGCCCCGACCAGGGTCATGGTGGCGTCGCGCTTGAGCAGGGCAAGGAATGCATCCAGGTCATGCGGTGCGGCCACCGTGTTGAGGATGAAATCGAAGCTCTTGACGTGCGCAGTCATCTCCCCGGCGTTGCACGACACCACCACTTCATCCGCGCCCAATGCCGTGGCCGCCGCACGCTTTGATTCTGAAGTGGTGAACGCGACCACATGCGCGCCCATCGCGTGCGCAAGCTTGATGCCCATGTGGCCGAGGCCGCCGATGCCGACCACGCCGACCTTTTGCCCTGGCCCGACCCTCCAGTGGCGCAGCGGCGAATACGTGGTGATCCCCGCGCACAACAGGGGCGCCACCGCAGCCAGGTGCTGCGCCGGATGACGGATGCGCAGCACGAAGCGCTCGTTCACGACGATCGCCTGCGAATATCCACCCAGCGTATGACCGGGCGCATCCGGCGTCGGACTGTTGTAGGTTCCGACCCAGTTGTCGCAGTAGTTTTCCAGCCCGTCACCGCATTCTTCGCACTGCCCGCAACTGTCGACGAGGCAGCCGACACCGACCAGGTCGCCAGGCTTGAAGGCGGTCACCCGCGCGCCGACGGCCGCCACGCGACCGACGATCTCGTGCCCCGGCACGCACGGATACCGTGTGCCGGCCCACTCGGAACGGACCTGGTGGAGGTCCGAGTGGCAGACGCCGCAATAGGCGATGTCGATCTGCACATCGTGCGCACCGGGCGCGCGGCGCGTGATGTCGAGGATTTCCAGCGGCTTGTCAGCGGCATGAGCGCCGCAGGCCTTGATGGTCATGTGTGCTCGCCCCTGGCTTGCTGTCGCGTCGCATTGTAGTCCCGCGTGCCGATCGGAATGGAACGTACCCCTAAGCGCACCGTGTGCGCGACCGCGCTTTCGCAATTGCTGGGAAAGGAATCGCGCGCCGGGTGCGCTGCGGGCGAAGCTGGCAGCGATCAGCCTTCCCCGTACAAGGCCTTGCGTGGCGCGCCCGTGATCGCAGCGGCGAGTTTGGCGGCGCGGGCGGGCGGCAGTTCGTCGCGCAGCAGGGCGAACACGCGGCGGCCCTCGGCCAGGCGGACGTCGGCATCGGCACCGTCGGCACCGCCGACGAGGACGACGAACTCGCCGCGCTGCTGGTTCGCATCCGCGTGCACCCGTGCGGCAAGTTCGCCGAGCGGCGCTGACAGCACGGTCTCGAACAGCTTGGTCAGCTCGCGCGCGACGACAGCAGCGCGTGCGCCACCGAACACCGCCACGCAGTCGTCGAGCATGTCGGCGATGCGGTGGCTCGATTCATGGAAGATCAGCGTGCGTGTCTCCGCGGCGAGCGCCTGCAGGCGCTCGCGACGCGCGGCGGACTTGGCTGGCAGGAACCCCTCGAAGACAAAGCGATCACTCGGCAGGCCGGCCACCGACAATGCGGCGATCGCCGCGCATGGTCCCGGAACCGGTGATACCTCGATGCCGGCTTCACGTGCCGCGCGCACGAGACGGAAGCCCGGGTCGCTGACCAGCGGCGTGCCGGCATCGGCGACCAAGGCGACGTCTTGACCTTCGCGCAGCAGCGCGACGATGCGTTCCGCCTGCTCGCGTTCGTTGTGCTCATGCAAGGCCAGCGTACGGGCCCGGCTGCCGACCCGGGCGAGCAGCGGCGTGCTGTGGCGCGTATCCTCGGCGGCCACCGTGGCCACCGTGCGCAATACCTCGGCCGCGCGCGGCGACAGGTCGTCGAGGTTGCCGATCGGCGTCGCCACCACCCACAGGCGGCCAGGTTTCACATCCATAAGTCGGGGATGGGGAGTGGAGAATGGGCGATAGGATGATGCATCGCTCTTGATCTTCCCATTCCCCACTCCCGATGCCCGGCTTCATCAACGCTCATCCGGGCTATCATCCGGGCCTCGATACGGAACCTTGCTGCCTCATGCCCGCGTTCGCGATTTCCTCCAAGCACGCCTTCCTGCTGAGTGTTCTTCTCGCCCTCGCCGGCTGCGCGACCAGCGGCGGTGTCGGCCCGGCCCCGGTCGACGACGTCAACAGCGCGCGTGCCACCCAGCTCACCCGCGACGGCGATCTCGACGCGGCCACCGACGCCTGGCTCGAACTGGCCGGCCGCGGCGGCGATCGTGCCGCCGGCTACCGCCTGCGCGCCGCCGAGACACGACGCGACGCCGGCGACTTCGCCGGCGTCGAGCGCATCACTGCCGACATCAAACGCCGACGCCTGGTCGGCGATGAGGCGCTGCGCCTGGACCTGCTCGAAGCCGAGCTCGCGCTGCGTCACGGTGACGCGGCGCGTGCCAGCGCCTTGCTCACGATCCCGGAAACCGGCGTGCCGGCGCCGCTGCGCGCACGCGTGCTGGAACTCCGCGCCCGTTCCGAGGCAGCCAATGGCAAGCGCCTGGCCGCCGCACGCTTGCGCACGATGCTCGATGGCGAACTCGACGGCGTCGATCGCGAGGACAACCGCGAACAGCTCCTCGACCTGCTGGCTGGCCTCGACGAATCGACACTGAAAGCACATGCGACCACGCTGCGCCCGGACGATCCGCTGCTGCCTGCGATCGAGCAGGCGATCCGTCGGCATGGCGGAGCCCTGCCGCGCACGCTGCCAATACCACAGCGACCGGTCGGCACCCTGTTGCCGGGCAGCGAGCGCGAGGGCTATCGCGCGATCGCCCAGGTCGCCCTGATCCTGCCGTTCGGCGGCCAGGTGGCTGGCGTCGCGCAATCGATCCGCGATGGGTTCCTCGCCGCCTACTACAACGACGTCGATGGCCATCGCCCAAGCCTGCGCCTGTACGATGCCGGACGCACACCGGAAGACGCCATCGCCGCCTACCGCAAGGCCGTCGCCGATGGTGCCGGCGTCGTCGTCGGCCCCTTGCAGCGCGAGGCCGTCGGTGCGCTTTTGCGCCAGTCGCTGCCGGTGCGCGTGCTCGCCCTCAACCACCCCGACAGCGGCGAGACACCGCCGCCCGGCAGCGCCGAGTTCGGCCTG
>Ga0116142_10005763_pt1 | contig 10975 bp, 8 predicted proteins | sample AD_UKC033_MetaG_FD_89785 | JGI IMG/M metagenome (GOLD analysis project Ga0116142, IMG submission 89785) | Active sludge microbial communities of municipal wastewater-treating anaerobic digesters from USA - AD_UKC033_MetaG | ecosystem: Engineered > Bioreactor > Anaerobic > Digestate | place: USA... | reverse complement strand
GACGTGCGAAATGGCAATGGTCATACCGCGCGCCTTTTCTTCTGGCGCGTTGTCAATCTGATCATAGGCCTTGAACTCGGCCATATTCTTCATGCCCAGCACTTTGGTGATTGCTGCGGTCAAGGTCGTTTTCCCATGGTCCACGTGACCAATGGTGCCGATGTTCACATGCGGCTTGGTTCGCTCGAACTTTTTCTTTGCCATCTGCCCTGTCTCCTTTCCGTCAATGCGCGGTCTCTAGGCGCAAACCGAACTAGTATACACAGAATCGCTTGCTTGGCAAATCACCGCGTCCGCCTGGGGACCATCCCAGCCTATGCTGCACCACCTACATTGTATCCGCCGGACAACTCCCGGATTCTGTCAGCCGGAAGCTCGGCGTAATGATTGAACTCCATCGTGAACGTGCCTCGCCCCTGAGTCATCGAGCGAACATCGGTGGCATAACCGAACATCTCCACCAGTGGCACCGTGCAACGCAGCGCCTGATAACCTTCAGCTCGCGGCTCCATACTCTCGATATTGGCCCGCCTCGAGTTGAGCCCGCTCAGTACTTCGCCCAGAAATCCTTCCGGCACGACCACCTCGACGCTCATGATCGGTTCCATCATCGTCGGCCTGGCCTGGGCGACACCCTTGCGCATGGCCAGCGCTGTGGCCACTTTGTAAGCCATCTCGGTCGACTCACCGACCACGTACGAACCGTCAACCAGCGTCACCCGCAGGTCCACCAGCGGATAACCGGCAATGACACCACTCTCCGTGGACTCGCGCACGCCCTGCTCGACCGCCGGAACAAACTCGGCCGGGACCCTGTCTGGAGACACCCGGCTCTCAAAACAGATGCCGGCGCCCCTTGGCAGCGGCTCCAGCTCGAGCCACACGTGGCCGAATTGCTCACGGCCGCCGGTCTGGCGTTCGAACAGCCCTTCGCTGCGTGCCTTCTGCGTGATGGTCTCACGGTACGACACCTGTGGTTTGCCCACGTTTGCTTCGACGTGAAACTCGCGCAGCATGCGATCAACCAACACTTCGAGGTGCAATTCCCCCATACCAGAGATGACAGTCTGTCCTGTCTCTTCCTCCGTTCGCACCGTGAAGGTGGGATCCTCTTCGGCCAGCCGCCGGAGCGAATCTGCCAGTTTGTCCTGATCGGCCTTGGTTCTCGGCTCGACGACCACCGAGATCACCGGCTCGGGAAACTTGATCGACTCGAGCACAATCGGGTGAGCCGGGTCGCAGAGCGTGTCACCGGTGAAAGTGAACTTGAATCCTACCACGGCCCCGATATCCCCGGCCCTGAGCAAGGGCACCTCTTCGCGCTGGTTGGCATACATGCGCAAAAGCTTGCCGACCCGTTCCTTGCGCTCCTTGGCCGCATTCGACACCACCGAGCCAGCCCTGAGCTGGCCTGAGTAGACCCTCACGTAGGCCAACCTTCCGGCAAACGGATCCGAAACGATCTTGAAAGCCAGCGCCGCGAGAGGAGCATCTTCACTCGGCGCCCGGCTCTCCTCTTGCTTCAGGAAGGGATTCTGCCCGACAATCGGTGGAATGTCCCGTGGGGAGGGAAGCAGGTCGACAATGGCATCCAACAACGGTTGAATTCCTTTGTTGCGCAGTGCCGTCCCACAGAACACTGGCACCAACTGAGAGCGGATCGTGGCCTTGCGTAGAGCCAGCCGCAGTTCCTGCGGTGTGATCGCGGTGCCTTCCAGGTATTTGGTTGTCAAACACTCGTCAGTATCGGCGATTGTCTCGATCAGGGTTTCGCGCCACCGGGCTACATCTGCATGTAGTTCGGGGGGTACCTCTTGAACGTCCATGACCGTGCCCAGATCGTCGGCGTAGAGGATCGCTTTGTTCTCAATCAGATCCACCACACCGCGAAAGGATGATTCTGCTCCAACCGGCACTTGCATCACCAGCGGTGACGCCTTGAGCCGGCCGCGAATCATTTCCACGGCGCGCCAGAAATTCGCCCCGATTCGATCCATCTTGTTAACGAAACAGATCCGTGGCACCCCAAACCGATTGGCCTGATGCCACACGGTCTCGGACTGGGGCTCTACGCCCGCCACGGCGTCAAAAACCACCACGCCGCCATCCAAGACCCGCAGACTCCGCTGCACTTCCGCCGTAAAGTCGATATGACCCGGCGTATCAATGATGTTAATCTGACAATCGTGCCAGGAGCAGGTAATAGCTGCCGCGGAGATGGTTATGCCGCGTTCCCTCTCCTCATCCATCCAGTCCGTGACAGTGGTCCCATCGTCGACATTCCCCATGCGATAGGTCCGCCCAGTGTAGAACAGGATACGCTCTGTAGTAGTCGTCTTGCCTGCATCTATATGGGCGATGATCCCGATGTTTCTAACCCGCTCTAGTGGAGCTACCTCAGACATGGGTTTCTCCGACGGCCACGCTGATCCTTCTTGGCATCACTCCCGGGCGCAGACTTGAGCCATCACCTACCAGCGATAGTGGGCAAAGGCGCGGTTAGCCTCGGCCATCTTGTGAGTGTCTTCACGCTTCTTGATGGTGTTACCCAGGCCCTTGGCCGCGTCCATCAGTTCATCGGCCAGCTTCTGCGCCATGGTCTTGCCAGAGCGGCTGTGCGCCGAGGCAATCAGCCAGCGAATGGCCAGGGCAGTGCTGCGATACTCGGGCACCTCGACTGGCACCTGATAGGTCGCGCCGCCGACGCGGCGAGGCTTCACTTCGATAACCGGCATAGAGTTGCGCAGAGCCGTTTCGAAAGTCTCGATCGGATTCTTCTGAGTGCGCTCTTCGATAATGGCACACGAGTCGTAAAAGATGCGCTGCGCGGTGCTCTTCTTGCCGCGCTCCATCAGTTTGTTGATGAACTGTGCCACCGAAACCTTCCCGTACTTGGGATCAGGTATGGTCCTTCGGCGTGGAACTGCTCCGTCTCTTGGCATCTCTGGCTCCTTTACTGAGCGGCTTCTTTGGGAGTCTTGGCCCCGTACTTGGAGCGCGCCTTCTTGCGATTTTCCACTCCCGCCGAGTCAAGCGTGCCGCGCACGATGTGGTAGCGCACACCGGGCAGATCCTTGACCCTGCCCCCACGAACGAGAACCGCCGAGTGCTCCTGCAGGTTGTGCCCTTCGCCAGGGATATAGGCCGTGACTTCGATGCCGTTGGTCAGGCGGACGCGGGCGATCTTGCGCAACGCCGAGTTCGGCTTCTTTGGCGTCATCGTCTTTACCTGGGTGCACACGCCGCGCTTTTGCGGTGAGTATGTTCCATGGGCAACCAACCCGCGCAGCGAATTGCGTGTCATACGCAGCGCAGGTGCCTTGGTCTTTTTGCTCAGTTGCTTGCGTCCCTTCCGGACCAGCTGATTGATGGTCGGCAACTCTTCCTCCCTATTCTTGAACAGCCCCACCGGGCGCCTCGAGGCACAGAATGCCGAGGCTGCCCCTGTAGGGCACTCAGCCTCGGCATCAGCGGTCTCACACTCCGGACTGTTCCTGAGGCAATTGTGACTGACGAAAAGCCATTCTAAACACAAATGCCCAAACTGTCAAACGCGGCCGTCGCCCTCGCGACGATGCCTCCCATGTCAGTCCCTTGTCTCAGCCTACCCTACTCGCGGCCGGCGTGCATAGCCTGGAAGCCCCAGGCCAAGGCCGAGCTTGGGCATAAAGTCCTCGCTCTCATCGCGGCCAAACTGAACCAGTTCGCCGTTCTCGTTCAGCACCTGCACGGCAAGCCCAAGCCCTTGCAGCTCCTTGACCAGCACGCGGAACGACTCGGGAATGCTCGGTTCCTGGATGCGCTCACCCTTGACGATGGCCTCGTAGGCCTTGACGCGGCTGTTGACATCGTCCGACTTGACGGTCAGCATTTCCTGCAGAGTGTGCGCTGCGCCATAGGCCTCGAGCGCCCAGACCTCCATCTCGCCAAAGCGCTGACCGCCCTGCTGCGCCTTGCCACCGAGCGGCTGCTGTGTCACCAGGCTGTACGGTCCGGTGGACCGGGCATGGACCTTGTCCTCCACCAGGTGCGCCAGCTTCATCATATAGATGACGCCTACGGTTACCGGCCGGTCGAATGGTTCGCCGGTCTTGCCGTTGTAGAGAGTGGCCTTTCCAGAGGTCGGCAGAGGCATGTTCCTGGCTTCGCTGGCCTTGCGAGCCTCCAACTCCAGTTGTTCATCGCGAATGCCGCTGGCATCCACTCCCAGGTCAGACAGCCAGAGGCGAAGACAGGCCAGCGTCGCCAATCGACTCGATTCCTGCGCCTCGGGAAGTGCATTGTTCAGGATTGTGCCAGGGCAGAGGCGCTCTGCATCAAGCCCCTTCTCGGTCAACCAGTGCCTCAGCCAGGCCAAACGCGAGGCCATGGGATCGCGGAGCACCTCATCCAGGTCCTCCGCGTCTGATTCGTCCAGATTCTGTCGCATATAGTCCTGGGCCGCTTCCCAGTCGTCTTCGAGCGACTCGGTATCTATCTGCTGCTCAGCAAGATAGGCCCAGGCCCGCTTCTGCAAGTCGCTCCAGGCGCGATCGCTCAACCAGGCGCGGGAGAGCTCACCGGCGATCTCAGCCTCATCTGCTCCGTCAAAAACGGGCGAGACCGCCCTGAAGCCCAGTCGGTCGGCCGCCCAACCGAGATGCGTCTCCAGGATCTGACCCACGTTCATACGAGCAGGAACACCGAGCGGATTGAGAATGATATCCACCGGCGTTCCGTCAGCCAGGTAAGGCATATCCTCGATGGGCACAATGCGCGAGATGACGCCCTTGTTGCCATGCCGCCCCGCCATCTTGTCGCCCTCGCTCACCTTGCGCTGCTGGGCAACGCTCACACGTACCATCTTGTCTACGCCGGCGGACATGTCGCGGTGCTCGTCACGAGAGAACACCCGCACCTCGACTACTTTTCCACGCTCACCATGCGGCAGCCGCAACGACGAGTCCTTGACCTCCCACGCCTTTTCGCCAAAGATCGCCCGCAGGAGCTTCTCTTCAGGTGAGAGCTCTGTTTCTCCCTTCGGCGTGATCTTGCCGACAAGGATGTCACCCGGGCCGACCTCGGCGCCGACATGGATGATGCCTTCCTCATCGAGGTTTCGCAGTGCATCTTCGCCCACGTTGGGGATATCGCGGGTGATTTCCTCCGGGCCCAGCTTGGTCTCGCGCGCTTCCACTTCGTGCTTCTCAATGTGGATTGACGAGAACTTGTCATCGCGCACCAGTTGCTCGCTGACCAGGATGGCATCTTCATAGTTGCCACCCTCCCAGGAGACAAAGGCCACCAGCACGTTCTGGCCCAGTGCCAGCTCGCCGTTGTCGGTGGACGACGAGTCGGCCAGGGCAGTTCCCTTCACTACCCTGTCTCCGCGACTGACGATCGGCCGCTGGTCCAGGCAAGTACTCTGATTGGAGCGATTGTAACGTCGCAGCGAGTACGTGCGGTTCTTGCCTGCCGCGTTCCGTACCACGACCTCCCGACCGGTCGAACTAACGACCTCCCCATTCTCGGCGGCCAGCACGACCTGCCCCGAATCCAGAGCCGACTGCCGCTCCATGCCCGTGCCCACAACAGGCACTTCCGGCCGGAGCAACGGAACTGCCTGGCGCTGCATGTTGCTGCCCATCAGGGCTCGGTTAGCATCATCATGTTCCAGGAAGGGGATCAGAGCCGCCGATACACTCACGATCTGCTTCGGCGACACATCCATGTAATCGACCCGATCCGCACTCTCCAACATAAAGCGCTGGTTAAAGCGCACCGAGGTGCGCTTGTCCAACAGCCGACCGTGTTCGTCTACGCGCGTTCCCGCTTGCGCGATCACATGCTGGTCTTCCTGGTCAGCCGTCAGGTAGACGACATCATTGGTGACTGTCGGTTCTACCGGCAGCACCTTCAAAGGCGCCTCAGCCAACCGCAGCGCCAGGTCCTCATCGATCAGAGTGCCAGCTTCAGCAATCACCTCACCCGTGTCCGGGTGAGTCACTGCCTCGCGGAGAGTCAACCCCACCGTCGCGTTCGGCTGGTTCGTGACGTTGCGCAGCACTCGTCGGTAGGGCGTCTCGACAAAGCCGTATTCATTGACGCGCGCATAGCTGGAGAGAGAGCCAATCAAGCCGATGTTCGGGCCTTCCGGTGTCTCGATAGGGCAGATGCGCCCGTAGTGACTGTGGTGCACGTCACGCACGTCGAACCCGGCGCGCTCGCGGCGCAGACCTCCGGGGCCCAGGGCCGATAGACGGCGCTTATGAGTGAGCTCGGCCAGCGGGTTGGTCTGGTCCATAAACTGCGATAGCTGGCTGCCGCCAAAGAACTCGCGCATCACCGCCACCACCGGGCGGATGTTGATCAACCCCATCGGAGTGAGCTGCTCGGGCCCGCGTGTGCTCATCCGGTCGCGCACCATTCTCTCCATGCGCAGCAGGCCCACGCGCAGCTGATTCTGAATCAACTCCCCAACTGTCTTGATCCGGCGGTTGCCCAGATGGTCAATGTCGTCTGGCTCTCCCACCCCGTTGTTGACCAGGATCATCCGCTCCACGATCTTGACCAGGTCGAGTTTGGTCAGAATCCGAATGGGCTGCGGGATCTCCAGGCCCAGACGGCGGTTCAGCTTGTAGCGGCCAACCTTGCCCAGGTCATAGCGGCGCGGATTGAACAACAGGGCCGATAGATAGCTCCTGGCGTTCTCAAAGGTCGCCGGGTCACCGGGACGCATCTTTTTGTAGAACTCTTCCAGCGCCGAACGAGCATCCTTGGTCGGATCTCGCTCGATGGTTCGTGCCAGGTACGGGTGCTCTGGTGTCGTATCGACTGCCGCAAAGAGATTGAGCAGTTCCTCGTCGGTACCGGCCTGGATCAGCTCCGCTCCGGGCACATCGGTGATGACGCCCGTGGCGCGCAGCAACACGGTGATGGGCAGCTTGCGTTTGCGGTCCACCTTCACCGACAACACGTCGCGGCGGCTTGTTTCGCCCTCCAGCCAAGCACCGCGGTTCGGGATCAACTTGGCCATACACAGGCGCCGACCAGTGACGTGCTCTTCTTCAACCGTAAAGTAAGCACCAGGCGAGCGAATCAGTTGGCTGACGACCACCCGCTCGGCACCGTTGATCACAAAGGTGCCTTGTTCCGTCATGAGCGGGAAATCGCCCATATAGACTTCCTGCTCGCTAATCTCGCCCCCGGCCCCGTTGTTCTTGAGCTGAACTGTCACGTAGAGCGGTGTCGCGAGGGTCATGTCCCTGGTGCGGCACTCTTCCTCAGAGTACTTGGGTTCCTCAAAGCGGTGACCAAGGAAAGAGAGTTCGAGGTCGCCACCGTAGCTTACGATCGGCGAAACCTCCTCGAACAGCTCCTGGAGGCCCTCCCGCTTGAACCACTCGTAGGACTGCACCTGCATCTCGATAAGATTCGGCAGAGGGTAGACATCGGGGATGCGGGCGTAGGAGCGGATGTGGCTGGTTGAACCTGAGCCCTTGGCCGTAAGCGTAGCTGTTATCGTCATTCGACCTCACTTCTTGGATTATCAGCAGCAAGACAAGGGCGAAGGAAGCGCTCGCCTCCTCGCCGAGCTGTCTCGCACGGGCAAGGCCTTACCGATCAGCAATGACGGAGGCGACGAAGAAGATGGATAGCGTGCGAGTGCCAAATAGCGAGTATATCACTTTTTCGCAGGTTGTCAAATCAGGCCGACCGGCGAATCTGCTTCACAAACCCGGCAACCAGCTCAGCCAGATCGCCGATGAGTACGTGGTTGGCCTGATATGTAGCAGTCGCGACTGGCGCCTTTCCACTCGCCTTCTCCATCTGGGCAAAACACCGCGCGTTCGGGTTCGGACCCTGGCACGTCGCAAAGAACGCCACTGCCTTGAACTGCTCGCGATGCTTCACGATGTACGAGCGCACCGGCCCGGGCAGGCTGCTGCCCCAGAGCGGCGTCCCCAGGAGGATCAGGTCATAGTCGGCGGCGTTGTGTGTGGCCGGCAGAATCGGAACGCTCAGGCCAAGGTTCGCTTCAGCGCCAGCCAGCATGATCTTGACCAGCTTGCCGATGCCTCCCGGCTCAGTCACATCCAGATGCCGCGGTTTGACCTCCTGGATGTCCTCAACGTCAGCCCCCAGTTGAGCTGCGAGCGCTTGGCCAACGCGTCGCGTGGTTCCGGACGACGAGTAAAACACAACCAGTATCTTCATAGGTGATACCTCCAGCTAGAGCAGACTTGGTCCTTCGACCGGTGACCAGTCAGACGGCTATTGCCGCCTGGCAGTGATCTCTCCTACGTACAGCCGCGGTGCACCTGGCACACGCTCAACCAGGCCCTCGGCCGAGCCGGCCTCACGCACCCTCGCCTCGACGAGCCCCGCTCGGTTCAGATGCCGCACATACTGTTCGGCAGTCAGCACACCACCCACACATCCTGCCCAGCGGCCCAGATCCGAACACACCTCGTCAGGTACGACCGCATCACTGAGGATATCATATACCACAAGGCGGCCACCGGGTTTGAGCAGCCGTGCTGCCTCGCTGAGAACCGCTCCCTTGTCCGCCGACAGGTTCACGGCGCAGTTCGAGATCGCCACGTCAACACTCCCAGACGAGAGGGGGACGCTTTCCATGGCGCAGCGCACAAAACCAGCATTGTCCTGCCCGGCGCTCCTCGCCGTGAGCAGCGCCCTCTTGACCATATCATCGACCAGGTCGATTCCCACCACCCGGCCCGAGCTGCCCACAGCCTTGGCTGCCAGAAGGCAGTCCAGTCCGAGTCCGCAGCCGAGGTCGAGCACCACTTGCCCGGTCGCCAGAGCTGCGGCACTCAACGGATTGCCGCATCCCAGTGATACTCCCTGAACCTGCTCGAGCTCTTCGGCCGTGCGGGTGCCGTACAGCTCTTCGATCACCTGCGAAGCGCCAAACCGAAAGAGCGACGGACAGGAAGCCTCATCCAGCGACATCCGCTCGACAAAAGCCGCGTAATAGTCCGCCACTGCGTCGCGCACTCGCTCCAGGTGGTCCTTTCCGGGACACGAGCCCGCCGCAGCACTGGTTCCCCTGCCGGTCACGTCTTGGCCGCCTGCTTGAGTGCGCCGGCGGCCTGGACCAGGATTGACACCACGCTGGCGTAGACAACGACCTTCTGTCCCACCACCTGGGCCACCAGACCTTGGGGGGTGTTCATCGTTGGCCGGTGGAAGATGAGTACCAGATACGCTCCCAGCACGAACAAAAACAGCGCAAAAGCCAGCGCGTAGCAACGAGGGTATCTCCGGTCGATGAGCATTGCCACCAGAAAGAACAGCACCGCCACCGGGAAACTCTGAAAGGCCCACACGACAAAGTTGCGGTGCCACAGCAATGCACGGTCGGCAGGGCACCATGCCACGCCAATGAAGCACAGGCTCGCTACCCAGCCGGCGAACGTGCCCGCCCAGGCCAAGATCCGCTGGAGCCGAGTTCTCGCAAAAAAGCTTCGGAACACGTTGAAGAAAAGCGCTAACCCAATTCCCGCTCCGGTCAGGGCAACAGTGAAGAGAATCAAGGGCGCCAGGTTTGATTCGCCGCCGTAGGTGCGAGTGAGGCCGAGGTCGCTGAAAAAGTTGCGCACAAAGGAGTAGCCCCTGTAGTCTGGATCCAGGTAGTTGCCCCCTCTGTACAGCAGCATGGCCAGCGCGGTCAACACCACGAACTGCAGGCAGGCAACCGCCGCGGCGATCAGCGCCCACCGCCGTCGCCCGTCGCGCGGCGGACCCCCGCCACGTCCCAAGCCTAGTCCCATCGTATTCCCCGTCGTCGCAGAGCGAGCAGAGCGAGCGCGACATTCGCCGACCACGGAACGAGCTTGAATTCTCCCGCCATGACTGTGTCCTCCATCTCCCGCGGCGATAGCCTGACCAGCTCCTGCGGCTCCAGGTCGTCGGAGCAGGGTTCGCCGCTCTGCCTGGCGTCCAGCGCAAGGTAAAGATGGCCGGTGGCGATGCCCCTGTTGGCACCGGCCTTGTAGCTTCCCAGATGCACCCATTCGTCCGCGATGCAACCCATCTCCTCGCGCAGCTCACGTTGCGCCGCCGCCAGAGGGGCCTCGCCCGGCTCGATGTACCCGCCCACCGGCGCCAGCGACAGGCCCTCAAGAGCGTACTTTTCCTGTCGAAAGCACAGGAACTCGCCGCCGGCCGAATAGGGAAGCACGTTGACAAAGTCCGGGGTGATGATCCACGGCCAGTGCTCGATCACGCGCCCGTCAGGAAGCTCAACCGTGTGCTCTTCAACGGTGAGGTACATGCTGTGTTCAAGGATCACTCGTCGCGACAGGGTCTTCCATGAAGACATGTTCGTAGCGCTCCAATCACCCTCGCTCAGGCCAGGCACCCGGCGCTTGTCTGGTCCTGTCCATCGAGAGTCACCATCCTAGGGCTGCTCTCATCTCACTTGCCGGCAAGTCGGGGCCGTGCCCGGGATAGATGCGCGTTACGTTCAGCGCAAAGAGCCGCCTCCAACTCTCCAGGACCTGCTGCCGGTCGTTTCCGGCAGGCGGGATCCTGGCCTTTCCTCCTCCAATTCCTACGCCTGCTCCCAGGTCGCCGACAAAGGCCTCTCCCGAATCGAGGACCAGGCTGACCGACCCGACCGTGTGGCCTGGCGTGTAGATCACCCTGCCTCGCACCCCGAATTCAGCCAGGTCGAGTCCCTCGTCGTGAATCACAATGTCGGCAGGCACTGGAGGGAACCTCATCAGAGAGGCCACCCAATCGATGGGCTTGGCCATTGCGCGCACGGCCGGATTCCACATGGCCGGAACCACTACTCTGCCGGTCTCAACCAGTTCACGGTCGCGTTCGTGTATCGCCACCCTGGCACCGGTCAGTCGCTTGAGAGCGGCAGCGGCGCCGGCGTGGTCGATGTGGCCATGCGTCAGCAGGATGAGCCTCAGCTCGCGAGGTGCGACTTGATACGCTCGCAGCGCGCTCAGCACCATTC
>Ga0116142_10005748_pt1 | contig 10993 bp, 10 predicted proteins | sample AD_UKC033_MetaG_FD_89785 | JGI IMG/M metagenome (GOLD analysis project Ga0116142, IMG submission 89785) | Active sludge microbial communities of municipal wastewater-treating anaerobic digesters from USA - AD_UKC033_MetaG | ecosystem: Engineered > Bioreactor > Anaerobic > Digestate | place: USA... | reverse complement strand
GCCGCAGCCCTCCACGTCCACCCGGTCCAGAGGACGATCACCGGCCAGGTGAGGAGAAAGAGGGTCACTTCGAACCCGACGGCGTGCGCCACCCGCCACCGCCACGGGCGCAGATGGGCCGGGCGCTTCGCCCACCGCGCCTCGAGCGCGTCGCAAGCGGCGTTGTAACCGGCCTGCCAGAGGGTGGCGATGAGTGAAAGGAGCGCGAGGAGCCCCAGCGACTCCCCCCACGCTTCGCCGGTGACCCAGCGGTAGAGGGGGGTGACGACCGCAAGCCCCCCCGCTTCAAAGAGGAGCACCTGCACCCACCGCTCCCGCCACGTGCGAAGGGGGATTGCGCTCATCGTTCCAGAACGATCCGCTCAAGCTCTGTAAGGTCGGCGATCACCCGCATCGAGCGCATCTCGTACTCGCCGTTCAACAACCGCCGGGCGGCTCGTTCATCCCCCTCCTGCCAATGGCGCAGCACCTGCGCTGCCGCGCGGTGGAACGCCGCGTGCTCTTTCAGGAGCTCCTGAAAAAGGGGCAACTCCCCGTAGAGCCGAACGCCCGCACCGTGGAGCCACTTGCCGAGATCGCACCGGTTGTCGACCTCGACGACGGCAATGTCGGGCATCGCCTCTTCACCCTTCATCACCCGATTGAGCCGCTCGCGCCACTGGCGGTGGGCCGACCGCCACTTTTCGAAATCGAGATCCTCTTCGTGGATCTCATCGATCTTTTTGCCGCGGAAGAAACGAAGATTCCGGAACCAGTCGAACCAGCCCATCGTTGTTGCCCCTCTTATCCGACCAGGATACTCTGGCCATTTTAGCAGCCGGCGCGACGCTTTGCCCTTCCCCCTTTCGGGTAAACCCCACTCGCCTCGGCGATCGGCTCGCGGTACCATTGGCAGAATCGTCACGGAGAAGACAAAATGGCGCTGCTGGAATTGGAAAACCTCGTGATGGCGTTTGGCGGCTTTCGCGCCGTCGACGGCGTCTCGCTCAAAGTCGAACCGGGCACGATCACCGGCCTCATCGGCCCCAACGGGGCAGGCAAAACGACCCTCTTCAACGTGATCGCCGGTGCCTATCAGCCCACCGCGGGCCGCATCCGCTTCGACGGTGAAGAGATCACCCGGCTGCGGACCGACGAACGCTTTCACCGCGGGTTGGTGCGCACGTTCCAAATCCCGCACGAATTCCCCCGCCTCACCGTGCTGGAGAACCTCATGGTCGTCCCGCCGAAGCAACCGGGCGAACACCTGTGGGCGAACTGGTTCACCCCAGGGGAAGTGGCGCGCACCGAAGCCGAAGTGCGGCAAAAAGCGATCGACGTGCTGGCGTTCCTGGAACTCACCCACGTGATGAACGAACGCGCAGGCAACCTCTCCGGTGGGCAGAAGAAATTGCTGGAGCTGGGGCGGACGATGATGACCAACGCCAAGCTCGTGCTCCTCGACGAACCCGCGGCCGGAGTGAACCGCACGCTCCTGCGTAAGCTGGAAGAGAAGATCCAGATCCTCAACCGCGAATGGAACTACACCTTCATCCTGATCGAACACGACATGGAGATGATCGAAAAACTGTGCGATCCGGTCATCTGTATGGCCGAAGGCAAGGTGTTGATCGAAGGGGATTTCGCAACAGTGCGCAACGACCCGCGGGTGCTCGAAGCCTATCTGGGTGAAACCGTTCATCCCGAAGTCGAAGCGGCGATCGCCGAGATTGAAGAACTCGAGATCGAGGAGGGGAACGCATGAACCCGGTCCTCGTGATGCATCAGGTGCGTGGTGGCTATGGTGACGCCGACATTCTCCACGGCGTCTCTCTTACCGTAAACCCGAAAGAGATCGTGGTGATCGTCGGGCCGAACGGCGCCGGGAAATCCACCGCTATGAAAGCGGTTTTCGGTCTGGTGAAGATCCGCGACGGCGCGATCCTCTTCGAAGGGGAAGAGATCACCGGTTGGAAACCGGACGCGATCGTGCGCCGCGGTATCTCCTACGTTCCGCAGGTCAAGAACGTCTTTGCCGAAATGACCGTACACGAAAACCTGGAGATGGGGGCGTTCCTCGCGAAATCGGTCAAAGCGGAAGCGTTCGAGCGCATCTATACGCTCTTCCCCGACCTCAAAGCGAAACGCAACGCGCTCGCTGGAAGCCTCTCTGGCGGGCAGCGCCAGATGGTGGCGATGGGGCGCGCGTTGATGCTCAACCCGCGGCTGCTGCTGCTTGACGAACCCACCGCGGGGCTTTCGCCGAAATACATGGAACAGATCTTTCGGATCTGCCGCGACGTGCGCGACACCGGCGTGGCGATCCTACTGGTCGAACAGCACGCGAAACAAGCGTTGGCGTTTTGCGATCGCGGCTACGTGCTCGCCACTGGGAGCAACCGCCACGAAGGGACCGGTCAAGAACTCCTCAACGACCCGGAGATCGCCCAGATGTTCTTGGGCGGATAAAACAAAGGGATTACGCGCATGAGTGGATTGGAACTGATCAATTTCTACGTGATCCCCGGGTTGATCTCGGGGAGCATCTACGCGTTGGGTGCGATCGGGATCACCCTGATCTTCGGTATCTTGCGCTACGCCCACTTCGCCCACGGCGACATGGCCACGTTGGGCGCTTACGTCGCGTTGGGGCTGGTGGGGTCGCTCGCGCTCTCGCCGTGGGTGGCGTTGCCGATCGCGATGGCGATCACCGCGCTCGTCGCGGTGGTACTCGACCGCGTTTTCTATCGTCACCTCGAAACCCGGCCCAAGATCCTCACGGTGATGGCCTCGCTGGGGGTCGCGCTGATGCTGCGCTCCGTCGTCCAAGTGGTCTGGGGCGTCGATCCACAGGTCTATTCGACGGGAATCGTGCGCGCCGAATCGTACGGCGGATTGATGCTACGCTCCCGCGAACTGATCACCTTTGCCACCGCGACCGGGCTCGTGCTCTTCCTGATGGCGTTCCTGCGTTATACCCGTTGGGGGAAAGCGATGCGCGCGATGTCGGACAACCCGGAACTGGCGCGCCTCTGTGGCGTGAACAACGAAGCGGTGACCCGCCTCACCTGGGTGATCGCAGGCGCGCTTGCCGCCGCAGCCGGGTTTTTCCTGGGCATCAACACCGAACTCAACACGATGATGGGTTGGTCGGCACTTTTGGCGATGTTCGCCGCCGCGATCCTGGGGGGCGTCGGGCGCGTCGAAGGTGCCGTGGTAGGTGGTCTCGTGATCGGGTTGGTCGAAGAACTTTCGGTACTGGTGCTCCCCAGCCAATACAAAATGGCCACCGCGTTCGTGATCCTCATCCTGATCCTCTTGGTTCGTCCGCAAGGGATCTTCAAAGGGAAGGTGCTCTGAGATGGATACACTGGGACTGCTCAATTACGCGATCTTCATGGGGGTGCTGATCGGCATCTACGCGCTCCTCTCCCTCGGCCTCAACGTCCAGTGGGGGTACGCCGGGCTCTTCAACGCCGGGGTGGCGGGCTTTTTCGCGGTCGGCGCGTACCTGTCGGCACTCTTTACCGCCCCGCCGGTTCCCGACCGCATCATGGGCTGGGAACTGCCCACGGTCGTCGGCTGGATCGCTGCGATGGTCGCCGCTGCGCTCATCGCGTGGCCCATCGGCAAGGTGACCCTGCGGTTCCGTTCGGACTACTTGGCAATCGCCACCATCGGGGTTGCAGAGATCATCCGCCTGGTGCTGCGCACCGAAGATCTGCTTTCTGGCGGCGTGCGCGGCATCACCGGCATTCCCCGCCCCTTCGGCGACCTGCCCTACGAATGGTCGCAACTCGCTTATCTGGCGCTCACCTGGGCGATGGTGGTGATGATCTACTGGGCGTTGGAACGGCAACTCGCCGCGCCGTGGGGCCGGATGATGCGCGCGATCCGCGAAAACGAACACGCAGCCGCTGCGATGGGGAAAAACGTCGAGGCGCGGCGGCTCGAAGCCTTCATCCTGGGCGCCGCGATCATGGGGCTCGCAGGTGCCGTCTATGTCCACTTCATGCGCGCGATCACGCCCGAGGCGATCGACCCGATGATGGTGACCTTTCTGGTCTGGATCATGCTGATCCTGGGCGGGTCGGGCAACAACCGTGGCGCGATCCTGGGCGCGGTGATCATCTGGGTGATCTGGTCGAGCTCCGAACTCCTCACCGACCGCCTGCCTGCGGAGATCGCTACCCAGGCGAAATATATCCGTGTCTTCGTGATCGGCTTGATGCTGCAACTGGTGTTGCGCTGGCGCCCCGAAGGGCTCTTGCCGGAGGGCACCCACGTGCGGCGTTCGAGTTGAGAGCGACGCGTAGGGAGCGCCTGCGAACGGCGATGGCGCGTTGGGGGCGACCACGCCAAGGCAGCGAAGATGCAGCACCCGCGATCGCTGTTACAATCATACGGCTGTTTGCGTTTTTCCACGTCACAAGGAGGGCCACACCATGACCTACCGTTCCCAACTCGTTGCTTCACTCGCTGCCGCGGGGCTCATCGCAACTTCGAGCGCCGCGTTTGCCGAAGCCAAGGTCGCGCTCATGGGCGGGATCACCGGCCCGATCGCCGGGATGGCGCCGGCGATGATCGCGTCGATGAAATTGGCCCTCGATCAGGCCAACGCCGCGGGGCTTGCGATCGGCAAGATCACCTACCAGGAGTTCGACAGCGGTTGCAACCCGCAAGTGGCCACCGACGCCGCGACCAAAGCGGTAAACGTCTTCGGCGCCGACGCCGCAGTTGGCCCCGCCTGCTCCGGCGAGCTCCTTGCCGCGGTAAACTCGGTCACCATCCCCGCGGGCGTACCGGTCGTTTCGTCCTCTGCCACCTCGCCCAAGATCACCGACCTCGACGACAAAGACCTGGTCTTCCGCACGGTGCCATCGGACGACTTCCAAGGGCGGGCGCTTGCGCGTACGCTCCTCGAGCGCGGGGTGAAGAAGGTAGCGGTCGCCTACATCAACAACGACTACGGCAAGGGTCTGGCCGAAGCGTTCAAAGCCGAATTCGAAGCAAAAGGCGGCACCATCACTCAATTCCGCGGCCACGAAGACAAGAAAGCGTCGTACCGTTCCGACCTCGCCGAACTCGCCAAAGGGGGCGCCGATACCTTGGTGCTCTTCGACTATGGCAACGCGTCGGGGATGACGATCCTGCGGCAAGCGATCGAAAACGGCTTCTTCAAGCAGTTCGTCGGTGCCGACGGGATGCGCGACGAAAACCTCATCAAGACGCTCGGCGAAGCCAACCTGAAGCACTTCTTCGTCTCCGCACCGGTGGGCGAAGCGAGCGCGGCGTTCGAAAAATTCGCCGAAGCGGCGCGCAAAGCGGGTCTCGATCCGAACGCCACCTTTGCCGCCACGAGCTACGACGCCGCGGCGCTCGTTGCGCTGGCGCTCGAAGCGGCAAAAGGGGACAAAGCGAAACTGCCGCAAGCGCTGCGTGCGGTCGCCACCGCTCCGGGTGAGCGAATCTATCCGGGCGAATGGGAAAAAGCGAAGCAGCTCCTTGCCGAAGGCAAAGAGATCGACTACAAAGGGGCTTCGGGCGACCACGAATTCGACGCCAAAGGGGATGTTCCGGGCAGCTACGCCTTCTTCAAGGTCGAAGGAGGCACGTACAAAGAGGTGCAGAAGATGAAATAAGCCGGTATTGGGTGTCGCGCACGGCAACCCGTGCCGTGTGCGGCTATCCTACCCGTGCTGCACAACCGCCCCTCGGGGCGGTTTTTTGCGGCGATTTTTAACGGCCGCTTTGGTGGCCGATTTGCTGCAGCGTTACGCGAACACCTGCCGATGCTCGCGCGTCGCGCGGAATTCCACCTCAGGATATTTTTCCTGAGTCAGCTCCAGGTTGTAGCGACTCGGCGCCAGATAGACCAGGTTGCCATCGACGTCGCGCCCCAAGCGCAGCGCCTGTTCGCGCACGAACCGGTTTTTCGTTGCGTCGTCGGGAAAAAGGAGCCAACGGACGGTGTAAATCTCCACCGGCTCGAAGAGCGCTTCCACCTGATATTCGGTCTTGAGCCGCTCGGCAACGATCTCGAACTGCAACGCACCCACCGCGCCCAGGATCAACTGCCCCCCTTCGCGTTCGAAGACCTGGATCGCCCCCTCTTCGCCCAACTCTTTGAGCCCTTTGTGGAGCTGCTTCGCGCGCAGCGGGTCTTTGAGCCGCGCGGCGCGGAAGAGCTCCGGCGCAAAGTAGGGGATCCCGGTAAATTGCAGCAGCTCTCCTTCGGTGAGCGTGTCGCCGATCTGCAACTGCCCATGGTTGGGAATACCGATGATGTCCCCCGGATAGGCCTCCTCTTCTACGTTGCGGCGATTCGCCAGGAACGTCACCGCGTTCGCCAGCCGCATCTCCCGTCCCAACCGAGTATGGAACGCCTTCATGCCGTTGGTGTAGCGCCCCGAACAGACACGCAAGAACGCCATGCGGTCGCGGTGTTTCGGGTCGAGGTTCGCTTGGATCTTGAAGACGAAACCGGTGAATTTGGGCTCGTCGGGGTAAACGGTGCGCGCACCGGCGTCGCGCGGCTGCGGCGGTGGTGCCCACGCCGCCAACGCGTCGAGCACGTCCTGCACGCCGAAATTATTGACCGCGGAGCCGAAAAAGACTGGGGTTTGACGCCCCGTGAGGAACTCCCCGAGCGCAAACGGCGGCAACGCCTCGCGCGCCAACGCCACGTCTTCGCGCAATTTCGTCACTTCGTCCGGGAAACGTTCATCCAGGAGCGGATTGTGTAAGCCAACGATCGTCTCCAATTCGACCCGCCGTTCCGTTCCCGGCGCAAAACAGAACATACGGTCTTCCAAAAGATGAAAGACACCGCGGAAATGCTTGCCCATCCCCATCGGCCAGGTGACCGGCGCACAGGAGATCTGCAAAATGTCTTCGATTTCAGCGATCAAATCGAAGCCGTCGCGCACCTCGCGGTCGAGCTTGTTGATGAAGGTGATGATCGGGGTATTGCGCAACCGGCACACTTCAAGCAGTTTGATCGTCTGCGCCTCGACCCCCTTGGCGGCGTCGATCACCATCACCGCAGCATCCACCGCGGTGAGCACACGGTAGGTATCTTCGGAAAAGTCCTGGTGCCCCGGGGTGTCCAACAGGTTGAAGACGCAGTCTTCGTATTCGAACTGCATTACCGACGTGGTCACCGAAATCCCGCGCTGCTGCTCGACCGCCATCCAGTCCGACGTCGCGTGCCGGGCTGCTTTTCGCGCCTTGATCGCACCGGCGATCTGGATCGCGCCACCGAAGAGCAGCAGCTTTTCGGTGAGCGTCGTCTTCCCGGCGTCCGGGTGGGCGATGATCGCAAAGGTACGACGGCGGGCAATTTCGCGCGCAAACGGTTCCATCGTGCGTTCCCACGGTAAAAGCGCGATTCTACCTGCTTGCCCCGGCGCGCGTTGCCAAAGCATGGGCGATTTGCTACGATGCAGCGCCACACCCGTTGGTAACAGATTCTCGCTGGAACCCCTATGTTCTTTGCCGCCGAAAACCGCCTTAACCCCACCACACGCAGCATCACGCAGCGCTCTGAAGCGCACGGTGCATTGGCGCTCTGGCTGGTGCGTTGACCCGATGGTGCGCACCGGCCTCGACCGTCTCGTCACCGAACCCGAATGGGCGCAGCGCCTTTCGGGGCGGCGGGTGATGCTGCTGACCCACCCCGCCGCGGTGACGGGACCGGCTGCACCGTTTCCGCCGCTCACCCATGCCGCGACCGCGCTCGCCCAATGGCTCCCCACGGTCGGGGCGCGCCTGACTGCCCTCTTCGGCCCGCAGCACGGGGTGCGCGGCGACAAGCAAGACAACATGGTCTTCTCCGCCGACGAAATCGACCCGCACCTGGGCATCCCCGCGTTCAGCCTCTACGGCGAACGGCTCAAACCCACCCCGGAGCAGCTCGCGCACGGCGACCTCTTGCTCGTCGACCTGCAAGACGTCGGCTGTCGCGTCTATACCTACCTCACTACGCTACGCTACGTGCTCGAAGCCGCCGCGGCGGTTGGGCTGGAAGTGTGGGTGCTCGACCGCCCCAACCCCATCGGCCGCTGGGTCGAAGGCTTCTGCACCGAACCGGGGTGGGAGAGCTTCGTCGCAGCAGGCAGTTGCCCGATGCGCCACGGCCTCACGTTGGGCGAAGCGGCGCATTGGTTCGTCGCCACCCGGGCGCTCGACCTGCCACTCACGGTCGTCGCGCTGGCGGGGTGGGACCCGGACGCCGCGCCCGGCTACGGCTGGCCGCTTGTGACCCACGTCTGGATCCCACCCAGCCCCAACGCCCCCACGCCGTGGATGGCGCGCTGCTACCCGGGCACGGTGATGGTCGAAGGCACCACCCTCTCGGAAGGACGGGGCACGACGCGACCGCTCGAATGTTTTGGCGCGCCGTGGCTCGATCCGGAGCGGCTGCTTGCCGAAATGGCGCGGCTCGCGCCCGAATGGCTCGCTGGCTGCGTCCTGCGCCCGATCTGGTTCGAGCCCACCTTTCACAAACACGCTGGCGAGCGATGCGGCGGCGTGATGATCCACACCGAACCGCCCGTTTTCGACCCAGCGCGCTTCCGTCCGTGGCGGCTCGTTGCGCTCGCGTTCAAAGCAATCCACCACCTCTGGCCCGACGCGCCGCTATGGCGTGCCTTTGCGTACGAATTCGAAACCGAACGGTTGGCGATCGACCTCATCAACGGCGGACCGCGGCTGCGCGAATGGGTCGAGGACCCAAGCGCCACCCCTGCCGATCTCGACGCGCTTGCCTCTGCCGACGAAGCCCGGTGGAATACCGCAAGGAGCGCATGGCAGCATCGCAGCGGTTGAGCCACTCGGTGGTGACCGCGCAGCTGCAGCAATTGACACAGCGTGTGTCGGGAATAGAATTATGGATAGAGTTGTGCGGAGCACTTCGTTGTTCAGAGTTTCACGCCGTGCGTTCCTACGTCACAGCGCCGCCCTGGCGCTCGTGCCGCTCATTACCAGTTGCGCGCCCACGCCACCGTTGAAAGTGGCAACATGGTCTTTTCCTGCTTACGACCTGTTGCGCTGGCGCGTCGCAGACAATGCTGCGATCCGCTGGATCCCGACCGCAGGCGACGCGGAAACCACGTTCCTCCTCCGCTTTCACCGCGCTGATGTGGCGCTGCTTACGCTCGACCTGGCGCTGCGCGAAGCGGCACTCGGCACCCCGCTCACGGTGATCGGGTTGCTCGACGTCTCCCACGGCGCCGACATGGTGCTCGTCCGGGAAGGATTCACCACGCCGGAGCGCTTCGCCTCGGCACGCATTGCGGTGGCGCACACCGGTGTCGGCGCCGTCACCTACGCGTTGGCGCGCCAGGCGCTGGGCCTACCGCTCTCCTGGGAAAACACAGTCGCGATTCCGGTTGCCGAGCAAATTGCCGCGTGGCAAGCAGGGCAGATCGACGCCGCGGTCACCTTCGAACCGTTCGCCAACCGACTCCGCGCGTTGGGCGCCGTCCCGCTCATCGATTCGAGCCGCCTACCGCCGCTGATTCTCGACGTGATCGTGGCGCGCAGTGACGTGCTCGATGCCTTGGCATCGTCACTCAAAACATTGACCACTGCGTGGTTTTCGGCGCTGGATGCCTGGCGCCGCAATCCAGACGGAACCGCACAGGCGCTCGCTCCCTACCTGGGGGTTGCCCCCGACGCCGTTCCTGCCCTCTTTTCCGGGGTGCACCTGCTCGATTGCGCCGCGAACCAAGAAAAGCTCCGCACCGGATTACACGCCGAGCAAACTGCGATATGGTCGATCTTGACCGCGGCCGGGTTCCCACTCCCGCCGGAACAACCACCACTGCCCACCTCTGTTGCGGTGCTTCCCCCGTGTTCCGAAAGTCCCAGATGATGCTTGAGCAACCCCCTACTTCCACCGCGGTACCGCGGCAACGCTTGAGCGCCCAATTGGAAGCAGCGCTCGTGCAGTTCGTGGTGTGGGTAGTCAGCGTCGCCCTCTGGGTGGGCTGGGTATTCTGGTTTGCTGCTGCAAAGGCTCGAGAAGAAGGCGAAGCGTACCTGCTCGACGAGTTGGCACAAATCGTTCGTTTGGCGGAAACCCTCTGGCCCGCACGACGCGATCTGCTCCGCCAGGAGCTGCAACGGCACTTGGCGCACGACGGTAACCGAGCGGCGGCGATTCTCGATGGCGCAGGAACGATTCTCGTTGCCCATGATCCCCGCTGGGCGGGCCACCCCCTCACCCAAGCGCACCCCCCGCTCGCTCCGCTCTGGGAACGGTTTCGTACGCAAAGATCGCCCTATTGGATCACCCGCTCTGGCGCGGACAACTTGATTGCGTTCGCCCGTTGGGCGCAACCGCCTACTACCGAGCAAGCAGCGGGAGAGGGTACGGTCGTGCTCATCTACGACCTCACGCCCCGCATGGTTGCCGCGCGCAACACCGCCCTAGCGCAAGGGATGCCGCTCCTGTTCGCGTTCTTACTCCTTTTCGCCGCCACCGGCGTTTGGGCGCAGCGCCGCATTCTCCACCCACTCAAGCAGCTCACGCACGCGCTTGCCGAAACCGACCCTTCAGCGCCCCAAGCGCACGAACGGTTCGCTCAGATCGCCGCGCTACCCCAACCCCGCGAATATAGCGAACTGGCAGTGCATATCGCGCGTGCCTATGCCCAAATTGCCGCACAGCACAGCGAGCTTCGCTTGCTTGCCCGTGCCCTCGAAACCAGCCCAGCCGCGATTGTCATTACGGACGCCCAGGCAAATCTGCTGTGGTGTAACCCGGCGTTCTCCCGTATCACCGGATACGCGCCCGACGAAGTCCGCGGCAAGCATGTGCGTTTTCAACAATCGGGACAAACCGCTGATGCGGTCTACCGCTCTTTATGGGATACGCTCGCGCGTGGCGAAACCTGGCAAGGTGAATTCATCAACCGCTGCAAGAACGGCGAAACCTACATCGCAGCGGCGGTGATCACACCGGTGCGCGACGACACCGGCACAACCACCCACTATATCGCGATCGAAT
>Ga0116142_10005747_pt1 | contig 10995 bp, 10 predicted proteins | sample AD_UKC033_MetaG_FD_89785 | JGI IMG/M metagenome (GOLD analysis project Ga0116142, IMG submission 89785) | Active sludge microbial communities of municipal wastewater-treating anaerobic digesters from USA - AD_UKC033_MetaG | ecosystem: Engineered > Bioreactor > Anaerobic > Digestate | place: USA... | reverse complement strand
GACGATCCGGGCCGCTGCCGAATCCATGTGATCCGCGTGCAATGCCGGATCAGAAACGCATCTCGAGGTTGACGCCCGCCGCCCACGAGCGCTCGCGCTCGCGCTCCTCGCGTTGCGGCCAGAAATGGCCGACCAGGAACTCGCCGATCAGCCAGTCGCGATAGACCGGCTGTACCCACTTCATGCGTGCGCCGTATTCGCCGATGTTCTCCCGCTTGCCGGTCTCGCCGGTCACGAGCAGTTCGCCGGAAAGCATCCTGTCGTCACCGAAGCTGCGGAACAGGCCGAGTGCGCTACCCCAGGCAAAGTCGTCGGTGATCTGAGAGATCGTCGCCGAGTTGTTCCAGTGCAGCGACAACCTGGGGTTGAAGGCGTGTTCGTAATCAAGCGAAGTGGTGGAGCCAAACTTGTCGCGCGTGGTCCAGAACACGGTCTCGCGGAACTCGATCCTGTCGGCATCGCTCAGCGCCCACTGCTTGCGGTAACGCGCCTGCGCGTAGGCTTTCAGGCTGCCACGCACACCGACCCGAAAATCCAGGTTCTTGCGCAGTGCCACGCCCAATCCGGCAAAGCCCGTCTGGTCGTCTCGCCGGCGCTCCAGCAGCAGCTGTTGCTCGCGCGTGAAGGTCTCGGACTGGTCGGTGATCAGCTCGCGTTCGTTCTGGCGACCGATGAACAGATAGGCGCGGTCCTTGAGGTTGGGCAATTCGAAGCGCGCACGGAAGCGTACCCCCGTATCCCAGCCATTGTCCTGGCGCCATAGCGTGCGCAGGCCCAGGCGGCCGTGTGTGACTTTGCCACCGTCCTCGAATGGCCGGTCACCAAACCAGTCGTTGACGGTTTCGCCCAGCCACAGTGAGAAGCCCCTGACGTGGTGACGACTGGTATCGAGCAGCCCGTCCTCTGCATGCAGCGCGTCCGCGCCTGGCTTTATGCCGCTACCGGCAGCCTGGGCACCCGAGCAGAGCAGGCCGATCAGGAGCGGAATGGCGATTCGTTTGGTCAATGTCGGATCCTCTTGTGTTGCCTCCAGAACGGCGAAACCGTGCTGGGTACCTGCCTTGGCTGAATCGTTCCCGATTCTAACCGCAGGATGGTGCGAGGTCTGCATGCACTCCAACTGGATGGATTTCCGGAGGCCGGGACTTGCACGGTTGCTGCTGGCAGGGTGTAGGTTTGTTCTTTTGTTTTTATATTGATTTAAATAATAAAGAAGTTAACAGTAGAGCGAAATCTGTGGATAAATCGGCGGGTGCCAAGCACAGCAAGGGTGTTGCCGGTCTAACAAGGCGTTGAGAAATGCTTGTATGGCCTGTGGCTTCATTGTTCATCGATTCTGCTTGTTTTCCTTTTGCCCCGGTTGTTCACAAGCACGCCTCTTCTTACCCTCAGGATTGTTCAGCGCATGGATGTGAGATTGCAGCACGAGCGGCCAAAGTGGGAGATCTTCTGTCAGGTTGTGGATAACTTTGGGGATATCGGCGTTTGTCTGCGTCTTGCGCGCGATCTTGCCGATCGCGACGGCAAGCGGGTTCGTTTATGGGTGGATGATTGGGCCGTGCTCGGCCGGCTCTGCCCGGCTGCGGCCGCAGCCGATCCCGGGCGCGGAGTCGAAGTGGATGGGGTGGTGTTCCGCCACTGGGTGCGGCCTTTCCCGGACGTCGTGCCTGGCGAGATCGTCATCGAGGCGTTTGCCTGTGAGCTGCCCGAAGTTCATCTGCAGGCGATGGCGAAACTCGCCGAGCGCCCGGTATGGATCAACCTCGAGTATCTGTCGGCCGAAGACTGGGTTGCGGGATGTCACGGCCTTGCTTCGCCGCATCCCCGCCTGCCTCTGGTAAAGCACTTCTTCTTCCCTGGTTTCGACGAGGCAAGCGGCGGCCTGCCGAGAGAGACCGGCCTGATCGGCCGCCGTGAGCGTTTCAGGTCCGATCCTGCGGGTATGGCGGCATGGCGCGCCGAGCGTGGATTGGGCAGCCTTGCGGATGACACGCTATGGATCTCGCTGTTCGCCTACGAGCAAGCTGCCCTGCCCGGCCTGCTCGAGGCCTGGCAACAGGGCACGCGCCCGGTCGCCCTGTTGGTGCCGGAGTCGCGCATCCTTGGCAATGTGGCCGCCGGCCTTGGGCTCGATACGCTGCACGCCGGGCAGCGTATCGAGCGCGGCCGGCTCACGACATGTGTGCTGCCATTCACTGACCAGGCGGGTTACGACGCCTTGCTATGGAGCTGTGCGCTGAACTTCGTTCGCGGCGAGGACTCATTCGTACGCGCCCAATGGGCTGCAGTGCCGCTGGTGTGGCAGATCTATGCACAGCAGGATGACGCCCACCTCGTGAAGCTCGAGGCCTTCCTGGCGCGTTACTGTCATGGCTTGGAAGAAGGTGCAGCCGCTGCCCTCGGAGACTTCTGGCGGGCCTGGAACGGGGCTGACGACATCGCGCCTGGCCAAGCCTGGCACGCACTGGAGCAGGCCCTGCCCGTGATCGCAGGACATGCGCGGTGCTGGAGCGATCGGCTGGCATCGACAGCCGATCTCGCCAGCCGCTTGACAAAATTCTGTTTCCACATCCGCGGCGCCGCGAGGTAAAATCGCGGGCTAATTTTTTCAAGGACATGCGGCCGCGCGCCGCGTCGAACAATTCAGGAAACAGCATGAAAACCGCTCAGGAACTCCGCTCGGGCAACGTCATCATGGTCGGCAGCGACCCGCTGGTGGTGCAGAAGGCCGAATACAACAAGTCCGGCCGCAACGCCGCAGTCGTCAAGATGAAGCTCAAGAACCTGCTCACCGGCGCGCCGTCGGAGTCGGTTTACAAGGCTGACGACAAGTTCGAGGTGGTCGTACTCGACCGCAAGGAAGTCACCTACTCCTACTTTGCCGACCCGATGTACGTGTTCATGGACGCCGACTACGAGCAGTACGAAGTCGAGGCCGAGAACATGACCGACGCCCTCAAGTACCTCGAGGACGGCCTGCAGTGCGAGGTGGTGTTCTACAACGGCAAGGCGATTTCGGTCGAGCTGCCCAACAGCGTGGTGCGCGAGGTCGTCTATACCGAACCCGCCGTCAAGGGCGACACCTCGGGCAAGGTCATGAAGCCGGCCAAGATCGGTACCGGTTTCGAGCTGCCGGTGCCTGCCTTCGTCGAGATCGGCGACAAGATCGAGATCGACACCCGTACCGACGAGTACAAGAACCGCGTCAAGTAAGCGCGTTTCATCGCTTCATCAAAATGGGCCCGCAAGGGCCCATTTTGCTTTCCGGATGTTGCAGTGTGCAATTTGCGCGTTGTCTTCCGTGTCGGAATGCGTAACCTCATCGATGCACCCTTCACTGTCCATCCTTGTCCTGCGAACACCATGAGCGTAATGCGTCCCCTCCTGTCCGTCCTCGGTATGAGCCTGCTGCTGGGCTGTGCCCCGGAACCTGTCGCACCTGAGGCTTCCAAGGCCCCTGAGGCGGTCGAGCCAGCTGCGGTTGCGGATCAGTCCAGGCCAGACGCCCGGGAGGCTGGGCGTGAAGCCGTCGAAGCTGCACGTGAGGCGGCTGCCAAGGCGGGAGAGGCGGCGAAGAAGCTCGGCGAAGCCGGCGCCGCGGCGGCCCAGGCCGTGGTCGAGTCCACCGAGGACAAGCTGCGCAAGGGTGCCGAGGCCGCGGCCGGCACTGAGCCGATGGTGCGCGATGCCAAGGAGGCTGCCGAGCAGGCGGCGCAGCGCATTGCCGACGCCACGCGAGATGCTGCGCAGCGCCTCAAGGAGGCTGGCAAGGGTGCGATCGACAGCGTGCGGCAGCGCTCCGGGACTGCTGCCGATGGCGAGGGTAGTGACGTAGATGCCGTTACCGAACAGCAGCCGGCGCCCGTCGAGGAGCGCGATGTTGCGCGGCCTGTGGAGTCCGAAGCGCCGCGCTGAGCGGGGGCACGCCGGCTGGCAGGGAGCGCACCGAGTGGTCGCTTCCGTGCGATGAGTCGGCGGTCGTGTCGGGGTTCGACCTGGTATCGAGGATGACCTGTGCAGGGCTGAACCAGCGCGCCAGATGGCGGTCGTGGGTAACCAGCAGCACCGCGCTTTGTCGCGCTTCAGCGCTTCTCAGCAGCACCTCGAGGGTCTGCTGCTGGGTCAGCAGGTCGAGTCGGGAGGTCGGTTCGTCGGCGAAGATCAGTGACGGTTCGAGGAGCAGCGCGCGGGCAAGCGCAACACGCTGCAACTCGCCTCCGGAGACGCCGCCGGGCGGCCGTTCAAGCAGCCCGGCGCCCAGCCCCAGGTCTTCGAGCAGGCCGTCGAGCCGTGCCACGGGCTGGCGGTGCAGGGCGCACAGATCCCGCAGCGAGCGGCGCAGCGTCTGGCGTGGTGCAAAGGCGGCGACCGGGTCTTGATAGAGTTTCTGGAAACCGTGCGGCCGCATTTCGTGACGAACGATGCGCCCTTGGTCGGGCGGGAGCAGGCCCAGCAGCAGATTGCCCAGGGTGGTCTTGCCGCAGCCGCTGGGGCCGCTCACCGCGATGCGTTCGCCGGCTCGGATGGAAAGATCGAGGCCCTCGAAGAGGCGCTGGCCGCCGAGCGACTGCCCGAGGCTTTCGGCGGCCAGCAGCAGGCGACCGGGCGCGTTGGGCGGCAGCGGCGCCCAGCGCTCGGGCTGGGCGGCGACCAGGGCTTGCGTGTAGGGGTGTCGTGGCTTGCTCAGGACCTGGGTACATGCGCCGGACTCCACCCGTTCGCCATTCTGCAGGACCTGAACCTGGCCGCCGAGGGCGGCGGCGACTTCGAGGTCGTGGGTAATGGTGAGCAGCGCGCAGCCTTCGAGCAGGGCTTCGCGCAGCAGGGTCACGACTTCGTCGCGCATGGCCTCGTCGAGCCCCTTGGTGGGTTCGTCGGCGATCAGCAGGGGGGCGCCACCGGCGAGCACGGCAGCGAAGGCAACCCGTTGCGCCATGCCGCCGGAGAGCTGGTGAGGCAGGTGCCTTTCCTTGCCTTGCAGGCCGAGGCGGGCCAGCGCATCGCGGGCGAGGCGGGCCGGCGAGAGGGGGCCGGCGTCCTGGCGGACATAGCGGTAGGTCTCCTCGATCTGGCGCAGGATGGGCATGGTGGGGTCGAGGGCGAGCCAGGGTTCCTGGGGCAGCAGGCCAATGCGCCGGCCCCACAGACCGCGCCGGGCGGCGACGTCCTCGGCGCGGCTGGACGCCGTGCCTATGGTGATCTCGCCGCCGGCACGCAAGGACGCAGGCAGGTTGCCCATGATGGCCTGGGCGATCAACGACTTGCCGGCCCCGCTCTGGCCGATCAGGGTGAGCGCCTCGCCCTCGTGCAGCGTGCAGCAGACATCGCGCAGCAGAGTCTGCCGGCCGGCATGGACGGAGAGGTCGCGAACGGTGAGCAAGGCACTCATGCAACTGCCTCCTGCGGGCGGATCAGCACCAGGCCGAGCAGAGTCAGCGTAAGGAGCAGCACCGGCGCGGCGATCAGCCAGGGCGCTTCCTGGTAGTAGGGCAACAGTTCGATCATCATCACGCCGAGCTCGGGACGCGGTGGCTTGATGCCGACACCGACGAAGCCCAGCGCGGCCATCGCCAATACCGCCGCCGCCATGCCGAAGCTCGCCAGGGTGAGCAGCACGGGGCGCAGTTCCGGCCAGACGTGGCTGCGGACCAGATAGAAGGAGCCGAATCCAAGCAGTCGCGAGGCCTCGACCGCAGGCGAGGCAAGGATGCTGCGCGCACTGGCACGCACGACACGGAAGTACTCGACCCAGAAAGCCAGCGCCAGACCCAGGTAGAGTGGCCAGAAGGCCCCTGGCGCGAGCGTCGCCAGGAGCAGCACCAGCAGCAGCCCGGGCAGGGCCAGCACGCTGTCGGCGAGGACCACGCAGGCCCGCTCCAGCCAGCCGCCGCGCCAGGCTGCGACGATACCGAGAAGGACGCCGGGGATGGCGGCACTGAGCACGCTGAGCGCGGCCAACCCCAAGGACAGCTGCCCGGCATGGGCGAGACGGGCGACCATGCTGCGGCCCAGGTGGTCGGTACCCAGCCAGTGCTCCAGTCCGGGGGCGGAGAGGAAGTTCATCAGGTCCAGCACGCGCGGATCGCCGACCAGCGCCGGGCCGGCGGCGCAGAACAGCGCAATCGCAACGAGCAGGGCGGCGCCGATGCGCTGGCGCCGGGTCAGAGCGAGGTCTACGTTCATGTGCCCCGCCTCCGGCGCGGGTCGAGCAGCAGGCAGGCCAGGTCGACCGCTGCGTTGAGCAGCACGAAACACAGGCCCAGCATCAGGCAGGTGCCCTGAATCATCGGCACGTCGCGCCAGAACACCGCATGCACCAGGGCGTGGCCGATGCCCGGCCAGGCGAACAGGGTCTCCAGGATGACTACGCCCTCGATGACGAAGGCGAGCTGCACGCCCAGGTAGGCGATCACCGGCAGGGCGGCGTTGCGCACGCCGTGGCGCCACAGCGCAAGCCGGGGCGACAGGCCCTTGGTCAGGGCGAAGGCATAGTAGTCGGAGGCCACCACCCGGGCCACCGACTCGCGCGCCACCCGCGAGGATGCCGCGGCCAGCCCGAGTGCCAGGGTCAGCGCCGGCAGCAGGAGGTTCCCCGCCTCGCCATGACCGGCTGCGGGGATGGCGTCGGACAGGTTGGCCGCGGCGATGACCAGCAGCAAGCCGAGCAGGAAGGGCGGGAAGGCGCGCAGCGCGATCGCCGCGCCTTCGCCGAGGCGGTCCGCCCAGCCGCGGGGGCGCAGACCGGCGGCGATCCCGAGCGGCAGGGCGATGACGACGGAGAGTGCGATTGCAGCGAAGGCCAGGCTCAGCGTGTGGCCGAGCTGGTGAGCGACCTCGTCGATGATGCGGTGGCCGGTGACCAGCGACTCACCCAGATCGAAACGCAGCAACTGCAGCCACCAGTCGGCCAGCGCCGTGTACCACGGCGCGTCCAGCCCCAGTTCGCGGCGCACTGCCTCAGCGGCTTCGGCGCTGACAAGATCGTAGCCGTAGCGACCGGCTGCGATGCGGTAGGCGAAGTCGCCGGGCAACCAGCGCATCATGAAGAAGCTCAGGGTGCCGACCAGCAGCGCCACCGCGCCGGCCTGGCCACCGCGGCGCAACGCGATGCCGAGCAACGCCCGGCTGTTGAAACGGGTGTCCTGCATCAGGCCTCTCCCCACAACAGGCGTTCGAGCCGGTAGGAGCGCTCCAGCGGGTCGAGCGTGAAGCCGCGCAGCGCCGGATGCACGGCTGCGGCCAGCAGATTCCAGGCAATCGGGATAACCGGCAACTCCTCGTGCAAGGTCCGGGTGACGGTACGCCGCAGGGCGTGGCGGTCGCGCTCGCGCAGCGGCCCTTGCAGGGCGGCCAGGGCGGCCGGCACGGTCTGGTTGCCCCAGTTCATCGCACCCCAGTCACCGCCTTCGGGCCCAAAATCCTGCAGCAGCGTCACCATCGGGTCGGCATAGATGCCGTAACCGCGCGCGCCGAGTGCGAGCTCCAGCGTACCCTGCCGGTGTGCAGCCGGCACATCGCTGGCGTTGCCGAGCAGCACTTCGACCGCGATGCCCACCTGGCGCAACTGTTCCTGGACGGCAGCGGCGATGATCGGCAGTTCCGGTCGATCCGGGAAGGTGCGCAGGGTCAGGGCCAGCCGCTCGCCCCCCTTGGCGCCCTGGCGCACGCGGATGCCGTCTGCTGCGGGCTGCCAGCCGGCGGCGGCCAGCAGCTGGCGGGCAACGGCGATGTCCTGCCCCATGGCGGGCAGATCCGCATCGTGCCACTGGGCCAGTGCGGGCGGCAGCAGCTGGCTGGCCGCGGCCTGCGGGTCGCGCAGGATCGCGTGGGCGATGCCGGCACGGTCGATCGCCAGACTGATGGCCTGACGCAGCGGCAACTCGGCGAGCCAGCGATGTCCGGCATTGAGCTTGAGATAAATGGTGCGCGGCAGCGGCACGCTGTGCACCTGCAGGCGTGCGTGGCGCTTGAGGCGTTGCCAGCTGGCCGGATCGAGGCCATAGACGATGTCGGCCTGTCCGCTCTCGGCCAGCAGCGCACGGCTCTCACCGCGCCCCACCGCGAGGTAATCGACGGCGGCGATGGCCGGACGAGGTCCATCCCAGTGGGGTGAGCGTGCCAGGCTGAAGCGTTGCGGCGGTTCGATGCCGGTCAGCTGATAGGGGCCGCTGCCGATCACCCGCCTGACACTGCCGCCCGTGCTGTAGCTCGCCGGCGCCAGGATCTGCGCACTGCTGTGGGCAAGCACCGCCGGCAGCGCGGCGAAGTCGGCGGCAAGGCGCACGTCCACGACGTCCGTGCCGGCGTCGATGGCTTCCAGCGGCACCAGCCCCATACCGCCCGGCTTGCGCCGGGCGAACTGCAGCGCGGCGGCGACGGCCTGCGGTGTAACCGGGCTGCCGTCGTGAAAGCGGGCTTGCGGGCGCAGATGGAAACGCCAGTGGCGCTGATCCGCCGAAACCTCCCAGTGCGTCGCCAGTGCGGGCGTTGGATTACCGTCCTCGGCGATGTCGAGCAGGGTTTCGCTCACGCCATGGCGTGAGAACAGATAACCGGCGCGCGACGGGTCAAGACCGGTTATTTCCCACGGGCCGACAACACGCAGCGCGCGCACGGACGGGCCGGCCTGCAGCCAGCGCGGCCATGCGGCGAGGCCGGACGAGGCCAGCCCGGCCGCCAGCCAGCGCCGGCGCCCGGGCATGAAAAGGCTGCGGCCCATCAGAAGCGGGTCTGCATGCCGAGCGTGATGGTGCGCGGGTTGCCCGGCGTGATCCAGTACACGTCGTAGGAGCTGGCGTAGTAGGTCTTGTCGAACAGGTTGTCGATGTCGAGTGAGAAACGCAGCGTGTCGCTCGGTTTCCAGTACGCCATTGCACGTGCCACGGCGTATGCGGGCAGCTGGAAGCTGTCGGCGGCGTTGCCGCTGCGCCTGCCTACATAGGTGGCACCAGCTCCGATACCGAAACGGCCGCTGGCGAAGCCGTCTTCGTACATCAGCAGAGCGCTGCCGCTGTTGCGCGGCACGTTGAGTAGCGGGGCGCCGCGCAGGGCCGGGTTGTTGTCCTTGGTGATCTCGGCATCGATGAAGGCGTAGTTGGCGGTGATACGGATCCTGTCGGTCAGTTGTCCGGCCAGATCGATCTCCACGCCGCGGCTGCGCGCCTCTCCCGCTGCCACGGAGAAGTCTGGATTGCCCGGATCGCGGGTCAACACATTCTTCTTGTCGATCTCGAACACTGCGAGCGTCGCACCGAAGCCTTGGTCGGGTGCCTCGAACTTCAGCCCGATCTCCTTCGCACGCCCGCGCTCGGGCGAGAACGCAGCGCCGGCTGCATCGATGCCACTGTTGGGGCGGAAGGACTCGCTCGCCAGCACGTAGGTGGAGAGCGTTGGCGCAAGCAGCCAGGTGAGTCCGACGCGCGGTGTCGTCACGCTGTGATCCTGGGTGGAGCGGGTATCCGTGCGTCGGTTGTGAACGCGCTGATGGAAGCGATCGTGGCGTACTCCGAGCAGCAGGCGCCAGTCTTCCGCGAGGCTGATCTGGTCCTGCATGAAGACGCCTATGGCACGCTGCCTTTCCAAGGAGTCGGTGTTGGACACAGGCGTGGGCAGCGGCTGGCCGTAAATGGGATGATCGATGTCGATCGAGTAGTTGCCCGGTCGCACGCGCATCATCACCGAGTCGAGCGAGAAGCGGTAGCTATCGAGGCCTGCCAGCAACTCGTGCCCGACACCGCCAGTGGTGAATTTGCCGTGAATTTCGCCCTGGAAGGCAAGGTCCCTGGAGTCGTAGTTCCGGTAACGCCGCTCACGATTGATGTTGCGTGAACCTACCGGCACGAATAGCAGCGGGTTGCTCGGACGCACTTCGGTCGAGTAGCCCTCCAGTGCCGTGGTCCGCCAAGAGAGACCGGCCTTGGCACGCCAGTCGAGTGAGAAGGCGTGCTCCAGCGTCAGCTGATGGGTATGGTTGTCGATGGTGATGTCGCCGTCGCCGGGCTCGCCGAGGAAGGCTTCGCGCGACATCGAGCCAGTTCGGCCGCCGACTGCGACCACCCCACGGTCGAAGGGCGCCTTGTGGCGCAGGACCTCGAGGTCGTAGTTGAGAAAGGTGTCGGGTGCCAGCAGCCAGCTGAATGAAGGTGCGAGCAGGTAGCGCTTGCTGCCGACATGGTCGCGAAAGCCGCCCTTGTCCTCGTGGGCGAGATTCAGGCGGTAGGCGAAGGTGTCGGTGATGGGGCCGGTGGAGTCGAACAGGGTGCGGTAGGTGTCGTAGCTGCCGGCGTAGAGTTCGACCGAGTGCCCAGGCTTGAACTGGGGTTTCTTGGTGACGACGTTGAGGACGCCGCCCGGTTCGCTGCCTCCGTAAAGAGCCGAGGCCGGTCCCTTCAGCACCTCGATGCGCTCGACGTTGGCGGTGTCGCGCGGCGCGTTGAAGCCACGGTTGCCGGCAAAGCCGTTGCGCAGGAAGTTTGGCCCCGTATTGATGTCGCCCGAGAAGCCGCGGATGGAGAAGTTGTCCCACATGCCGCCGAAGCTGTTCTGGCGGCTGACCCCGCTGACGAAGTCATAGGCCTCCTCCAGACGGACGGCGCCGATGTCGTCGATGACCTGGCGCGGGACGATACGGATCGATTGCGGGACCTCGCGCAGGGGAGTGTCGGTGCGCCCGACCTCGCCTTCATCAGCATAGTAGGCCTGGCCTTCGCCACGGCCCACCACCTGGACGGCGTCGAGCACCTGCTCTTCGGCATGCACCGCCGGAACGGAAAGTACTGCGCAAAGCGCCAGCACGCCTTGCCGAATGGGTCTTGGGCGAAGGAAGTTCGGAACTGATTTCATGGGCAAGAAATGACGTTGATATTTTGTTAATGATAATCGATATTGATTGTAGTCAGTGAGTCCGGCTCACCAAGCCGGACTCACTGACTACAATCAATATCGATTATCATTAACAAAATATCAACGTCATTTTTAATGATAATCGATATTGAT